>Ga0306920_100002380_pt1 | contig 23798 bp, 20 predicted proteins | sample flu12Cox44000170_FD_204666 | JGI IMG/M metagenome (GOLD analysis project Ga0306920, IMG submission 204666) | Lab enrichment of tropical soil microbial communities from Luquillo Experimental Forest, Puerto Rico - flux4day.12C.oxic.44.000.170 (v2)... | ecosystem: Environmental > Terrestrial >...
CGAAGGGCCCGCGCATGTATAACCCCTCGGCCCTCCCGTACGGTCCCGCAAGTTGTCGGTCGATGAAGACCGCACATCCGGCATCCTTGCCGCCCGGTGTCTGCGGGTCGGGCGGGATCAGCCGGTCGACCAGCGCTTCGACGGCTGCGCCTTCCTCCGCCGTGAAATACACCCAAGGTCCCGGCTGCACTGGTTTTGGCGGAGTGCCGGCATTCGCCGACCAGGGCAAGCTGCCCTTCACGTCCAACGCCGAAGCGGAGGTCGTCGAAAATATGAGTGAGATAGCAGTCGTTAATAGCAGCTCGCGGCGACTTACGCCGGGACTAGAGCGCGATTTAGTACTGATTCCGAGCTCGTGCACGACCATGGTACTCCTCGCTGCATTCAGAGGATTCCCGATGGCGGTCTAAAAACCGGATAGCACGTTCAGAACGGACTTGCATAGTCCGTGTGACGCGCTTTTAGGATTGAAGGCTTCAAAGGCTTGGCTGTTACCACGCGTTTTTACACCAAATTGATACGTGCGGGCCGTGCATTCACATGTTCGCGGCGAGCCGCGGCTTCGGTGCCGGCGCCGACCCCTTCGGCAGGTCGAACATGCCGCTGGGGAGGCTGTCGAAGTAGGCGAGCACCTCCGACGTTTTCACCACGTCGGCATATTTGGCGTTCATGTCGCAGAGATTGATGGCGTGGCTCGCCTGCGAACGGTCGAAGCAGCCCTCTTCGGCCAGCGCGATGCGGTAGTTGAGGCTGAAGGCGTCGAGCACGGTCGCGCGCACGCAGCCCGACGTCGTCGTGCCCGTGACGATCACGCTGTCGCAGCCGAGCAGCGTGAGATAGCTCGCCATGTTGGTGCCGAAGAAGCCGGACGGCTTCTGCTTGAGCACCACGATGTCCTGCGGCGCCGGCGCGATCTCGGCGACGATGTCGTTGCCGTCCACGTTGGTCGAGGGCTTGCTGGTCATGTCCTCGTCGGAGCGGCCGTTCTTCCAGGTCCAGCTTCCGCTGTCCCAATTGTCCGCGCGCCGCACCCCGGTGGTGTAGATCACCGGGATGCCCTTGGCGTGGGCCTTGTCGATCAGCGCCTTGAGATAGGGCATGGCAATCCAGGCGTCCTCGCCGCAGGAATTGCGCCACCGCTTGATCGATTCGAGGATCGGCATGGGACGCTCGTCGCAGAACGCGTAATTCACGTCGATGATCAACAGCGCGGGACGTTTGCCGAATCCGCCGCGCGCGCCGTAGCCCGACGTCTTGAACACCGCTTTGTCGCGCTCGGTGAGGAACTTGTTCCAAATGGGCTCTGACATAGTCTTGCTCTTTCCGGTTTCTCGCTTTGTCTAATTTGGCGCAGTTCGACCGCTCAAAGGCTTGAGCGCACGCTTTCCACGAAGCTCATGTCGATGATCTCTTCGTATTTCACGTCGGTCTTGAGGATCCCGGCCTCGCGCACGACGGCGCTGCCGGTCGCCCAGGCTTCCTTGCTGATCAAGCCGTCCTTGCTCCACAGCTGGTCGCGGAACGAGCGGTCGAGCGTCGCCTTGAGATCCTCGAGCGGCATGGTCGGGAATTGCTTCTTGGCGATTTCGGCGGCTTGATCGGGATGGGCATAGGTGAATTTGAGTCCCTTGACCATGCCTCGAACGAAGGCGCGCACCAATTCGGGTTCCTTTTGGATGGTATCGAGGCGGACGTTGAGGGTGGAATAGGCGTAAGGCCCCAGTTCCTTGGGGATGTTGTAGAACGGCTCGGACCAGATCGACTGGCGCACGCCCTGGGTGACGAATGGCTCGGTCGACACGCCGATCTGCGCCTGCTTGCTTTTCACCACGGAGAGCACGGCGGAATTGGCGACTTCCACCAACGTAACGTCGCTCTTGGCGTCGAGATTCCACTTCTTCAAGAGATAGCGCGTGATGGAATTCGGCGTGCCGCCGAACTGGCTCAGCGCGATCGACTTGCCCTTGAAATAGCCGGGCCAGTCGCTGTTGACCGGCTCCTGCCCCTTGGCCGCGCAATAGTACACGTTGCCGCGGTCGACGCAGTGGACCACGGCGCGCAGCTCCGCCCCCTTGGCCTTGGCGAAGGCGTTATGTTCGGGACCGCCGATGAAGGCGAAAGCCTGTCCGGACAGCACCGCATTGGTGTGACCGGCGCCGGTCTCGATGGTCAAAATCTTCACGGTCACGTCGGCGTCGGCGAAATAGCCGTTGGCCATGCCGATATAGAGCGGCAGATAGCCCATGCCGTGGACCGGCTCGGCCACGACGATTTCGCGGCTGGCGGCACGAGCGATGGATGGCTGCGCCATCGAGGCAAGGCCGAACGCCGCAGTCGACTTCAGGAACTTCCGCCTGTTCATGGCATCCTCACTGTTGCATTCGCGGTCGCGAATCCGGTCATTGCCGCACGCCTTTGCGCAGCCAAGCTTCCAGCCACGACACAGTCGCATACATCACTACAGCCAAGGTCGAGAGCACCAGCACCGCCACCCACACCAGCGCGATATCGTAGGTCTGGCCGGCATAGAGGATGGCGCGGCCGAGGCCGTGCTGGGAGGCGATGAATTCGCCGACGATGGCGCCGGTCAGGGCGAGGCCGATATTCACCCGCAGCACCGAGATGATCCATGGCATGCAAGACGGCACGACGAGCTTGCGGAACACCTGCATGCGCGTGGCGCCCAGCGAGTAGAACAGCTTCTCGCCGTCGGCGTCGAGCGCCTTCACGCCGGCATAGGTCGTCAGCGTCGAGACCACCAGCGTGAGCGCGGTCGCGACCGCGACTTTGGAAGGAAGTCCGATGCCGAACACGAGCACGATCAGCGGCGCGAGCGCGAGCTTCGGGATCGACTCCAGGCAGATAATGTAAGGTTGCACGACCGCAGCGTAGTTGCGCGACCACCAGAACGAAAGGCCGAACAGCGAGCCGGCGGTCGTTCCGATGAGAAAGCCGAAAATGGTCGAGCGGAACGTGAAGCCGATGTCGGTCCAGGCATCGCCGGTGGTGAAGAAGATCACGAGCGTATTGAAGATGGCGCTCGGCTGCGACCAGAAGAAGGCATCGATCCAGCCGGCGCGGGCGCCGATTTCCCAGAGCGCAATGATGCCGGCGAGGATGCCGATCTGCGTGGCGATGAGCGCCCAGGTCGGCCAATCCTTCTGCACCGGCAGGCGCCGGACCGTCCGGGCCGTCGGCTTGGCTGCTTCCGGCTTTGCCTGCACCCGAGCGATGCTCGCCATTGCACCGACGGTGGGGGTGGTGTCCTGAACGGTCATGGATCCTAGCCGCTGCCTCAGGCTGCTTCGTTCACGGGTTCGGATGCCGTCGAGTCGAGATGGAGCAGTTCGAGGCAGCGTTCCTTGATGACCAGGAAGTCGGGACTGAGCGTGCTGCCTCGAACGCGCGGGCGCGCCAGCGGCACCGGGATCGTCGCGATGATGCGGCCGGGCCGCGTGCCCATCACGTGGACCTCGTCGGAGAGGTAGATCGCTTCCTCGACGTCGTGGGTGACGAACAGCACGGTCTTGCCGAAGTCGCCCCACAGTTGCATCAGCCATTCCTGCATCTTGAGCTTGGTCTGAGCGTCGAGCGCCCCGAACGGCTCATCCAGCAGAATGACGTCGGTGTCGAACAGGAGGGTGCGCAACAACGCGGCGCGCTGGCGCATGCCGCCGGACAGCGCGTTCGGATAGAGATATTCGAAGCCCGCCAGTCCGTAGCGATGAAGCAGCGGCAACGCGCGTTCGCGCGCCGCGCGCAACGGCACGTGCTGAATCTCCATGCCGAGGATGGTGTTGTCGAGCACCGTGCGCCAGGGCAGCAGCAGGTCCTTTTGCAGCATATAGCCGACGCGGCCGATGGTGCCGGTGGCGTCGACGCCGTCGATCAGCACCCGGCCGCTGGTCGGCTCCAGCAATCCGGCGATGATGTTGAAAATAGTGCTTTTGCCGCACCCCGACGGGCCGATCAGGCTCACGAAACGGCCCTGTGGGATCGATAGCGTGATCGGCGCGAGCGCATGGAAGGCGCCGGTCGGCATCTTGAACGTCATGCTGACGTCGGCAACGCAAAGCTTCGGGGCCGAGGACGACATGCGTACTCCGCTCGACCGTGTCGCAGCACGGATTCCCCAATCCCCGGGGGACTATATCGCAAAAGCCGTGCCAGCAGCCATCGCCGTTTGCGTGTGTTCTACCGGCTTTGATCGGAGTTGCGAGGCCGCCGGCCGATGACGGCAAATTACTCCGTCTGCACAAGCTTTCGGCAGCCTTGTCGCGGACGCCGCATGGCATCCGGGACGTCACTTGGCCTCCACATTCGCCGCCTTGAGGATGGGAGACCAGCGCGCGATCTCGGCTTTCACGAAGCTATCGAACTTCGCCGGCGTGCGCTCGTCCTTGGTCGGGAGCGATCCGCCGAGATCGGCGAGCCGGGTTTGGACGCCCGGGTCGTCCAGCGCCCGGTCGAGCGCGGCGGCGAGCTTATCGATGATGTCCCTGGGCGTGCCCTTGGGCGCGAAAATCCCGGCCCAGATGCTCATCTGATAATTGAGTCCGGCTTCCTTCGCCGTCGGCACGTTGGGCAGCGGCGCCAAGCGCTCGCCGGAGGAGACGCCGTAGGCCTTGATCGTTTCGGCGGCGATTTGCGGGGCGACGCTGACCACTTGCTCGCAGAAGAAATCGACGTGACCACCGATCAGGTCGTTCAACGCCGGGCCGGTGCCGCGATAGGCGACGAGGCTCGGCTGCACACCGGCCGCGGAGGTGAACAACAGGCACGCCATGTGCGACGACGAGCCGATGCCGCCATGCGCCTGTTTCACGCCGTCGCCGTGCTTTTGCAGATAGGCTACGAATTCGCGCAGGTCCTTGGCCGGGAAATCCTTCCTTGCGACGATCACAGCCGGCGCGTGCGCCGTAAATCCGATCGGATCGAAATCCCGCTCGGAATCGTATTTCACGTTCGGTGTGAGCACCGGGGCGGCGACGTGCGAGCCCATGCTGCCCGCGAGCAAGGTGTAGCCATCCGGACTCGCGGCCGCCACGCGCGCGCTCCCGATCGTGCCGCCGGCGCCGCCGACATTTTCAATGACCATGGATTGGCCGAGGATCTTCCCCATCTGCTCGGTCACGATGCGCGCGACCACGTCGCTCGGCCCGCCGGCCGGAAACGGCACGACCACCGTGATGGGCCGCGACGGATAGCTCTGCGCGTTCACGCTGAGCGGCGCGGCAAAGAAAGCCGACGCCGCGACGCAGATGAGCCACGTCAACCTGCTGGAGCGCGGCGCTGCCGGCCGCTGACGGCGGTCGCGACGCTTACCTTGTCGCTCGACTCCGATACGCTGACCCGTGGCATCGGGCGATGATGTTTCTCGGCTATCGTTCAAATCGCCAGCTCCTTTCCTATCGTACCGTTGCATGTGAGGCGATCGAACAGCTCGTCGTCATGGGTTACGAGAATCGTGACGTTCTTTTCCGTCTCGGCGACGGCCTTGAGCCAGCGCAATTGCGCCATCACCGCCGGCACGTCTTCCTTCACCCACGGCGCGGCCTTGCCCTTCACCTCCATAATGTTGTCCATGATCCAGGCGGAGTCGACGCTGTGCAGGACTTCCCGGCCGGATTGCAGGCGGATGAAGACCATTTGCGAATCCGGGCTGTGGCCGGGCGAGCGGATCAGCACGACGCCCGGCGCGACCGGATAATATTGCGGATAGTCGAGGATGATGAATCGCTCGAGCGCCTGCGGGGCGGGCTTGAGGTGCGGCCGATGCGGGGTGTTCATCATGCAATCCGCGACGTCCCTGGTAATAATGGTCTTCCCCGCAAGCTCGGAAAAATTCGGCGCGCATAGCACGCCCGCCACGTGGTCGGCGTGGTGGTGGGTGAGCACGATCAGCCGCGCCTTCGCGAGCGCGCGCTGGAGCTTGGCGAATTGCTCGGCGAAATACGGCTCGGGCCTGTCCGGGCTGAAGGAAGCGTGCGTCGCCTCGTCCAACCCGGAATCGACCATCACCGAGCAGTCCGCATAGACGATCTGGAAGGCGGTGCGCGGCATCGTTACCGGGGTGTCGTCACCGCCCTCGATCACGAATTTGCGCGGACGAATGCTCGCTGCGACTCGCACGCCGTTGACCGCGAGCGGAAGCGCGCCGGGCAGGACGGCGCTCATCGCCCGAATGGCCGCGAGATCAGGACGGAAATCGGCGGTGTTACGTCCCTCGGTGCCGGCGGCCTTGGTCACGTCCAGCAGCACTGCGCTCTCTCCTGGGATCTCTTATGTCGCTGCAACGGTATGGCCCTCTCCCGCAACCGGAAGGGAGCGGTGCCTGCGCGCACGTGGAGGACTATTCCGCCGCCACCTTGTGTGCGGCCGACACGCCACGCGCCTTCACCACCACCTTGATCGCGTCCTCGACCCGGTCCTTGGCGTAGCGGATCGCGGTCGGCAGGTCGTCGAGCGGGAAGGTGTGGGTGTGGATCTTGGTGGCGTCGAAGCGCTTCTGGCTCATGAAGGCTTCGGCGCGATGGGTCGCGCTCTTGCCTTCGCCGCGGATGCCGTAGACGTAGATGTTGTTGCGCACGATCTCGGCGATATCGACCGGCGTCTCCTGGTGCGGGAAGGCGGCGAGGCAGACCTTGCCGCCGCGGTTGACCATGCGCACCGCCTCGTTGACGGCGTTGGGCGCGCCCGAGCACTCGAGCACGTAGTCGACGCCCTTGCCGCCGTTGAGCTGGCGTACCGCCGCGACCGCGTCCTCCCTCCTGACGTTGACGACGTGGTCGGCACCGAGCTCGCGGCCGATCTTGAGCCGGTTGTCGCGCGTGCCGGTGAGGATGACCGGCTGCGCGCCGAGCGCCTTCGCGACGGCAACGCCGAGGAGCCCGATCGGGCCGGGGCCGGTGACCACGACGCTCTCGCCCGCGACCAGGCCGCCGAGCTCGGTGAGCCCGTACATCGCGGTGCCGGCGGTGACCACCAGCGTTGCCTCCTCGTCCGACATCGCGTCGGGAATGGCAACCAGCGTGTTGATGTTGTTGACCTGATACTCGCAGAAGCCGCCGTCGGTGGTGAAACCGTTGGCGCGGTGGCCTTTGTCGACGTCGCCGTAATTGAGCCCGTAGTTGTGACAGGCGGTGTACATGCCCTCGCGGCAGCGCTTGCACTGGCCGCAGCCCGCATGAATCTCGACGGTCACGCGCTGGCCGATGCGGTATTCGTCGACGCCCGGCCCGAGCGCGACCACGGTGCCCATGTATTCGTGCCCGGGGGTGAAGTTCTTGTTGTGCGGCATGCCGCCCCGGATCAACGCCGGCGGTCCGTGATAGATGATCTCGAGGTCGGTCGCGCAGATCGCGACCGCGTCGATGCGCACCAAGACCTCGGCCCTCTTCGGCACCGGTACCGGCTTCTCCCCCAACGAAAGCTCGCCGGGATCGCCGAGCACCCACGCCTTCATGGTGTCCGGGACGGCATAGTCCGTGCTCGTTTTTACTCCGGCTGGCGCGTACATATGGTCCCTCTCGAGGAGAAGCACCCGCGCATCGATGGCAGCGCGGGCGCGCAACAACGGTCGCAATCGATCCGGCAGCAGATTAGTGTATGTGTTCTTGATATTCGAGGGGTATTATGATCGCACCCCGGCGCTGATCCGCAGGGAGTGAGAAACCGGGGACAAATGGCCGATCATTCAATCTCGACCATCTCGATCCGCGACTGCCGTATCCGTCTCATGCGCGGCGGGGCAGGGGCTCCGCTGCTCTTTCTTCATGGCGGCGGCGGCGTGGGCATCTGGCTCCCGTGCATGGCCCAGCTGGCGAAAAAGTTCGACGTCATCGTTCCCGAGCATCCGGGCTTCGGCGCCTCCGATACGCCGCCGTGGCTCGATACCATCGGCGATCTCGCCAACTTTTATCTCGATTTTCTCGATCAGCTCGACCTCTCCGGCGTCCACCTCGTCGGGAGTTCGCTTGGCGGCTGGGTGGCCGCGGACCTGGCGGTGCGCAACGCGACCCGCCTGGCCTCGCTCACGTTGATCGGAGCCGCCGGCATCCACGTCAAGGACGTGGCGCAGGTGGACGGCTTCCTGAGCGGCGAGGAGCAGCGCATCCGCGACCTGTTCCACGATCAAGAGCTCGCCGAGGCGGTCATCGCGGGCTCGCAGCGGCCGGAACTAGAAGACGCCGCGCTCAAGAATCGCATGACGACCGCCAAGCTGTCGTGGCAACCGCGCAACCACGATCCCCATCTGTGCAAGTGGCTGCATCGGATCAAAGTGCCGACGCTGCTGGTGTGGGGCGATCACGACCGGCTCTTTCCGAAGGACTATGCGTTTGCGTTTCAACGGCTTATCCCGGGCGCGAAGGCCGTCATCGTCGCGGATTGCGGGCACCTGCCGCAGGTGGAGAAGGGGGACGTCTTTGCCGCCGAACTCGAGGCCTTTATCGGCGCTATGAGGATCGCAGCATGAAGTTCTTCAATTTCCATCTTATGCCCTACCGGCACGCCGATCTCGACGCGATCGCAAAGAACGGCTCGGCCTGGGTGACGTTCTCGAACCGGCATTACGATCCGCAAAAGGGTGCCGAGCTCTACCACGACTATCTCGACCAGATGGAGTTTGCCGACAAGCTCGGCTTCGACGGCGTCTGCCTCAACGAGCATCACCAGACCGCCTACGGCATGATGCCGATCCCCGGCGTTCTCGCCGGCGCGCTGGCGCGCAGCGTCAAGCGCGCCAAGCTCGCCATTCTCGGCCGCGCGTTGCCTCTGCTCAACAATCCGCTCATGGTCGCGGAAGAATACGCCATCCTCGACAATCTCACGCGCGGGCGGCTGGTCGCGGGTTTCGTGCGCGGCATCGGCGCCGAATATCACGCCATGGGCATCAACCCGGCCTATTCGCAGGAGCGTTTCGCCGAAGCCCACGATCTCATCGTGCGGGCATGGACCGAGCCGGGGCCGTTCGCCTATGTCGGCAAGCACTATCAGTTCAAATACGTCAATCCGTGGCCGCGGCCGTACCAGGACCCGCATCCGCCGATCTGGATACCCTCGCAAGGCTCCGGCTCGACCATCCGGTGGGCCGCGCGCATGCGCTACACCTACTGCCAGACGCTGAGCCCCATCGCGGCGGTGGCGCGCTTCTTCCAGCTGTATCGCGACGAGGCCGACAAGGCGGGCTACCAGGCCTCGCCCGACCAACTCGCCTGGTCGAACACCATCTATGTGGCCGAGACCGACGAAACGGCGGTGCGGGAGGCGCGGCCGCATCTCGAAGCGCTCATGAACTATTTCCTGAAAATGCCGACCGAGATGCTGCTGCCGCCGGGCTATACGGATCCCGTGTCCATGAAGCGGGTGCGCGCGGCGAAGGTCACGGGCAAGCCGCAGTCGATCGAGGATGTCATCAAGGCGGGCGTCGTGATCGTGGGAAGCCCCAACACCGTGCGCGAAAAGCTCGCCGAATATCAGGATCTGGCGGGCTTCAACACCTCGCTGACCAAGACCCAGTTCGGCACGCTGCCCGCCGACATGACGCGCGCCAACATGACGGCGATCGCCGAGGAAATCCTGCCGCATTTCCGCGATCGCCGCCCGCAGGGCGCGCGACGGGAAGCGGCGGAGTAAGCGCGCGGCAGCGGCCGCCGCCGTTTACGCCTGGCCGCCGCTTGGTGCGCGCGCCGATTGGCACGCGGCCAGCGCGCCGCTCGCGGTTCAATCGAGCTTGACGCCCGCCGCTTTGACCACCTCGCCCCAGCGCCCACGCTCGGCCGCGATATAGGCGGAGAATTCATCCGGGCTGGAAGGCGCGGGCTCGGCGCCAACGGTCTTGAGCGCCGTGATGACCTCCTCCAGTCCCCACACCTGTTTCACCTCGGCGGCGATCTTGTCGACGATCGCTCGCGACGTGCCGGCGGGCGCAAATAGCCCCTGCCAGGCGGTTGCCTCGTAGCCCTTGAGCGTTTCGCCGATGCTCGGCAAATCCGGCGCCGCGGTGCTGCGCCGTGGCGTGGTCACGGCCAGCGCGCGCACGTTTCCCGCCGCCGCGAACGGCCATACCGTCGTCATGCTGTCGATGGCAAGCTCGATGTTGCCGCCGAGCATGCTGTTGACGACCTCGGCGGTGCTGCGGAACGGAACGTGGGTCATTTTCGTGTTGGTCGCGAGCTCGAACATCACCGACGAAAGGTGCGATGAGGTGCCGATGCCGGACGAGCCGTAGTTGGTCTTGCCGTTATTGGCCTTGAGGTAGTCGACGAGCTCCGGCACCGACCTCGCCGGCACCTTCGGATTGACGAACAGAAGGTTTGGAAAGCGCACCAACAGCGAGACCGGCTGCAGGTCGCGGGCGACGTCGAAATTGAGCTTCGTGTAGAGGAAGGCATTGATGGCGATCGAGCTGACCGTGCCCACCAGCAGCGTGTAGCCGTCGGCCGGCGCCTTCGCCACAAAGCCGGTGCCGATGCTGCCGCCGGCGCCGGATTTATTCTCGACCACGAACGGAACGCCGAATTTCGCCTGCAGGTGCTGCTGCAGGATGCGCGCGAGTAAGTCCGCCGATCCACCCGCCGCGAACGGCACCACGATAGTGACCGGCCGCTGCGGCCAGGCCTCCTGCGCGTGCGCCGGTGCCGCCAACGCAACGACGGCGGCAACCGCGAAAACGCCACGCATATGCAAACCTCCAGGGCTTCTGCGATGGCACACTGTCATTCAGCGGAATAGCGGAGTGTATTCGGGGTTGGCCCGCCTCACACCGCCTTGAGATGGGCATCGCGGCGCTTGTAGAGATCCTCGTCGGCATAGCCCATGGTCTCGGGCTTGCCGCGTCCGAGCATGACCTGGAAGTAGACCGGCTCGAGGCTGTCGTTCTGATAGCCGTGGATGACGCCGGCGGGGCACGAGATGCATTCCCACGGCCCAAGGCGGGTGGTGAGGCGCTTGCCGCTCTCGTCCTCGACGAACACATCGAGATAGCCCTGAAGCACGAAGAAGCACTCTTCGACCTCGTGGGTGTGGGCGGCATTGCCCTGTCCCGGCTCCACATACATGATCGACAGGGTGAAGTTCTTCGCCGGGATCACGCTCGGATCGCCGTGCTTGCCGGAACCGCCCGCGCCGATGAAGCGATGTTGCGCGCGCTTGTAGCCCTCGATCTTGGCGTCTTCGAACGCCGCCCAATCCGGCTTCTTCTCGCGGAAGCGTCCGACGTATTTCTGCATGATGTCCTCGATCGGAACATCGACTAGTTCGGGCGGTCGCGGATGCCGTGCAACGCTCATGGGTCGCTCCTGTCGAACGGGATTGTTGGCATGAATCTATGCCCGCATTGCGCGGGCAGTCAATGAAACGGCCGTGCGCATGCGATCCCGAACGGGACATCACTTGCGTGCCGCCTGTGCGAGCTCCCAGATGCGCGTGGGCGTGAGCGGAAGTTCGTGCGGCTCTGCGCCGAAGGCGCTGAGCGCGTTCGCCACGGCATTGGCCATCACGCCGCCGGCGGCGATGATGCCGCCCTCGCCGGCGCCCTTTGCACCCAATGGATTGATCGGCGAGGGGTGATTTTCCAAGACCACCGCGCGGATGTTGGGGAAATCGCTGGCGGTGGGGATGAGATAATCGGCGAGCGAGCCAGTCAGCAGCTGGCCATGTTGATCGTAGACGAGATGCTCCATCATGGCGCCGCCGAGCCCTTGCACCACCGAGCCAATGGCCTGCCCGTGCACCGTCAGGGGATTGATGATGCGCCCGCAATCCGCGACCACCACGTAGTCGATGAGCTCCACGTGGCCGAGCTTGGCGTCGACCGCCACGTGGGCGGCGTGGGCGCCATAGGTGTAAGTGTGCTTCTTGTTGAGGAAGGCGCCCTCGGCCGAAATGCCTTCACTCGAAAGCCCGTTCAAGGTGATCGCCCTGCCGCCCGGCCCGACCGCCTTAGTGCCTTCGACGATCTCGACTTCGCGGGGCTCGCAGCCCAGGCGCTGCGCCGCCTGCGCGCGGATCGCTTCGCGCAGGTTCCTTGCGGCATTGAGCATCGCCGAGCCGCCCATCACCACCGAACGCGAGTGATAGGCGCCGTAGCCATCGCCCACGTAGGAGGTGCTGCCGTGAAAGACGCCGCGGATGCGATCGATCGTCACTTCGAGCGCGTCGGCGGCGATCTGCGCGAATGCCGTCTCCAGCCCCTGGCCGATCGCTGACGACCCGACATAGACCGAGTAAAGTCCATCCGGCTCGAGCACGATGCGCGCGCTCTCCTTCGGTCCGGCGGCGCCGCCCTCGATGAAGCAGCCGACGGCAACGCCGTGGTAGCGCCCGTCAATCAGCTTGCCCGCGAGCTTCGACGTCTCCGTCCACTTGATCTCGTCGAGGCAGCGATCGAGCGTGGCGTGGTAGTCGCCGCTGTCGAACTCATCCTTGCTCTCGAAGGGCGCGATGGTAGCAATCTGATACGGCATCTCCCGCTGCGACACGAGATTACGGCGGCGAAACGCGACGCGATCGAGCCCGAGATCCTGCGCCACCATGTCGAACAAGCGCTCGCGGAAGAAATCGGTCTCGAAACGGCCGGGACCGCGATAAGTGCCGACCGGCGTCTTGTTGGTGAGCTGGAGCGCAACGTCGATGTCGATGTGGGGAATGCGATAGGGCCCGGACATGAACTGCGCGACATTGCGCGCGCCGACGGCGCCGTTGGTGCGCATATAGGCGCCGACGTCCACGTAGGCATGACCGCGCAGACCCAGGATCGTGCCGTCGCGCCTGCAGGCGATCTCCACGTCGCATTCCGCCTCGCGCGCGTGGTTCATGCACATCAAGTGCTCGCGCCGGTCTTCCGTCCATTTCACCGGCCGGCCGGTGTGGCGCGCCGCGAATGGAATGAGGAAATCCTCCGGATAGAACTCGCCGCGCGCGCCGAAACCGCCACCAACGTCGTTCTCCACAATCTCGATCGCGTTTTCGGCTAGTCCCATCGCTTTCGCCAGCGTGCGGCGATTGAAGAACAACACCTTGGCGCCGCCAGACACTGTGAGACGCCCGCGCGCGGCGTCCCATTCCGCCAGCAGCCCGCGCGGCTCCAGGGGCAGCGCCATGTGCCGCTGGGTGCGGAAGCTCTCGCGCCTGACGTAAGGCGCGTCGGCGAACGCCGCGGCGGCATCCCCACGCACGGCACGGAACTTGATCGCGAGATTGGTGCCTTTGTCCTCGAAGAGGAGCGCTGCGTCTTGCGCCGACGCGCGGCGGTCGGCGACCGCCGGCAGCGGCTCGATCTCGACCTCGATCAGGCCGAGCGCGTCCTCGGCAATGCCCGGAGTGTCGGCGAGCACGACCGCGAGCGCCTCGCCCACGTAGCGCACCTTGGTCTCGGCGATCACCGGCTGTCCGAACGGCTCGAAATCCGGCAATGGCTGCAGCCGCATGGGAACGCGCGGCACGCGGTTGCCGATATCTTTGGCCGTGATCACGCTATGCACGCCCGGCAAGGCGCGCGCGGCTGCAACGGCGATCGAGCGGATGCGGCCGTGGGCAACGGAGCTGCGCAGGATCGCCGCGTGCAGCATGCCCTTGCGCGCGAGATCGTCGACATATTGTCCGCGCCCGCGCAGAAAGCGCAGATCCTCGAGCCGTTCGATCGGGCTGCCGATGAGCGAGTTGACCGTTCTCATGTCCGATCCCCGCTGCGATCCCGCGCGCCGGCCTTCGGCTGATAGGCGGCGCGCGCGTCGAGCACGGCCTCGACGATGGAGATATAGCCGGTGCAGCGGCAAAGATTGCCCGAGAGCACCTCGCGCACCCGCGCGGCGTCGCAATCAGGTTCCTCGCTCAAGAGCGCGTGCGCGGTCGTGATCATGCCCGGCGTGCAGAAGCCGCATTGCAGCGCATGATGCTTGCGAAAGGCCTTTTGCAGCGGTGTGAGATCGGCATCGTTGGAGAGCCCTTCGACGGTCACGACCTCGGCGCCCTCGGCCTGCACCGCGAGCATCAGGCAGGAGCGCACGGCCGCGCCGTCGACGATGACGGTGCAGGCGCCGCACACGCCGTGCTCGCAGCCCACATGGGTCCCGGTCAGCCGCAGATGATGGCGCAGGCAATCCGCCAGCGTGAGCCGCGGCTCGACTTCGACTTCGACCTCTTGCCCGTTGACGCGAAATCGCACCGACATGGGAAACTTAAGCGGCGGCGCGCTTGAGCGCGCGTTCGACCAGCGTTCCGACGAGCGCGCGACGATAGGCGGCGCTGGCATGAATATCGTCCTGCGGATCGACAGCGGCGGAGGCGGCGGCCTCGGCTTTGGCAATGATCGTCGCGTCGATGGCTCGTCCGTTGAGGATGTCTTCCACCGTGGGGAGACGCAGCGGCCGGTCAGCAACGCCGATGACGCCGACATGGGCGTTGCGCGCCTTGCCGTGCTCGCCCTGGTCATAGAAAACCGCAGCCGCCGCCATGGCGAAGTCGCCGCGCCGCCGCGCGAATTCCTCAAATCCCCAGCGCCGGCCCGCCGGCCAGGGCGGCAGGCGGATTTCGACGATGATCTCATCCGGCGTCAGCGCGGTCGTGAGCGCCCCCTGGAAGAAATCGGCGGCTTGGATCGCGTGCGCGCCGGACTTTCCCACCACGGCGATCTCGGCGTCGCAGGTTATCGCGACCCCCGGCATTTCGGCGGCCGGATCGGCATGGGCGAGGCTGCCGCCGACCGTGCCGCGATTGCGGACCTGATAATGCGCGACATGCGCGATCGCGGCCTTGAGTAGCGGATGCGCGGTATCGAGCCGTTCGTCGTCTTCGATGTCGCGCCAGCGCACCATGGCGCCCAGCGTCACGCCTTTCTCCGAAATCCTGATCCCGCGCAGATCGGCAAGCTTGCGAAGATCGACGAGCAGCGTGGGCTGGGCAAGGCGGAACGCCAGCATCGGCACGAGGCTTTGGCCGCCCGCGATCGCCTTGGCGTCGCCGTCACGCGCGGCCAAGAGTTGAACGGCTTCGGGGAGCGTCGTCGGGCATGCATAGTCGAAGGGCGGCAATTTCATGACCCGGGCGCATCCTTCGGCACGCAACGACGCGAGTGGTACCTATCATCGGAGCGACGGATGGGTCAACGTGACCAAGGGGCCCTGCGAACCCGCTCACGCCGCCCGCGTTGATGGTATAGGTTCGGCCATCGTCGATTGCCGTCAGCCGTCATCGAGTATCGTCGAAATGCCGATGTTTTCGCGGGTTTCAGCGCGCCATGCCACGTAAGTTTGCCTGGCCCTCATTGTCGGACAGCGAGCTTCTCAAGCTGCGTCTCAAGGACCTCAAGGTCACCATCGCAGGCACCTGGCTCGAGCGGTGCCTGGAGGAGCTCTATGACGAGCTCGGCGAGCGGGGGCTTCGGATCAGGCCGCATGCCTGGATCTCCAACGAGTGGTTCAGCCCCGACGACACGCCCGGCATCGCGATCCCGTTCTATCTGGCCCATCCCCGCCTGATGCGGCTCGAGCGCAAGATGATCATCGACGTCGAAGGAGGGACGGTGGCGGAGTGCATGCGCATTCTGCGGCACGAAGCCGGCCACGTGTTGCAAGTGTCCTATCAGTTGCAGCGCCGGCGCCGGTGGCAGGAACTTTTCGGCGCGTCCTCGACCCGCTACCCGAGATACTATCGGCCGAATCCGGCCAGCCGGCGCTACGTCTATCATCTCCCGCTGTGGTACGCACAGAGCCACCCGGACGAGGATTTCGCCGAGACCTTCGCGGTATGGCTGACGCCCCGCTCGAACTGGCGCAAGCGCTACGCCGGATGGCCGGCGCTGAAGAAGCTGCAATACGTCGACGACCTGATGGCCGAGATCGCCGCGCAGAAGCCGGTGGTCACGCGCCGGCTGCGGGTCGAACCGCTGAGCCGGCTCACCCAGACGCTCGCCGAGCACTACGAAAAGAAACGGACCCACTACGCGATCGATTATCCCAAGATCTACGACCGGGATCTTCGCCGCATCTTCTCCGCCGATCCGAAGCATCGCCGCTCGCCGACGGCGTCCGCGTTTTTGCGGCGCAACCGCGCCAAGATCAGGCGAATCGTTTCGAAGTGGACGGGTGAGTATCAGCTGACGCTGGACGCCATTTTCGATGATATGATCGGCCGCTGCCGCGAGCTGAAGCTGCGCGCGGTTGGTTCGGAGCGACAGGTGAGGATGGAATTCATCGTGTTGTTGACGGCGAAGACAGCGCACTCGCTCTACAGTCCGTCGCGACGACAGTGGCTGGCGTTATGAAGCGCCTTCGCGTTCTGGTGCTCGTGCATCCGGAACTGGTGCCGCCGGATTCGCTCAAGGGGCACAACGAGCAGGAAATAAACGAATGGAAGACCGAGTACGACGTCGTGAGCACGCTGCGCGCCAGCGGCCACGAGGTGCGCCCGCTCGGCGTGGAGAACGAGCTCAAACCGATCCGCGACGAAATCGAGAGTTGGAAGCCGGATGTGGTTTTCAATTTGCTCGAGCAGTTTCACGGCGAAGCCGTCTACGATCAGAACGTCGCAAGCTATCTCGAGCTGCTGCGAATGCCCTATACCGGGTGTAATCCGCGCGGGCTCGTGCTCGCCCGCGGCAAGGATTTGTCGAAGAAGCTTCTGATCTATCACCGCATCCCGTTGCCGGCCTTTGCCGTGTTCCCGCTGCGGCGCAAGATTCGTCGCCCGCCGCGCCTCACCTTCCCGCTCATCGTCAAAAGCCTCAACGAGGACGCCTCCTGGGGCATCTCGCAGGCGTCCGTCGTCGACAGCGATGAAAAGCTTGCCGAGCGCGTGAGCTTCATCCACGACAGCGTCGGCACACCGGCCATCGCCGAGCAATATATCGAGGGCCGCGAGCTCTACGTAGGCGTGCTCGGCAATGAGCGGCTTCGCGTCTTCCCGATCTGGGAGCTCGAGTTCGGCAGCATGCCGCAGGGCGCGCGGCTCATCGCCACCGAAAAGGTCAAGCACGATCTGCAATACCAGCAGCGCCACAACATCGAGGTGGGCCCGGCCAAGGACCTCTCGCCGCAGCTCGTCGACTCGATCAAGCGCGCAGCGAAGCGCATCTACCGGACGCTCGACCTCGACGGCTATGCCCGCATCGATTTCCGGCTCTCTGCCGACGGCATCCCCTATTACATCGAAGCCAATCCCAACGCCGAGATTGCCCGCAACGAAGAGTTCGCTTCGGCGGCCAAGCACGACGGGCTCGAATATCCCGAGCTGATCCAGCGCATCTTGGCGCTGGGCATCAGCCGGGCAGGGGCGGTGGGCATCGAGCTCTGAGCAGAAGGCCGCTCATGGGCCCTTCCAAGCACATCAGCGCGCGCCAGCGCGTTGGTGGATCAGCTCCCACACCCGCGGCGGCGACAGCGGAAGCTCGCGCGGCTCGACGCCGAGCGAGCCGAGCGCGGCGGCGACCGCGTTGGCGATAACGCCGCCGACCGGAATGATGCCGCCCTCGCCGGCGCCTTTTGCACCCAATGGATTGTTGGGCGAGGGCCTTTCTTCGAGCGCAATCGCCCGGATGTGCGGAAAGTCGCTCGCGGTCGGCAAGAGATAGTCGGCGAGCGAGCCCGTGAGCAGTTGTCCGTCTTCATCGTAGACGAAATGCTCGAGGAACGCGCCGCCCAGACCTTGCACGATGGCGCCCACGACCTGCCCGTGCAAGGTCAGCGGGTTGATGATGCGCCCGGCGTCCTCGACTGCGACATAGTCGAGGAGCTCCACGTGGCCAGTCTTGGGATCGACGGCAACGTGGGCGGCGTGCGCGCCGTAGCTGTACGTTCGCTTGTTGCTGGCATAGGCGGCTTCCGCCGAAGTTCCGGCAAAGGCGGCAAGCGGAAGCGATTGCTGGCGCGGACCGAGAACGGTCCCGGCGTCGATCTTGACGTCGCTCGCCCCGCAGCGCCATCGCTCGGCCGCCGCCGCACGAACGGCATCACGCAGCTTTGCCGCCGCCGCCACGATGGCGTTGCCGCCCATCACCACCGCGCGCGAGCTGTAGGAGCCGTAGCCGTCGATCACGTGATCGGTCGAGCCGTGGAACACGTGCTTGATGTCGTCCATGGGCACTTCCAGCGCGTCCGCCGCGATCTGGGCGCAGACCGTTTCGAGCCCCTGGCCGATGGACGAGGAGCCGATATAGACCGAGACCTTGCCGTCGGATTCGAGTACGAGGCGCGCGCTCTCCTTGGGACCGGATGCGCCGCCCTCGAGGTAGCAGCCGATGGCGGTGCCGCGGTAGCGCCCGTCGATCAGCTTGCCCTGCATCGCCGACTTCGCGCTCCAATCGATTTCCTCAAGGCAGCGCGCGAGCGTGATCCCATAGTCGCCGCTATCGGTTTCGGTCTCGATCGCGAGCGGTTCGACGGTGGCGAGCCGGTACGGCATCTCGGCCTCCGCCAGCAGATTGCGCCTGCGGAATTCGACCCGATCGAGGCCGAGCTCGGCGGCCGCGATGTCGAACAGCCGCTCGCGAAAGAAGTCGGCTTCGTAGCGCCCCGGCCCGCGATAGGTTCCCGCTGGCGTCTTGTTGGTCATCATCAGCGAAACGTCGATGCGGACATGGGGGATGCGATAGGGGCCAGTGAGCACCTGCGCGAGGTTGCGCGCGGCGGTCGGGCCGTTGGTGCGGATGTAGGCGCCCTGGTCGGTCCACGCGCGACCGCGCAGCGCCCGGATGGTGCCATCCGCGTCGCAGGCGATCTCGAGCTCGCATTCGGCATTGCGGGCATGATTGGTGGCGCTGAGGTGCTCGCGCCGATCCTCGATCCATTTGACCGGCCGGCCGGCGAGGCGCGCCGCGAACGGAATCAGAAAATCTTCCGGGTAGAATTCGCCGCGCGCGCCGAAACCCCCGCCGACGTCGTTTTCCACCATTCGGATCGCGCTGTCGGGCAGCCCGATCTGCTTCGCCAATATGCGCCGGTTGAGGAAAGCGACCTTGGCCGCGCCGAACACCGTGAGTCGGCCGCGCGCGCCGTCCCACTCCGCCAGCAGTCCGCGCGGCTCCATCGGCACCGCGCCGTGGCGCTGGACCGCGAACGTCTCGCGTCGCACGAAAGCCGCGTTCTTGAAAGCGCCGTCCGCGTCGCCGCGCACGCCGGTGAGCGTGAGCGCGCGATTGCTGCGCGCGGCTTCGAACAACAGGATTTCGTCGCTTGCGGCAGCGGCGCTGGTGACGACCGCCGGCAATGGTTCGATGTCGAGGGTGATGGCGTCGAGCGCGTCCTCGGCGGCGGCGGCACTTTCCGCCAACACGACCGCGACCGGCTCGCCGACGTAGCGGACCTTGTCGTGGGCGATGACGGGTTGCTCGAACGGCTTGAAGGCGGGCGAGGAGTCCTGCCGCAACGGAATGGTCGGGATCGCGGCGCCGATCTCCACCGCCGTGATGACGGCGTGCACGCCCGGCCGTGCGCGGGCGGCAGCGGTATCAATCGAACGGATGCGGCCGTGCGCCACCGAACTGCGCAGGATCACGGCGTGCAGGAGATTTTCGCGCGCGAGGTCGTCGACGAACTGGCCGCGCCCGCGCAGCAGGCGAAAATCCTCGACGCGTTCGATCGCGCTTCCGATGAAGGCGTTGCGCATTGCTTCTTGCTGCTCCTCCGCCCTCATCCTGAGGAGGGCGCGTAAGCGCCCGTCTCGAAGGATGTGGGCGGCCCCATGCTTCGAGACGGCGGCTTCGCCGCCTCCTCAGCATGAGGCCGGGAGGGCGTCGTGTCTGTCTTCAGGTTCATATCACGATCGTCGCCCGTTCGTTGAGCAGCGCCCGCGCGACGCTGAACGCCGCCAGGGCGGAGGTCTTGGGGTTCGTGCGCGATGGCTTGCCCTGCAGTTCTATCGCGAAACGTCCGGCCGCGCCCTCGGCTTCGATCTCGTGGATATTGCCCGCCGCGTCGGGATCGGCGACGAGCTCCACCTCGGTGGCGTCGAATCCCAATCCCGCCAGCGCCACCGCGGCGGCGACGTTGGCGTTCTGCGGATAGAGCAACGCGGCTTCCCCGGCCGTGCCCTTGTAGAGCACGGTTCGCCCCCTGAGCTTACCGAGATCGACCAGGCGCTCCGCCGGCGAGCCGCGCCAGGCCAACGGCGGTTTGCGCGAGCGGTAACGCACCGAGGTCAAGCCGGCGAAGCGCATGGCCGCGATGGCATCGATGCCTCCGACCGCGCCCGCCGGCAACAACATGCGGCTGTTGCCCTCGTGCGCGGCCGATTTGAGCCGACCCAACAGCGTCGCGTCGGCGAGCGCGCCCACCGAAATCAGCAGGCAATCGATCCCGCGGCGCAGCACGCCGTCGGCGTGTTCCGCGACCGCTGCCTGGCCCGCGACTTCGGCAACGAGCGTCGGTTTGCGCGCGATGAGATCGTCGAGCGCCTCGACGATGTCAACCCCGCAGAGTTTCGCCCGCGCCTCGCCGCCGCGACCGGGTCGGGCGAGCGCGCCGACGATGCGCACGCCATCTGCCGTGTCGGCGCCGCGCAGGGCGGCGATCACGTCCTGCGCCATGCCGCCGCAGCCGATGAGGCCGATTGCGGTCATATGGCGGTCACTGCGGATTGAGGCGCATGCCCGTGAACTTCCATTGCGCCAGCTCCTCCATGGCGTAACGCACGCCTTCGCGCCCGAAGCCGCTCGCGCCGACGCCGCCGAAGGGATAGGTGTCGAGCCGGAAGCGGCTGGCGTCGTTGATCCACAGCGAGCCGACCCTGAGCTTGCGCGAAACCTTGAACGCGGTTTCGAGGCTCGTGGTGAAGCAAGCGCCCTGCAAACCGAATTCGGAGGAGTTCGCGAGCTCGAGCGCGGCGTCGACATCGGCGACGCTTTGCACCACCACCACCGGACCGAATGCCTCCTCGCGCATGAGGCGCGCGTGCGCTGGCGCCTCCGCCACGATCGCGGGTCCCAGAATGGCGCCGCGGCGCTGCGGCTCGAGCACGAGCTTGGCGCCTTTGGCAACGGCGTCCTTGACCATGGCTTCGACCCGGTCAGCGGCGGCGCTGCTCACCATCGGCCCGACGTCGATGGCGACGTCATCGGGATCGCCGACCTTGAGCTTCTTGGCCGCTGCCACGAACAATTCGAGAAAGCGATCGAACACCGGCCGCTCGACGATCACCCGCTGCGCCGAGATGCATTGCTGGCCGCTCGCCTCGAACGCCGCACCCGCGATGCGCGTCGCCGCATCGTTGAGATCGGCGTCGGCGCAGACGATGTTCGCTGCGTTCGATCCGAGCTCGCCGACGAATTTCTTGGCGCCGGCGGCGCGGGCCAGTTCATTGCCGGCGGCGGTGCTGCCGGTGACGGTGACGACCGCGACCAGCGGATGGGCGGCCAGGAGCTTCGCGGTCTCGCGCCCGCCGGGCACGACGTTGAAGAGCCCGTCGGGCACGCCCGCTGTCTTCACTGCTTGCGCCATCAGCAACGCGACCTCGGTGCCGGGCGGCGACGGCTTGACGACGACGGCATTGCCGACCGCCAGCGCCGGCGCGACCTTCTGAATGAGGAGATTGGCGGGCCCGTTGAACGGGGTGACCGCGGCCACCACGCCATAGGGCACGCGTGTCGTGTAACCGAAGCGGCCGGCGCCTGCCGCCGTGACGTCGAGCGGCAGCACTTCGCCCGCAAGATGGGGCACCTGCGCGGCGCATGCGCGGATGAATGTGCCCACGCGCTTGGCCTCGAAGGTTGCGGCCCGGCGCGGCTTGCCGATGAAGCGAATGAGCGAGCGGACCAGCTCGCCTTCGATCTTGTCGATGGCGTCGGCCGCCGCCAACAGCCACTCGACCCGCTTGCCGGTGGTCGCATCCTGATGATTGAGGAATGCCGCATGGGCGTGCTTGACCGCGGCATCGACCACCTTGGCGTCGGACTCGATGATTTGCGAGGCCACGGTGTCGTCGATGGGGCATACGAGCGGCGACAGGCCGGCTTCGAATATCACCGGCCCGCCGATCCACGGCATCAGTTGCGGTATGGTCATCGTTTCTTCCTCGCTCTTCTTGGTTTTGAAACTTTCTACACGTGCTGGCCCTCGCTCATCGGAATGTCGCGCAGCGTGCTAGGCGCAAACAGTTCCTCCAGTTTGACGCGGCGATCGGTCAGCCCGTGCTCGTGGGTATACTGGAGTAGCGCCTCGATCGTCGGCCGGTTCGCCTCGATGCCATAGGGATACCAATCCTGCCCGAGGATCTCCTTTTCCTCCTCGATCAGCGGCTGCAGCCAAGCCGAGGAGACCTTGGGCGAGCCCATGTCCGCCAACAGATGATAGGCGTGCTCCTTGGCGCGACAGAGCGCCTTGTACATGCTCAAGGCCACCCACGGGTCGCGTTGGTAGACGTCGTTGCGGATCACCACCGTGTGCATGATCGGGTAGATCCTCGTGCGCCGATAATCGTCCTTCTCGACCTCGGCATAGTTGGGAAACAGCCGGCGCACCTTGGGGGAGCCGCGGCGGAAGGCGAGCGGATTGTTGGCGGTCATCATGAAGTCGATCTCGCCGCGCTCGAGCAGGTCGCCGAGCTCGGTGCCGGAGGGCGCCTGAGTGAGGCGAATGTCCGCGGGCAGCTTGCGGCCGACGCGATCGGCGCGGCCCTGGACCCATTCGACGTCGCTCGGCTTGACGCCATATTCGTGCTGCAGCAGGCCGCGCATATAGACCGCCGCCGTCATGGTATATTCGGGGACGCCCCCGCGCTTGCCCTTGAGGTCGGCCGGCGTCTTGATCCCCTTGTCGGTGTTGATGAAGAAGTAGCCGTGGCGGAAGACCCGCGACGGAAACGCCGGGATGGCGACGAACGGCGCCTTGCCGGTGCTCACCAGCGTGGTGTAGTTCGACAGCGACATTTCCGAGATTTCGAACTCGTTGAATTGCAACATGCGCCAGAAAATGTCGGGAGGTTGCGAGGCGATGTAATTCAGTTCGATGCCCTCGGGTTGCACCGACCCGTCGCGGAGCGCGAGCGTGCGGTCGTAGGGACCGCACGCAAATGTCAGACGCAGCTTGCTCATCGGCTCATTCCTCGCCCGGTGGGTGTCGCGCGCGGTTTGACCCACGCATCTCTCTATCTTTCGTCAGATGATGGAGCGCCAGGGCGGGCCCGGCAATGACGGATGCTTGGGCCAAGACGCTGTCGCGATGCTCGAGGGCTGTCAAGCTGGCGGAGCTTAAACCGAACGCTAAGACGGTCCGAGGGCACGAGACGGTGGTGTCCCGCTCGCTGCGCGATCATGCGTCAATTCGATCGGCATGGTGCCGATGTCTGCCTGAGTTATGCGCTGGTCGGAACTGGGCGAAATGACATAGTTTCGGCTGCCAGCCCGGAAAGGTAACGGATGTCACAGCTCTTACGTTTCGTCTCGATCGCGGTGCTAGGGCTGCTCGGGCTCGCCGTTCAGGCGACGGCGGAGACCTATCCCGAGCGTGTCGTTCGCATCGTCAATCCATACCCGCCGGGCGGATCGGTCGACGTGATGGCGCGAATTCTGGCGCAGAAGCTCGCCGACAATCTCGGACAGCAAGTCATCGTCGAGAACCGCTCGGGCGGCGGCGGCAACACCGGCAGCGATTTCGTTGCCAAGGCGGAGCCGGACGGCTACACGCTCCTATTCACCGCGCCGGGACCGCTCACCGTCAACCAGACCCTCTATAGCAAGCTGCCCTTCGATCCGGCCAAGGACTTCGCTCCCGTCGCGCTGTTTGCGACGGCGCCCATCGTGCTGATCGTCAATCCCGGCGTGCCGGCGAACGGCGTGCAGGAGCTGATCGCGCTGGCGAAGAAAGAGC
>Ga0306920_100002381_pt1 | contig 23793 bp, 15 predicted proteins | sample flu12Cox44000170_FD_204666 | JGI IMG/M metagenome (GOLD analysis project Ga0306920, IMG submission 204666) | Lab enrichment of tropical soil microbial communities from Luquillo Experimental Forest, Puerto Rico - flux4day.12C.oxic.44.000.170 (v2)... | ecosystem: Environmental > Terrestrial >...
CGACGCTCGCCCCCTCGCCCGCCACCCGGCCGAGCGCCCGCGCACCAGCCGCGAGCCGCGCCACGCCGACGTCCAGCAGCTTGGGGAACCCGCGCCCGTAACCCGCGACCTCCGCCATGAAGATGTCCTCGGCGCGGATCGCTCCGTGCGCGATCCCCGCCGCGTGCGCCGCCGCCAGCGCCGCGCCGACGCCGCGCAAGATCGGCAAGAGCTCCGCCATCCGCAGCGGCCGGCCGCCCGCCGCCTCGTCCAGCGTCAGGCCGGCGAGCCGCTCCATCACCACGAACGGCGTCCCGTCGCCGAGCGTCCCGGCGTCCACCACGGCGACGACGTGCGGGTGACGCAGATTCGCCACCGTGATCGCGTCGCGTGTGAATTCGCGGACCACCCGCTCCGGCAGCCCCGCCGCCCACGTGAACAGCTTCACGACGTGGCGCCCCGGCCCGGCGCCCGCTTCGGTTTCGAAGACTTGCCCGCCGCGGCCCACGGGCGCCCCGATGGCGACGATCGCCGGCTCGCCGTCGCCGCCAAGTGGCGCCGACTCCTCGAGGTGCCCGAAGCCGTGCAGCGTCCGAAGCCAATCCGAGGTCCGATGCTGGGTGTATTGCGGCATGTGTGCCGCAACTCGATTGCAAGTTTCGAACCCAGGCCGGGGGGTGCCCCCGATCACGTCCCTCGGCTACGGCGCGATGTGCGCGATCCCCGGCGCGCCACCGATCTCCGTGAACCAGATGTTGCCGTCAGGCCCCGGGGTCACGTCCACCGGTTGCGCTGCCGCCGACACGAAGAACTCGGTGATGACGCCGAGGGGCGTGATGCGCGCGATCGCCGGGCCGAACGGCTCTGCGAACCAGAGGTTCCCGTCCGGTCCAGTGATGATCGTGTCCGGGGCGGCGGCCGGATTCGGGAGCTTGAACTCGACGACCGCCCCCGCCAGCGTCATCCGCCCGATGCGCCCCGACCCGCGCTCGGTGAACCAGAGCGCGCCGTCCGGTCCCGCGGTGATGCCGTTGGGCTGGCCCCCGATCGTCGGCGTGACGAACTCGGTGATCGCGCCCGTGCTGGTGTTGAAGCGCGCGATCCTGTCGCGGAGGAACTCGGTGAACCAGATGTTGTTGTCGGACGCCGCTGCGACGTCGACGGGCCCGCTGCTCGCGGTGGGGACGGCGAACTCGGTGATGGTCCCGCCGGTCGTGACCCGTCCCAGCTGGTTGCCGTTGAACTCCGCGAAGTAGAGCATCCCGTCCCGCCCGGCCACGATCCCGCTCGGGCCCGCGCCCGCGGTCGGGAGGTTGAACTCGGTGATGGTGCCGTCGAGCGTGATCCGCCCGACCCGACTGAAGACGAAGTCGGTGAACCAGATGTTCCCGTCCGGTCCGTTGGTCAGCGCCGTTGCGGCGGCGGTCGTCGACGTGAACACCGTGGCGTCCCCCGCAGGCGTCACGCGCGCGATGCCGCCCGCGACCGCGACCCAGAGGTTGCCATCCGGCCCCGCGGTGATGCCGTCCGGGATGCTCACGTTGCTCGGCAGGAACTCCACCAGCTGGTTCGCGGGCGGCGGGAAGTTGGTCGTCGCCGTCACCTGACCGCCGTTATCCACCCGCACCAAGTTGAACGTGAGAGCGATGGGGACCCCGGCGGTGAGGGTGACCGTTACCGGCGACGATGCCCAGTTCGGGGCCGTCCCTGGAGCCACCGGGCAGGTGGCGGTGAACGCCTGCTCGACCAGCGTCACCATGCCGACGGGCAGGTTCTTGAGATCGAACACGCCGAGCTGGCCGGGCGTCACCGGGAACTGCTGCACGACGGGCGTGCCTACGGCGGGCGTGGCCGTGAACACGAGGCAGCGGGCGTCGTTCGGCGCCGCGAGCAAGGTGGAGGTCACCTCGGCGACGTTATCGCCGCTCGACGGCGGCGCGCCCCCATGATCGTCGCCGCAGCCGATACCGCCCGCCGCCCCCCACGCCGTCGCCAACAGGCCCATCGTCGTCATCGTCGCGCTCGTCACTCTCGCTCGCATGGCAGCCTCCCAGTGGTTTCGCGCACCCTGGCCCGAGGGGCTGGCGCGCGGCCGTCGGGGCCTACGACGGGCCCGACGCCTGTGCAACGAGCGATGCCGCGACAATTCCGCGTCGAAATCCGCGCGCCCGGGTGGCTCGGTTATGCTCGTCCCGATGAGCCGCAGCGTCCTCGTCATCGGCGGCACCCGCTACATGGGGCGCTTCCTCGCGGCGCGCCTCGTGGCGCGCGGCGACCGCGTCACGCTCTTCAACCGTGGCACGCGCCCCGACCCGTTCGGCGATCGCATCGAGCGGCTCGTCGGCGACCGCGCGACGGACGACTTCGAGCGCTTGCTCGGGCGCCGCACCTTCGACGCGGTCGTCGACATGATCGGCTACGTCGCCCACGACGTCGAGCGCGCCATCGCCGCCTTCGCCGGTCGCGTCGGCCACTACGTCTTCGTCAGCACCGGCCAGGTGTACCTGGTCCGCGAAAACCCCCGCCTCCCGTCGCGCGAGGAGGACTACGACGGCGCGGTGACGCCGCGTCCGGACGGCGCCGACGGCCCGCAGTGGGACTACGGCGCCGGCAAGCGCGGCTGCGAGGACGCGCTCGTCGCCGCGCGCGACCGGCTGCCGTCGACGCGCCTGCGGATCCCGATCGTGAACGGCCCCGGCGACAGCCAGCAGCGGATCGAGCGCTACGTGCGCGCCATGCTCGCCGGGGGGCCGCTGCGCGCCGCGTTCCTCGACCAGCGCGTGCGGCACGTCGATGCGCTCGAGGTCGCGCGCACGATCGACGCCCTGCTCGGCGACGCCCGGGTCGTCGGCGAGGCGCTCAACCAGGCGCAGGACGAGACGCCGACGCTCCGCGAGCTGCTCGGGATGATCGGCGACGAGGTCGGCGCGCGGCCGGAGCTCGTCGAGGACGAGACGGCGACGGTCGACGTCTCGCCGTTCAGCACGCCCTGGATGTCGTTCCTCGATCCAGCGAAGATCCGCGCGCTCGGGATCGGGCACGCGCCGCTCGCGACGACGCTCGCGCGCACCGTCGGCCACGTGCTCGCGACCTTGTGACCCCAGGTTGGTCGCCGGTCGTCGACGATCGCACGCCTCGCTCCGCACCAGATTGAAGGTCTCGTGCCCTTGTCACCATTGAAGCAACGATGTCCAAGGCCGTGGTGTGCCAAGATGGCGGGTCGGCCCGCCCCGCGCGCGGGCCCTCCGCAGGGACCATCGTCCTCCTGCTCGGCCTCGAGGCGGCCTGCTACCCGCACACGCAGGCCTACCGCGGCGCCTTCTCCGGCAAGATCGTGGATCCGAGGGGGAACCCCGTCTCCGGCGCGACGGTCGTCGCCTGCACCTCGGGCGGCTCGCGCTCCTTCGACGGCTGCCCGCACCGCGCCGAAGCCTGGAGCGATCTCGAAGGCCGCTTCCAGTTCTCGCCGCTCAAGGAACGCGCGTGGTGCTGCTTCGGCGAGTCGCCGCTTCCGCCCACCCACCTGACCGTCTGCGCCCACGACGCCCTGGGTCGCCTGATGCAGGCCTCGGCGGTCGAGGTCGACGCGTCGGGCGCGACCGAGGCACGGATTCTCGTGACCCCTCCCGGCGATCTCGGGGCCGGGAACGCCTGCGTCGACGCGAAGTAGCGAGATCCGTCGCGGGGCGCCGGCGCCGCCGGCGCGGTTGACCGGTAGACCCGCTCAGCGCTTTCGCCGTCGAACGAGATCCTCGAACAGGTACCCGGGTCCCGGCAGCGCCAGCGGCGCGCCGCTAGAGCCCGGGCCGGGGGGCTTTCGCTTCCGCAGGGTCAGGACGTCCAGCGACCCCCACGATCGCCCCGATAGTCGCCGTGATCCCGTCCGCGCCTCCGACCGCTGGTTCAGGAGCAGTTCCCTCAACTGGCAGTTCAGCTCTTCTCGGTCTGACTCGAGCCCGCGGCCGAGCTCGGGGACGGCCGGATTCAGCGGTGGCGGGTCATCGGTTTCAACCACCAACCCGGTAGAGCCGACGATGACCACCTCCCCCGGCGAGAAACCGGTCGGCGATCCGCGCTGGATCGCTCGGCCGCCCACCCACGTCCCGTTTGTACTGCCGAGGTCTTCAACGGCCAGCCGGAGCTCCCCGCTCTTCCCAGTGACGGCGATCGCGGCGTGGCGGCGTGACATCACGCTATCTGCGATCGTGACCGTGTTTTCTGGGCCGCGTCCGATCGTGATGACGCCGGTCGCCGGGAGCGAGAGGACCCTGAACCTCTCATCGCGGTTGAAGACGACGAGGCGAAACTCCTGCTGGCGCGCTTGTTCGCTGGTCATCCACCCTCCCGACTCACCGCCCGACGGTAACTCCAGGGAGCCCGACACGGCAACGTCGTGCCGACCCGCGCGCCCTTGAAGGGGCACCCGCGATCAGGCGCGCCGTTTCTTGCTGGCCTTTCGTGTGGCCTTCTTGCTGGCCTTCTTGCTGACCTTCTTGCCGACCTTCTTGCCGGCTTTGGTGCCGTTCTTGGTGGCGCGGGCGGAACGAAACGACACGCTCGGCTCCTGGCGTCCGAACATCGCCTCGTCCGCCGCGTCGGCGAGGTACGTGCGAGCGGCCTTGCTCACCAGCTCGGCCACCGTCAGATCCATCTCCGCGGACTTGGCCCGCAGCGCTTTGTGAAGGTCCGCATTCAGGTAGACGGCGCGCTTGGTGGAAGGCATCACGCGGAGTATGCGTCTCCGTCGGCCTGCTGCCAACGGACGCCGGTCGCACTCGGAGATATCGGGCGGCGGCGCAGAAGCGCCGCCGCGAGCACCGAGGCGATGGTCGCGTACAATGGAGGTGGTGAGCGCCGAGGGAAACCTGCTCGTCGGGTGGGAACGCAGCACCGGCCTGCAGGCGCCCCCCGCCCCCGCCGAGGGCCTCCTCGGCGCCAAGGGCGGCGGCTACCTGCTCGCGATCGGTCCGCCGTCACGCCGTCTCTACCCGCGCGCGACCGCCGCGGCCCGCTCGCTGTCGGCTCTGGCGCTACCCGTCATCGCCGCGATGCCCTTCCTGCTGGTTCCGGCGCCCTACGGGCCGCTCGGCGTGGCCGCGCTCGGCGCCCTCGCCTGCTGGCTTCCGACCCGGCTGCTCGCGGGGCTGGCGCGCCGCCACCTCGCCCGCCGCTTCGACCGAGCCGCGCCGAGCGCGCCGCAGGCGTCGGCCGCGACGTCGGCCGCGCCGGAAACCGCGGCGACCGCGAGCCCTGCGGGCGCGCGACAGCCGTCGGGACTCCCCGCCGCCCGGCGTCCGGTGCGGCTCGCGGGCACAGTGGCCGACCAGGCGACGGTCCCGAGCCTGTTCACGCGTCAGCCGGTCGTGCTCGCGACCAGCGAGTACGCGGGGGTGATCGAGACGCGGGGGTTCGACTTCGACGTGCGGCTCGCTGACGGGACGCTGGTGCGGGTGCCCGCGCGCGACGCCGTTCTCCTCGGCCGCGGACCGCGTGTGCAGGGCCGCCCGCAGTGCGGCCCGCTGGCGCTGACCTTCACCGGCGACGGGCCGCGGCTGCGCTCTGCGCTGCTCGCTGCCAGCGGCGGGTGGGCCTGCCGGCTGCTCGACCTCACGGCCCGAGAGCTCACCCTCGGCCCCGGCGACGCCGTCGAGCTCTGCGGCGAGCTCGACTACGAGCCCGACGACTCGCGGTCGAGCGGCTCGCGCGGGCCCGCTCTGCGCGCCGTCCTCCGTCCAGCCGATGGCCTTCCGGCGATCGTGCGCAAGCCGAAGCCCGCCGGGCCCCCGTGGTGGGCGAAGTGACGGCTTCCCAATGTTCAGGGAGGCATGGCCAGGCCAGATGGAGCTTGCACGCAATCGCCCGCACGGGGTCCCTGTGCAGCGATGACGCGCTCCTCGTCTCAGTGCCGCCGCGGGCGAGCTGGATCGGCTCGCAGTCTGTCGGACAGATCGAGCAAGGGCCCCTTCATCCTCTTGACGGGGAACTGCGTCGGGGCGCCCGTGAATGGGTTCTTCCCCTCGCGATAACTCACGGTCTCGTACATCTCCTTCCCGAGGTCGACACCCTTGACCCACTCCCCTAGCCAGCCCGCCAGGCTGGCAGCCGTTTCGAAGTGGCTGACGCCGTTCTGGCCCACTTCCTGGGTGATCACCCGGCCGGTCGAAGTGAAGCCGTCGATGTACGAGAACTGAGCGCAACCCCAGTTGCAGAGGCGGAGGAGACCGGGCGGAACGCCCCAGGCAGGATCGTCGCGCGAGGCGAGCTCGGCGCGATATGTCTCGAGGAGATCGCCGGGCATGTCGGTGTCCTGAAAACCGCCGGGGGGAACCCCGCTGAGTCCGTATCCCGGGCCAAATCCTCCGTTGCCCACCTCCCGAAGCAGCCTCACGTAGAAAGGCGGCAACGAGAAACCGAGCGCGAGCTCGACGGCCGTGATGTCGTCGGCGCTCGCGCAGGGCAATCGCGATTGACCCAACTCATCAGCGCGGGTCCGAATCGCCCGCAGGAGGTCGTCGTCAGTCATCGGTTCGACCCACCGAAGCACGAGCCATCGACCCGAACCGATGGGATCCGTTTGAGATCACGACCTGCTCGACCCGGCTGGCAGGTTCCACATGGCTTGAGTGCCATGACAGGCGGCCGGTCGCAAGCGGCCCGTTGGCTACGAGGCGTACCTCCCGTCGGATCGCCGCTTGAGTTTTCCCTCATTGAGATCTCGAATACGGGTAACGGCTGGGACGGTGCGGAAGTCCGAGCGGATCGTGACGAGGGAGCTGAGATGACCGACGAGTCGAACCCCGTCAAGAACGGTGCGACCTCCGACGAAGAAGCCTCCGCCTTCAGGGGGTTTCACGCCGGGAACATGGCTCTCTTTATCGCGAGTGGCCGCGACCTCACCGCTGCATTCCCCGGGTGGCGTGTTCCACTCCGTGAAGCGATTCGCCGACCGGTCCGCAACCGGTTCACGGGAGAGCTATTCGAATGCCGGACATACGATCCGGGCCCTGACGTCTCGGCGCCCGTCCCGGAGATCCTTCCCTTCGATCACGTCCTCATCCCGAGCGAGGAGATTTGGGAGGAGAGATATCTCGCGCTCGACATGGCCCTGTCGGGCGACAGTGAGTCGATGGAGGCGCTCGACGCCGAGGAGCTACTGCTGACTCTGAAGGCCAGAGGTCTCTCGGATCAGGCCCTGTGTAACCACGCCGTCGAATGCGACCTCACCGTCGTCCCGCAACGCCTGACGAAGGCGCTCGTGGCGCTGGAGATATCGTCGCTGCCCGACTTCCTCGCCGCCTGGAATCGCCGTTCGCCGAGAGACAATAGCCTGTCGGAGTTGCGAGCCCTGTGGGAACTCGCGGAGCGGGCGTCCCTTCAGGGGAAGGAGATGTTCGTGTGGTCGTGGATGTCGCGCGAGCGGTAAGCGAGGATCCGGGATTCAGCTCCGAGGCCTTCCGACGATGACACATCCCCCACAGACTCCGACGTCCAGGTGGAATGATCCGCCATTCTGGCTAGGGCTGGCGGAGATCGCTGGAGGCCTCGGCCTTTCGTTGAGGGGCTGCGCCGAGGGCGTGGAGATGCCGCCCGTTCCCCTCCTAGCGATGCTGGTGGGATTCAGCGTGCCGGTCATTTTGCTGACGCTGCCTGGGGCTCTCCTGCTCGCCAGAGTGCGTGGTCGTTGGTGGTTTCAGATCCTTCCCCCGATATTGATCGCGTGGCTGCTGTCGCGCGCTTGATCCGAAGGACCAAAACGACAGCAGTAGCCGGCAGGCAACCGACGCGCAAATTCGCTCTGTGCGGGTGCCGTGACGGGCGTCGCTGTGATCCGGACTGGGTTTGGTACCCTCCCGGCCAACAACCCATGACCCCTCATACCGGGAAGAGCGTGCGGTACCTGCTTGGCGGACTCGCTGTCGTCATGGCTGGTGGTTGCCAGTCCAACACCCCTCCTCCGGCGGCCCCCGCGGCGCGGCCCGAGGCTCCTCCATCGCAGGGAGCGCCAAAGATGCCGCCGACCGCCGACGCGTCCCCGAAGATCACCCCTGACCTGCTCGACCGATACTTCGGCTTCGAGAAGGAACATCGCAAGGTCGCCGAGGCCTGGATGGCTCAAAAGCAGGGGCAGGTCACCATCATGAACATGGCCCTGGAGCTCGAGCCCAAGGTCCGGGACCTGCGGCAAAAATGGAAGCTCACGGATGCCGACCAGGGCGCCGTGGAGGGGATGCTGGGGCTGATCGCGACGACCCGCCTGGCCTGGGAGAGAATTGGGAAGGCGCAGCTCGCCGAGTTCGAGAAGATGCAGATCCAACCTCCGCCCACGCTTCCCGCTCTGCCGGCCAACGCGACGCCCGAACAAAAGAAGATGCTCGAAGGCATTGCGACGCTGCAGAAAGGCAGCGCTGCGGGCCTCAGCGGAACCGTCGTCCGACTGCGGAGAGAGCGGGACCTGACCGACGTGCGAGAGCGGTACGGCGACGCCAACGTCGACTACGCGCTCAAGAACGGCGGCGATCTGGTCACAGGCTTCGATACCTGGTTCGTCACGGCAAAACAGAACGCGACGCCGAAGAAATAGGCCCACCCGGCGGGCTCACAGCGCTTCGATATCCCCTTCAACCGCGTTGCGAATGTCAGCCTGGGGACCTGGGGCGGACCCGCAACAGTGAGGCTCGGGCCGGTGTCAGCAGGGTGTCGAGCAGGACCGCGTCGCGTACCAGCTCCTGCGGCGAGCTCGACGCTCGGGGCTTCGCGACCCCGTCCTGCGGAACCGGCAGGTCCAGCCTACCCACCGCCAAGCGCGCGGCCCGCAGCAGCCCCACACCCTCGTCGGGACGCTCGGCCCAAGCCATGACAGCGCCGGCGATGAGCAGGCGGGCGTCCGCCAGACGCGGCCGTCCCCCGGTCAGGAAAGCGTCCCGCGTCCTTAGCGACGCCTCGTGCTCGCGGGGGCCGAAGTCGAACCCCGGCATGCTCGAGAGCGGGATGCCGCGCAGCACCTCGAAGCCTTTGCGCTGCAGCGAGACGGTCAGCGAGACCGCGCGCTCGATGAATGGCTCGTCCTCGACACGCAGGTACCCGAACCTGGTCGGCAACAGCACGATCTCGGGCTTGCCGTGCTGCCGACGCCAGCGCTGCTCGATCCCATCGGCGACTGCGCCGTAGCCGATGCGCGCCAGAAGGCGGCACACCGCCGCGACGCGGACGTGCCCCGGGGGGTGGACCTCGTATTCGTCCTCCTCGACCGAGATCGCCAGGGCCTGCTCCGGCTCCCCGGGGCTGGCGAAGATCGCAGCCGTCGTGATCGCGTAGGCCGGTCCGAGCATCATCACCCCGAACGCGTCTGCGATCAGCTCCCGGCGCCAGCGGGTGACGATACGATCGACGTCGCGGACGTCGACGCCGGCGCGGCCGTCGATGATCCGGGCGTCGCCCGGCATCTCGGTCAGACCCACGAACCGCAGCAGCTCCTGGTCCAGGCCGGGGACGCTGTCGTAGAAGTCGTGCCCCACCTCGTGAGCGATGGCCGGCCAGCGGTGCAGCTCGGCCAGCCACTTCCACGGCAGGTGCAGGATGGCGAGACCCGTCGGATCGTCGATGCGCCCGAGCCAGGGTGAGCACCCGTCGCCGAAGAACGCCGCCGTCCGATTGGACGACAGCGGCACGGCGTTGGTGCGGCAGTAGTCGACCACGGGCCGGTAACAAGCCTCGGCCAGCGCGTCGGCGTCGTCGATCAGCTCGTCGAGGCTGGGGTCGCAGCGCTGGTCGGCCATCAGCGACAGCAGACTCATCAGCGCATCGAGGTACGCGGCCGAGCGCAAGATCGGCCGGAGGGCAGCGGTGGTCGAGGCGCGCCGAAGGTCGTCCTCAGCCTTCGACAGCGCCGGCAACACGAAGTCCTGCACTGTCGGCCGCAGCGGGACGCAGAGGCGCTCCGCGTCGCAGCGTGCGTTCAGCGCCCGCGCCGGCACCGCCAGCTTCTTCAGCGCGGCTCTCACTCGGTCGACGGCCGCTTGATCGATCGCCGGCGGGGGCGCGCCGCCGCCCTTCTTGATCGGCGCCGGCCCGCCCGGTCCGCTGGCGATCGGTGCAGGCGGCGCCGGCCCGCCCGGTCCGCTCTCGCGCCAGGCGCGCATCCTCGCGACGCCCCAGCGAACCAGACTACGAACACCGCGAAACAACGCGCGAAGGAGGAGGTAGACCCCTTTGACCAACCAGGTGATCAAAAGGATTAAGATCTTGAACTCGTTCATCTGCTAACGGCTCGGCCAGGGCGGCCGCGGGCCTCGCCCGAAGCGGGGACGCTGCAGCAGCGTGCGGAGCACGAAGCGCCGCAAGAATTCGTCCCGGTCCGATAGGAACCAGAGCTTTCCCGCCGCGGCCGGCGCCGGCGGGTCGGCTGGCGGCCGCTCAGGCACCGTCGCCGCCGTTCGTCCCCTTCACCCCGCTCATGCTGGAGAACGACGATCGCATGTCGGTGTCCGCGATGACATTCTTCATCTGGTAGTAGTCCATGACCCCCAGGCGCCCGGCGCGGAGCGCCTCGGCCATGGCCGTCGGCACCATCGCCTCCGCCTCGACCAACTTGGCGCGCATCTCCTGGACCTTGGCCTTCATCTCTTGCTCGAGCGCCACGGCGCTGGCGCGGCGGCTCTCGGCCTGGGCCTGCGACACCAGCTTGGACGCCTCGGCCTGCTCAGCTTGGAGCTTGGCTCCGACATTGGAGCCGACCTCGACGTCGGCGATGTCGATCGACAGGATCTCGAAGGCGGTCCCGGCATCCAGGGCCTTCTTGAGCACGGTCTTCGAGATCGAGTCGGGATTCTCCAGCACCAGCTTGTAATCGTGTGCCGCGCCGATCGTAGAGACCACGCCCTCGCCGACGCGCGCCAAGATGGTCTCCTCGCCGGCGCCGCCGACGATGCGGTCGAGGTTGGTGCGCACCGTGATGCGGGCGACGGCCAACAGCTGGATGCCGTCCTTGGCCACGCCCGGGATCTTGGGTGTGGTGATGACCCGCGGGTTGACGCTCATCTGCACCGCCTCCAGGACGTGCCGGCCGGCCAAATCGATGGCCGCCGCGCGATCGAAGTCGAGCGCGATACCCGCCTTGGCAGCCGAGATGAGCGCGTTCACCACCAGGTCCACGTGCCCGCGCGCCAGGTAGTGGGCCTCCAGCTGGTTGGTCGTGATGTTGAGGCCGGCCTTGAGCGCGTTGATCCGCGAGTTGACGATTAATGGCGGCGGTACCTTGCGTAGCCGCATGGCCACGAGCTGCATCATGGCGATGCTGGCGCCCGCCGTCTTGGCGGTGATCCAGAGGCCGATGGGGACGAACGCCAGGATCGCGAGAAAGACGACGAGCGCGATAATCCCGCCCCCGATGATCAGAACTTGACTGACTTCCATGGGTCCCTCGCTTGAGTGGGTGTTACGCCAATCTGCTTCACCGACGACTACGCCTTGCTCCTCACGACCACGCGGGCACCGGAGACCTCGACGATCTCGACCGCCGTGCCCTTGTCGATGAAGTCGCCATCGCTGACCACGTCGACGCGGCGCCCGTCGACCAGCGCCTTGCCGGTGGGGCGTAGATCGGTGTCGGCAACGCCGGCGCGGTGGAGCAGCCGGCCGAGCTCGGCCGCCGTTGCCCCGACCGAATCCTCGAGGATCAACGCCCGGCCGAGGCGTGAGCGCGGCAAGAAGCGCGACAGGACGACCAGGGCCCCGCCCGCTGCGAGCAACGATCCGAAGCCGCGGGTCAGCGCCTGCGGAAGCCAGCCGAGCGACCAGGAGACGTTGAGCGGAACGTGCTTCAGGTCCACCATCGACTCCGTCAGCGCGATCACCGCCAGTGCGACGCCGAGGACGACCATCACGCCGTGGCCCGGGAGAAACATGATCTCGATCGCCACCAGTGCGGCGCCGGCGGCAAAGACGATGACCGTCTCCCAGCCGACCAGGTTCACCACGTAGTGGCCGAAGGCGAACACCAGCAGGCAAACCAAGCCCAGGAGCCCCGCCACGAGGTGGCCGGGGGCCCACAGCTCCAGCATGATGCCGAGCATCCCGAGCGTGAGCAGGATCGAGGACACGGCGGGGGTCGACAGGAAACGCGCTACGCGCTCCGCCCAGTTCGGCCCGGTGTGGACGACGGAGGGGAGTGCGCGGTGCAGCCGCCGGCAGAGATCGTCCACCGACGTCGCCTCGAACGCCGCCAGCCCATATTTCAGGGCCTCGGCGGTGGTCATCGTCAGGGTCGTGTCTTTTCCGTCCAGGCCGGGGATCTCGACCGAGGCGTCGACCATCGCCTCCGCCAGGTCACCGCGGCGCCCCTTGGCCTCGGCAGTGGCCTTCATCTCCTTGCGGAAATAGGAGACCACTTTGGCCTCGACCGGCTGCATCTTGCCCCCCTCGATCTGGACCGGAGTGGCCGCGCCGATGGTGGCCCCGTGGGTCACCACGATGGTGTCGGTGGCGAGCGCGATGAGCGCGCCCGCCGAGATGGCGCGCGGATCCACGTAGGCGGCCGTCTTCGCTCGAGAGCCTAGGAGCGCGTCACGGATTTGCACCGCGGCGTCGATCCGCCCGCCGAACGTATCGATGTCCAGGATGACCAGGTCGCCCGGCCCGGCGTCCGCGATGATCCGCCGCAGGAACGCCGCCACGCCGAGATCGACTTCACCGGTCAGCGGGACCACTATCGTGCGGCCCGCGGGCCCGGTCGTTGGCGCCTGATCCGCCGCCGCGCCCCCGGCCGCGCCCGCCGCGAAGGCCGCCGCCACAGCCAGGAGCCTCCACCGAGCCCATCCCCTCATGCGGGGAGTACACCAAGGCCGTCTTGGAGCTGTCAAGCGACGCTCCGTTTACCCCTTCAAGTGCGTTCCCGCGGATCAGACCCAAGCCGCGAAACCGATGTGCCCGGGGGCGGCGAAACGCACGGCCGACAACATGTAGATCATCACCGGCCCGCAGCTCGACTCAGCTTCCGAAACGCAGATCGTTCAGGAGCCAGCCGGAGGTTCCGGCGTTGGCGTTGATCACGATCGTCACCGTGACGTCCGCGTGGTTGCCGGTGATGGCAGGCAAGGCCGCGCTGGGGATCGTGAACTGCTGGCGCACGAACGACATCTGGGGTTGACCCGTCAGCTCCGTCTGACCCAGGTAGACGTTGTTCAGGTTCGCGCTGGGGGCGCTGAGGTACATCTGGGCCGCGCCGATCCAGAATGGGTTCGGCTGCGCCGATGGGATCAGGAGCGCGAACGAGATGGCCGTGGGACTCGGCCCCGAAATGCTGCGGATGTCCGCGCTCGAGAGGGGGACGCTGACCAGCGGCGTGTAACCGCTCGGGGTCACCGACACCGATCCGAATCCGTCTTCCGAGATCGGGCTCTCCGAGATCGTCCCGTTCGTGACCGTCCAGAGGGACGGATCGGCCAGCACCGCCACCTTGGCGGCCGTCGTGGTGGCCGTGCTGGAGAGCGCGGCGTTCCCGAAGCTCACGTCGAATACGCCCGCGGCCGTCGCCGCCGTCTTGAGGTTGCCCAGCGCGCCGGCCACGTTCCCCCCGCTGCTGGCGGCGATGGCCGCCGCCGCGTTGCTGTTCGCGAGCGTGAGCGCCGACGCGTCGTTCTGCGCGGCCCCCGCGATGGCGAGCAGCGTGGCGGCGGTGGGCGTTCCCGGCACCGCGCTTGCCAGCGTCTGAGCGGCGCCGCCGAAGCTACCCGTCGAGGTGTTGGCGCCGGCCGCCGAGGCGCCGGTCATCTGGACGACCTGGGCGTTGGTCGCCGGCGATCCGGCCGTGGGCGAGAGCGCTTGCGCGGCCGTGCCCGCCAGGCTGGTCGCCGAGCTGTTGCCCGCGGAGATGGCCGCCGAGAGGCCCGAGAGCGAGGGTTGCGCCGCGCAGGCGCTGGTGAAGCCGGCGGATCCCTGGCCAGCGGCCTTCGCGAGCCCCGCCTTCGCGGCCGTGGCAGCGGCCAGCGTGTTTTGCAGCGAGGTGAGCGCCGACCCGCCGAGCCCGAGGCTCGCCTGGTTCGCGCTCGCCTGCGACAGCGCCGTCCCGAGCTGCGCAGCCGCGCCGCTGGCCGCGCCCGCGGCGCTCGACAGCTTCGAGATGTTGCCGCTCGACGGGCTCCCGGCGGCTGACATCGTCGCCGTCGCCATGTTCGCGGCCGCGGTTTGTGCCGCGGCCATGGATGCCGCGAGCTGCGCGAGCGTCGTCTGGACCGCGCTCTGCGCCGCGGACGACGGCCCGGCGATGGCGCTGTTGACCGCCGCTGTCGCCAGCCCGGTGATGGCGGCCGCGTTGCCGCCCGGCTGAATGGCCTGGGCCGCGGTCCCGGCCGCGGCGGCGGTGCTCTGCACCGAGGGCTGATCCTGGGTCGCCGACGTGCCGAGGCTGGTCAGGGTCGCCTGGACGCCTCCGGCCCCCGAGGTGCCGGCGATCGCGTTGGCGGCGTCGGCGGCGCTGTTGGCCATCTTCTGACCGCTGCCCGCGGCGGTCTGCATCTGCTGCTGGAGCTGCTGCAAAGCCGCCTGCGCGGCCTGGCTGCTCTGCGCGCCGGCGGCGCTCTGCGCGGCGTTGCCGGCGCTCTTGAGCATCGTGTTCGTCGAGGCGGCCGCGGCGCCGGTCATCTGCGCCGCCTGCGCGTTGCTGGCGCTCGAGCCCGTGGTGCCCCCCAGCGTCTGCGACGACGTCTGCGCCACCGCGTTGGCCGCGGTCCGCATGGACGACGCCATCGCCGCCGTCTCGGCCATCGCCGCGCTCGTGCTGTTGCACGACGACCCGGCGGCCCCCGCGGCCGGCTGCATGCCGGCGGCGACCTTGGCGCCCGCCTGGGCCATGCCGGCGGCCGCGGTCTGCGTCGCCGCTAGCATGTTCTGCAGCTGCGACTGCACCGAGGCGGTCAGCCCCGCCGAGCCCGCGCCCGCCATCGCCTGCGCGGCGGCGTTTCCGAGCTGCGCGGCCGCGCTGCTGGCGCCGCCGGCGGCGTCGGCCAAGTTGGACATGTTCTGCGTCGTCGGGCTCCCCGCGGCGGCGCTCTGCGCGGTCGCCATGTTGGCGGCGGCGGTCTGCGCCGCCGCCATGCTGGACGTCACCTGGGCGAGCAACCCCTGAAGCGCGCTCTGCGCCGTCGTGGACGGTCCGGCCGCGGCGCTGCTCGCCGCCGCCGTTGCCAGCCCGGTGATGGCAACGGCGTTGCCACCGGGCTGCATCGTCTTCGCCGTCGTCCCGGCCGCCGCCGCCGTGCTCTGCACCGAAGGTTGGTCCTGGGTGGCCGAGGTGCCGAGGTCCGTCAACTTCGCCTGGATGCTTCCGGCGCCCGCCGTGCCTGCAATCGCATTGGCGGCGCCGGCCGCGCTGTTGGCCATCTTCTGCCCGCTCTGCGAGGCGCTCTTCATTTGCTGCTGCAACTGCTGCAGTGCCGCCTGAGCCGCCGCGCTGCTCTGGGCATTGGCGGCCGTCTGCGCGGCGTTGGCCGCGCTCTGCATCATCGCGTTGGCGGACACCGCCCCCGCGCCCATCATCTGCGCGGCTTGCGCGTTGCTCGTGCTCGACCCCGTCGAGCCCGCCAGCGTCTGAGACGACGTCTGCGCCACGCTGTTCGCGGCCGCCCGCATGGAGGCAGCCATCGCCGCCACCTCGGCCATCGCCGAGCTGGTCCCGTCGCACGAAGTCACGGCGCCCGGTGTCGGCTGCATCGCCGCGGTGACGCGGGCGCTGGCCTGCGCCATTCCGGCGGCCGCCGTGTGCGACACCGCGACCATGTTCTGCAGCTGCGATTGCGCCGCCGCCGTCAGCCCGGCGCCGCCCGCCCCGGCCATCGTCTGGGCGGCCGCGCTCCCCATCTGCGCGGCCGCGCCGCCGGCCGCGCCAGCGGCGCTGAGGAGGGCAGAGATGTTGGACGTGGTCGGGTTCGCGGCCGCGGCCATCGTCGCGGTCGCCATGTTGGCGGCGGCGGTCTGCCCCGCAGCCATCGCGGCGGTCATCTGGCCGAGGAGGCCTTGAAGCGCGGTCGGGGCTGCGGGCGACGGAGCGGCGGCGGCGCTGCTCGCGGCCGCTGACGCCAGCCCCGTGACGGCGCCGGCGTTGCCACCCGGCTGCATGGCCGACGCGGCGTTGCCGGCGGCGGCGGCGGTACTTTGCACCGAGGGCTGGTCCTGCGCCGCCGAAGCACCGAGGGTGCTCAACGTCCCCTGAATGCCGCCGGCTCCCGCCACGCCGGCGATGGCGCTGGCGGCTCCGGCGGCGCTGTTGGCCATCTTCTGGCCGCTCGGCGCGGCGTTCTTCATTTGCTGTTGCAGCTGCTGGAGCGCCGTCTGGATCGGCGGGCTGGTCGGCACGTTGGCGGCGGCCTGCGCGGCGTTGCCCGCGCTCTGCATCATCGTGTTCGTCGACGCCGCGCCGGCGCCCATCATCTGCGCCGCCTGGGCGTCCCCGGCGGAGGGGGCCGTGGCGCTCGTCAGCGTCTGCGCCGAGGCCTGCACCATGCTGTTCGCCGCCGCCCGCATGGAGGCCGCCATGGCGCCCGTCTCGGCCATCGCTGAGGTGGTGCTGCTGCACGACGAGGGCGCGATCCCCGGCTGCGGCTGCATGGTGGCCGTGACGCGCGCGCCAGCCTGAGCCATGCCGGCGGCCGCCGTCTGCGCGGCCGCGACCACGTTCTGCAGCTGCGCCTGCGCCGCCGCCGTGAGCCCCGCGGCGCCGGCCCCCGCCATCGTCTGCGCGGCGGCCTTCCCCATCTGGGCCGCCGCGTTCCCGGCCGCGCTCGCCGCGTTCGCCAGGTTGGACATGTTCTGGGTCGTCGGGTTCGCTCCCGCCGACATCTGCGCGGTCGCCATGTTGGCGGCCGCGGTCTGCGCCGCCGCCATCGCCGCCTGGAGCTGCCCCATCGTCCCCTGCGTCTGGCTCGCGCAGCCCGATCCGGCGAGCGCGCCGCTGCCGACGCCGGCGTTCGTGAGGCCGGTGATGGCCGCGGCGTTGCCGCCGGGCTGCAGGGCCTTCGCGGCGTTGTCCGCGGCGGCGGCGGTGCTCTGCACCGACGCCTGATCCTGCGCCGCCGCGGCGCCGAGGTCGCTCAGCTTCGCGGCGATGCTCCCCGCTCCCGCCGAGCCGGCAATGGCGTTGGCGGCTCCGGCCGAGCTGTTGGCCATCTTCTGGCCGGTGGCGGCGGCGCCCTTCATCTGCTGTTGCAGCTGCTGCAGCGCCGCCTGGACCGGCGCGCTGTTCGAAGCGCCAGCCGCGGCCTGGGCCGCGTTGCCCGCGCTCTGCAACATCGTGTTCGTCGACGCCGCCGCGGCGCCCATCATCTGCGCGGCCTGCGCGTCTCCGGCGGAGGGGGCCGTGGTGCCGGTCAGCGTCTGCGCCGAGGCCTGGACCATGTTGCTCGCGGCCGCCCGCATCGACGCCGCCATCGCGGCCGTCTCGGCCATCGCCGAGCTGGTGCTGTTGCACGACGACAGAGCGGCCCCTGTCGTCGGCTGCATGCCGGCGGCGACCTTGGCGCCCGCCTGCGCCATGCCGGCGGCCGCGGTTTGTGTCAGCGCCACCATGTTCTGCACCTGCGCCTGCATCGCCGCCGTGATGCCAGCCGATCCGGCTCCGGCCATCGTCTGCGCCGCCGCGCTCCCCATCTGCGCCGCCGCGCTGCTGGCGGCGCCCGCCGCGTTCATCAGGTTGGAGATGTTCTGCGTCGTCGGGCTCCCGGCCGCTGCCATCTGCGCCGTCGCCATGTTGGCGGCCGCGGTCTGGGCCGCCGCCACCGCCGCTTGTAGCTGACCCATCGCCATCTGCGTCGGGCTCGCGCACCCCGATGCTGCCAGCGCGCCGCTGTTGACGCCGGCCGAGGCCAGCCCGCTGATGGCCGCCGCGTTGCCGCCCGGCTGCTTGGCCTGCGCCGCCGTCCCGGCGGCGGCCGCCGTGCTCTGCACGGAGGGCTGGTCCTTGGTCGCCGAGGAGCTCATCGCGGCGAGCGACGTCGGGATGCTCCCGGCTCCCGGCGTTCCGGCCATGGCGTTGGCGGCGCCAGCCACGCTGTTCGCCATCGCCTGGCCGGTCCCCGCGGCGTTCTTCATCTGCTGTTGCAGCTGCTGCATCGCGGCCTGGACCGGCGGGCTGGTCTCGACACCGGCCGCGGTCTGCGCCGCGTTGCCCGCGCTTTTGAGCAGGGTGTTCGTCGACACCGCGCCGGCGCCGGTCATCTGCGCGGCCTGGGCGTCACCGGCGGCGGGGGCGCTGGTGCTGGTCAACGTCTGCGAGGACGCCTGCACCATCGCGTTGGCCGCGCTCCGCATCGAGGCGGCCATGGCCCCCAGCTCCGGCATCGCCGAGGTGGTGCTATCGCACGATGAGGCAGGGGCGGTTCCCGCCGCGGGCTGCATCCCCGCGGTGATGCGCGCGCCGGCCTGAGCCATGCCCGCGGCGGCCGTCTGCGTCTGGGCCGCCATGTTCTGCAGCTGCGCCTGCGCCGCCGCCGTCAAGCCCGCGCCGCTGGCGCCGGCCATCGTCTGCGCCGCCGCATTGCCCATCTGCGCCGCCGCGCTGCCGGCGGCGCCCGCGGCGTCCTGGAGGTTTGCGAGATTCTGCGCCGAGGGGTTCGCCGCGGCGGCCATCTGCGCCGTCGCCATGCCGGCGGCGGCGGTCTGCGCCGCCGCCATCATCGCCTGAAGCTGGCCCGTCGCCATCTGCGTCTCGCTCGCGCAGGAAGATCCGGCGAGCGCGCCGCTGCTGAGGCCGGCCGTGGTCAACCCGGTCACCGCGGCCGCGTTGCCGCCAGGCTGCATGGTCTGCACGGCCGAGCCCGCGGCGGCGGCCGTGCTCTGCACCGAGGCCTGGTCCTGCGCAGCGGACGCGCCGAGGCTGCCGACCGTCGTCTGAATGCTGCCGGCGCCGACCGTCCCGGCCATGGCGTTCGCGGCGTCGGCGGCGCTGCTCGCCATCTTCTGACCCGTCGCCGCGGCGCTCTGCATCGACTGCTGCATCTGCTGGAGCGCCGCCTGGATCGCGCCCCCGTCCTGGCCGTTGGCGACGGTCTGCGCGGCGTTCGCCGTGCTCTGCAACATGGTGTTCGCCGAGACCGCGCCAGCGCCCACCATCTGGGCGGCCTGCGCGTCCCCGGCGGCCGGGGCGCTGGTGCTCGTCAGCGTCTGGGAGGACGCCTGAACCATCGCGTTCGCGGCCGAGCGCATCGAGGCCGCCATCGCCGACATCTCGGCGAGCGCCGCCGCCGGGTTGCCCGTGTTCGCGCCGGCGACGGTTTGCGCCGCCGCCTGGGCCATCCCCGCGGCCGCCGTCTGGGTCGTCGCGGCCATGTTCTGCATCGCCGCCTGCATCCCCCCCGTCACACCGGACGCGCCCGCCCCGGCCATCACTTGCGCGGCGGCGTTCCCCAGCTGCGAGGCCGCGCCGTTCGCGGCGCCCGCCGCGTCCTGCATGTTCGACAGGTTCTGCGTGGTGGGGTTGGCCGCGGCGGCCATCTGCGCGGTCGCCATGCCGGCGGCCGCCGTCTGGGCCGCCGCCATCGTCGCCTGAAGCTGCCCCATCGCCATCTGCGTCCCGCTCGCGCAGGCCGACCCGGGGAGCGCCCCGCTGCTGACGCCGGCGGTGGCCAGCCCGCTCACGGAAGCCGCACCGCCGCCGGGCTGCAGCGCCTGCGCGGTCGTCCCCGCCGCCGCGGTCGTGCTCTGCACCGACGCCTGGTCCTGGGCCGCGGAGGCGCCGAGGTTCGCGAGCGTCTCCTGAATGCTGCCGGCGCCGGCCGTCCCGGCCATGGCGTTCGCGGCCCCGGCGGCGCTGTTGGCCATCGCCTGTCCCGTCGCCGCGGCGTTCTGCATCGCCTGTTGCATCTGTTGCAGCGCCGCCTGCGCCGGACCGCCGTCCTGGGCGCTCGCGGCCGTCTGCGCGGCGTTGGCCGCGCTCTGCATCATGGCGTTCGCGGAGACCGCTCCTGCGCCCATCATCTGCGCGGCCTGGGCGTCGCCGGCCGCCGGCGCCGTGGTGCTGGTCAGCGTCTGCGAGGACGCTTGCGCCATGGCGTTGGTGGCCGCGCGCATCGAGGCCGCCATGGCTCCCACGTCGGCGATCGCCGATGTCGGGCTGCCCGCGCCGGCCGCCGCCATCGTCTGGGCCGCCGCGCCCGCCAGACCCGCCGCCGCGGTCTGCGTCGTCGCGGCCATGTTCTGCACCGCCGCCTGCATCGCCGCCGTCAGGCCGGACGAGCCCGCGCCGGCCGCCGCCTGCGCCGCCGAGCCCCCGAGCTTGGCCGCGGCGCGGTTCGCCGCCCCGGCCGCGCTCTGCATGCCCGCCAGATTCTCCGGCGACGGGTTCGCCGCCGCGTTCATCGTGGCCGTCGCCATCCCCGCGGCCGCGGTCTGCGCCGCCGCCATCGTCGCCTGCAGCTGGCCCATCGCCATCTGCGTGGCGCTCGCGCAGCCAGATCCCGCCAGCTGGCCGCTGCTGGCGCCCGCTTTCGCCAATCCGCTCGCAGCGGCCGCGTTGCCGCCGGGCTGCAACGCCTGCGCGGTCGTCGCGGCGGCGGAGGCCGTGCTCTGCACCGACGGCAGGTCCTGGAAAGCCGACGCGCTGAGGGTGGACGTCACGCTCTCGATGTTTTCGATCGTCCCGGCCGTGGCGCTCGCAGTGGCGGCGGCGGCGGCGGACACCATCTGAGCCATCAGCGAGGCGTTCTGCATCGCCTCCTGCAGCACCAGCATTGCCTCCTGGGCGGGACCACCATCCAGAGCGCCAGCGGCAGTCTGCGCGGCGTTGCCCGTGCTCTCCAGGATGATGTTCGCCGAGACCACGCCGGCACCCATCAACTGCGCGAACTGAGCTTCGCCCGCCGCCGGCCCCGGGATACCGGCCAGCGTGACCGACGAGGTCTGCGCCAGGGCGTTGGCCGCCGCGCTTAGCCCCGCCGCCATGGCCCCGATGTCGGCCATCGCGGCCGTCGGGTTGCTGGCGTTGGCGGTGGCCGCCGTCTGCGCGGCCGCCTGCACCATGCCGGCCGCGGCGGTCTGCGAGGTCGCCGCCACGTTCTGCACCATCGACTGCACGGTCATCGTCAGGCCCGCCGAGCCCGCCCCCGCCATCGCCTGCGCCGCCGAATTTCCCAGCTGGGCCGCCAGCAGGTTCACGCCCGCGGCCGCGCTCTGGAGGTTGGCCATGTTTTGCTGCGTCGGATTCCCGGCGGCGGCCATCTGGGCCGTCGCCATGCTGGCGGCGGCGGTCTGGGCCGCCGCCATCGTCGCGGCGAGCTGACCCATCGCCATCTGGCTCTGACCGGCGCACCCCGACGGCGCGAGGGCGCCGCTGTTCGCTCCGGCCGCTGCCAGCCCCGCCAGGGAGGCGGCGTTTCCACCCGGCTTCAGCGCCTGCGCCGCCGCGCCGGCCGCCCCCGCCATGCTCGCGGCCGATGCGCTTGCCTGGCCCGCGGCCGCGGACAGGGCGGCGAGCGCGCTGGCCTTGCCCGTGGTCCCGAGCGATGCGCCGGCCGCGTTGAGGGCGCTGGACAGCGCGGCGCCCGTCGCCGCCGTTTGCGCGGTCGCGTTGGCGAGCGCGCTCAGCGACGACGCCGCGGAGCCCGTGGCGCCGCTGGCCGCGGCGGCCGCCATGCCGGCGAGCCCGCTCGAGGCGCTGCTGGCCGAGCTCGCCGCCGCCGCCGCGTTCGCGAGCTCCGCCTGGAGCAGGCTGTCGTTGGAGACGCTGCCTGGGTTCGTCCCATCGGTCGCGACGGCGCCCGCGAGCTGCGCCGCCGAGACGTTCGCCGCCGACACCGCCGCCCCGAGCTCCGCCAGGTTGGAGACATCCCCGTCCGACGCGGCCGGCGCTGCGGCCTTCGCCGTGAGGGCCGCCATCCCGGCCGCCGCCGTTTGCGCCGCAGCGGCAGCGTTCTGAAGCTGACCCTGCGCCGCCGACGACAGGCCACCGACGCCAGCCCCCTCCGTCGCGCTGGCCGCCGCCGCGCCCAGCTGACCGGCCGAGGCGTTCAGCGCGCCGCCGACGCCCGTCAGATCACCGCCGCTCGCGGCGGCGCCCACGAAGCTGGCAGCGGAGGCGGTGGCCGAGGCAACCGCCGCCGAGAGCTCGGCCAACGGGCCCGTGGCGCCGCCCGCAGGAGCGGCCGTGAGCGCGTGCGCCCTGGTCTCGATCTGCGAACCGCTGCGGCCGCCGCGTCCGCAACCGGCGGCGCCCAGCGCGCCGGCCGCCAGTACGGCGATGACGCGGAGCGGGGCTGGCGCGCGCCCGCGTCGACCCAAGAAGAAGGTGCCACGCCGAATCGGCGTGCTCCTGCGCACATCACCGGCCCTAAGCTTCGCCATCGTCGAATCCTCCCCGAACACTCGCTGTTCGGCGCGCCCATCTATCGCGAGAGAGCCCGAGCGCAGCAAGCGAATTGTTGGCAACAGAAAATTTTTGCCGATTCGAGGCCGACCGACGCGTTCGTCGGGAATTCGCGCTCGAGGCGTCGTTCGCTGCGTCCTCGCGGCGAGAGCGCCGGCGACGCGCGCGGCATCACAGATCCGAGCGCTCAGTCCGTCGCCGATGATCGGGAAAGGGTCGCCCTACCAACAGTCATGCAGCCACCGCCGGAGGCGGCGCGGCGCCGGCAATAGCCCTCGCCGCCGACAACAGCGTCGAGCGCTGCGGATCGCGCGCTCGCCGGCCGGCGCACTCGGACCCGAGCTCCCATGGAGCGACGATATCACCCCGAACGATGCCCGCCGCGCAACGAGCCCCACGGCGGCCGGCAGCTCCTCGGCGCTCGTCGATCGGCGACCGGCAGCGCCTACCGGCGCTTCTTGGCGTGAACCGATTGACGACTGTGAGCCGGCAGCGCTCCCGGAGAACTCAGCGATTGATCACTGCGACCCCCGCCTCCTCGCCTCCGGAATAGTTCGCCCATAGCATTCCACCGTCAGAGGTCACGGATCCGTCGTGACAAAACAGGTCGGCTGGTTCCAAGCTGCGGATTCCGTCCAGGACGTGAGGAGTAAAGACCTCGTCGTAGGCCTTCAAGAGCGCAGCTTCCTTTCGGAAGGTCCGCGGCTTCTTACTCTTCAAATCGTTGACTCGGAGCGGGTACGCCATCAGCTTCACGACGGCGGCACGATCCTCCCGAACCACCGCCTCCTTCAAGCGGGTGTAAAGCGACGAAAAGCTGTCGAAGTCGCCAGGGTTGCAGGTCGACTCGGAAGACAGGTGCCCCTCTGCGTCCCTGACGGTGATCCGTTCGTCTTCGCCGCCGATTCCCACAGTCCTTTCGATCGTCGTCTCGCCGCCGGGGAACCTCACCTTTCTGATGGCCGGGGCTCCGGGTGGCGTCGGGGGAAATGGGACGAACGGCGAGCCCGCGGGACGCTGCGGCCGCTTAGCCAGCTCCGCGAACGTCGCGAGTCGCTTCTTGTAGGCTTCCCGCAAGCAGGCGACGTCCGCGCATTTGTTCCGTTGATCCTTCAGCCACGCGTGCTGGCCGAATCTCATTCCGTCCGGGGATTCGGCGATCGACAACGCAAGGAGGTAAGCGCGGGCCAGTTGACCGTCGAGATCCGATATCTCGCCGCTGGAACAGATCATCCTCTCGACCCGCGTCGAGGCCTTCGCGCAGTCGAAGCTCGCCCGCCTTTGCTGGTCGACACCCTCGGCACCGGCATCGGTGGCGCCGCACGCCACCGACGCGACTGTGAGGACTTCTACCGCTACCGCCACGCATGCGGCGGTCCATTTGAGCCCCCACCTCATGCGAACCCGTCCAGGTAGCCTCAGCTCTGTTGGGAGTCGAGCCATCACTTCCTCATTCAAACGGTACTGCA
>Ga0306920_100002382_pt1 | contig 23791 bp, 22 predicted proteins | sample flu12Cox44000170_FD_204666 | JGI IMG/M metagenome (GOLD analysis project Ga0306920, IMG submission 204666) | Lab enrichment of tropical soil microbial communities from Luquillo Experimental Forest, Puerto Rico - flux4day.12C.oxic.44.000.170 (v2)... | ecosystem: Environmental > Terrestrial >...
TGGCCGAGGCGAGCATGACCTTCGAGGGCGCGGGTGCGGGGTTTCCCTCGCGCAGCGTCGCGAGCAACATGCTGTCATCACTGCCCGAGAGGGGCGCACGACCGACATACTCGACTCTCACCCGGGCAGTACCGTGGCCATAAAACTCCAGCGCCTTCGCGGTTCCGATCGACACGTCGATGATGCGGTTGCGCACGTAGGGTCCGCGATCGTTGATCCTGACAATGATCGACCGCTTGTTGTCCAGGTTGGTCACGCGCGCATAGCTTGGAAGCGGCATCGTGGGGTGCGCAGCCGAAATGGCGTGCATGTCGTAGACCTCACCGTTGGCCGTCATCCGGCCATGGAAATCAGGGCCGTACCAGGACGCAACGCCTTCGGCGCGATAGGACGCATTCTCGTTCGGAACATAGGTGCGGCCGTTGATATTGTAGGGCTTACCCACGTGGTAGTTGCCGCCCCCTTTCGGGACGGGGTCGTCTTCCGCAATAACCCTCTCGCTGTACTTGGGAGGCGCCGAGCAGTGCGCAAGCGACAGGCAAGCAAGTACGAGCGCGGCACTGCGCACCACCCCGGCCCAGCTTGCGCTTGCGAACCGCCCCATCCGCTCCCCACGCCGCAACCTATCTCAGCGCAAGGCAATTTCCTTGGAAGGAAGATGCGCAATGAAACGACGGTCGCGGACCAGCAGCGCCAAGACGGCGCCGACCACTCCCCAAGCCGCATATAACGCCGCCCGATCGTGTCGGGAGTGGGGCACCGTGGGGTAGCGGGCACTTGATCCAGGGGGTCATTCCGGACGGGGGTGGCGAGACGCCTGCTCCGCCCGCCACCGATACAATTGCTGATACAGCGACGGGATTACGTCCGCCAGATCCTCGGAGATCAGGCCAGGTCCTGCGGCAACGGCCGCTTGGGCGTGCAGCCAGACGCTCGCCGACGCTGCTTCGAATCCTGCCATGCCTTGGGCGAGAAGCCCAGCCGCCAGGCCAGCGAGCACGTCACCCGATCCAGCGGTGGCAAGCCAGGGTGGCGCACCGTGGACGATCGCGGCCCGACCATCCGGGGCCGCCACAACTGTATCGGGTCCCTTCAACAGACAAATCGCGCCGGTCCGTGCGGCCGCCCGCCGCGCTTTTTCCAGTTTCGACGGAGCATCCGAAATAGCGCTTAGCGCGCTGAAAAGCCTTCTGAACTCACCCTCATGCGGCGTCAGCAGCGTGGTCCCCTGTCGTCCCCTGAGAGCTGTCGCCAAGGCGTCCGGCTGGTCGGCAAAACTGGTCAGCGCATCAGCATCGAGCACGACCGCGCAATCCCCGGCAAGCGCAGCGAGCACCATCTCCCGCATGCTGGCCCCTACTCCGCCGCCCGGCCCCAGCACGACCGCGTTGCGGCGCGCGTCGCGCAGGAAGTCGGTAAGCTCGCCTGCCCCGTTGACCGGCCGGACCATTACCGCGAGATTTGCGACGGCGTGGACCGCCAGCGCCTCCGGCGGGCTTGCGATGGTGACGAGCCCCGCCCCTGCCCGCAGGGCTGCGCGGGCTGCGAGCCGGGCAGCCCCGGTCGAGAACGCCTCGCCAGAAACGACCACGGCATGGCCGCGTGTGTATTTGTGTCCCGTTGCCTTCGGTATCGGGAGACTTTCGAGCCAGAGGCTCGGTGAATTAAGCCAGACGCGCGGCCTGATTGCGTCGATGACGCTTCCCGGTATGCCGATGTCGGCCAAGTGAGTTCTACCGCAATGCAGGCGACCCGGAAGCAGCACGTGACCGAGCTTGTGACGAAAGAATGTAGCCGTGTCGGAGGCCCGCACGGCCGCTCCCATGATCGCGCCGGTCGTTCCATTGATCCCGCTGGGCAGATCAACAGCAAGCACGCACGCCTTCGAGTTGATGGCCTCAATCAGGTCGCGTGCCTGGCCCTCTACTGGGCGATCGATGCCGGCCCCAAACAGGGCATCAATGACCACCTCGTCGGGTGCAAAATCTCGCGCCGCCGGCTCGCATGGGCCCGCCCATCGCTGGAATGCAGTCAATGCATCGCCCCTCAGATGCGAGGTGCCGCCAAACAGGAGGACCCGCGGCCGATATCCGCGCTCCTGCAGAACTCTCGCGGCAACAAGACCGTCGCCGCCGTTGTTCCCGGGGCCGGCTACAATGGCGATGCGAGTGCCCGAAGGATGCTGTCTCGTCACGATGTCTGCGACGGCGCGACCGGCATTCTCCATGAGCTCTATGCCGGGATGGCCTGCGGCGATTGTCAGGTGATCGGCCTGCGCCATCTCGGCGGTGGTGAGCAATTCCAGCATGGCCGTAATCCTTGCCTCTCGATCAATATTTGCCATGCGGAATGAAGGCATAACCCCGCATGTCTATAAAACAGGCAACCTGCTTAATTTATGCGCCGCCCTCTTCCCGCTGCATTATCAAGCGGGTATTAAGCATCTGATCCGGTGCCGGTTTCCTGCCTGGAACGCGCTTGGCATGGAGCCTGCTAAACGGAAGCCGCGGCAGGCCCCTTTGGTTCGAGGCGCGCGAGCCGTAGGGGCAGGGAAACGCCATGAAAAAAATCGAAGCCGTGATCAAGCCATTCAAGCTCGATGAAGTGAAGGAGGCCTTGCAAGAGGTCGGTTTGCAAGGAATTACCGTCACCGAAGCCAGGGGCTTTGGACGCCAGAAGGGCCATACCGAGCTATACCGCGGGGCCGAATACGTCGTCGATTTTCTCCCCAAGGTGAAAATCGAGGTTGTGCTTGGGGACGACATGGTCGAGAAAGCGGTCGAGGCGATCCGTCGCGCGGCCCAGACCGGGCGCATCGGCGATGGCAAAATCTTCGTCTCCAGCATAGAGGAAGCCATCCGGATCCGGACCGGGGAATCCGGCCTGGACGCGATCTAAGCCCGATTAGCTGAAGCTCCCCTCCGCCTGCGGCAGCATCCCGTTTGGACCTGTGACCACTCACAAGAAGGGTAAATCGTTCCAATGACTAACGCCAAAGAAGTCATGAAGCTGATCAAGGATAACGACGTCAAGTATGCGGATTTTCGCTTCACGGATCCGCGCGGCAAATGGCAGCACGTCACCGCCGACATTTCGACCATCGAGGAGGACACCTTCAGCGAAGGCATCATGTTCGATGGGTCCTCGATCGCCGGCTGGAAGGCGATTCACGAGTCGGACATGCAGCTGATGCCCGACCCCGAGAGCGCCTGCATCGATCCGTTCTATGCCGAGACGACGCTCGTGCTGGTCTGCGATACGCTCGAGCCGTTGACTGGCGAGCCTTACAATCGCGATCCGCGCTCGATCGCCAAGAAGGCCGAGGGCCTCGTCAAATCCATGGGGCTCGGTGACACGGTGTTCTTCGGCCCGGAAGCCGAGTTCTTCATCTTCGATGATGTGAAGTTCGCAGCCCAGCCCTACAATACTGGCTTCAGGCTCGACTCCGTCGAATTTCCGACCAACTCCGACACCGATTACGAGGGCGGCAATCTTGGCCACCACATTGGTTTCAAGAAGGGTTACTTCCCCGTCCCGCCTCAGGACACCGCGCAGGACATGCGCTCGGAGATGCTCGGCGCCATGACGCGCATGGGCGTCCAGGTTGAGAAACACCACCACGAGGTCGGCTCCGCCCAACACGAGCTCGGGATGAAATTTGCCCCGATGGTGAAGATGGCGGACAGGATGCAGATCTACAAATACTGCATTCAACAGGTTGCACAGATCTACGGCAAAACCGCAACCTTCATGCCTAAACCAATTTATGGCGATAATGGCTCAGGGATGCATTGCCACCAGTCGATCTGGAAGGATGGCAAACCGACATTTGCGGGCAACAAGTATGCCGATCTCTCGGACTTGGCGCTGCAGTATATCGCCGGCATTCTCAAGCATGCGCGCACAATCAACGCCTTCACCAACCCGACGACGAACTCCTACAAGCGGCTTGTCCCCGGCTTCGAAGCGCCGGTGCTGCTTGCTTACTCGGTGCGCAACCGCTCGGCTGGCTGTCGCATCCCGCTCGCCTCCTCACCCAAGGGCAAACGCGTCGAGGTGCGTTATCCGGACCCCCTTGCGAATCCCTATCTCGCATTTGCCGCCATGCTTATGGCCGGCCTCGATGGTATCAAGCACAAGCTGGACCCCGGTCCGGCCATCGACAAGGACCTCTATGACCTGCCGCCGCAGGAACTCAAGCAGATTCCCACGGTCTGCGGCTCGCTGCGCGAGGCCCTCGGGTATCTCGAAAAGGATCGTGATTTCCTCAAGGCCGGCGCGGTTTTCGACGATGATTTTCTTGACAGCTACGCTGACCTGAAACTGCAGGAGGTGATCCGCTTCGAGCACACTCCCCATCCGGTCGAGTTTGAGATGTATTACAGCGCCTAGCGCCCGCTGAACCTTGTCATTACAGGGCTACGCAGCGGGAAGCATGTGCGCTTGGACGGGCCAGAACTTGCCGTCGGCAGCGGCCTCAGCATTGCCAGCGTCGGGGGTGCTGCCGGGGCTCGCCGGCTCGCCGCATTCGACCCGATTGCGACCATTCGCCTTGGCCCGATAGAGCGCCTGGTCCGCTGCCGCAAGCAAGGCGGCAAGGCTTGGCGCCCGCTCGGCTCCGCCCGCTCCAACGCTCACCGTGCCGGCCACCGGTGCACCTGCCACAACCCCGGCAGCTGCCTGGAACGCCGACCGCACGCGCTGCGCGACCATTGCCGCATCAGCAAGCGAGCACGGCAGCACGGCGGCGAACTCCTCGCCGCCCAAACGTGCGAATAGGTCGGAGCAACGCATGTTGCCGCTCGCCGTGCCGGCAAACAGCTTGAGCGTCTCGTCCCCGGCAGCATGCCCGAACCGATCGTTGATCGATTTGAAATGGTCGAGGTCGAACATCAGCACGCTCACCGGCTGGCCACTTGCTGCCTGCCGGGCCATGAGCTTCTCGGCAGCCGCAAAGAAACCGCGCCGATTGAGTGCGCCGGTAAGCTCGTCGGTCAGAGCAGCATCCCTCTGGATGCGCAGGCTATGCTCCTTCGCAAGCACAAGCATGATGAAGGCTGCGCCGACCACATAAAGGACGGTCTCAAGCGCGAAGGCCGCAAGCAATCCCCGCACCGAACCGAAGCCACCGCCGCCGTCATCGGGAAGAAGGCTGGCGAGCAGGATAGGTGTCAGAAAGACTGCCCCATGCAGCACCGGCATCACGACCGCCTGCCAACGCATCAGGATGGACTTGCGCCGCTCACGCCAAAGCTCGGCCGCAGTCAGAAGGGTGTAGGCTGAGGCAATCAGCGAGCTGAGAGCAATGCGCGTCGGCATTGACTCGATAAAATCCGTAAACATGGACGCTGCCAGCCACAGCGCGGCGCCGGCAGCCATCGCTCCCCGCAATACCGGCCGGCCATGGAAGATGCGCGCCGCGCTCCAGATCATGCCGCAAGCCAGGAACACGAGCGTATTCGCGATCCCACGCGGAAGCGGCGGCGAGATCAGGTTCTCGATGCTCCAGACCGCAACCGCGGCACCGCCGATGACGTAGGCGATGCCCCACCAGGCCAGGGCCCGAATTCGCTCCTGTGCCCAGGCGGAAAGCAGGAAAACGCCCAACGAAGTCGTGATGATGGCGCCGGTGATCACCAGCGTCGTGCCGTCGAGCGCGAATGTCGTATTCATTCCCGGCGCAAGCATGTCAGGCGGTCTGCAGGATCCTGATCTGATTCCTTCTTACACGAAGTTTCTGCTCTCGATACGGGTGCTCTGATTGCAGGCTTTGCAGCTCGTTACCGATACGAGCGGCTTTGCGACCAAAAATGGTGAAAATGATACGTACCGGCTGAGGCACACAGGTCCATTGCGGATCTTGCCGGTTCGTGGCTCGCCGGGAACGACAGCGCCGAATTTGGAGTCCAAGGGGGAGGTGCGATCCCGCAGCGCTCAGCGCTTGGAAAACTGGAACGAGCGCCGCGCCTTGGCTTTTCCGTATTTCTTTCGCTCAACCACGCGCGGATCGCGGGTCAGAAACCCCCCGCGTTTGAGCGCGCTGCGCAGATCGGGCTCGTAGTTCATCAAGGCCTTTGACAGGCCATGTCGCACGGCACCCGCTTGGCCCGACAGGCCGCCGCCGGAAACCGTACAGGTCACGTCATATTGGCCCGTGCGATTGGTCGCAACCAGCGGCTGCTGGATCAACATACGCAGCACCGGCCGCGAGAAGTACACTTCAAGCTCACGCGTGTTGACCACGATCTTGCCGGCCCCCGGCTTCACCCAGACCCGCGCGACCGCATCCTTGCGCTTGCCAGTGGCGTAGCCGCGACCCTGCTTGTCGAGCTTCTGAACATAGCGCGGCGTCTCCGGCGCGGGAGCGGGCTTGAGGGCCGCGAGCTGATCGAGCGATTGCATGGTTTCAGCCATGGTCACGCATTCCTCACGTTCTTACGGTTGAGCGTGGCAATCTCCAGGGTTTGCGGATTCTGCGCCGTATGAGGATGGTCGGGACCGGCATAGACCCGCAGGTTTCCGAGCTGAACCCGCGCCAGCGGCCCGCGCGGCAGCATGCGCTCGACGGCCTTTTCGACAACCCGCTGCGGAAACTTGCCCTCGAGTATGGAGCGCGCGGTGCGCTCCTTGATTCCGCCGATATAGCCGGTGTGATGACGATATATCTTCTGTTCGCGCTTCTTGCCGGTGAGCACGACCTTTTCCGCATTGACCACAATGACGTTGTCGCCATCGTCCACGTGCGGTGTGTAGGTCGGCTTGTGCTTTCCGCGCAGCCGCATGGCGATGATCGAGGCCAGACGCCCTACAACGAGACCCGCGGCGTCGATCTTCACCCATTGCTTCTGGATATCGGCGGGCTTGGCCGAGTAGGTCTTCATGGGGGGCTTTCCGTCGAGGTGGCGGCGCCTGATACACCACGCGCCGAGCTTTGGTCAACGCACAGACGAAATTTTATTCACATCAGAGCCTTATATCTGCCCTCCTATGATACCGGCGGCCGAGGGAATCGAATAGGTCGCTGTTACGTGTGCTACCGGCTCTTCCTCCCCCACCGAACGGATCGCCACCTCGCCGGTTGCCAGTCGTTTGCCGAGCTTGAGCAGCCGTGCCTCGGCAGTCAGGTCGCGCTGTGCGGGCTTGCGCAGGAAGTTGATGTTCAGATTGATCGTAACCGCCAGCGGCACCGGTCCGATGGCCGCAAGCACCACCACATACATGGCGAAGTCTGCGAGTGCCATCATGGTCGGACCGGAAATCGTGCCCCCAGGTCGCAGCGATACCGCACGGAAGGCTTGCCGAACCCGGCAGCCGCCTTCCCAGACCGCTTCGATGGAAAGACCACTGTCCGGATGGAAGGTTTGCGGAAACTCGGCTGACAGAAAACGCTCGAGCTCGGCAACCGTCATCAATAGCGGCATTTGCTCCCCCTCCCCCTGTGCGTGCCGGCCAGCGCACACGGCGCGGAAACGGATGAAGCCGGCGGCGGATGCAATCCGAACAGAGCCCGGGGATCAATCCTTGCCGAACTGCTTGCGCAGCTCGTCTTTTGCCCGCGTCAGGACTTTTTTTCGCGCAGGCGGCAACTTCCTGCCGGCGCGGTTGATGTAGAATGTCAGCATTGAAAGCGCCGAGCGGAAGGGATCTGATTTGCGGCGCCGGCTTCTCATGGCTGAGCGTTTCAGCGAGGCTGCGATCCGCGTGGGATCGCTGAGCGTGAACACCCCTTTGTCGAGCGTGAGCGCATCGCTCCGTTGCGTCACCCGGCTCGACCAGCGCCGCCCCGTCCGATTTGATCCCCGCTTGCGCCGCCCGCCCGGACTTGACCTGCGCGGATACTTTGCTGCCGTTGCCTTCTTTTTGGTACGTGCCATTCGCGTGTGACCTCCAGGCAGACAACTGCCCCCCGCCGAGATGTGTTCCCGTATGTATGGAGGCTCTCTTTGCGCACTTGCACCGACCTTCGCATGCGCTAAGTAAGGAACGGTACCCCGCAAACGCTTGGAATCGCGATGCCACCCGCAACTTGCGTCCGCAGCAGCATCCCCGCGATGGTCTCTGAGCACCCCCTGTTACGGGAAGAGGTCGGCAGTATCGCGGTCCTCACGCTCAATCGCCCGCAGGCGCGCAATACGCTTTCCGAGGAGATGCTGACGGCGCTGCGTGGGGAGCTTGCCGGGATCGCCGCCAGCGCGCATCTGCGTGCTCTGGTGATTGCCGGCAACGGACCCGCCTTCTCGGCCGGCCATGACCTCAAGCAGGTGACTGCCCGCCGCTCGGATGCCGATGGCGGACGAGGCTACCTCGGCCGGCTCATGGAAAACTGCTCCAGCGTCATGCTTGCGATGCTGCGCCTGCCGCAGCCGGTCATTGCCGCAGTGGAAGGGCCGGCCACCGCAGCCGGGTGTCAGCTGGTTGCAACCTGCGATCTTGCGGTAGCCTCGACCAGCGCCAGCTTCTGCACGCCTGGCGTCCATATCGGATTGTTCTGCTCGACGCCGATGGTGGCTCTCAGCCGCAATGTCGCGCGCAAGCATGCCATGCAGATGCTGCTGACGGGCGACAGCATCACCGCCGAGGAGGCGTATCGCATCGGCCTGATCAATCAGGTGGTGCCAGCCGGCGCAGCGCGTGAGCAGGCTCTGGCGCTTGCGCGGCGGATCACGAAGGAGTCGGCTGCCGTCATCAAGATCGGCAAGCAGGCATTTTACGAGCAGATCGAGATGAGCATCGCGGATGCCTACCGGCATGCGAGCGAGGTCATGGTGGAGAACATGATGATGCATGATGCGATCGAAGGCATCGCTGCGTTCATCGAAAAGCGCCCGCCGCGATGGGATGACCGGTGAGCGGCAGCCCTGTTCTTCCCCATGCGCATGCAATGGATCACGACCACTACTCCGACGAATATATCCGTGGCATCCTCAACACGGTGAAGACCATCGCCATGGTGGGGGTCTCGGCGAACACCAGCCGGCCGAGCTATTTCGCGTTCAAATATCTGCTTGAGCGGGGCTATCGCATGATCCCGGTCAACCCAGTTCTCGCCGGGGGCGAGCTTCTGGGGCAGAAGATCTATGCCCGACTTGCCGACATTCCCGAGCCTGTGGACATGGTCGATATCTTTCGTGCCTCGCGACACGCGCCCGCCATTGTGGCGGAGGCGCTGGCCCTTGCGCGGCGGCCACAGGTGATCTGGATGCAGCTCGGGGTGCGCTCCGATGCGGCCGCCCGCCAGGCCGAAGAAAGTGGTCTCAAGGTGGTGATGAACCGCTGCCCGAAAATCGAATACGGCCGCCTGTCGTCGGAGATTGCCTGGATGGGCGTCAATACCCGCACGCTGACGGCGCGCAAGCCCCGGCTTTCCCCGCGCGGCATTCAGCGTATGGCGCTTAATCGGGTCACCCTGGCGGGTGGCTCAACCGATGCGGCCACGCACGCCCAGAAATCCGACGAAAGCAGCTCATGACGCAATCACAGGACCTGACGGACCGCGCCCCGGGCTTTGCGACGCTCGCGATCCATGCCGGGGCGCAGCCCGACCCGACGACCGGCGCGCGGGCGACGCCGATCTATCAGACCACGTCATTCGTCTTTGAGGACGTGGATCACGCCGCGTCTCTGTTCGGTCTGCAGACCTTCGGCAATATTTACAGCCGCATCGGCAATCCGACCAACGCCGTGCTTGAGGAACGTGTGGCCGCGCTGGAAGGCGGCACCGCCGGCCTTGCGGTCGCGTCCGGCCATGCCGCGCAGGTGATCGTGATGCACTGTCTGATGCGGCCGGGTGACGAATTCATCGCCTCAAAGAAGCTTTATGGCGGTTCCATCAACCAGTTTAATCATGCATTCAAGAATTTCGGCTGGAACGTGGTCTGGGCCGAGCCAGACGACATCAGGACGTTCGAGCGCGGGGTCAGCCCCAAGACCAGGGCGATCTTTGTCGAATCGATCGCCAATCCCGGCGGGGTGATCACGGATATCGCGGCAGTGGCACAGGTTGCCAGGAGCGCCGGCGTGCCGCTCATCGTCGACAACACTCTTGCGACACCCTACCTGTGCCGACCCATCGAGCACGGTGCCGACATCGTGGTGCATTCGCTTACCAAGTTTCTGGGCGGACATGGCAACTCCATCGGTGGATTGATTGTCGATGCCGGCACCTTCAACTGGTCGCGCGAGAAGCGCTACCCGATGCTGTGCGAGCCGCGACCGGAGTACCACGGCATCGTGCTGCATGAGACCTTCGGCAATTTCGCCTTCGCCATTGCCTGCCGCGTGCTTGCGCTGCGCGACATCGGGCCGGCGCTGTCGCCCTTCAATGCCTTTCTCATTCTTACGGGAATAGAGACCCTGCCCCTGCGCATGCAGCGTCATTGCGACAATGCGCTGGACGTCGCGCAATGGCTTGCCACCCATCCCAAAGTAGCATGGGTGAGCTATCCCGGACTGCCCGACGACCGGTACTACAAGCTTGCGCGCAGGTATGTCCCCAAGGGAGCCGGCTCGGTGTTCACGTTTGGGCTCAAGGGCGGCTACGATGCTGGCGTAAAGCTGGTCTCGAGCGTGAAGCTTTTCTCGCATCTGGCCAATATCGGCGATACCCGCTCCCTCATCATCCATCCGGCTTCCACCACCCACCGCCAGCTCACCGATGCGCAGAAGGTCGAGGCGGGGGCGGGACCCGATGTGGTGCGGCTTTCGATCGGGCTGGAGGACAAGGAGGATATCATTGCTGACCTGGAGCAGGGCCTCGCCGCCTGAAGAGGCAGCTGAGACCATCGGCAGGCAAACCAAATGGTTCAGCTTGCTCCAGTCGTCCAATTCGATCAGGACTTGCCGAGGGTGCGGCTCACATAATCGCGGATTCGGGCAAGCGTTTCGGGCGCCGTCCAGATCTGCTCGACCTCGGTGCGGCTCGCGTCCATCTGCAATGCCTCCAGCGCCTGCCGACGGGTCTGGCGCTTGGTCAAGGCGAACGCGGCGGGTGGCAGCGCCGCCAGCGCTCTGGCGGCTGTGATCGCGCGCTCCACCAGATTGCCCGTCTCCGTGATCTCGTGAAGGAGCCCGCGGTCTGCCGCCTCCTGCGGCGCATACGTTCTCCCGCTGAAGATGACCTCCTCAAAGTGCTGCGGAGCGACTGCGCTGCGCATGATCTCAAGCGCCGCAGCGGGAAACGGGACGCCGACCAGCAGCTCGGTGACGCCGATGCGGCCTGCCTCGCGCGACGCCAGCCGCTTGTCGGCGGCACACGCCAGCACGCAGCCCCCGGCGATCGCGTGCCCGTTGATCGCCGCGACCACGGGCTTGGGAGATGAGAAGACGGCGGCCAGCATGGTGCTCAGCTGTGGCAGGAACGACCGGATATACGGGCTGCCGCCGTTAAGCAGGCGCAACAGATCGACGCCGGCCGAGAAGATCCCGCCCCTTCCGGTCAGGACGATGGCGCGAACAGCGGATGTATTGAGCTCTGCAAGCTGCGCACTCAGCGCCTGGCAGAACTCGACGTCCATAGCATTGGCGCGGCCGTGCGCCATGCGCACAATGGTTACGCCGTCCTGATTTTCGGTTTCGATCATACGCCTTGCTCGCCCGCGACCGGGGGCGTCGTTCTTGTCCTCAGGCCGCGTTGACCCGCCGAAAGCCGTTCCACATGGCGGTTGCTGCACCCGCAAGCAGCACCCGCACATAGCGCAGCTGCTGGTGCTCGCCATTGAGCGAGATGCGGGGCAGCGCGGTGAGATGATCGCGATGCTCGGGAAAGATCATGCCGGGGCGGGTCGTCACGGCGGTCAGAAAGCCGAGCTCGGAAGCGATACGGAACTCGCGTGGACCCGCGGACGTCGGGTCTCCGACGGGATAGGAAAGATGATCGGGACGCCGCCCGAGCGATGCCTCGATGACGAGCCGGCTCATCTCCATCTCCGAGCGGGCGGCTTTCTCCGGCACCTTAGCCAGCATCACGTGGTTGACGGTGTGAGCCCCGATGGTGACCAGTGGATTGGCTGCGAGCGAGGCGAGCTCGCCCCAGCTCATGCACAGCTCCTCGCAAAAAGCCGCGAGATCGACGCGATAACGGGTGGCGAGATCGCGTACGGCGCTGCGCAACTGCTCTTCCGTTCCGAGGCTGCGCAACCAGCCATAAAGCTGCTCAAATACATGCCGCTTCTCGGCGACGCCCGCGCATTGAAATGCCTGCTCGCGGCCCTCGATCAGCAGCCGGACGCGGTCATTGCGGGCAACGACCGCTTCGAGCGCAAGCCACCACAGCTCCCCGAGACGGTCGGGAAAGCTCGTGGGAACGTATACTGCGAACGGTACCCGATGCTGCCTGAGAATTGGATAGGCCCACTGCAGCGTATCTCGGTAACCGTCGTCGATGGTGATGCAGACAAATCGCCGGGCTGCAGACTGACCGGTGAGCCGTCGGTGCATCTCGTCCAGGCTGACCAGGTCGATGCACGACCGCCGCAACCAGCGCACGACGTCGTCCAGGAAGCTTGGCCTTATCTCGAGCAGGCGGTTGGGCTGAAAGCGGTCAAGCCGGGGCGGACGCACGTGATGCAGCGTCAAGATCACCCCCATCCCGGAAACGAATGGTCGCATGACATGGTGGGCCGCGCTGAAATAGAGCGTCTCAAAGCCGCCCCGAATCAAGGATTTCTGGAATGAATTCAACGTCCTGTTCCACCGTTCGGCGCGCCGCGATATTCCCAACTGTTTATTGATAATTCTTTGCCACGTTCGGCAAGAAGCTCCACCTTGCCTGGGCATGGCGTGCACGGTCGTTGCCGCCAAGGTTAGAGGATCGTGCAGTGGCAGCCAAGCAATCCGCCGATTGCGCCGTGCGCCCGGCAGCTCGCGTATCGATGCTGCCGCGTTCGGGACCTCACCCTGCGTTGGGCATCGCCCACGCCTGCTCGGCCGGGCGCGAGCCGCTCATGCTCGCAGATCCTGCTGCCGCACCCGCGATCGCCCGCATTGAGGTGTGCGATACCATGGCGCGCGCCGAGCCTTTTTGGCGCGCCCTCGAGCGCGGGGCCGTTTGCACCGCCTACCAACGTTTCGATCTGCTCTCGGCGTGGCACCGGCATGTCGGCGCGCGCAGCGGCATCACTCCCTTCATCGTGGTCGCCTTTGACCGCGCCGGGCAGCCGCTGTTCCTGTGGCCGTTCGGGGCCGCCCAAATGGGACCGCTGCGTCTGATCCGCTTTCTCGGCTCCAAGCATTCAAACTTCAACCTCGGGCTGTGGGACCGCCGTATCCTTCCGGTCATGAGCCCATCCGAGATGCGCGGCATCATGCAAGGCCTCGGCAGCGAGGCCGATCTCGCCGTGCTGTGCAATCAGCCGCTGCGCTGGGATGATACGAGCAATCCCTTTGCCCTACTGCCGCACCAGCCTTCCGTTGACATGAGCGCGCGTCTAAGCCTCGCACGTACAGGTCAGCTGCCCATTGACGAGATTCTCAGCTCGTCAATGCGCTCGCGGCTGCGCAACAAGGAGCGCAAGCTCGCCAAGCAGCTCGGCTACCGATACATCCGGGCGAGCCGCCCCGAGGACATCGATCGATTGCTCGACAGCTTCTTCGCTCTCAAGGCCCGCCACATGGCAGCGCAGGGCCTCGACAACGTGTTCGCCGAGCTGGGAGTGGCCGAGTTCCTGCGCGAGGCCTGCCATTGCCGCGTCGCCGATGGCCACCCGCTCATCGAGATCCACGCGCTTGAGGTCGCGGACGAGGTGCTGGCCCTGTTCGGCACCATCGTCGATGGATATCGCTGCTCATCCATGTTCAACACCTACACGCTCGGCAGCAATGCGCGCTTCAGCCCCGGCCTGCTCCTGCTGGGACACATGGTCAACGAGTGCCATACGCGCGGGGTGCGGAGTTTCGACATCGGGGTCGGGCGCGCGCACTACAAATCGTTTTTCTGTCCCGAGCCGGAGCCGCTGTTCGACAGCTTCCTTGCGCTTTCGGCGGGGGGGCGGCTGGCCGCGCCCGTGTTCGCCACGGCCTTTTTCGCCAAGCGCGCCATCAAGCAGAACCGGCTGCTGTGGCGAGGGGTGCAGACATGGCGCAGCGTGCGCGCCCGCCGAGTCTAGCGCCTTTTCCGATTAGCTCGGCGATAGGTTCGCCGTTATCGGGCGGCCTTGTCGGCCCCCATGCCTTTGCTTGCGGCATGTATGGGCGAGGCTCTAGCGCATTTACGCGCGTCTGCGGCGCGCTATGCCTCGCCCCGACCAAATAGACGTCAGGCGGCCGCCTGGGAGTTCGCCGGCGTCTCGGAGCCCGGCAGCGGCGCATCAGCAACGACGCTGACATTGACGAACCCTGCCTCGAGCAGGTGCTCGCGCATGACGGCCGCTGCGGCATTGCCGAGATCGGTCGCAACCAGCACCGCGCGCGGCGCCAGGCTCGCAAAGCGATCGAGCGGCAGATCGGCGGCGGCACCCGCATCGATGATGACGTGGTCATAGCTGCGCGCGAGCGCCTCGATGGCAATCGACAGGCGCTCCGATTGCATCAGCGCGGCACCGTCGATGGCTACCCGGCCCGCCAGGATCAGGTGCGCACGCGAATGGCGGTCGCGCGTGATGATCTGCCCGAAGCTGGCAGTTCCCTGCACGAGCTCGGAAAGTCCCGGCGCCCGCGGGTCGCTGGCAATGACGGACAGATTGGGCGAGGCAAGCGCACATTCGACCAGTACGACCCGCGAGCGGGCCGCGAGGCTGCGCGCGAGCGCAATTGCCATCATGGTCGTGCCCGCATTGCGTCCCGCTCCGATCACGGTGATGCGCCGGCCGCCCTCCCCCGCCTCGCCCAGCTCGCGCGCCAGCCGTTCGAGCGCCGCGCTGCGCGCGCCCGCGGCAGCGCGCATGACGCTGCCCGTACGATCCGCCGCAACCGTCTCGGCGGCTCGCTCGCGCGCAGGCGGCATTGCCGGATCGGCGCCTCCCTCGCCCAGCGGTAAGGGCGCCAGGCGCAGCAATGCGCTGCTGAGGATGATCGCCGACGAAAGCACGAAGGTGGCGAGTGCGGCGACCAGCACGGTCGGCACCTTCTTCGGCCAGGCCGGGGTGGTCGATACCGCCGCCGTCGAGATGATGCGCGCGTCGGGTGCGGCGGCGCCGATGTTGTCGCGCGCGGAGGCCTCGCGGTACTTTGCCAGATAGGATTCCAGCAGATCACGCTGCGACTTGGCATCGCGCTCCAGTGCGCGCAGCTGCACGTCCTGCTCGTTGCTCGAGACGGCCTGGCGTTTGAGCGCATCGAGGGTGGAGGAAAGCGCGTCCACCCTGCTGCTGGCGAGCTTGGCATCGTTCTCGAGCGAGCGCGCCAGGCGCTCCGCTTCGCCGCGCATCTGGCGCTCGAGATCCGCGATCTGCGCGCGCAGCTCCTTGATGCGCGGATGCTGGTCGAGCAGCGTCGATGACTGCTCGGCGAGCTGCGCCCGCAGGGTCACCCGCTGCTCCGACAGCCGGCGGATCAGATCGGAATTGGCGATCTCGGAGAACTCGATCGGTGCGCCGGCCTTGAGCGCGTCGCGAATGAGCTTCGCCTTGGCCTCGGCGTCCGCCTTCTGCGCACGCGCGGCGGCGAGCTGGCCGTTGAAATCGCCGAGCTGCTGGTTGGAAAGGGTGGTATTGTTGTTGCCGATGAAAAGATTGGTCTTCGAGCGGTATTGTTCGACCTTGGCCTCTGCCTGCGCCAGGTTTGTGCGCAGCCGTTCGATCTCGCCCGAGAGCCAGCTGCTGGCGGCGCGGGTCTGCTCCTGCTTGGCCGCCTGCTGGAACCGCAGGTAGGTCTCGGCCACGGTGTTGGCGACCTGCGCGGCCAGCTCCGGGCTCTGCGATTCGAACTCGATGGCGATGACGCGCGATTTCTCCACCTGAAATGCGGAAAGCCGCTCGTAGTAGCTGCGGTAGACGCGTTCCTCGTGCGTCAAGCCGAGCGGATCCCTGATAATGCCCACGAAGCCGAGCACGGTGCGCCAGACGCTGGGAATGCGCAGCAGCGGATCGAATTCTGGATTGTCGCCGAGCTTGAGCTTGTTTATGACTTCGCGGGCAAGGTCGCGCGAGAGGATGAGCTGGACCTGGCTGGTCACTGCCTCCTGGTCGACCGTCGTACCGCGCTCGAAGGTCTTTTCCGCATCAGGGCGCAGGAAGATGCTCTCGCGCATCTCGATGAGGACGCGGGCCTCGGATTTGTATCGGGGGGTGACGAGGCTGACCGCTATAAAAGCGATGCCCGCAGCCAGCAGGGTGAGGCCGAGAATGAGGGATTTCCTGCGCCACAGCGCATCGCGCAGCACGCCGAGGTCGATGTCGCCACCCGCCATCGCGGCCGGCTGCCGATCGGACTGTAGGCCCGCTTGCATGAGCATTTCACACCAACGCGCACGACGCGCGCCTCGTCCTCCAATTCCAGACCATTATGGTTGACGCCGCGTTAAAGCCGCTCTCTCTCCTCCTCCGCGGCAGCAAGCCGCGTCCCAATGCGCGATCGGCCGACCTGCGGTCGAGCTGCGAGCATGCCGAGTGTTAACGGAGCGTGAACACCAGGTAGCGCCCAGGCCGGCGAGCGGCACGGAAGCGCCCGCCGGCAGCCTCAATATTCTGCATGTGCTGCGCGCGCCGGTGGGAGGGCTTTTCCGCCACGTGCTCGACCTCGTGCGCGGCCAGCACGCGCAGGGACGAGCGGTTCGTGCGTCTTCTACGTCGTCAGAGGGTGGCAAACCGAAAAAAAGCTATGACAATCGTCCAGTGTGCCAAAGCCCCGGACGCGAAACAACTCGCCAACCAGGTTCCCATTGCCCCCAGCCCTTTTTCCCTGCAGACGCAGATCCTCAGCCAGCCGACGCAAGTTCGGCTGCCGCCACTCGAAGCAAAATCAACATTGTACGGATAATGCTGTTATCAGAACGAACCGCAAAGCGGACGCGACCAGCAGATACGATTAGAGTGGATCGATTCGCCCCGGCCACGCAATTGATTTCGTAACCCTGAAAGACGCTTAGTTATCCACTGTGTTGTTGAGGACACGCGTTGGCTTCAGCAATTGCGCATCGCAACTCTGCGCGCCTCCGGGCTCGAGATGCCGATCAAGGACAGCCTGATTGCCTGATTGCACCCACCGCGCTGGTCCACGATGTGGTCGTCGTCACGGGTAACCGCACCGACGAGAAGGCGGCTGTGGACATTGCCGATCCTCCTCGACCTGATCAGCCCTGCGCGATCACACCGCGCTCAAGCTCGCGCACGCTCCTCGTGCCGGTCAGCGCCATGGCGACGTCAAGCTCTTTTGCCAGGATGTCGATCGCCTTCGCCACGCCCTCCTCGCCGGCGGCGCCCAGCCCCCACACATAGGAGCGTCCAATCATGCAGGAGTGCGCGCCAAGCGCGAGCGCCCGCAATATATCCTGCCCGGTCCGAATCCCTCCGTCGAACATCACCTCGATGTCGCCGCCGACGGCCTCGGCGATCCTGGGCAGCGCCGAGATCGAGGAAGGGGCGCCGTCGAGCTGGCGCCCGCCGTGATTGGAGACCACGATCGCTTGCGCGCCGGTCTGTGCAGCGGCCTTGGCGTCCTCAACATCGAGAATACCTTTAAGGACCAGCTTGCCGGACCAGATGCTGCGAATCCACTCGACGTCTTTCCAGCTTAGGGCCGGGTCGAACTGGCTGTTGGTCCATTGCGCCAGCGAGTTCACGTTCTCCATCCCGTGCACATGGCCGGCAAGATTGCCAAAGGTCTTGCGCCTGCCACGCAAAATCGACAGCGCCCAGGCCGGCTTGCTCGCAACATCGATGACATTGGCGAGAGTAATTCGCGGCGGCACGGTCATGCCGTTGCGGATGTCGCAATGGCGCTGCCCGAGCACCTGAAGGTCGACCGTCAGCACCAGGGCGCTGCATTTCGCGGCAGCAGCACGTTCAACCAGGGAGCGGATGAAGCCGCGGTCCCGCATCACATAGAGCTGGAACCAGAACGGTGTGCCCACGGCCTGCGCGACATCCTCGATCGAGCAGATGGACATGGTTGAGAGAGTGAACGGTATCCCGGCGGCATGCGCCGCACGGCAGGCGAGGATCTCGCCGTCGCCATGCTGCATGCCGCAGAGCCCGATCGGCGCGAGCACAAGCGGCAGCTGCGCCGGCTCGCCCAGGATGCGGGTCGCAAGGTCGCGTTGCGACACGTCGATGAGCACGCGCTGTCGCAGCTTGATGCGCTCGAGATCCTCGCGATTGGCGCGCAGGGTCTGCTGCGAGTAAGAACCGGCGGCTGCGTAATCGAAGAATGCGCGCGGCACCCTGCGGCGGGCAATTTCGCGCAAGTCCTCGATGCAGGTCACCGTTGCCAGCGACATTGCGCCTCCACGGGCGTTTGCTTGTTTCCGATGAGCATAAACCTTTTGATCGGGCTGCCAATGCCGCGGCGAGGGCGTGCGCGGGAACGGGAGTCCCTGTGCGCGCGTTATCCCTTAGATGGTCAGGAGGAATCTCATGGGAATCCCGAACGACAGCGTCACGCTGAACGAGATCGCCGAAAAGCGGCGCCAGGAAGCCCGCGAGGAACGGCGTGAGGAGCAGCGGCGCCGGGCCGAAAAGTCGCTGGAGCGGGGCCTGGAGGACAGCTTTCCCGCTTCCGATCCCCCCAGCATAACGCAGCCCGCCCCCGCGCCGCACCACCGGAAGCCCTAGCGCAACGTCCCCGCATCCCGGCTGAAAGCTCGACCGCCGGCCAGGGCCGACGGTCTTGTTTATCATTGTTTCAGAATTCCACCTGATGCTTTCGGCATCCGCTCTTGAATTGGCCATTGTTTTCATTGACAAAGGCATCCCTGCACGGGGCCAGTTGGGTATGGTGCGCAAGTATTTCGGAACCGACGGCATTCGCGGCCGGGCGAATGGTGCGATCACGCCTGAGCTTGCTCTGAAGGTAGGCCAGGCAGCGGGGCTCGTCTTTCGGCGCGGCGATCATCGTCACCGCGTGCTGATCGGCAAGGATACCAGACTGTCCGGCTATATGATCGAGACGGCCCTGGTTGCCGGCTTTACCTCGGTCGGGATGGACGTGCTGCTCACCGGACCAATCCCTACCCCTGCGGTCGGCATGCTCACGCGCTCGATGCGCGCCGATCTCGGTGTGATGATCTCGGCCTCGCACAATCCATTCGCCGACAACGGCATCAAATTGTTCGGGCCCGACGGCTTCAAGCTTACGGACGAGGTGGAGCGCCAGATCGAGGAGCTGCTGGAAGCTGATCTCGTGCGGCAGCTCGCCAAGAGCGCCGAGCTCGGGCGCGCCAGGCGCATCGACGGCGTTGCCGACCGCTACATCGAGTTTGCCAAGCGCACGTTACCGCGCAACCTGTCGCTCGATAGTCTGCGCGTCGTGGTCGACTGCGCCAACGGCGCCGCCTATCGGGTGGCCCCGGAGGCATTGCGGGAGCTCGATGCCGAAGTGATCGCGATCGGGGTCGATCCCGACGGCTTCAACATCAATCGCGAGTGCGGCTCAACCGAGCCGGCCGCGCTGTGCCACAAGGTGCGCGAGATGCGCGCCGATATCGGCGTTGCGCTCGACGGCGATGCCGACCGGCTCATCATCGCAGACGAGCGTGGGCGTGTGATCGACGGCGATCAACTGCTGGCGGTTATTGCCGAGAGCTGGAAGGACGATGGGCGCCTCGCGGTGGAGGGCATCGTTGCCACTGTGATGTCCAATCTCGGCCTTGAGCGTTACCTGCAGAAGCTCGGTCTGTCGCTTGCGCGCACTCCGGTCGGTGACCGCTACGTGCTCGACCACATGCGCAGCCATGGTTACAACGTAGGCGGTGAGGCTTCCGGCCACATCATCCTCTCCGACTACACTACGACCGGAGACGGCCTGCTTGCCGCACTGCAGGTGTTGGCAGTGGTGAAGAAGAACGGCAGGCCGGCGTCCGAGGTCTGCCATCGCTTCGATCCTCTCCCACAGGTGCTCAAGAATGTTCGCTATAATAGCGGCGCGCCGCTTGAGAACGAACAGGTGCGGTCTGCGATCGAGCTTGCGCAGGCGCGGCTCAATGTGCACGGCCGGCTGATCATCCGACCCTCCGGTACCGAGCCCGTGATTCGCGTCATGGGGGAGGGCGAGGACAAGATGCTGGTTGAGGAGATCGTCGACGGTATCGTCGATGCGTTGACGAATGCCGCCGCATAGCCGGTATGGCGTGAGGCTTTACCGGCCCGCACTGTGAGCGTGTCCCATCTCCCGGCGTAACCCCACGTAAAGCATGTGCCGGGGATGGTTGGCGGCGCTAACCCGGCATGCGGATTTAAATCTTATTGTAAACCCGCATGACACACAGCTCGCCGACATATCTCGTCGACGGCAGGCCGCTCACGGCCGATCAATGTCGCGCGCTGTTCGCTGCAATCCCGCTGCAAGACCGCCAGATCAAGGTCCTTGAACGCATCGAGGGCGATACCATCATCGACATCGGATGCTTCAGCGGCGCGTTCGTGCGCGAGGCCAGCACTCGCTTTCCCGGCAAGACCGTGATCGGCGTTGACTATTCCGAGGACAACATTCGCATCGCCCGTCTGCTTTATCCCGACCTGGGTGAGCGCTTTCGCCGCATGAGCGCCTATGGCCTGGATATGCCCAGCGAGAGCGCCGATTGCATCACGCTGCATGGAGCACCTGGAAGGGGCCGCTCTCGCGGTCAAGGAGGCAAACCGCGTCCTAAAGCCCGGTGGCGCGCTCATCATCAGTGTGCCGAACCCGTTCTATATCCTTGACATAGCCAGGTTCATCGCAGCCGAGCTCGGCAATGCATGGCGCCGCTGGCGCAACCGGCCGCCGCGGCTTGGTATGGAGGTGCTATGCAAGGATGTTGCCTGGGACCGTCATATCTATGCGTGGACGCCGCGCACGCTGCTGACGCTTCTCGCAGTGAACGGTTTCGAGTATGTCGAGCACTGTTTCGAGACCAGCACGCCTGATCGACTGCGCCGCTGGCTGCTGGCCGTGCTGCCCTTTCTCGGGCCAACCGTGATCCTGAAGGTCCGCAAGGTCGCGCCGGCTTCGCCCAACCTTATCTGAGCGACGGGCGGAAAAGAAAACGGCGCGGGAGCATCCCGCGCCGTCCAGCAAAGCTTTGGTGATTTCGCTCAGCCCTTGCGAATGAAAGGGACCGGCGGTGGTGCTTCCGGCACGAGCATCCAGCGCATGCCCAGAATGATGTCGTGCGACTGGATGTTGTGGAAGGTGACCGGGGCAAAGGTGTTGGGGAAGACGGTCGGGTCTTGGTTGAGAAGAATGCCGCTCTCACCATTCCCAACGTTCAGGTAACGATATCCGAGCTCGATGGCGAATCGTTCCGTCACCTTGTAGGCGAGGCCAGCATGCAGCGCCCAGGCGAAATTGGACTTGGTGCCTTGGTCAGCCCAACCGCCCGCGCCTTGCATCACGTTTGTGTCGCGGAAGTGATCGATCTTGATCTGGGCAAACCCCGCGCCGGCGCCGATATAGGGCGTGATGCACCACCATGTGCCAAGGTCTACGAACGCGTTGACCAGTCCAACCAGCTCGGACTTGGTGGCTGTATATTGATTGGTGTTCCACCTGCCCGGGTTCTGATTGCCAAACTGATCGAACCCCTGGAACGGATTGAAGAAGCGGTCGAGCGCGCTGAACTGGGCGCCGCCCCGGTATTCAATGGTGGCATCGACCCGGAACCAGTTGTTCCACTGATAGCCAATGCCGCCGCCGCCGAACGGTGCGGCATTGAACCCGCCCTGGTCCAGGAATCCGAACTGGGGAGCGGTCAAATAGTCCGGATGGGTGATACCGCTCCCGCCCAGGAACTCATTGCTGGACCCAACGAATCCCCTCAGGTACCAGCCGCCAGCGACGACGGGGACCGGCATCGGGACAGGAGCCGGAAGAGAGACATCAGCAGCAAGCGACGCCGTGCTCATGAGCGCGGCCGCTCCCGCAAGAGCAAGGGTTTTTGCACGACCCATGACTTCATCCTTTCGTGTGACAGGGGTCGCGAAAGACCCCGCAGGGTGATTACTGACGAGGCGGAGACTGCCAGCAAATTCTTAAGTGCGAGTTAACCTTAAATATTAACCGTGAATGTTAAGGTTCCGATCTTGTCCCTCAACATCGGCGTGTTGCGCGGGCAGCTAACGGCTCATTAAGGTTAACCATTCATGATCGCGGCGTGCCCGAAGAAGCCAATCGAATCACAAGGCCCGCATGCGCCGCCTGATTGTTGCCGTTGGGGTGATTAGTCTTGAACTGATTGCCGCAGCTCCTGGCGCCTTCGCGCAGGAGTTCGAGCTTCCGCCCTTGCGCGGTGCAGAGCCGATCCTTTCGCCTCGTCCTGCATTCGCGGGCTGGGAAGGCTTCTATGTCGGAGGGCAAGTCGGCTACTCCGTCGCCGGAGCCAATTTCGCCAACAGCGTGAATGATCTGTCGAGCTTCATCATGCGCGACACGATTTTCGAGCAAATCGTGTCAGGGCTGACCACCCTCGGAAAATCGAACAGCAACGGAGCCACATACGGCTGGTTCGGCGGCTACAACTCGCAATGGGAAGGCGTGCTGCTTGGCATTGAGCTCAATTACAACCGCACCGCACTGACCCCGGCGGCGTCTGATTCTGTTTCGCTGCGCATCGCGAATGACACGACTGCCCCTTCCGGACATCATTTCATCTATGATCCGTTCAATGTCACCGGCTCCGCGGGGTATCACATAACCGATATCGCGACGCTGCGTGCGCGTGCAGGCTGGACTGTTGGAAGCTTCGTGCCTTACGCATTCCTCGGCGCTGCCGTGGTGCGTGCCGATGTCGTACGCTCGGCCACCATCTCCTTTACCAGGACGGACGTTCCCGATCCTCCGATATTCCCAAATCCGCCGATCACTCCCCTGCCCAATGCCAATTTCGGGCCAGCTACGCAGGCGGACCGGAAGGATGGCGCGTTCTATTTCGGATATGCCGCTGGCTTGGGAGTCGAGATTTGCATAATGCCCAACGTGTTCGTGCGTGGCGAATGGGAGTTCGTCGACATGCAGTCAATGCACGCCACCATCAATAATGCGCGCACGGGTATTGGCGTGCGGTTCTAAGGACAGAGGATAGAAAACAGACTTAGCCAGGCGACTCGGCGCGTCTCGTTTTTTATTTGTCTTCTGTCGTGCGCTCTTTGTCCTCTGCTGCGGCAACAGCAGCTTCGGCGCCGGCCTCCGGCGTGTTTGCGCTCTCGCCGTGCCAGGGCAGGTCGTCCACCGGCGGCTGCCAACCCTCCTCGCGATAGAAGCTTTCGGGGACTTCGAGCTCGAGTGCGCCGTCATATTTGACGCGAACGCTGTGCTGATCGCCCCAGCCATTGCGTTTTCTGTAGAGACCTTCGGCTGCCATGGGCCGCAGCATAATGGGTCGCGGGTCGAAGTGCCATGCCGCTCGCGACCGGAGACTGACGCATGACGGTTGGTTCGCGCTGCGGCTTACGGGCCATGCGCAGCCATGCTGCCTCCGTGCTATTGACGCGGCGCAGGCGCCTGCCTAAGTCCTGCCCGCAATATTCCCTTCCCGCGGGCTCGGGACTCCAGCGGCGGCCGGAATTCATGCGATGATCACTACCAGGCCCACCGTGCGGCCGACGGTTCCGCACTTCTCGTCCGGTCCCTGCGCCAAGCGCCCGGGCTGGAGCCTCTCGGCGCTCACCGACGCGGCGCTCGGACGCTCGCATCGCTCCCGACTCGGCAAGGCGAAGCTCAAACGTGC
>Ga0306920_100002386_pt1 | contig 23754 bp, 24 predicted proteins | sample flu12Cox44000170_FD_204666 | JGI IMG/M metagenome (GOLD analysis project Ga0306920, IMG submission 204666) | Lab enrichment of tropical soil microbial communities from Luquillo Experimental Forest, Puerto Rico - flux4day.12C.oxic.44.000.170 (v2)... | ecosystem: Environmental > Terrestrial >...
AGGAAGGCGGCGTTCGATCGACCATACCACGTCGATGATAGATCTGCCCGTCTCGAACGCTCCCCGGCAAGCATCAGGAAACCGCTAAAATTAGCGGAGATACTACTATAAATTAACCCTCTGCCCCGCTAGGCTCGCGAAACGCGAGCGGCGGAGCGATCATGGCGGATGCGGCCCTTGCGGGCGAACGAACTGGGGCGCTGCCGGCATGGTGCGGCGGGCTTTTCCATGGGCTCGCCGAGCGGCTTGCGGCCGAGGGCGAGCGCTGCCTGTTGTGGCTGCCGGTGCTCTTCGGCGCCGGTATCGGCATCTATTTCGTCCTGAAAGTCGAGCCGCCTTTGTGGCCCGGCTTAGCCGCTGCGGTCGCCGGCGCGGGCGCAGCCTGGGCAGCTCGCCGTCATGCCGGATGGCGTGAGGCGGCACTGGCTTTCACCGCCCTCGCCGCAGGATTTGCCCTGATGCGCGAAACAGCTTGGGAGAGACAGGCGCCGATGCTGCAGCGGCGCCTGGGGCCGGTCGCGGTAAGTGGCCGGGTTGTCGACATCGACCTGGTGGAGAGGGGCTGGCGCATCGTGATCGAGGCCGATCCCCTGCCGGGCCTCGATGCCGCAGACCAGCCGCGCCGGCTGCGCGTGCACATTCCGCCCGGCAGCGACGAGCTCAACCCCGGCGACCAGGTCAGCTTGAAGGCCGTGCTGCATCCGGTTCCGGCGCAAATTTTGCCGGGCGGCCGGGATTTCCAACGCGAGCTGTACTTCGCTGGGATCGGCGCCGTCGGATACGCGTTTGGCGCGGCCCATCGCAAAGAGGGACCGAGCGACGCCGGCGGGTGGCGCGAGGAATTGCGGAAATTGCGCACCGAGATGACGCGGCGGATCGCGGCCGTTCTCCCCGGATCGGCCGGAGGTGTCGCCTCGGCGCTGATCACCGGGAAACGCGGCACGATCAGCGAGGAGATCAAGCAGTCCTTCCGGGATTCCGGTTTGTCGCACCTCTTGGCGATTGCCGGGCTGCATCTCGGCCTCGTCGGCGCCTTTGTGTTTTTTGCGGTGCGCGGGGGTTTGGCGCTGATCCCGTCGATTGCACTGCGGTACCCGATCAAAAAGATCGGCGCCGCCGCGGCGCTCGCCGTGCTCACCTGCTATTTGCTGATCTCGGGCGCCGCCATCCCGACGCAACGCGCCTTTGTGATGAATGGGATTGTGTTTGCGGCGATCCTTATCGACCGGCTGCGCATCTCGATGCGAATTTGCGCGATTGCCGCTGCGTTCGTCCTCGTCGTCGACCCCTCGGTGCTGGTCGGCGTCAGCTTTCAGATGTCATTCGGAGCGGTCGTCTTACTCATCGCCGTCTATGAGACCTATGGTTCGCGCCTCAGCCGGTTTCTGCACAGCCGGACTATTTCGGGGAAGGCGCTGGGCTATTGCGTCGGTGTCGCGGTCACGACGGTCGTCGCGACATTGGGAACCTGTCCATACTCGATCTACCATTTTCATCATTTCGCGCTCTATTCACCTCTCGCCAATGTCATCGCAGTGCCGTTGAGCGCGGTCTGGACGTTGCCCTGGGGCGTGGTGACATGTCTGTTGATGCCTTTCGGTCTCGAGCGGCTGGCATTGGTGCCGATGGGCTGGGGGATCGATATGACGATCTGGGTCGCGGAGCACGTCTCGACCCTGCCCGGTAACGTCTTGGCGATGCCGCGATTGCCCGCATCGGGCCTATTGCTGATTTCGCTGGGCGGATTGTGGTTGTGCCTGTGGCGAGGCACTTGGCGGCGCTGGGGCCTGGTTGCGATCGCCGCCGGCTTTGCCTCTATGGCGCTGACCCGGCCGCCCGATATCGTAATCGCGGATGGCGGGCGCTTTGTCGCAACGCGGGCGCCCGACGGGCATTACTCCGTCACTGCTGGCAAGGATGCAAAGATCGTGCGGTCGTTCTTTGCATCGGAGACCGGCGAGGCTTTGACTCCATGGCCGGCCGCCGGCGGCGTAGCCGAGAACGGCCTCGATTGCGTCGGCGAGTTGTGCCGGTATAGCGCGCGCGGCCGCACGGTAGCGATCGTCACCGGCGACGCCGCTTTGCCACTAAGGTGCGGCGGCTTCGACGCCATTGTCAGCCAAGTGCCCGCCGGGTTTCTGTGCCGCTCGGTCATCCCGGTCATCGACCGGATCGATTCCTGGCGACGCGGCGCGGTCGCACTCTGGCTCGATAAGGGCGGCGTGACAGTCGAAAGCGTCAACGAGGGGCGCGGCGATCGTCCATGGGTGCCGCGGTCGCGGCCGGCGCGGAAGGCAGGTTCAACCTCTGCAGAGGCTCAGTCCGGCGGACCGGCGCGAGAGCTGCGGTCATCACCAGCGGGAGACTTCGGCCGCATCGTCACGGCTTTATAAATGGCCCAGATCCCGAATAAAAAGATCGCGGCGGCGGTGACCACAAATATCACTTCGTCACCGGCTACTCCCTGACTTCCGAAGATTGACAAAACACAGCCGCCAAAAATGACAAAGGCCACACCGAGGCAGCCGAGCACGAAACGCATCAGTCACGCCGCCGTCGACGAGGCGGACCCTGATCGTGGACGGTGCAGCATATTGTAGGTGTCGAACGGAATGATCCGACCGCCCGGCGTGACAAAGTGGATGCAGGATCGCTTCACACCTGCAAGACAGAAATTGAAGCGGTCGAGAAACGACACGACGGTCACGCGAAAGACTTTGTCGTAGCCAAGCTCGGCCGGCAATTCGACAAGCGGCAGACAGCACAGGATCTCTTGCAATACCCCGGCCGAGCGCTGTCCGGCGCATGACAACGACAACAGCTCGATCAGGCGCGCACGCATTTGCGGGTGGCCTTCGAAGGTAACCGAGTTCGGCGCCTCGCGCACCAGCATCTCTTGCGGAAAGAACCGGGTAACCGGGCGGATTTCAGCGCCGTCGCGCAATCCGTATCCGATCGAGATCGCCTCCGGATTGCACGGCAATGGGATCATGTCGTCCTCGCCAAAGATGCCCCATTGATCGAGGATCGCGCGGCGGATCTCGCTCAATACGATCCGGTTCTGGTCCGCGACAAAGCCCTTGTTGCGCCCGGCATCCTGCACGGGCTGAAAATTGACCCCGCGCACGCAGCGCCACTGCGCCGCATGACGCAAGACATCGCCGATTTCGTGGTCGTTGACGCCCTTGCGCACTGTAGCGACAAGTGTTGTCGACAGACCGGCCTTTTCGAGATTGGCAAGAGCCATTGCGTGCGTGCGCCGCAGATCGGCGCCACGTATCGTCTGCAATGCCGCGCGGCTCAGCGCATCGAATTGCAGGTAAATCTCGAAGCGGGGCGTGCATTCGGCGAGCCGCGCGGCGAAATCGCGCTCGGTCGCAATGCGGATACCGTTGGTATTGAGCATCACATGCCGGACATTGCGCCGCTTGGCAGCGGCGATAATCGCGAAGAGCTCCGGGTGCAAGGTCGGCTCGCCGCCACTGATTTGCAGCAGGTCGGGCTCGCCCTCGCTGTCAACCAGAGTATCGAGCATCCGCTCGATCGTCGCGAGCGGCAATTGCCCCGGCAGTGCTGGCGACGAGCTGGCGAAGCAGGTCGGGCAGGTCAAATTGCAGGTTTCGTTGATTTCAATCAGCGCCAGACAGCTGTGCTGCTCGTGATCGGGACACAGGCCGCAATCATAAGGGCAACCCTTGTCGATGCGGGTTTGGAACTGCAGCGGCAGATCGCCGGGCTTTAGAAAATCGCGGCAGCGCTTCCAATAATGCGCTTCGCTCGATACCAGTGTCTTCTGAACACCGTGATCCGCGCAGCGTTTCTGGTACCAGACCGCGCCGTTCTCTTCGAGGATCTTGGCGGGAACCAGCCGCAGACAGGTCTCGCACATGGAGGTCGTCTGGCCGAGAAAGATGTAGGGTCGCGCTTTTCTACCCATACCGCAACTCCGCCCTGCCGTAACTCCAGGCGTAGGCCAAGAGGCCCAGGCAAATCAGGTGGAAGAGGTTGAACGGGCCGATAACCGTGCCGTACGGTTTGATGAACTCCCACAGGAACCGCTGTGCGGCGTAGACACCGACGAACAAATAAAACCCGGCGCTGACAGCAACTCGGTACCCGCGCCGCAGCATTGCCAGAAAGACGACGAGAAACAGCGTCATGGCGATCGCCTCGTAGAGCTGCACCGGGTGGCGGGAGACACCGTCGCCGAAATCATGCCCCCAAGGGAGATCGGTCGCGGTGCCGTAGGTGCGATCCTCCATTCCAGCGAAAAAACAGCCCACCCGTCCAACTGCGATCGCAGCGGCGAGCGGCGCGGCAAAACGCAACCCGGTCGAGCCCGTGATGCCGAGCCTGCGCTTGAGGATCTCGACCGCCAGAATCGTGCCGGCGAGCCCGCCAACGACACTCTTGCCGATTTCATTGAACCCGCTGAGCAATAAGTTCCCAGTGCCCGCGGCGAGGGCCCCTGCCATCATTCCGAGAGCGGCGAAACTCACATAGGATGGATGCAGTCTCCAGGGTTGCCCGACGGACGAGAGGGGTAGCGACAAAAAATAAAAGATGCCCACGGCCGTAGCGACTGCGAGCAAATCAAAGGCACTGTGGAGAATCACATCGATTGATCGAGGGGGCCGCCGCACCTATTGGGTCGGCGCCATCAATGACCAATACCATCCGGCGATATCGCGGTCGAACCATGAGAGCGACTTATCGGCACCGTCCAGCTGCTCGATGAAGCCATCGGACAGGGACAAGGATCGAGGACCGTGCTCGCCATCGCCCGCAACCATCTCGATCACCTGGAGATCGGTCTGCTCGGCAAACTTCGGAACGATGCGGAGGAGAACCGCCCGCGGCGACCGCGCAAACATCAGGCTGAGGGGGCCAAAATCGTGACGCTCGGCCACGCCATCGAGAAACAACCGCGGGGACGAGCGGAGAAAATGCCGCAGGCTTTTCCAATTCCAGTTCGTATTGCATTGCGCCCGTTGCGCCACCGTCGCCGCCGTCATCCAGGCGGGCACCGCGCTCGCACACTGCTCGACGATCTGGTCCGCACCAGAGGGACCAACGAAAATCATGCCATTGCGAACGCACACCGAATAGCTTGGAAGCCGCAACCGGGCTGGGTCGATTCGCGACGAGAGCTCGGGTTCGACCAGCTTGCCGTCGAGCGTGTACTCCCAACCGTGATAAGGGCAGATCAGCCGCTCGGTCGCGCCTTCTTCTTCGGCGTCGCACACCGGATAGCCGGCGTGAATGCACACGTTGCGCAACGCATGCAAGCGGCCCCCCGCCGCTCTGGTCACGAGGATCGAGCGCGGGGCGGCATCGCAGCGGAACCACCGTCCGTCCGCGGCAAGGCGCGTCTCGTGATCGAGTGCTGTAACAGATCGCTGGAATATCCGCTCCCGCTCCGCGGCGAATACCTGCGGGTCGGAAAACAAGTTTGGATCCGGTACGATGTCACCGACGCCGCGAAGTTGTTCTTCAAGACCGGTGATGCTGACGGGAAGATCCATCGACAGGTCCGCTGTGAGATCTCGGTCCGCCCGCAAATCGCCAGCGGCCTCGGCAGATTGAACCAGTCCCGCCGACGCCGTCAAAACCTTTCTGTCTCCCGGTGGTCCCAGCTCGCGTCAAAGCTTGCCAGCAACGGTTTGAAAAGGAGTGCTGACGAAGTCCCCGATCTGCGCAATAAGAAAAACCAGGGCCATTACGATCAGCGCGATAATCAAGGTATATTCGATCGCCGTAGCACCGCGAACATCCGCAGCCAAGTTGATAATCGCCTGGGCCTTGTTGATCCAGCGCCTAGGGAGTGGCGGGACGCGCATCGCGCTCTCCGTTAAAAATCCGTGTAGCGGATACTGGGTCGCAAATCGTACCAAACGGTTAAGCTTGCGCGGCCAAAGGGTTGCTGCGCACGTCGCACGGTACACAGTTAATCCTTCCCTAACCGACCTTTCTTACTGGTCAAGCCTCCTGCGGCGAGTGACCGTGGTTTGGTTTAACGGAAGAGACGGTGAAATCGATCAGGCTCCTCTTGTGCGATTTGGGCGGCGCGCTAGACCGCGATCGCGCGTCGGGCTACTGCCGGCTCCTGCTCGCGGTCGAGATTGCTGTGTTTCTCTTTCTGGTGGCCGGAACCCATGGTCTGATCGTCCCGCTCGCCGGGCCGACCTCGACGGACTTTGTCAGCTTCTATGCGGCCGGAGCCTTGGCCGATGCCGGCACGCCGGAACTCGCCTACGACCAGGCCGCCCATGACGCCGCCGAGCAGCGTGCGACCGCAGCCGGCGTCGAGTACCGGTTCTTCTATTATCCGCCGGTGTTCCTGCTGCTGTGCGCTGCTCTCGCCCGGCTGCCGTACCTGCCGGCCTTCGTTCTCTTCGAGGCGGCGACGTTTGCCCTGTGGCTGATCGTGATGCGCGGGATTTTAGCCGAGCGTAGTTGGGCGGTGATGGTTCCAGTATTGGCGTTCCCGCCAGTCTTCTGGGCGCTTGGCTTGGGGCAAAATTCGTTTTTGACGGCGGCACTGTTCGGCGCCGGCACTCTGTGGATCGACCGCCGGCCGATCCTCGCCGGGCTCTGTTTCGGAGCGCTCTGCTACAAGCCGCATTTCGGCCTCCTGGTCCCGGTGGCGTTGCTCGCCGGAGGCCGTTGGCGCACTCTGGCCGCAGCTTTCGGATCGGTCATAGCGCTCTGCGGGCTGTCGCTGATCTTCTTCGGTTGGGAAACCTGGCACGCCTTTCTCGTGGCCGCTGGCGGATCTCACGCGACCTATGAATCCGGCCGCATCAATCTGGGTGCCCTGGTCACCCCATTCGGCGGCGTCTTGCTGGCCGGCGGTGCGCCGAGAGCGGCCTACCTGACGCAGGCGGTGGCGACGCTCGGGGCCGCCATCGTCGTGGCGATTGTGTGGCGGCGCGACCTCCCGCCGCCGATCCGCGCCGCGACGCTCGCCGCGGCGACCCTGGTCGCGATCCCGGTCGCATTGATCTACGATCTGATGGTGGCCGGGGTCGCGGCGGCTTGGCTCGTCCGCGACCCGGCGGGGCTCGCCGGGTGGGAAAAGGTCGTGCTCGCAGCCTTATTCGTCCTGTCCATGGTCCCCCCCGGTCTCGCCGAGGCGTTGCACTTCCCGAGCGGGCCGATCACGACGTTGTCGCTGCTCGCCCTCATTGCGGGCCGCAGTCTACCTCGTTTTTCCACCACGCGGACGGCGACAACCTTAGCGGGTTAGCGTACTGAGTGTTTGCTGTATCTGCAGCAAATCTGCAGCGATGCTCTCAGCATGGTTGTATTTGGTGCCTCTGCAGGTGGGCGGCTGTCTGGGTGCGAACTCTTTTTGTCTCGGGTGAGATCGATTAACATTTCCCTCCCGACGTTTTCCCGCCAGCACGAAAGGGACACCGACATGCCGAGCTTCGAACATCACGGCGCGCATATCTATTACGAGGAGTTCGGCCGGGGTTTCCCGATCCTGACCTTTGCGCCGGCGGGCTTGCAGTCGGTCATCGACGTGTGGGGCCAACCATCGGCGCCGATCAACCCGACCACCGAGTTCGCCGACAAGTTCCGCGTCATCGCGATGGACCAGCGTAACGCCGGCGGCCAGTCGCGCGCGCCGATCACCGCGCAGGACGGCTGGGACACCTATACCGCCGACCACATCGCGCTGCTCGACCACCTGCGCATCGACCGCTGCCATCTCTACGGCCAATGCATTGGCGGGTCGTTTATCCTGAACCTGATCAAGCACCAGCCCGAGCGCGTGCAGAGCGCCGTGCTGGCGCAGCCGATCGGCCGCGTCGGCCCGATGGCGCCCGGCCGCCCCGCCCGGTTCAACGGCTGGGCGGAAACCCTCAAAGATCATCCGGAGGCCACACCGCAGGTACTGGATGCGTTTTGCCAGAACCTCTACGCCCCCGGGTTCGTCTATTGCGTCGACCGGGCCTTCGCCGCCAAAGTCCAGACGCCGTGCCTCGTGCTGGCCGGCAATGACGAGGCCCACCCCTACCCGATCTCCGAAGAGCTCTCCAAGCTCATCCCGAATTGCGAGTTCGTCGCGGAGTGGAAGACCGGGGCGGCTCTGACTTCGGCGAAAGCTCGCGTCAAGGAGTTCCTGGTCAAGCACACACCGTCCCGGGGCTAGGAGCGCCGCGCCTCAGGAGGCGCTGGCGACGCATTCGGCGGGTGGGCGGCTCAAGACTGGAGACCGTCCACCACAAGAATTGCGCGCCGCCTTTGGAAGATCCTCACCGGAATTAGCGGGGCTTTTGGCGCTAGCGCTCAGATCGGACTGGCGATTGCCTACGCCACGACGCCCAATAGGGCGCATCGCGTTGAACCATTCCAATGCATCTCAACGCTATCGTCCCCCTCAACCGAGCCCCAGTTTTGGGCGGACCCAGTCGGCGAGGCGGCGGATCGCGTCATCCGCTTCCGGTGCAGTACCGGCCAGAAACTGGAAGACGTGCTGCATTTCGGGCACGATCTCGAGCTTCACTTCCACGCCAGATCTACGTGCCAGATCCGCCAGCTTGCGGCTGTCGTCAAGCAGCATCTCGTCGGCTCCCGTCTGAATGTAGATCGGCGGGAAGCCCTTCAGGTCCGCATGCAGCGGATTGGCGAGCGGGTCGCGGCGGTTGCCGCCTGCGCCGAGGAACGTACTGGCCATCGTTTGGATCATGTCGCGCGTAACGATCAGGTCCTTCGCAGCGTTCGTCTCGAATGTCTCGCCCGTCGCGTCCATGTCGAGCCAGGGTGAGAGCGGCATCGTGGCGGCCGGCAACGGCAGGCCCTGCTCGCGGGCGCGCAGGATCGTCGTCATCGCGAGACCGCCGCCCGCCGAATCCCCGATCAAAGCGATGTGGTTTGGCCGCATGCCTTGGTCGAGCAGCCATTTGTAGCTTCTCGCCATGTCGTTCACCGGGCCAGGGTGGACGTTTTCTGGCGCGCGCCCGTAATGGACAATGAGCGCGCGGCAGCCGATCGCTTTTGCCACATGAGCATAGGTCTTGCGGTGGGTATACATCGAGCCGCACACGTAGCCGCCGCCATGTGCGCATAGCACCACGCGGTCTTGCGCGCAGTTCTTGGGCACTGCCCACATCGCCGGAACCCCTCCAGCGTCGACCTCGATATAATCGACGCCGCCAGGTTCGCCGGTGATTTTCGGCCACTGCTCGAACATGTGGCGCAGTTCGTCAAGTGGCATCTCTGGGTTCGCCTGCAGCGCGGCCACCCATTCCCGATAGAGCTTGTTTAGCTCCTCGGTCTGTCTGCTCGCCATCGTTTCCTCCGACGCGTTGTCTCAGACGATCAGATCGAGCCCGCGCGCCGGCAATTCCACCTTGCCGCCGCATTCGCGCGCGAGCACTGGCATAACCTCCTCGGCGAAGATCTGCATCTGCTCCTCGATCTCCTTGGCGTCGAAGCCGCCGAGTTCGAACCAGCCGAGGAAGCAGAAATCGTCGTAGCCGCACTCGGCTCGCATCTTCATTATCTTGTCGATGACGTATTGCTTGGAACCGTGGATCGCGACCTCGCGCTCCCGCAGCATCTGTGCCGTCACTTTTTTGTTGAGGTCGAACATCGGCTCGTCGAGTCGTGCCACGACAGCGCCAAAGCCGAAGGGTCCGTAGTAATCAAACTGCAGCTCGATCGCCCGCGCGGCGCGCTCGAGCGCCTTCTTTTCCTTGCCGGGGTGGGTGATGTGCAGATACCGGCTCGTCATGATCCCGCGCCGCTTCTCGGCATCCCAGCCAAACTTGAACCGGCCGCGGTTGTGCATGTCCGGGAAACTCGCCTTCTCGGCCGCCTCGTGATAGATCTCGATGTTGCGGCGCAAGCGGTCGTTCGGCTCGGCGATCATGACGCCGTTGATCCCGTGCTCGGCCGCGAATTTGAGCGAGCGGGCGCTAGTCAACGGCTCCCATAATTGCGGATGCGGTTTTTGCAATGGCTGGGGAAAGACCTGCAATTCCTTCAGCGTCGTGGTGGTCGCCTGTACCGGATTGCCGGCCGAGTACATGTCGGGATCGCCGAGCGCGAGCACGTCCTCGAGGCTCCGCCCCGCCTCGTCGCGCTGGAAATAGGCGATCGTCTGCTTGTGGTTCCACTTCGTGTAAGTGGGCGGGACCGAGAAGAACTCGCCGTGATGCGAAAACGAGGGTTCGGTCCAGCATTTCTTCATGATTGCGATCGATTCCTCGAACGCCTTGCGGTTGCGCTCCTGGTCCTGAATCGTCGAGCCGTAGGGGCGCCCGAGTGTTTCGTTCTCGCGCGGTTGATAACCGCGGCCAATGCCGCATTCCACCCGCCCGCCGCTGATCACGTCGAGCAGCGCGATCTGCTCGGCGAGCCGGACCGGGTGGTGCCAGACGATGATATTGGCGGCCTGACCCAACCGGATGCGCTTGGTGTGCGCCGCCACGCTCATCTGCACCATCAGCGGGTTCGGGCTCATCTCCGCGCCCTCCGGCTGGAAATGGTGTTCGGTAAGCCAGAACGACTGGAACCCGAGTTTTTCGGCGAGGATCCCCTGGCGGACCTGGTTGACCAGGGTCTCCTGTGCCGCCCGGTGGACCTCGGGCAGCGTGCCCTTATTGAACGTGACGCCGTTCTTGTCGGTGATGATCGGCAGGCTCGATGCCCCGTTGTGAAACAAACCGATTTCCAGCATGGATTTTCCCTCCCTTGTGTTGTGGGTGCAGTTTACTTCCGATCCATACCAGGGAGGAAGCGAGGAGAGACACGACGCTGCGCTGCGCCGATCTTGCATTTCAACGGTGGGAGCGCGGCACCGGGAGAGGGCGGAGCGGCCCGGACCCGGGCTAAAGCTGCGTCAAGGAGCTTCTGGCAAGGCACACAGCAGCGCGGACACCCACGGGTGGCCGCGTAAAACCGTCTATCCTTCGAACTTACAGAGCCGCGAGGGGTCCCCTATTTCACCGATCCCTCGGTGGGGTTCCGGTTCTTTTAGGCCGAGGCTTTGATCCCTTCAACCGCCTCGCCTTGTTCAAGCTCATGGCCGGTGCAAGTGCGCGTCTCCGGCGCCGGGATGCCGGTCCTTTTATATTCCGCTAGGACAGTGGTCTTTCGAGCTTTCATGAGAGCACCGAGCTCGTCCATGTCGAGCCCGGCAGTTCGGGCTTGCGAGAAAACGCCGTCAGAGCGCCTCTCCTCTTCGTGGACGTGATGCTCTATCTGTTCCGATAATACTTTGACTTTGGCGTCATAGAATTCTTCGTTTGGCTGGCTAGCAAGTAGTTCGGCGATCAGCACCTTGCTGCCGTCGTGCTCAACAAGTCCTTCGTTCAACAGACCCTCTTCTATCTTGCCGCGGCAAGCTGGATAAAAGATCTCCTCCTCGATTACGGTATGGCTGCTGAGTTCGGCGCAGATTTTCTTGACCAACGCCTGCTTTCTCGCTGTTCCTTTGGCGGCCTTAAATTCCGCAAATAAATCCTCGACTTGGCGGTGGTCCGCCTTGAGCAAGGCGATTGCGTCAGATCCGTGTTTATCCCGCATAAGTCGACTCCCATAAGAATGGTATTGCAGCTCAGTTAGATCGATGCGGCAGTCACTGCTTCGCGGCAGCAGCAGGCTGACCGTCGGTCTTCGCACCTTGCTGTTGCTCCGCTTGTTCCCGCGCGTGCTTAGTCGCTTCATGATGTCCAATGACGCAGCCGGCGCCGGCACCAAGCACACCGTGATGCCCGGCATAGTGACCAGCAACGGCGCCGACCGTAGCGCCCTTGAGGCAACCTGCCGCCTGGACGGAGGCCGGGGTCCAACCCCCGGTGATTAATACGGCGAGGGCCGCGATAACATAGGTTTTCATTTGATAATCACCTGCGTGGAATAGACAACATTTCGTCCATAGAACAGAGCAGCCCAATTTCAGGTTCCGGTGACACACTCTCCCGAGGCACGAGAGGCTTACGATCGGTGCGGCGGCAAAGCCAGTGGCTGACTCAATAGGCGACCCATAGGGGACCTCGGGCGCGGCCGGAAGATGGCCGAAACACGACTCCAACAACTGGCGATGGGGTTCGCATGCTTTTTGGAAAAACGACGTTTTGTCCAGACAGTTCGGAACTGGCTGCACTGCCTGATGTTGCACGCAAGTAGCAGCTACAGAAGAGGTGCCCCATGTCTTCGACGAGGCAGAAGAAGAAAGTTCACAAGGTAATGCACGAGTACAAGAGGGGCACGCTAAAGAGTGGCTCCGGTCGAAAAGCGAAGAGCCGAAAGCAGGCGGTTGCGATTGCGATGTCCGAGTCCGGGCAATCGAAACGCCGCAAGAAAGCCGGCTGAAGACAAGGTGAGCAGAGGGCGAAAGAGCGCCTACAGAAGCGACCGCATTGGCGCAGGCTCTGCGTCTGCGGCCCGGAGAACTCGCACAAAGCGGCCTAACCGGCAAGGTTTTGGAAACCTAAACGGGAAGCAACGGACTTTGGCATTTAGGGAACGGTAGAGAGCCGACTAATGTTTTGAAAAGGATGGTCCTACAAATCCTCTCAGGCAATGACGACTCGCTCTCCCCGGCACACTATTCTATCCGAAACAGCTACCTTTGACGCGAAGACGGGCGATCTCCGCGTCGTCGTCGAGACACCTAAGGGTAGCCGCAACAAGTATGATTACGATCCAACTTGCGACTGCCTAGATCTGGCGACCGTGCTGCCGGAAGGGATGAGTTTTCCTTATGATTTTGGCTTCGTTCCGTCGACGCTGGGTGAGGATGGTGATCCACTTGATATCCTTATCCTAATGGATGCTCCTGTCGTGCCTGCCTGCGTGATCCGCGCACGCCCGATTGGCGTGATTGAAGCGAAACAGAAGGGCAAAGGAGAAGATTGGCAGCGAAACGATCGTCTGATCGCCGTGGCAACTCATGCGCAAACCCATGAAAATGTCCAGTCATTGCAGGATTTGCGACCACATTTGGTTGATGAGATCGAAGCGTTTTTTGTCGATTATAATCGCCTGCGGGGTCGCAAATTCAAAGCCCTTGCCTTGGGTGGATCGGCGAAATCTCAAAAGTTGATTGAAGCAGGAATCCGCGCTTTCAAGAAACGAAAGCTACAAAACTCGAAATAGAGTGAAAAGTTGAGATCATGTTCTAATAATAAGATGGCGCTGCGAGCGAGCTAGAACGGTAAGGTCAAAGGCAGGGCAGCTGCAATTATTTATGCTCCTGAGACGGGAGCGTCACCGTTTTCCAGGGAAGCGAGCGTCGCGAACGCTGCCCTCATCCGTTCGACATCGGTGTCGGACATTTCTTCCAAATTGATCAGCGAGTTACGGGCGATCGCGTTGACCCGGATCAGTTCGTCCAGTTTCAGCTGCATCGCTTGCGTATCACGGCTTTGCGTGTTTTGGATCACAAAGACCATTAAAAAAGTGACGATCGTTGTCCCGGTATTGATGACCAGTTGCCACGTATCGGACCAGCCGAAGAGCGGCCCGGAAACCGCCCACAAAATAACGACAGCGACCGCAAGCACGAATGTTGATGAACGGCCGACCTGCCGTTCGACCCAGCGGGCAAAGCGTGAAAAGAGCGGTGTCGGGCACGAATCAGTTTGGGAGAGGAGATCGGCGCGTCCGGACATGTCAAATTCGAATGAGCCTACGTTGCAAAAAGAAACACGGAAAGGTGGAGCAGGTTCCGTTGGGTAGGCATATCCTAGAGATTTAATCTCCCTTCGCCGGCCAGGCATGGAAGATCGCGCAAACAGTCAAACTCGCCCTCGACGAAACGCGTATGTTGATCCTGGGCGCTCAAATCCTGCTCGGGTTTCAGCTTCGCGGCGTTTTCAGCGACGGTTATGATCAGCTCCTCGCCAATGCGCGGTATCTGGACGGGCTCGCGCTCGGGCTCATGGTGAGCGTCGCTGGTTTACTGTTTTACCGGGTTCCTATCATCGCGTCGTCATGGAGGGGCGAAGACGACCCGCATTTCCACCGCCTGGTCACGGCCGTTGCCGATTTTGTCCTTCTTCCCTTCGCGCTCGCCCTCGGCCTTGATGTCTTCCGTGGCTGCGGAAACGGAATGTCGGACGGCAAGAGCCCGCGATGATCGGCGGAAAGACCAGAAAATCCTCGGGCGCGCCAGAGAGCGGTAATCAGGCGCCGTTGGGGCGGACGACGACGCAAGGAAGTTGGCGTTGGTTGAGGCGGGTGCAGGCGTTCGATGCCGCGCTCGCCGACAGATGGGCGAGGCGCGCGCGGTAGAGGACCTTGCCGCCAAACGGCGCCGTCGGCTGGAGCGCCAGGGCCGCGGAGTGGAGCTCGTGCGGTGCCTGCGCGCGGGCGCCCTCCGCCACGGCGCGAGCTAGGCCGGGATTGGCAAAGGCACCCACCTGGATGGCCCAATCGCCTCCCGACTCGGCGGGATGGCTCGCCCGCTGCGGCGGTGGGGGTTTCGTGGCTGGGTAGTAGGCCGCTTGGGTTGTTGCAGCAATCTGGTGCGCTCGCACCGGCGACGGGGCGCCGCCGGCCGCTGTCGTGGCATGGCAAGGTCTGTTGGGGTTATAGGCGGCGTTCGGGTCACACGCATCAGCCGATGCCAGTTGGACACCGTAGCCGGTCGGTTGTTGCGCCACCGCCTGGCGGGTGGGGGCCGATACAGCTGCCGTCTGCGGCAGGGACGTGCAGGGACGACTGGGATCGTAGGCCGCATTCAAATCACACCCGTTTGCGCCTGACTGTGGGGCCGCGGCCGTCTGGATCGGCGCGGCCTGCGCTGCTGCCTGCTCCAAAATCGAACAGGGGTGGTTTGGGTTATAGGCAGCATTCACGTCACACCCCGCCGCTAGGCTGGCGATGGTCGGTCTCTGCGCTCGGCCAGAGCGGGCGGAGGCTACAGCGAAACGCCCGGACAGTGGCGCGTCATTGCCGAGATTGGGGGTGATCGCGGCGACGTAGTTCACCGTCTCGTCTGGCAGGCTGGCTCGGCCAGCCAAGTAGCTGTCGACCCGGTCCGGGCCGGCGTTGTAGGCGGCCAGGAAGCCGGGTGCGCCGAACCGGTCGTACATCTCTTTGATGTAAGCGGTGCCGGCCATGATGTTGCTGCGCGGTTCATACGGATCGTCGCCGAGCTGGTAACGCGCCCGGAGCTCTTCATAGGTGGCGGGCATGACCTGCATCAGCCCCATAGCCCCGACCGGAGAAGTGGCCTGTTGCTCACCGTTCGATTCCTGATGCATTACAGCTCGCACCCATCGCCCAGGCACGCTAAACCGCGCAGCAGCCTCGCGGACATAGGGCCCCCAGGGATCCTCCGACGGGCCGGGCGGTGGATAGTAGCGCCGTGGCGATGCCCATTTCCAGCCGTCCGCGCCGATTTCGACCCGTCCGCCCGGGCCATAGGCGCCTTGCTGCCCGCAGGCGGCGACAAGAAGGATCGGCAGCAGCTGCGAGATCGCACACCAGCGGCGAACGGACCAGCCAGACCTATTGGAGAAAGGCATTCGGTGCCCACTCTTGGTTGATCAACGGAGCACGCGTTAGCCATGTCGAACTCTCGCGACAAGTTTTTCCGTGACGCTGCCCCACAGATCCCACGAAAAGCGCCGGTTTTGCTCGGCTTCCAGAGGGGACTGCCAGCAACTGCTGGGCCGCGTTAATTGCGCCGGGGTGCGAATCGACGAGGCGCGAAAGCTAAATTGCTCCCGAATTTACCGAATCGATCACGATCTTCGGCGATCAGGGCACATGCGAGATCGGGTCTGCCGTGGCGGGTTGCGGCTGCAGCATGGACCAGACTTCCTCCACTTCGGCGCGTTCGAGACCGCGGGTGATGAATACGATGCGCGATCGGTGGTCGGCTCCCGGCCAGGCGCTCAACTGCACGGGGGGATGGAATACATGATGCACTCCGTGGATCGCTACCGGCAGCGTCTCCTCCCGCAAATGCAAAATGCCCTTCACTCGCAACAGGTCTTCGCCGCGCCATTGCCTTAGCGCCATCAGCCAGCCGGAAACCTCTTGCCACGGCAGCGGATCGTCGAAGGTGAGGCAGAACGAGCGAATGCCGCGTTCGTCATCACCATGCGCATGCTCGTGCCGCTCCGGCCGCAGCCACGCCTGGACGTCCGGCGCTTTGCGCGTCGGATCGAACAGCGCGGCGCCGAACAGAGCATCGGGCGGCACATCGCCGTGCGCCGCTGTGATCATCGTCGCTCCGGGATTGAGCCGTAACAGTTGGCTCTGGATCGCGGACGCGGCCTCGGCGTCGCAAAGATCGGTCTTGGTGAGCAACAGCCGGTCGGCAACAGCGACTTGCTTCACCGCCTCCGGATGCTCATCCAGCTGGCGCGGTGCGTTCACCGCATCGACAGTCGTCACCACCGTATCGAGCCGCACAAAATGGCTGAGCAGAGGGTTATTGAGCAGCATCTGCATGATCGGAGCCGGATCGGCGAGACCGGTCGTCTCCAACAGAACCCGGCAAAACGGCGGGATTTCGCCCTTGTCGCGCCGCACCAACAGCCCGCGGAGCGTCGTCTCCAGATCGCTGAGCAACGTGCAGCAGACGCATCCGCTCGCCATCACCGCCACCTCGCCATCGACCGTCTCGACCAGCAGATGGTCGATGCCCACCTCGCCCCATTCGTTGATGATCACCGCGCTGTCGGACATATCGGGGTGACGGAGCAGCCGGTTCAGCAACGTCGTCTTCCCGCTGCCGAGAAAACCGGTGATCACGGAAACCGGAAGCCGGCTCGCCGATCTATCGGACTCGAAAAGGCCCAATGGCGCCTCCTCCATCAGATGGTTTAGAGTTAAAAATGATCATAGCACCGCGCATTCGGAGGCGCTTGGAGGGGAGGAGAGAATGAATCGTGACAACGGACTGCCGAAAAGTGATCGCCGCGATTTTCTGAAGAGCGCAGGGCTCGGTATCGCGGGGTTTGCGGGAGGAGCGACGCACGGCTCCTGGAGCATAACGACGACTGCAGCCGCCGCGGAAACACCGCAAGCGCCACGCCTCTCCGAGCAGAAATGGTGGCCGTCCAAATGGGGTGCCGGCGACGAGGCGGGTTCGACCAACCACTGCACACCGCAGAAGGTGCTCGACACCGTCAAATACGTAAAGGACGGCAAGATCTATAAGCTCGCGCGCAATTACGAGCAGGGGATGCCGTGCTTCGGCAAACGCTCCTTCATGTTGCGCATGCCGAGCGCTCCGACGGGCGGCCCGTTTGGCGACAACAAACTGGTCTATAACGACGAGTATATCGCGACCGAAATCGGCCAGACCGGCACCCAGTTCGACGCGCTGGGCCATATCGGCATCCAGCTCGGCGCTCCCGGAGATCTCAGCCAGATGGTCTTCTACAACGGCTTCACGATGGCCGATATGGCAGATGCCTATGGCTTGAAAAAGCTCGGGGTCGAGAAATTGAAGCCGATTTTCACCCGCGGCCACCTAATCGACGTCGAGGCGCTCAAAGGCCGCATGATGGATGTCGGCGAAGAGATCACAGTAGCCGATCTCCGCGCGGCACTCGCCAAGCAGAACATGCAGGAGAGCGACATCAAGCCAGGCGACGCGATCTTCTTCAATACCGGGTGGGGCAAGCTGTGGATGAAGAACAATGATCGCTTCAACAGCGGCGAGCCGGGTATCGGACTGGAGGTCGCCCGTTGGGTAGTGGACAAAGATCTGTCATTGACCGGCGCCGACACCTGGGGAGTGGAAGTGGTGCCCAATCCGGACAAGGGACTGGCGTTCCCCGTGCACAGCGAGTTGCAGCCCAAGCACGGCATCGTCAATCATGAGAACCTCGTGTTTGACGATTTGATCACCGACCGGAAATATCAGTTCGTGTTCATATTCCCGCCGGCGCCGGTCAAGGGCGCCACCGGCTCGAACGGTTGCCCGATTGCGGTTACCTGACAGTACCCCGGGGTCATGAAGCGGCAACTGCACCTCAACCTGTTCATCCACAGCCGCGGACACCACGAAGCATCATGGCGGCATCCGGCTTCGTCGCCTCTGGCGCTGACCGATATCCGCTACTACCAGGACCTGGCGCAGCGGGCGGAGGCGGCCAAGTTCGACTCGATTTTCATCGCCGACCAACTCGCGCTCGGGGAGGACGTCGCGCAAGCGCCGCGCATCTGGCTCGAGCCCGTCACCACCCTAGCCGCCTTGGCGGTGGCGACGAACCGGATCGGCCTGATCGCCACCGCGTCGACCACCTATACCGAGCCGTTCAACTTGGCGCGGCAGTTTGCTTCGGTCGACCACATCAGCAATGGGCGTGCCGCCTGGAATATCGTCACGTCTTGGCTCGCCACGGCGGCGCGTAACTTTGGCGGCACGGATCAGGTCAGCCACGCCGACCGCTACGCCCGCGGCGAGGAGTTTATGACCGTGGTCAAGGCGTTGTGGGACAGCTGGGCCGCGGACGCGGTCGTGGATGACCGCTTCAGCGGGCATTATGCGCGGCCGGATCGCATCCGGCCGATCGACCACCGCGGCGATTTCTACCGGGTCGCCGGGCCGCTCAACATGCCGCGCTGCCCGCAGGGCCGGCCGGTTCTAGTGCAGGCAGGCTCCTCCGACACTGGCCGCCGTTTTGCCGCGCGGCATGCTGACGCCGTCTTCACGGCCCATGTGGCGAAGGCTACCGCGCAGGAGTTCTACGCCGATCTAAAGGCGCTCGCCGCGGTCGAAGGGCGGCCGCCCGACCAAGTACTGATCCTGCCCGGCCTTAGCCCGATGATTGCTGCGACCGAGGCCGAGGCACGGCGCCTGGCGCGTGAGGTCGACGACCTTTGCGATCCGGAGGTCGGGCGCCAGCGCCTCTCCAATCGCTTCGGCGGGCATGACTTTTCGCGTCTGCCGCTCGACCGGCCCCTCTCAGCGGAAGACTTCCCCGACCCCGGCTCTGTCGAGGCGGCGCGCAGCCGCACCGAGGTGATCCTGAACCTGGTGCGGCGAAACCACCCGACACTGCGGCAGTTGCTCGGCTACCTCGCGGGCGCCCGTGGCCACTTCACGATGGCCGGCACACCGGAGCAGGTCGCCGAGCTGATCGAGGACTGGTTCACCGACGGCGCCGCGGACGGCTTCAACATCATGCCGCCATTGCTGCCGGCGCAGCTCGATGTGTTCAGCGCCGAGGTCATTCCGTTATTGCGCCGGCACGGCCTGTTCCGCACCGAATATGCCGGCAAGACGTTGCGCGAGCATTACGGCCTGGCCTGGCCGAAGAGCGCTTTCGAGGAGAGTGCGGATGACTGAGCCACATGGTCCCCTCCAGGGCGTCAAGGTTGTCGCATGCTCGACTGCGCAGGCCGGCACTGTTCCTTACATGCTGATGGCCGATCTCGGCGCCGAAGTGATCAAAATCGAGGTGCCGGAGGGGGGCGACAATTCGCGCGGCTCGACCGTCCTGCCCGGCCTGCCTAGCACCTATTTCGAAACCAACAATCGGGGTGTGAAGAGCCTGACCTTGAACCTGAAAACTGCGGAGGGGCGCGAAATTCTCCGCAAATTGGTCGCGCGGGCGGACATCTTCGGCCAGAACTTCCGGCCGGGCGCGGCGGAGAAGAACGGCTTCGGCTACGAAGAATTGCGGCAGGTGAACCCCCGGCTCGTCTATATCTCGATTTCGGGCTACGGCCCGCAGGGCCCGAACGCCGACCTGCCGGGCACCGATTCGATGGCCCAGGCGCTGGGCGGCATCGCCGAAGCCTATTCGACGCCGGGCCAGTCATTGAAGACCGGCATTGTCTCGGTTGCCGATGAGACCTGCGCGATCCTCGCCTTTGGAGGTGCGCTCGCGGCGCTGACCTATGCACGGGCGACCGGCATCGGCCAGAAGGTCGACTGCTCATTGCTCGGCGGCCAGATCCGATTGATGGGCTGGACCTTGACGACGGCAATGTGGCGCAACCGCGATCCAGTCACCGGTCAGGCCCGCGTTACCGGCACACCGGAGCGGCCCGGGCTCAGCGCCAGCTTCAACGACCGCGACGGCAAGCCGCTCGTGTTCCAATTGAACGGCGCGCGGAAATGGCGCGACGCTATGACCGCGCTCGGCTTTTACGGGACGCTGGAGGAGGCCGGCTTTGGCGATCTCGGCGTCATCGTCTCATCCGACGAACAGCGCGCAACCCTGCTGCGCAGGCTGGACGAACTATTTGCAACCGGGCCGCGCGACGACTGGGTCGCGCGGCTGCGTGCCGCCGACATCGTTGCCGCTCCGATCAACACGTTGCTCGAAGCCTCCAACGACGCCGATGTACTGGCTAACGGCTATGTGACCGAAATCGATTACCCGAAATACAGCAAGCGGCTGAAAGTCCACGGCTCGCCGTGGCGCTTCTCCGAAACCCCCGCGCAGATCGGCATCGCTCCCGAACTTGGCGCGCACAATGACGAAATCCTCGCAGGGCTCGGCTATACACCGGCGCAGTTGGACAACTTCAGGGAGAGAAAGATTATCTGAAGCAGGTGGCGCGGGTCTCAGACGACCTGGTTGCGTAATTGCTGTTCGCCGCGCCAGAGGCGTTCCAGATTGTCGCGCATGATCTCGATGACATTGTCTTCATAACGGCGAGTTTCGCCCGCAGTATGGGGCGTGATCAGCGCTTGCGGCATTCCCCAGAGCAGAGAGTCCGGCGCCAGGGGTTCTTCCGCCGTCACGTCGATCCCGGCGCCGGCGATGCGCCGCGTGGCAAGCGCCTCGATGAGAGCGGCTTCTTCGACGATGCGGCCGCGAGCGACGTTGACAAGATAAGCCGAGGGTTTCATGCGACCGAGTGCCTTGGCGTCGATCAGGTTCTCGGTCTCCCGAGTGAGCGGACAGGTCAGCGCAACGAAATCGGCCTCAGGCAAGAGCGAGCCGAGTTCGTCCATCCTGTGCACCGCATCGGCTGCGCCGCGGCCAGCGGCCGGATCGCGCCTTAGCCCGATCACATGCATATCGAAGGCCTTGGCGAGCCGGGCGAGGCGTCCGCCGATGTCGCCCAGACCGACGACGAGGAGCGTCTTGCCGCCGATCTCATCCTCCCGCTCGGCGAGATCGCCGATCATCCCGCGCCACACTCGCTTTGCCTGATTGTCGCGCGCCTCTGGGAGCCGCCGGCTCAGTGCGAGGATCAATGCCATCGCGTGCTCCGCGACCGCGCGCGCGTTGACGCCGCGAGCGCTAGCCAGGCGAATGCCGCGCTTTGCCAGATCGTCGCGCGGGAACTGGTCGGTGCCGGCGCCTATCGACTGGATAAAGCGTAGCTTTTTTGCACGATCGAGAAGGCTGGACTGCCACAATCCCGAGATTACCAGCACGTCGGCCTCGCCGATGCGCTTCTCAAGCGTTGCGGCATCGCGGACTGCGAAGCTGCCAATGCCGGTGCCGAGTGTCGAAAACCGCTCGTGCAACCGATAGGCAACATGCGCGAAGCAGATCGAAAGCTTGTCCTTGAGAGGAAGCATGAGCGGTCTCCGTTCTGTTCCATAGTGTATCATCCCGCAATTCGACGGCGGGTATCGCGCCGACCGGCAAACGAAAGGAAAAGCGATGCGTCCACAGGCTGCGGCAATGAAGGCGCTTTTCTACGAACCCGGACTGCAGATCATGCCGGGCTGCGGCGACGGGATGGGCGCGCGTCTGATCGAGGAAGCCGGTTTTCGCACCGGTTTTATCTCCGGGTCCAGCATCGCCGCGACGCGGCTGGCGATGCCCGACATGGACCTTCTGACCTTTCCCGAGATGGCCGACGCAGTCGAGGCCGTCATTGCCGCCGCGCCGGGTGTGCTGTGGTTGGCGGACGGCGACACCGGCTACGGCAACGCGCTTGCCGTTCAGAAGACGATCCGCGCCTATGCCCGCCGCGGCGCCGCTGCGGTGTTGGTCGAGGACAAGCTCTGGCCGCGTCCGCTCGGCCATGGCGGCGCCAAGCTCGTGGTCGAGCGGGACGCCGGAATCCTGCGCTGCCGTGCCGCCGTGGAGGCATGCCGCGAAGAAGGCGTTCTGCTGCTTGCCCGCACCGATGCGCGCACCTCGCGCGGATTCGACGAGGCATTGGCCCGGCTGAAGGCGTTCGAGGCCGAAGGCGCCGACATCCTCTTTCTCGACTCGCCGCAGAATGAGGCGGAGATGCGCGAGACGGTGGCGGCCTGCAATGGCAAGCCGGCGCTCGCCGTGACCTCGCCGGCCGGGCGCCACTTCATGCCGGGCAATGCGGAGCTGGAACGGATCGGCATCAGGCTCGTCGTCTATCCGCAGGAGATCCTGGCCGCCACAGTGCATGCGGTGCGCGCCGCTCTCGGCGGCCTCAAGGGCGGCGTAAAGCCGCCGATGGCGAGCCCGGCCGAACTGGCGACGGCGATCCGCTCGGCGGAGTACTTGGCGCGGGACGCCCGCTGGCCCGATCCGCGGTAAACAACCCCCGATCCGATGGTCCCACTCTCTGTCCTCGATCTCTCGCCGATCACCGAAGGCAGCGATGCCGGGCAGGCGCTGCGCAATTCTCTCGACCTCGCGCGGCATGTCGAGGCGCTGGGATACCGGCGCTTCTGGATGGCCGAGCACCACAACCTGCCGGGCATTGCGAGTGCGGCGACCGCAGTGGCACTGGCCCATGTCGCAGGCGGCACGAGCAGTATCCGCGTCGGCGCCGGCGGCATCATGCTGCCGAACCACGCCCCGCTCCTGATCGCCGAGCAATTCGGCACGCTCGCCGCCTTGCACCCGGGGCGGGTGGAGCTTGGCCTCGGCCGCGCGCCCGGCTCGGACCAGGTGACAGCACGGGCCGTGCGCCGGGCTTTGCTCGGCGGTGAGGAAAGCTTCCCTCAGGAAGTCGTAGAACTTATGGGCTATTTCCAGCCCGCCGAGCCCGGTCAGCCGGTCGTGGCGGTGCCCGGGGCGGGGCTCGAGGTGCCGATCTGGATCCTCGGGTCCAGTCTCTATGGCGCGCAGGTCGCGGCGTATCTGGGCCTGCCCTTTGCCTTCGCCTCGCATTTCGCGCCGGCAATGATGATGCCGGCGATGCAGATCTACCGCGAGCGGTTCCGCCCGTCGGCGCAACTTGCCGCGCCCAATGCCATGCTCGGAATCGTCGTCGTCGCCGCGGGGTCGGACGAGGAGGCCCGGTACCTGTACTCGTCATTGCAGCAATCCTCGCTAAACAACCGGACCGGGCGCCGCGGCCGAGTGCCTCCGCCAGTCGAGAACTTCGAGGCGCAGCTCGATTCTTACGGCCGCGCCATCCTCGATGATGCGCTCGGCTGCGCCGTCGTCGGCGGGCCGGACACTGTGCGCCGCGGTCTCGACGATTTCATTCGCCGGACTGGCGCCGACGAGCTGATGGTGACGGCGAACATCTTCGACCACGCCAAGCGCAAACGCTCATTCGAGATCGTCGCCGAAATATCAGGTCTTTGACAGCGACCAGTTGTATACCCGCGCCAATGTATCGCCCATCAGCGCCGCGCGATCGCTCTCGGACAATCGATCTGTGACGCGAAACGCCTCGACACCCTCCCGGTAGGTCAACAACGCGACGGCGCGGGTCCAGTCCGTACCCCACATGCAGCGATTGAAGCCGAAGGCGTCGAAAATGCGCGCGAGCGGATCCCAGATGTCCTTGTAGGGGAAGGCCTCGTGCGACAAGGTGCAGGCGCCGCTGATCTTGATCGCGATATTCGAATGGGCGGCCAACGCCAGCACCCTTGGCAGCTCGGCGAAAGGCTGCGTCGGCGGCGCGGGCTCGAAC
>Ga0306920_100002387_pt1 | contig 23751 bp, 25 predicted proteins | sample flu12Cox44000170_FD_204666 | JGI IMG/M metagenome (GOLD analysis project Ga0306920, IMG submission 204666) | Lab enrichment of tropical soil microbial communities from Luquillo Experimental Forest, Puerto Rico - flux4day.12C.oxic.44.000.170 (v2)... | ecosystem: Environmental > Terrestrial >...
AGCGCTGCCATGAAAGTCCACGTCTCGCCGCTTCGCCCCCATCCGGTGTCCGGGTTGTCGATGCCGGCGAGGGTATAGAGAAGCGTGTCGATATCAGGAGAGATCGACAGTCCGAGATGCTCGAAATCGTCGCCGGTATTGGCAACCACCGTCAGCGCCTCGGACGGTAATACCCGGTAAAGGCCGAGCGCCAGTTTGGCGCCGCCGATCCCGCCGGACAGCGCCAGCACGCTCATCGGAAGAGGTCGTGTTCGGCCGGGCGGATCAGGGCGGCAGCCGGCACTTCGGGAGCGGACCAGCTGAGCCCGCGCACCAGCACCATCGGCACGGCTTCGTCGGCTTGACCCATCAACAGCCCCGCCGCTGCGGCGATCTCGTCGGCAAAGCCGGTCTCGGTCACCAGCAATTCGCGCCCGAAGAGGTCGGGGTGACCGCGTAGGTCGATCAGCGCCGGGAGACCGGCAGCACCAAGTGCGACGCCGACGGTCCCCTTCCGCCATGCCCGGCCAAAACTGTCGCTGATGATGACGCCGATCTCCGTTCCGAAGACGCGGGCCAGATGCTCGCGCAGCAATCGCGCGGAGCGGTCCGGGTCTTCCGGCAGCAGCAGCACGCGCTCACCGCCGTCCTCCACGGGCACGTTCGAATGATCGATGCCGGCATTGGCCATGACAAAGCCGAGCCGGTGTTCGACAATCAGCAAGCCTGGGCGATGACGAACCACCCGCTTCGACTCGGATAACACGACCTCGACAAAGCGCGGATCCTTGTCGAGCCCCTGAGCGAGGGCGATCGCCCTTTGCGAGGGCTCCACGGTCGTAACATCGACATATCGGCCCTCTGCCTTCGAGACGATCTTCTGAGCCACCACCAAGACGTCGCCGGTTTCCGGCACTAAACCGTTCGCAGTAAAAGCCTCAACTGTAACCGCGCCAAGATCGTCCCTCGGCTCGACGAGCTTTATACCGGAAAGCGCGGTGATGGTGACTTTTGCGGGCATCACCCCAACTTGGATCGCAGCAGCGGCAATACCTGTTCCGCATAGAGTTTCAGAAAGCGGGGCTGGTCGGGACCGGGGGCGTGAAAGACGAGGTGAGTGAAGCCGAGCTCGACATAGGGGCGGATCTTGGCGAGCTGCTCCTCGGGGTCGGCCGAGACGATCCAACGGCTCGCCGCGCGGTCGAGCGGCAACGCGTCGGCGAGCCGCTCCATTTCGATCGGGTCTTCGACACTCACCTTTTCCTCGGGTGTCAGCGCCAGCGCCGCCCAATGCCGGGTTAATTCCTTCGCTTGCTGTGCATCGGTGTCGAAGGACACTTTGACCTCTATCATCCTTTCGAGATCGGCGCCGCTGCGGCCGGCCCTCGCCAACCCTTCATTCACCTTGCCCGTTAAGTCCTTGTAGAGCCGAGGGTTCTTGCCGCTGGTGCAAATGAACCCCTCAGCGATCTGGCCGGCCATCACGGCCGCGAGCGGACCGGAGGCGGCGATCCAGATCGGCACCTTCTGCTTTGGCTTGTCGTAGATCGTCGCGTTTTCGGTGCGGTAGAACTGACCCTCGAAGCTGACCCGGTCTTCGGTCCACAATTTGTTGATCAGCCGCACCGCCTCGCGCAGCCGGTCCCGCCTTTCCTTGGCTCCCGGCCATTCGATGCCGGTCGCCGGCACCTCGTTCAGCGACTCGCCGGTGCCGAGGCCAAGCACAACACGGCCCGGAAACATCGCGCCGAGCGTTCCGAAGGCCTGCGCCACGATCGAGGGGTGATAGCGGAAGGTCGGCGTCGCGACGCTGGTCCCGATCGTCACCCGCCGCGTCCTCGCGCCGAGCGCACCGAGCCAGGCGAGTGAGTTCGGCGCGTGCCCGTCGGTATGCTTCCACGGCTGGAAGTGGTCGCTGACAAAGACCGAGTCGAACCCGACCTCCTCGGCAAGGCACGAGAAGTCCAGCAGCTCGCGCGGCCCGAATTGTTCGGCCGACGCCTTATATCCAAGCTTCAGCAACGGCTGCTCCTTTCAAACGGAACCACCACAGAGACACAGAGAACACCGAAGAGCGATCTTTCGTCGTCCCGGCGAAAGCCGGGAGCCAGCCCTACCATGGATACCGGCTTTCGCCGGTATGACGAGATGGCCGTGTCAGCGAGGTCTCTCCGTGTCTTCCTGGTAAAAACTTCATACCTTCGCCAGCACATCCTCGCGGAAGCGCCGCATGTTGGCGATCATCGCGTCGGCGGTTGCGCCTTCGAAATTGAAATCGACATAGCCGACGCCGAAGTCGCGGAACGCCCGCAAATCGCCGATGACATCGCTTATCTCACCGGAGAACAGCCGCCGCTCGCCATCGTCCGCACGGTTCGGCAAAGACCCGCCCCAGCCTGTGATGCGGTAGGCGAGAGCGATCTTCGAAGGATCGCGCCCAACTTCACGAGTCAGGCGGCGGAGCCGATCGACCCCGCCTTGGAAGCGCCTCATCGAATCGAGCCGGTGCTGCGGGTTGGTGCCGATCGGGTACCAGCCATCGCCGATCCGCGCGGTGCGGCGCAATGCCGGGCCACTCTCGCCGCCGACCCAGATGGGCGGATAGGGCTTCTGCACCGGCTTCGGCTCGAACAGAATATCGGCGAATTTGACATAGCGACCCGCAAAGCGCGCGTCATCCTTGGTCCACAGCTCGACGAATGCGTCTAGATATTCATCGGTGACCGCGCCGCGTTCCGGGAAGGGCGGCACGCCTAGCGCTTGAAACTCCTCCTTCATCCACCCGGCACCGATGCCAAAGGTCAGCCGGCCGTTCGACAAGACGTCGATCGTCGCCAGCATCTTGGCTTGTAGCACGGCCGGGCGGTGCGGTACGACGGTAACGGAGGTGACGAGGTGCAGCCGTGACGTCTTTCCCGCAATAAAGGCGACCGCGGTCAGCTGCTCATGCCGGTCACCGCGCGAGCGGCTGGGGAATTCGCCAGTGTCGCTGTAGGGATATTTCGCTTCGATATCGCGGGGGATCACGACGTGGTCGCTGATCGTCGCGTAATCGTAACCCATCGCCTCTCCCTCGACGACGATGCGCGCGAGATTTTCCGGCGTCGAGAGCGGCCCGCTGACCGGCGCGCCAAAGCCAAACTGCATCTCTCTGCTCCCAGCAAGGGTTAATCCCAGTGTTACGGTAGCAGCCGGGAAGCGGCGTGGCCACTCCGGCTATTGATCGGCTTCTTGCCGCAGCCAAGTGCGAAAGGCCCGCACTTTGGGCCGTTCGAGTGCATCCGGTGCGGTAACGACGTAGTAGGCGAAATGGTCCGGCAGCGCGAGCGAGAACAACCTTACGAGGCGTCCGGCGGCGAGGTCGGCGGCCGCGATAGTGCTGTAGGCCAACACGATCCCTTGGCCGGCGACCGCCGCGTCGAGTGCCAGCGACATGCTGTTGAAGGTGAGACCCGCTCCCGCGGGGACGTTCTTCACTCCCGCTGCCTTGAGCCACATTGGCCAGGTCGGCACCAGCGGATCGCGCTCGGCAGCCTCGTGAATAAGGGTGTGGCGAGACAGATCGTCCGGGGTACGCAGCGGCGGGCCTATGGTCAACAATTGCGGGCTGCAGGCCGGAAAGACCTGGTTTGTGAACAACAACTCGACGTCGAGCCCGGGATATACGCCGCGGCCGTAACGGATCGCGATGTCGAAATCGCCCCTCGTCAGATCGACGACCTCGTCGGTGGCGGAGATCCGCACATCGACCTCGGGGTGCTGTTCCTGAAACCGATGCAAGCGCAGCACTAGCCACTTGCCGGCAATCGATGGCGACGCCGTCACGGTCAACGTTCCGGTATCGTTATGGGCGCGCAACCGCCTGACCGAGGATTGGATGCCCGCAAAGGCTTCCGATAGTCCGGGAAACAGGACGCGCGCCGACGCGGTCAGCTCGATCGAGCGATTGCCGCGGTGAAACAGCCTAACCCCGAGGTCCTCCTCCAGGGCGTGGACCTGATGGCTGATCGCGGCGGGCGTTACGTGCAGCTCGTCTGCGGCCTTGCTGAAGCTCATGTGGCGGGCGGCCGCTTCAAAAGCCCGAAGAGCGCTCAAAGGCGGAAGATGGCTGTTCATCGGGATGAGAAAATCTAAGCTGTCGCTGAGAAACTCTCGTTTGTACAGCCATGCCATAGGTACCATCTCAAACGCAAGAGAGTCGGAGAGGAGCGCCTTCTCCACGTCCTCCCAGTTTAGGAGATTTCACATGGCAGCTATTCATTGGCATGCCACTCAGGGCCAGCCCCGGCGGCGCAACGCTGTTCTCGCGCTGAATGATGCTGGGAATCACTTTGTTGCAACTCTGCGCGAATGGCGCCGGCGCAGCCGCGACCGTTCCCATCTCGCCGAGCTCGACGACCGGATGCTCAAGGACATCGGTCTCACCCGGACCGATGCCGAATTCCTGATCAACAAACCGTTCTGGAGAGAATGATGATCTTGTTGGCAATCGCCTACGATGCTATCGCCAAGCGGCTGCGTCGCGCTATGTTGGTGCTCGCGCAATCGCCGGCGCGTTCCTATCGGGATGTCCCGCCGGAGTATTACAGGTTTCCGCTCTTCTGATCATCACGGGACAATCGAAACTTCCCATGCACGACAACCAATGAGGACCGGATTATGGCCAATACCAACACCTTGCCCTATGTCGAGGCGCAGCTGAACTATCTCGGTCCGATGACCGAGCGGCCGCGCTATTACGCCTATGAGACGGCGCAGGGCGAGCAGCGCTCGAATATGAGCTACGATCCGCACATGATGCGGATCCACGACATGCGGCCGATTTCCTCTGATATGTCGCTCGACACGCAAGGTTTTACGCTCGTCGAGCAGCGCAGTGCGGTGCAGGATTTTTGGGACGACGACGAGGTCCGTCGGGTCTATTACCCGGAGGCCGAGCGCGTCATCAAACAAGTGACCGGCGCCAGCCGCGTCTTTATCTTCGACCACCTGCAGCGCCGGCGCGTCACGGGGCTGAACGACCGAACCTCAGGTGGGCCCCGCCAGCCGGCGACCCGCGTGCATGTCGACCACACGGCGAAATCCGGGCCGCAGCGGGTTCGCGATCTGCTGCCCGACGAGGCCGAGGAATTGTTGAAGGGCCGCGTCCAAGTCATCAATCTGTGGCGGCCGCTTTTCAGCCCGTTGCAAGATGCACCGCTGGCGGTCTGCGACTCCCGCACCGTCTTCGCCGAAGACCTCATCCCCTCTGATCTGGTCTATCGCCACCGAGTCGGCGAGACCTACTCGGTGAAATACAACCCGGCGCACCGCTGGTTCTACGTGCCGGAGATGCGGCGGGATGAGGCGCTGCTTTTAAAGATCGCCGACACCAAGACCGACATCCCGGCGCGCTTCATGCCGCACACCTCGTTCACCGACCCGACGACACCGCCCGATGCGCGTCCGCGCGAGAGCATCGAGGTTCGGACGCTCGTCTTCCACCCGGCCTGACGACTGCGCAACGGCGCCCGGCTCCAGTGAGCCGGGCGTCCGACGCTGCGATGCAGCTCTTTCTCCACTAAATCGGCCGGCATGTCGGTGTCTCGCCCGCCTGGATGGGCGGGCAACGGACCGAGCCATAAGAGCAGAACACGCAGCAATCCCCAGGCTTGGGTCGCAACAGCGTGCCGCAGCCGGTGCATTCATAGAAAAACAGGCAGGCGTCGGTGGGCATCGTTTCGGTCCTCCGCGTACCACAGGCCGGGCAAGTGATCGTGGAATTCAGGATCACTTCAACTTTCCTTCGATCCGGGCCGGGCAGGCGGGTCAGCTCTTGAGCGCAGAGGGGTAGCCCGCCTTCGTGGTTGCGTCGATCAGGGCAGGGAGGGCGGTTTTGGCATCGTCAAAGGTCACGACTGCTGTCTTGTCTGCATAGGAGACGACGGCCTTTGTGACGCCGGACACCGCTTCGAGGCTAGATTTTACCGTGATCGGGCAGGCTGAGCAGTACATGTTCTCTACCCTAAGCGTGACGGTCTTCTCGCCGGCAAGGGCAGCCGATGAGGCGAAAAGGCTGAGGCTGAAAAGCGTAGCGGCAAGGGACTTGATCATGCGTGGTTCTTCTTTCAGCTAGAGAAAAAGCGGTGCGAGGAAGTCGAGTGCCAGCGCACCGATGACAAGGACAGTCGCCAAAACGAGGCCCATCGTGACGATCCGGTTCGGCAGCGGTCGGGCACAGACTTCGCCATCCGCGCAAGCGATCTTCCTCGCGCGGTAGCGCACCCAGTAACCGCCGCCAAGGCAGCCCGTTGTGGCGGCGATGAAGTAGGGCTGATAAGGCGCGAGCTGCGTCAGGTTGCCGATCCAGGCACCGCTGACGCCCAGACCGAACAGCACCAGCGGCACGATGCAGCACGACGCCGACGCGAGCGCACCAAATACGCCGCCCGCGGCGAGAAGCTTCTGCGTGCGCGGCAGGCTCGCACGCACGGCTTTCGACCGCGTGATGTGGGTCAGGTTTTCGACTTGGCTCCTCATGTGGAGGACGCTACATCCTGTAGTCGCTACAGGATCAACAGGAATTTTATCATGCGCCCTGCTCACCCGCCGCTACCCGCAACCCTGTCGATCGGGGAACTGTCTCGACGGACCGGGGCGAATATCGAGACCATACGCTATTACGAGCGCATCGGGATGCTGCCAGCGCCGCCGCGCACTGCAAGCGGGCGGCGGATCTATGGGCTAGTCGAGACTCGAACCCTCACCTTCATCCGACGTTCTCGCGAACTCGGGTTCACCCTCGATGAAATTCGCGCCCTGTTGGCCCTTGCCACTGATAACGGCGCAAACACCTGCTCCCAGGTCCGCGAGCTGGCCGCTCGTCACCTTGCCCATGTGGACGCGAAGATTGCCGATCTTCGCGCTATCGCTAGTGTGCTGTCGGACGCCGTGCGCCGCTGCGACGCCGGTGAGCTGCCCGGATGCCCGCTGATCGATGCTCTCTCGGCACAGGCGCCTCTATATGCCGAAGATCGGCGCCGACGAGGGAATATCTAGGCAAGTCGCCCCTCCAGCTAATGGCGTCACCGGCCGACGGTGTAGCCTTGCATACCGCGGGGGTTAGCGGCCGCTTTGAGGACCCGGCCTTCGGGGGTTTCTTCGCGAGCGCAGCCCGAGAGACGGCCTTCCGACCACGGGTCGCCGATACGCAGGCGATGGCCGCGCCGCGCCAGCGCAGCGCGGGTTGCTTCGGGGAAGCGGCCTTCAAGCGCCACGAGGCCGGGATGCGCGGCGCGCGGATAGAACGAGCTCGGCATATGCTCGGTGTGAAAAGCCGGGCAATCGATCGCCTCCTGCAGGTTCATGCCGTGGTGGACATGGTGTAAAAACATCAGGAGCGACCACTGGTCCTGCTGGTCACCCCCCGGCGTGCCGAAGGCGAGATAGGGCGCGCCGTCCTTGAACGCCATCGACGGCGACAGAGTGCTGCGCGGGCGCTTGCCTGGAGCGAGGCTCGCCGGTTGCCCCTCCTCGAGCCAGAACATTTGCATCCGCGTGCCGAGACAAAAGCCGAGCTCGGGGATCACCGGCGAGCTCTGCAGCCAGCCGCCGCTCGGCGTTGCCGACACCATGTTCCCCCAGCGGTCGATGACATCGATGTGGCAGGTGTCGCCGGCGACGAGGCCATGCTCCGTGACGGTCGGCTCCCCAATGCCGCCAAGCGTCGGCTCGCCAATCCCAGCCCCGCTGATCTCCGCCTCCAGACCGCCGACGAGCACGCGGGGCGCGCGACCCTCAGGGCTACCAGGGCGTAGCTCGAGCGAGGCTCGCTCGCTCACGAGCTTGCGCCTGGCGTCGTTGTAGCTCTCACTGAGCAAGGTGCGCATCGGCACCTCGACGTAATCGGGATCGCCGTACCAGGCTTCGCGATCGGCGAAAGCGAGCTTGGCGCATTCCACGACGATGTGGACGAAATCGGGCCCCAGCGGATCGAGATCATCGAGATCGAAGCCCTGGAGCAAAGCCAATTGCTGCAGCAATACCGGTCCCTGGCTCCACGGTCCGCCTTTGGCCACGGTATAGCCGCGGTAGTCATAGGTCAGAGGCGCTTCGACCGGCGCTTCCCAGCGCGCCAGGTCGTCGCCGGCTAAGAGACCCCCGTGCCGACGTCCGGAAGCGTCGAGCACTTTCTGTCGGCGGCAGAAATGGTCGATCGCCTCGGCGACAAAACCACGGTACCAGGCATTGCGGGCGCGTTCGATCTGGCTTTCGCGTCCGCCATCGCCGGCTTCGGCGAGCACGCGGCGGTAGGTCGCGGCGAGAGCCGGGTTGCAGAACAGCTTTCCGGGCGCGGGCGGCGCCCCCTTCGCCAAGTAGATTGCGGCGGAACTCGGCCATTCGCGGAGGAACAACTCGGCGACCGCGGCGACGGTATCGCCGATGCGTGCGACTGCCGGATAGCCTTTCTCGGCGTAGCCGATCGCGGGGCTGAGAATTTCCGCGAGCGGCATCGTCCCGTAATCACGCAGGAGCCGTGTCCAGGCGCCGAATGCGGCGGGGACCGCGGCGGCAAGCAACCCGGTGCCGGGGATCAGGTCGAGACCGAGTTCGCTAAAGCGGACGATCGTCGCCGCCGCGGGCGCCACACCTTGGCCGCAGATCATCTCGCAGCGGCGGTTCGCCTCGCACCAGACGAGGATCGGGGCCTCGCCGAGTGGCCCATTCAGATGCGGCTCGACCACCTGCAACGTGAACCCGGCTGCCGCCGCGGCATCGAACGCATTTCCCCCCTTCTCCAAGATACTCATACCGACAGCAGAGGCGATCCAATGGGTCGAGGCGACCACCCCAAAGGTGCCGCGGATCTCGGGTCGGGTGGTGAAGGTGGGCATCGATCCTATCCTGGTGTCGTTGCAACACTTGCAGACCCAGGGTAGACGACGTTGCGTGCCAAAGGAAATGCCCCGGCGTAGCCTCGACGCGGATCGAGAGCGCCGCGGCAGACCGTCACCGAGCAAATTGAACGACAGCACGAGGCTGAAGATCGCCAGCCCCGGCCGCACCGCCATCCAAGGCGTCGGCGACAGGAAATTCTTGGCGGTGTTCAACATGCTGCCCCAGCGCGGCGCCGGCGGTTGCTGCTTCCAGCTCCGTATTTTTCGTCCTTTAATTTAACGGCAAGCGGCGATGTTATGCTGACGAGCAATCGCCATGCCACATGCCTGGCGAAGCGTCCGGTCTTCTCAACGCCAAGCAAACGGCTCGCCTCGCAAAAGCCGCAACACCCCCTATCTATCTCCCGTAGCGGCCGCTTTTCGGCGCGCCGGCCTCATATTTTGCGCGAATGTCTCTCAGCATGCCCCTGGATGTCCCGGCTGACACGACGACGAGCGGCGAAGAGTTCTTCCGCACCGAAGGCGCTTACACGAGCCTCGGCGAGCCGATCCCCGGCGGTCAGGTCGGACGTTGGCTGCTGCGCGAAGGCCCGCATATCGAGAGCATCGTCGAAATGTTCGACGAGCTGTGCTGGCGGCTCGTCGGGGACGGCTTGCCGCTGTGGCGCGCCACCCTCCACATGGGAACCTTGCACCCGCAGATCCGCAGCCTCGGCGCGCGCTGGTTACGCCCCTTCAACATCATCGAGGAATACCGGATTCTGAATGGCAGCGAAGCCACTGACGAATATTTGCTCAGTCCGATCCGTTCCACGACCGAGCGCGGGACGCCGTTTCGGCGCCGCCTTACCGAAGATACTCCCGAATATCCGTTGCTGACCAAGCTTCACGGATTTGGCGTCACCGATTATTTCGCGCTCGCGCTCAACCGTACCTTTCGGCGCTTCCCGGTGGTGACTTGGGCGACCGATCAGCCGAACGGATTCAGCGACGCTGACATCGCTGCACTTGAAGAAATAAACCCTGCGCTCGCCGCGATCGTCGATACGCGCGCGGTCCGCCGGATCACCGAAAATCTGCTCGACACCTATCTCGGGCCGCAGGCCGGGCGGCGTGTGCTGGCCGGTCAGATCCAACGGGCCGAGGGTGAGCGCCTGCGCGCCGTCATTATGATGACCGACATGCGCGGCTTCACCGCCTTGTCCGATCGGTTGCCAGGCGAGGAGGTTATCGAGCTTCTCGACGATTATTTCGACGCTGTCGTCACGCCGATCGAGGCGCGCAAGGGGGAAACCCTCAAATTCATGGGCGACGGCGTGCTCGCGATCTTTCCGGCCGCGGATGACGACGATTTCTCGGAAGCCAGCGTGCAGGCTCTCGAAGCTGCTCTGGAGGGGCTCGAACGTCTCGGCATGGTTAACAAGGCGCGGCGCGAAACCGACCGCCCCGAGTTCAGAATCGGGATCGGCCTGCATCTCGGGGAGGTCATCTTTGGCAATGTCGGCGCTGCCGACCGGCTCGACTTTACGGTGATTGGCCCGGCGGTGAACCTCGCCTCGCGGATCGAGGGCCTGACCAAGCGGCTATTGCGGCCGATCTTGGTGTCGAGCGCCTTTGCTCGGATCTGCCCACGCCCGCTCGTCTCGCTCGGCTTCCACCCGGTGCGCGGCCTATTCGAACCGGAAGAGGTATTCGGCCTGCCGGAGGAGCCGCAGCCGATGGCAGCCGGATCAGCGCAGCGCGTTCTTCGAGACGGCCCGAGGACAGGCTCCGCCGCCGTCTCGACGAACACTGCGCAGTTATCCAAGTCGATTTAAATTCCTTCGCACCCCTGAAAAACCGCTGTCTGACGACAATGCGGCTCAATTTCTGAGTCAACCAGCGTAGGTTTGTATCAGAACGGCAACTTCATGCCGCCGGGCAGCTGGAGGCCGCCTGTCAGCTTGTGCATCTCCTGTTCGGCGTGAGCCGACACCTTTCCGCGGGCGTCGTTGAACGCGGCGACGATCAGGTCTTCCAAGACCTCGACTTCTTCGGGATCGAGCAGGCTCTTGTCGATTTTGATCTTTTTGAGGTCCCCCTTGCCGTTCAGGGTCAGCTGTACCATTCCAGCGCCGGCAGCCCCCGTCATTTCGACTACTTCTAGTTGGGCCTGCATTTCGGCCATCTTGGTCTGCATCTCTTGTGCCTGCTTCATCAGCTGGCCGAGGTTCTTCATGATCCTTCCTCTCCCGTGTTCCCCTCGTCCCCAGGGTTGTCCAACGAGATCTCGTCCCCTTCCGTGTCCGGCCCCGATGCTGCAAACCGCTCGCGGACCGCAGCGATTGTCGCTCCCGGAAAGGTCTCCAGCACCGCACGAACCAACGGGTGGCTCGTGACCTCGTTCCGCAACTCCCGTTCGCGGTGCTGCTCCTGCTCGCGTAGGGTCGGCTCTCCTTCGGCCTCGGAAACCGCGATCAGCCAGCGTATTCCGGTCCATTCGCTCAACAGTTGGCCGAGACGGTTGGCGAGATCGCGTGGCGCGCCTTCCGCAGGGCGGAACTCAATCCGCCCGGGCTCGAAACTGACGAGGTGGAAGTGAGACCAGAGATGCGATCGGATCAGCGCCTCGCGGCGTCTGTCGAACAACGCGACGACATCGGCAAAGCTCTGCGGTACCGGATCGCGCTCGGGTTCGGTCGCGGAATCCGCAAGTGGCACAGTGACACGTAACGTGTTTGACGCGCTCGGAGCCGATGAAACGGTCTCGATCGCCTGCGGCGGCGCAGCGGCGCGGGCAGACGCCGGCGGGTTCAAGTTGGCGGTTGCGCCGTTGCCCAGAGCAGGTCCGGGCGCCGAGGGCGCAACGACTGCTCGGACGAGCTCGGCGGGTCCCGGCAAATCGGCGACATAAGCCAGACGCACGAGCACCATTTCGGCTGCCTGGACCGGGGAGGGTGCGACCTGTACCTCTTCCAGCCCCTTTAGCAGCATCTGCCAGGCTCGGGCGAGCACCGGCATCGCGAGCTTTTCGGCAAGCGGACGGGCACGCTCGCGATCACCTTCGGCAATCGGGTCGCCGGTACCCGCCTCCGGTGCGAGCTTGAGCCGGGTCACGAAATGGCTGAGGTCGAGGAGATCCTGCAGGATCATCAGCGGGTCGGCACCGCCTTGATAGAGGCCATCCATCTGCGCGAGCGCCGCGGGCGCATCGCCGCGCACGACGCTTTCCAACAGATCGAAGATTAGACCGCGATCGGCCACACCCAGCATATCGCGCACCGCGGCCTCTTCGACCTGACCCGCGGAGAGCGCGATCGCTTGGTCGAGCAATGACAGCCCGTCGCGTACCGATCCATCCGCGGCGCGGGCGATCAGCGCGAGCGCTGCGGGCTTGATCTCGACACCTTCCGCTTCTGCAATCTGCCGGTAGTGCCGGATTAACAATTCGACTGGGACCCGGCGCAGCGAAAAGCGTTGGCAACGCGACAGGACCGTGACGGGGACCTTGTGGATCTCGGTCGTCGCGAAGATGAATTTGACATCGGGCGGCGGCTCTTCGAGCGTCTTCAACAGCGCGTTGAAAGCGTTCTTTGAGAGCATGTGCACTTCGTCGATGATGTAGATCTTGTAGCGCCCGGAAACCGGCCGGTAGCGCATCCCCTCGGTCAAGTCCCGAATGTCGTCGACACCGGTGCGCGAGGCCGCGTCCATCTCCATGACGTCGACATGGCGATCCTCACCGATCGCGAGGCAATGGACGCATTGGCCGCACGGCTCCGCAGTCGGCCCGCTCTCGCCGTCGGGCCCGACGCAGTTGAGGACGCGCGCGAGGATCCGAGCGGTTGTCGTCTTGCCGACACCGCGCACGCCGGTCAGGATAAAGGCGTGCGCGATGCGGCCCGTCGCGATCGCGTTCGACAAGGTGCGGACCATCGCCTCCTGCCCGATCAGCTCGGCAAAAGTCGAGGGCCGATATTTGCGGGCGAGAACGCGATAAGCAGCCGCCGAATCGCTCATTACCGAAGCCGTGTCGAGGCAAGGGAGACCGGACGGACGACCCAGATCGGAACTCGTTACGGCTGCTTCCTTCCGGACCTGACCGGGTTGGCGAGGGACCTGTCCGCCGCCGACCTCCCCTGTCACTATATCAGCTGTTGATCAGGCGGAAGCAAGCATCGGCTTGACCTTTGATCCCCGAGCTGCGACCTGTAGACAATGAGCGGAGAACGCGGAGAGATCGTCGATTTGGCCTATATCGGGCGCGCGCTGCAGCGGCTGACGAGCGAAGTCGCTAGTCTGCGCGACGACATGAGAGTGTTGACTGCGATCGTCCTGCGCCACGAAGAGACATTGATCAGAATCCTCGAACAGCTCACGGCGATGGTCGCCCAAAACGCACGTATCGTCGACCGACTGGGAACGGTCGAGGACCGGGTAGGCGCGCTCGAAGACAGAAGGCCGCTCACTTAATTTCGGGAGCTTCGAAAGGCGGCCTCGGGAATCCCGCCCGGCTGGTGAGGCTGTCCACTCGTTTGATGACAGGGAGCAAGACACGTTGGCCGACACCACCAACACGCAACGCGTTCACGGCTATTGCGGGCTGTGCATTGCGAGATGCGGCTCCGTCGCGGTGGTGGAGGATGGCCGCTTCACGCGGCTCGAACCCGATCCCGCGCATCCGACTGGCCAAGCGCTCTGCGCCAAGGGCCGCGCCGCACCGGAGCTCGTCTACTCTCGGGAGAGGCTGACCCACCCGTTGCGCCGCACGCGCCCGAAAGGCGACCCCGACCCCGGCTGGAAGCGGGTTGGCTGGGACGAGGCGCTGAAGCTCACCGCCGCCGCGATGCGCCGAGTTGCCGAACGGCACGGACCAGAAGCAGTCGCCTTCAGCCTCTCTTCGCCCTCCACCACCGCGATCGGGGATTCGGCCGGCTTCATCCGGCGGCTGATGAACGCCTTCGGCAGCCCGAATGCCGTCACCAGTCTCGATCTCTGCGGCTGGGGCCGTGCTTTCGCGACCAGCTACACCTATGGCGTGGGGAGTGTCGGCACGGGCGGTGGCGGTGGCGCCATGCCGGACATCGCCAATAGTGGGTGCCTGATCCTGTGGGGCTACAACCCGAGCTACTCGCGGCTCACTCACGCGACCGCTGTCACCGAGGCGTTGAAGCGCGGGATGCGGCTGATCGTAATCGATCCGCGCCGGGTGGGCCTCGCCAACAAGGCCGATCTTTGGCTCAGGGTGCGTCCCGGCACCGATGGCGCACTCGCTCTCGGCATCGCCAATGTGATGATCGAGCGCGGGTGGTATGACCGTGACTTTATTCGCAACTGGAGCAATGGGCCGCTCCTGGCGCGCGCCGATACGGGTCGCCTGTTGAGCGAACGCGACCTCACACCGAGCGGTGATGCGCGCCGCCTTCTCGCCTGGGACAGCGAGGCCGGACGGTTGGTGCCTTACGACACCACTACCGGCCGCTATGACGGAGACCGTAAGAGCCTCGCGCTCGAAGGGGAATATCGCGCGGCGACCTTGCAGGGCGAGGTGATCTGCCGCCCGGCATTCGAGCTTTATGCTCGGCTCTGCCGGCGCTACTCGCCGGATGCCGTCGAAGCGATCTGCTGGATTCCCTGCACTCAGGTCGAGGAAGCCGCCCGACTGATCTGGCGCACGCGCCCGGTCTCCTACTACGCCTGGAGCGGCCACGAGCAGCACGCCAATGTGACGCAGACGGCGCGCGCAATGTCTCTGCTCTATGCGCTCACCGGTTGTTTTGACATGCGCGGCGGCAATGTGCTGTTCCCGGCGCCATCGTCAGCACCGATCACCGGCGAAGAACTGCCTTCGGCAAAGCACATGGCCCCGAGATTGGGCCTCGCCGAGCGTCCCCTCGGCCCGGCGCGCTGGGGAAGCGTCACCACGCGTGATCTCTACCGGGCCATTCTGGGGAGAGAACCGTACCCGGTCCGCGCCTTGATAGGCTTTGGCTCCAACATGCTGCTGGCTCACGCCGATGGCGGGCACGGGCGTAATGCGCTCGCGGCGCTTGAATTCTACGCGCATGCCGATCTCTTCATGACCCCGACCGCCGAACTCGCCGATGTCGTGCTGCCTGTCGCGTCATGCTTTGAACGGGAGGCGCTAAAGATCGGCTTCGAGATCAGCCCGGCGGCCCAATCCTTGGTCCAGTTTCGCCCAGCCGTCGTTCCGCCGCCCGGCGAAGCCCGCCCCGATACCGACATCGTTTTCAACCTTGCCGCCCGCCTCGGGCTCGCCGAGCAATTCTGGAATGGCGACGTCGATGCCGCCTACCGCCACCAGCTTGCCGCCACCGGCGTCACATTAGAGGAGTTGCGGGCCAGCCCCGGAGGCGTGCGGGTGCCGTTGCAGACGCGCTACACGAGACATGCCGAACCGGACGCGAATGGCGCGCCCCGCGGCTTCGCGACACCCACACGCAAGGTCGAGCTCTATTCGCAGACCTTTCTCGATCACGGCTACGCCCCATTGCCCGATTTCGAAGAGCCGCAAATCGGTCCGGTCGCGCGGCCCGATCTGGCGTCGCGCTTTCCGCTGATCCTGACGAACGCGAAGCCGACATTGTTCTGCCAGACGCAACACCGCGCGCTACCCAGCCTGCGCAAACGCGCCCCGCATCCCGAAGTGGAGCTTCATCCTGAGGCGGCGCGGTCGCGCGGCATCGCCAATGGCGACTGGGTGTCGATCGAGACCCCGGAAGGCAGTGTGCGTGCCCGCGCCCGGCTCAACCGCAACCTCGACCCCCGCGTCGTCATCGGCGAGCATGGCTGGTGGCAAGCATGCGCGGAGATCGGCGCGCCGGGCTACGACCCATTCCAATCGCACGGCGCCAATCTCAACCTGATCATCGGCAGCGCCGCACTCGACCCGGTCAGCGGAACCGCATCGCACCGCGCCTATCTCTGCGAGATCCGCCCGGCCGCGGGGCTAGTGAGCGGGTCACGCAGCGGACCGCGCTCGCTCAGCTTACCGACGGCGCGCTAGCGAAGCTCACTGTTAAGAGCCCAGGAGCCCCGCCGACCTGGCAGTAACCGCGGCGCTCGATACGACAGTTTTACCGATTTCGGATAACATCTCGTTTTTGGTAAAACCACTCTCTTCAAGGGTAATCGTCGACCGCCGCATTTTTCGCCGCAGGCAATGCGCGTAGGCGCGGAGAGTTCGCTCAAAACGGTCGATCGATCCTAGCCTTGCAAAGTAGAACCGAAAGTCGAGGCCGCACCGTGTTTCAATTTCGCCTTGCCAAAAAGACCTCATCGATTCCGCGACGCGCGCTCCTGATGGGCGGATTCGCCGGGGCGTTCAGTTGCGCTTTTCCTGGGATCGCTAATGCCGCGACAGCGATCGCCTTGCCGGCCGCAGGCGGCAGTCGACGATTCTCCGTCCTGTACAAGGGTTTCACGATCGGCGCCCACACCGTCTCATATTCGCCGGCGACCGGCGAGACGCGGGTCGACACCGACATCGATCTCTCGGTCAAGGTAGCCTTTCTTTCCGTCTTTGCTTTTCGTCACCGCTCCCAGGAGACCTGGCGCGCGGGGCGGCTAATGTCGCTCAACAGCGATACGGTGGAGCATGGCGAGACCCTCCACGTCGAGGGCGCGGCGACGCCGCAGGGATTTCGTGTGATGAGTAAGGCGGGTCCCGTTATCGCATCCCCCGCCACCTTGACGTCAAACAGCCTGTGGACCCCGGCGATGCTGGAGCAGGCAACGGTGGTCGACGCGCAGCGTGGCGGCATCATTGGTGTCAGTGCGCGCAAGTTCGGGGACGAGCAGATCGTCATCGCCGGACGCCCGGTTGGCGCCACGCGCTATACGCTGATCACGCCCTATTTTGCCGGCACTGTTTGGTACGATAGGACGAACGTTTGGGTGCACGGCGAGTTCGAGCGTGACGGCTCGAAGGTCGAGTATCAGCTTGAGGCGTGAGGCTCGCTCAGCGGCGGACAAGGGGCATTCGGTTATGCCGTTCAGACGACCTCTATGCCTTGTCGCGGCGATCATGGCGAGCACCGTTGCAGGCTGCACGACGGTCTCGGTTGCCCTCGCTCCGACCCCGATTACCCTCGCCACCGGGACGCCCGGCGGCGTCTATCATCCGGTCGGAAGCGCGATCTGCCAGATGTTTGATCTGGGGGGCGAGCATCAGGCGATGCCGTGCGTCGCGGTGAGTTCCGATGGTTCAGTGGCGAACATCCGACGCGTCGAGAGCGGCGATGCAAATTTTGGCCTTTCGCAGATCGACGTCGCCTATGCCGCTTTTCACGGTGAAGGGCCGTTCGCGACCGCTGGCCCCGATCCGAGGCTGCGTACCTTGATCGCACTCCACCGGGAAGCATTTACCGTCGTCGCTCGCGCCGATAGCGGCATACGCGATTTCCAGGATTTGGGGCGCAAGCGCGTCGGCGTCGGGACGAGCGGCGTCGGTTATAACTTCACGTACGATGTCGTCCTCGGATTTTATGGCTCAGCGACCTCGAGTCCCGAGCGTGTGCTAGAGCTCCCGCCCGCCGAACAGAACCAGGCGCTTTGTGAGAACAAAGTCGACGCGATCATTTTCGAAGCGGGGCATCCCAATGGGCTGACCCAGGAGGCGACGACGGACTGCCGGGCGAGGCTGGTGCGCGTCGCTGGCCCGCCGATCGATCGCCTCCTTGCGACGCATTCCGATTACGTCGCCTATATCATCCCGGGCGGCATGTATCCCGGCAACCCTGACGGTATCCCGACAATCGGCACGCAGGCCGTGCTCGTCACATCGAGCAATCAGTCAGATGAGCTGTGCTATGCCGTGGTTAAGGCAGTAATCGAGAACTTCGCCGATTTCCGACGGTTGCACCCCGCGCTCTCGACCTTGGAGATCAAGGACATGGTGCCCGGCGGGTCTGTCATACCGATCCATCCGGGTGCGCTGAGCTATTATCGTGAGGCCGGCCTCATCCATTAATGAGACGTCCCAGAGCAAGCGCCAGTGCTGGATCATGCCGAGGCGCGCGCTGCTCGACCGCATCAGCACCACGCGCTGCCCAGCCTGCACGAGCGCGCCCCGCATCCGGAAGTCGAGCTGCGTCCCGCAGCGGCGCCAGCGCGCGGCATCGCCAATGGCGACTGGCTGTCGATCGAGACCCCGGAGGTGCGCGCCCGCGCCCGGCTCAACCACAACCTCGACCCCCGCGTCGTCATCGGCAAGCATGGCTGGTGGCAAGCCTGCTCGGAGATCGGGGCGCCGGGCCACGACCCGTTCGCATCGCACGGCGCCAATCTCAACCTGATCATCGGCAGCACCGCACTCGACCCGGTTAGCGGAACCGCATCGCACCGCGCCTATCTCTGCGAGATCCGCCCGGCCGCGGGCCAGTGAGCGGGTCGTGGCGCGGTCGATTGGCGCGTGTATCCATAAACCTGAGAGCGCCGGGCTAGCCGAGTGTCCGTGATCCATCCAAAGGCCGACTAGGGTCCTGCGCTAAGCAAGAGTCCCATGGGTTCAAAGACCCGACATTCACCTTGTCTCTCCCAAACCGCCGCATTCGACCCCTATACAGACATAGCAATTCGCCACCGTCTATGCGCGGCGGTCATGACACCGCTTGAACTTGTCTCCGCTACCGCACGGACAGGGGTCATTGCGGCCGATCTTTCCGCTCGTCAGCGCCTTTTGAAGGCGCTGACGTTGCAGTACAAGGCTTGCCGCCCTGACACGTTCCAGCTCCGCCGCTGGTAGGCCTTCAAGGCTGACCTGCGTCAGATGGGCACCGGTCAATACATCGTGTTCATCGTATTCAAGCTCCACGAGGCGGCGGCTCGTTTCCCGGCCGGTCATCATCACCGCCCGCGTGTGCTGCCTGGCTGCTAAGCTTTGCCGCGGCGCTGACGGCGACCACACATAAAGCGTCATCGCCATTCTGCCGTAAATCGAGAGCGGTCGGGCGCGCCGAAGTTCCATGTTCTCGCGGAGCGCCTGATTTATGGCCGCCGCTAGCTGATCGCGGAAGTCGCCCGCGGCATCGAGGAGAAAACTCGCCAGCACAGCGCGGCGCGGCTCGGTCGAATGGGCCAGCAACTCGATGATCTCGGCCAGCCGCTGTGGCAAAGGTTGTCGCGGTGCACGCCGCGTGTCGCCGTGGACGATTGCGCTGAAATACCTTCTCTGAATGGGCGGTTTCAGCCCTGAGGATCTCACGATGGACAGTTTGCCGACCGCTGCGACAGAGACGCCAGGGGCCACCCAACATCGGTCAACCGTCCCGGACGCAATATGGCCCAGGTGACACGACATGGACATAACGCCAGTGGCAGGGCTTCAATCTGGGCACAGTGGCTGGGGGTCGCGGTTGGCGGTTTGCTCAGCTCAGTATTCGTGCTCATTCTCGCTTGGTTCATCGGCTCGTCGCTCTTCCGGCGGTTATGACCGCGCCGGGACGTAGCGCCGGGGTCGGCACGTGCTCCGAATCGGCAGGGGTGAGGCGGGCCACCGCGACTGTTGTCCCGCGCTGCCGATCGTACCTTGAGGGCCTGTTCCGCCACTTTGAGAACCGACGCCAATTGGCGGCCTATGCCGGCCTGGCTCCCAGCCCATGGAAGAGTGGCAGCGTCGACCACGAACAGGGCATCTCGAAGGCAGGCAATCCGCGTCTGCGTACCACAATGATCGAGCTTGCCTGGATGTGGGTGAGATACCAGCCCGCCAGTACTCTCAGCTGTTGGTTCCGCGAGCGCGTTGGCTCCGAGCGCGGCCGGATCCGCCGCATCTCGATCGCAGCACTCGCCCGCAAGCTGCTCATTGCCCTCTCGAGATATATCAAGCATGGCGAGATCCCGGCGGGTGCTGTCGTGAAGCCAGTCTGAGGCATCCCGGAAGGCAGAATCATCATCGCGAGTTCCACGAGGCCTGATCAGCCCCGTCGGATCCGGGCGGGCGGAACGTCGCAAACAGTGGCTGTGATATGCCGTCATACAGTGTGGACCCACCCTCCCGAGCCCGATGACCTAAGAATGACGGATTATGGTGTTAGCCGCTCTGAAGCGGCGACCGAATGCGAGGTTCTGCAGGCATCAAAGCCGCAGCCCACAATGGGCTCGAGCCACGGATCTGATACAGCAGGGGGGCACGCGGCCAGCAAAACCCTGTGGATTTGCCGCTGCGCTTGGACGACGCTGCTGCGTCGCCCACAACTCCACAGGACCAACATCAGTAAGCATTGATTAATTAGACAGAAAAGGAGCTGCGGCTAGGCTGTAAGACCAGTGAGGCAACGGAGCAAGCTCGCTCAGGCAACGCTCGACGTCTCGGGGCATTCGCCGATGAGGCAATACGGCTTCCTATCCAGATTGCCGCGCCACATCGATAATGGCGGAGCCTTGACGGTCCTACCCTCATGTGAAATCTGTGGCCGAAGATGCGCCCCAATGGCGAGCTCTCCTCGGATCCTCAACAGACAGACAGGCACCGTCAGACGCGAAGCTATGCAGCAAGCCCGTCTGGCCGTTCATCATCGCTCCGCGTGCTCAGGCCTCAAGGCGCGAAACACAAGCCCCGCTAACCGGCAACCCGCTAAGCTTTGCTAGCGTTTCGGTCCCTTGACCCCTTCCGCGCGCTCCGTGAACCTGATCGCAGGCGACGGGACGAAGAACGGCTTTCCCGCTCCGAACAAAGAACCGATAAAAACCAAAAACGACTACTTGACAGCAAAAGCCCCATACAGGTTCGAATCCTCTCTCCTCCACCAGTGAGTCTACTGCCAACCTGACTTTCGGGCGTATCCCATCGATACTGTCCCCAAATCTGGGTATGCATATCGGGCTATTAGCTACCGACCTCTCGAAAATGGTTAGGGGACCTTGCGAATTATGAGGCAAGAACGACCCCGCCGTAGGCCTCGACCGTGGCCGCGATCAGCCCGTGAAGTTGCAGTGGCGTTGCTTTGGTTGGTCGCAGGCGCCGCCGCCAGCGGGCAAGCCGACCCCGGCGTCGCTTCCAACCGCGCCGCCGCGATTCAGGCGATCTGCCGGCAATACGCCGCCGCGCAGACGGGGATGCCCCCCGATCTCATGTTCAATGAATGCATGTCTGGGCGACACTGCTGGGTGTCTCCCGGCTCGGCAGGCTATCAGTGCGAAGCGCCGGGGCCGATGACATGGCATGGTGGTGGTTACTGACCCGGCGATCGGCTTGGTTCCCATTTGCGCGGCGAGTCATGATTTTAGAAGATCGATTCGGAAAACTATCCTGGCAACAGCGGACCAGCTGCGCCAAAACGCTTGCTCCATTTGTGTTCGCGTGTGACAGGACAATCGACTTTTCTCGATCGGGGTTAAGCCTTCGGGTCAAGCGACACCGGGATGGGGAGTACCGCATTGTCCGCGAGCATCGCCAGGATCTCCGTGCACGCTCTCGTAAAATGTCCCATCAAGCGCCGTCCGCTCGGCACGACCTGGCCGGTGACTAGCCGTCACAGGAGCAGCGCCAGCAGGTGTCGACCCAGTACCAAGATAGCCGCGAGAGCGATAATCATCAGGGGGATGTAGTTGAGTTTCCCGGGGTGGTAGGGGCGGCGATCGATGATAATCGCGACAACGAGGACGAGCACACACCCCGCGAGCGCGACGCTCGTTTCGGTCAGGCCCATGCCAGAGTCACAGGCCTAACTGGCGCCGCGCTGCGGCGGGATCGCAGCGCCCATAGATCGATTAGATTAGCTGTTAGACAGCGCAGGTATCCACCGCGCTTGGCGTACATAACCGGATCCGAGACTGCAGCAAGATTCTCACCGCGCCTCCATGCGTAGAGATCCTTCGTGCCGAAGAGCTGAAGGCAGCTGAGGGCTAACGCTTTGCGTGCGAATGCGGTTCAAATGTCATAGCTACGGAACCAGTCACCTCCCCAAAGTGTGGGTCGTTCGTTCGCAGGTTCTTGCGGCTGAGGAAGACCAACCATGGAAGACGGACCTTGGAGCGTCGCGCCGGTTGATAGCCAGCATTACCGCGAGCTGGCGGGGAAACTCTGTGAATTTGCACACCAATGTCGCTTTCTCGGAGCCCGGCAAGAGATATTGGACCTTGCTTCACGGTACGAGGGGAGAGCCAATCACCTCGATACGCGAGGCGCAGCTGCGGGTTCCTCCTCGGACCCCTGTTAGAGCGTCCTCCGCGTGCCCTATCGGCATTGCCGAGCGCAAACTCCGCCGCCGCCAATTGACCGAGGATGGGGAATGTGGAGATCAGCGGGCGGGACTTGCGTTAGCCCGGCACTCGTGGTGAGAGAGCGGCCGATGAACAAGCTCGCGCTGGCCGTGATCTGTTTAGCGATACTGCTCGCCGGATGTGGGGGCTCCTTAAAAGGGGATGCCAGTGCGGGGCCGAACCCAGGCGGCGGGTTCTACGGCGCGCCGAATATAGATAACGGGCGCGTAAACCCTTAGCGAACACCGGACGAAGTTTGGGGTTCGCGCCGCCTGCCCGGACCACGAGGCGGGCTATGATGCGCCCGTTGCAGCCAGGAAACCGAAGTCACTGGGGCCGTCACAGCCCCTCGCTCGAATGTCCTCTGCGGGGAAACCCAGCACCTCCGAGAGCGACAACCCCGCATTGACCCCGTGCCGTACCAACACCTTGGGGCTCAGCCCGAGTTCCATGAGGGCCGCCGGCGTGAGCAGCGCAATGTGATGGCGCGGCTGCCCGCTCGGGGCTGCGCACCACGCCCAGCGTACACAACCTCGCTTGCATCGACCAAACTCCAGCGCTTCGAGTATAGGCCCAGACGGCCAACGCCTGTCGTCCGTCGGTTATGGTTCCATGGAATGAGCGGCCACCCGGCGTTCAAGGCCCGTTCACCGGAGCAAGACCGAGTTTGCTCAAATAACCGGGAATGCCCATATTGACCGCATCACCGATAACGGCGAGAGAGCATCGGTGACTGATAGATTGGCCTTCTTCCGCAACAGGGGATGTCGCGAGCTGCCGCTCTTGCAGCAGACGAGCAGGCGGCTATGTCTCCAGAACAATGCCAGTCCCCCGCACATCGTTGCGAACTCTTGAGCGTGAAAGCCACCAGCCTCGGCGTCCGCGAGATCTTGTTTGATATTGAGGCGAAATGGCGTCGGATGGCGGAGTTGGATCAGGCTTATCTCAATACGCTAATGTTACCGATAATGGATGGCGCAGCTTCCCGGACCCCGATCTCAGGCACCGCTCAGGCTATCTCAGGCTGGGAGCCGGCATTTACGGGTGTTCCACAGGTTCATGATCGGAGATCAGCCAGTGAGCAGCACAAACGGACGGCAGCCGTCCTCCGGGAACTTGCGCGGCGATATCGCTTTTTCTCGCGCGCTCGGAGGGTTAATTGAGCTTGCCAGGACTTATGACTGAAAGGCCGATCATCTCGATCCAGGTGGCCGGCTAGGAGAAGCGCCCAACGCGCCTAGTTCGCCGCAGGTGGCATCACTGGGCAGCTCCCCGCCCTCCGGGTAGGCGAGGAGCACCCTCTCTGCGCGTGATCGTGCCTTCGCAAGCTCCCCAGTTCGCCCCCTAAGACCGGAAAAGAGATATGTCAAGGTTCTCGGAATTCGCCACAGCCCCGCTGGAATGCGCGCGAAAGCCTGATCTCACCGACATCGGCGGAAAGACGGGGCGGCCACACAACGAGCACTACGTCACGGCCACATTGGCCCAATGATTGCGTCAGCGGTAACGAATGAGCAACGGATCGGTTGGCGCAGTATGAGCATATCTAACCGCAATGGCCTCGACGTCGAAACGATCCTGAATGACCTCCATGTGAGCAAGGTCAACGCATCGATCTCATTGTCATGTGACGGCCGTATCGAAGTGAAGCTCGGCGACGCGCTGAACGGATATGACGCAGAAGCGAAGGTGG
>Ga0306920_100002388_pt1 | contig 23748 bp, 25 predicted proteins | sample flu12Cox44000170_FD_204666 | JGI IMG/M metagenome (GOLD analysis project Ga0306920, IMG submission 204666) | Lab enrichment of tropical soil microbial communities from Luquillo Experimental Forest, Puerto Rico - flux4day.12C.oxic.44.000.170 (v2)... | ecosystem: Environmental > Terrestrial >...
CGGTACACCAAATCGAAAAGTGTCGGCAAAGCCCTCGCTGACGTCGGCGGGGCCTCACACATCACCATAGTCGAGTTCTCGCCGAATCCCTCCTACGTTGGCCACACCCTCGCCGATCTCGCCAAATCTGTCGGCGTCTCCGACGTCGCGATGTACATCCGCCTCATCCGCGAAGGCGACGCCGCTAACACAGAAGCCCTGGTCATCGGCCAATCCATGATCGAGAGCGATATAAAAGCCTTTTACCAGCGGCCTTGGGTCATGGTGGCCAGCGACGGCGGCATCGCCTCCGCTCACCCGCGGGGCGCGGGGACTTTCCCTCGTGTTCTCGGCGTCTACGTCCGCGAGAAACGCTGGCTGACGCTTCCCGAAGCCATCCGCAAAATGACTTCGCTTCCCGCCCAGCGCCTCGGCTGGAAAGATCGCGGCGTCATTCGGGAAGGCGCCTTTGCCGACCTGGTCCTCTTCAATCCTGACACGGTGATCGACCGCTCCACCTACACAAATCCCACAGCTCTCCCGGCAGGCATCGAGAAGGTCTTCGTCAACGGTGTTCTTGTCTGGGATTCGGATAAGCCCACCGGCGAGCGTCCGGGCCTGGACCTGGGACGCGGCGGCCGCCCCAACGAACTCCTCAACTGAGCCTTATGCTTCAATCATAGGCGCCGGCCGCTCGCATCACATCCACCGCCTCATGCCGGCTTTCGGCTTGCAATTGCGCCATGATTCGCGAAAGGTGGTTTTTAACGGTAAATTGCGAAACTTTCAGATTCATTGCAATTTCTTTGTTCGTCATCCCTTTGGCCACCAATTGCATCAACTGGCGTTGCCGGCAGGTCAGCCTTGCTTGCGGTCCACGATGCGCTCCCGCTACCTGCGGATTCTTCGACACATGCTCAAACAGCGATTTGCAAAGCTTCGGCGGGCAAAGCGCTTCTCCCCTTGCCACCGCCCGGATTGCTGCCACTACTTCCGACGACGAGGCATCATTTAGCAGGTAGCCGCACGCGCCGAGGCGCACCGCCTGGAGAAAAGAGCCTGCGCTCTCTTCCATCCCAAACAATAACGGCTTCGGCCCTGGGGCCCGGGCTGCTGCGTTCACACTCTCCGCAACAGCTTGCAGCATCGCTACCGAGCTGAGCAGCAAGACGTCGCAAGGCTTTTCTGCCAGTTCCTCCGCCGCCGCAGCAGAATCCTGGCTCTCGCCCACTACCGTCAGACCGGCACGGTTCCGCAAGACCCGTACGAACGCCTCCCTCACCAACCGGTTCTCCGCCAAAAGGTAGACTCCTATCGGAGCCTCGCTCGCGTTATGCGCGTTCATTCCTCCTCCCAAAGGAAATCTGTCCGCCTGACCTTTGAACGCGAGCACACGCGGTTCCTTCTAAACGCCTTCGCCCCAACTTCGCCTGCAAAACTCCGTGGTGTACGATTCGTCCGGGCAGACTCGCCTTGCCAACACACAGCCGCCCTGGCGAATCTGCCCGCCTCGTGACAGGAACAGCGTAATATCCCTGAAAGTTAGCCCTGCAAGTTCCAGCGTTCAATGATGACAGGGTATGCTGCGGGTCAGTTCTCGGTTAGCGTATAACATAAGGGAAATACGATCTTTATTGGATATGTTACGGTTCGAAGAATTCTCGCCTTGATTCCGGCAATCTTGCTAGAATTCCCCCATTCCTTGTTTTTTCTTTCGCTAAGGTAGGCATTCCCATGACGTCTGTCCCTACCCCGACGCCCAGGATGCGGTTCGGCTCGTTTGAACTCGATCCATCGTCCGGTCAGCTTCGCAAAGATGGCATGCTCATCAGACTGCAACCTCAGCCATTCCGCTTGCTCCAGCTTCTCGCCGAGCGCGCGGGCTCGGTCGTGTCTCGCGAAGAAATCCGCCTACATCTCTGGGCAGGTTCCACCTTCGTCGATTTCGAACACGGCATCAATTTCTCTATCAACCAGATTCGCGCTGCACTCTCTGACAACGCGGAAAAGCCCCGCTACATCGAAACCCTCCCTCGCCGCGGCTACCGCTTCCTCGCCTCTGTCGAGCCCCTGAACGGCCCCGGGCCCTCCAGTGATTTCGACACGTCGGATGACTACCCGGTGATTGACACCGCAACCTTTCAATTCCCTCCGATCGGTTCGCTCGAAAGCGTGCCGGATCGAAGCTTTCCCCAACCTTCTCCGCTGCCACCGGCTCCCACTCCCCGCGCGAAGTCCCGCTGGCGCTGGCTGCGAATTGCGGCCGTCGTCGCGTTCTCTGCCCTCGCCGGCTTTCTGCTTCGTCACTTCGCCTATCCTCATGTTCCTCTTGTTTTGCGCATCGATCAGCTGACCCAATCGAGCCGCGTCGATCCCTGGGGTCGCGTCGTATCGGATGGCTCCAGGCTCTTCTATCTTGAACGGGAAGGTGGTCGCTGGATCACCATGCAAACCGCGGCCGCCGGCGGCGAGAGCCAGCCCTTCCCCGTGCCGTTTCCCAGCACGAGAATCTTCACGATTTCGCCTGACGCCTCTCGCCTGCTGGTCGCGCCCTTCACCGCCATCGGCGGTACCTTGCCACTCTGGAGCATGCCCCTTGTCGGCGGAACTCCTCGTCGCCTTGCTGATCTGGTCGTCAATGACGTCACCTACTCGCCCGACGGCAAGCAACTCGCGCTCGCAACTCCCGACGGCATTTTCCTTTCGCAGACCGACGGCTCTAATCTTCGTCGCCTTCTCTATCTTCCCGGCGAAAATAACTACATCGCCTGGTCGCCCAACGGAAAATTGTTGCGTTTTACTCACGCGGAGCCTACCGCCCGGGGCTCGCTGATCTTCGAAGTGACCTCCGAAGGCCTGGATTGGCGCTTGCTCTTTCCTTCTCCACCCGATATTTCCTCTGCCTGTTGTGGCCGCTGGACCCCGGACGGCTCTTATTTCATCTTTACCGCAACACAAAAGGGCCGCAGCGATCTCTGGGCGCTTAAAGAGCCTCGGTTCGGCGTTTCCTGGCCGCGGCCGAAGCCGGCACGCCTTACCTCCGGTCCCATTTCTTACGCCGATGCGCTGCCGGTCGATCGAGGCCACCTTCTCTACGCGCACGGCGGCACCGATTTGCTGGATGTGCTACGCGTGGACCCGAGAAACTCGGTGAGCGTGCAGTTTCTACCCGGCTCAGGCGCCGAGGAGGTCGACTTCTCCCCCGACGGCGACTGGTTGCTCTATGTCAGTCCCGATGGCCTTTGGCGAAGCCGCCCCGATGGCAGCGAACGTTTGCGACTCGCCAACAACTCTCCCCGCTTCCACATCCACGATCCTCTCTGGCGCCCCGATTCCAAGTTCGCCCTGTTTGTCGATCAGCAGGACCGCAAAAATGAGATTTACGTTGTGCCCGCAGAGGGCGGTGCTCCCCGCGCTATTCTCGACGCCAATCACCTGCGCGATCACCCTGACTGGTCTCCCGACGGCAAGCGCCTCGTGTTCTCGATCCTCGACGAGCCGCAGCCTGGCCATCCGACCGAGAACGGCGTCTATTTCTTCGAACTGGAAACCGGTCGCACCACCAAGGTGCCCGATTCTGTCGGACTCTTCGAGTCTCGTTGGTCCCCCGACGGCCGCTATCTGGCGGCAGTTTCGACCAACTCCGACACTCTGAAGGTCTATGATATTCCCCGCGCTCAGTGGACCGTAGCTGCTCGGGGAAAAATGCTGACTCTCCCAGTCTGGTCTTCGGATGCAAAAGATATTTATTTCCAGGATATGGAAGCGCCCGGCGAGTCCTTGTCGCGCGTCCGTCTGCGGGACTCCTTCATCGAAAACGTCTTTGGGTTTGAGTCTCTGCTGAAGGGCGGGGTAGACCGCTGCACTTTCCTCGGCTTCGCGCCGGACGGTTCCTTGCTGGTTCGCACATCGAGCCGCGGGGGCAATCTCTACAAACTCCAACTGGACCTGCCGTAGTCCTGCAGCGCTGGCTTTCGATGTCAGCGCTCGTGCGATTTCGTAGTGTTGCGCCTTAAAGCCGGTGTCTTGTCCTAATCTACGCGCTCGCTAACCATCGCCTCAATACTTCGGCACTGACGCATCCACTTCGTCCGACCACGCCAGTATCCCGCCTTTCAGATTCACGATCTTGCGAAACCCCGCCTTGCGCAGAAAGTCTACGGCCTCCGCCGAACGCTTCCCGCTACGGCAATGGGCGACAATTTCGCGCGAAGAATCGAGCTCGTGCACGCGCCTCGGCAATTCACCCAAAGGAATCAAATGCCCCTGCAAATTGCAAATCTGATACTCGTGCGGCTCCCGCACGTCCAGGATGAACAAATCCTCCCCGCGGTCCAGCCGCGCTTTCAGTTCGCGCGGAGTAATCTCCGGCACCTTCAGGTCCGACGCTGGCGCCTCTTCTCCGCGCACGCCGCAGAATTCGTAATAGTCGATCAGTTGGTCGATGGTGCGATGTTCCCCGCACATCGGGCACTTCGGATTCTTCCGCAGCTTGAATTCGCGGAAGCCCATTTCCAACGCGTCAAACAGCAGTAGCCTCCCGGTCAGATTTCTCCCACTCCCGAGAATCAGCTTGATCGTTTCCATCGCCTGAATCGAACCGACAATGCCTGGGAGCACGCCCAGCACTCCGCCTTCTGCGCAGGACGGCACCAGCCCCGGCGGAGGGGGTTCGGGATACAAGCACCGGTAGCACGGCCCGCCCGGCATCCCAAAAATTGTCACCTGCCCCTCGAACCGGAATATCGACCCGTAAACATTCGGCTTGCCCAAAAGCACGCACGCGTCATTCACCAGGTAACGAGTCGGAAAGTTGTCCGTGCCGTCCACAATGATGTCGAAATCCTTGAACAGCTCGAGCGCGTTCTCGCTGGTCAGCTTTGTTTCGAACGCCTGCACCTGAATATCAGGATTCAGATTCGAAAGCCTGGCCCGCGCCGCCTCGCTCTTCGGCTTGCCCACGTCACTACTGCCAAATGTCACCTGCCGCTGCAGGTTCGTGAAATCCACCACGTCAAAGTCCACCAGCCCGAGCCTACCCACGCCCGCGGCCGCGAGATACAACCCCAGCGGCGCGCCAAGCCCGCCCGTCCCGATCAGCAGCACCTTCGCTCTCTTCAGCTTCAACTGCCCCTCCATGCCCACCTCGGGCATGATCAGGTGCCGGCTGTACCGCAGAATCTCCTCATTCGTGAGATTCTCCGCTTGCTTCACCCCTGCCGGTGTTTGGACCTTCGTCGCCATCTCCTTACCGCTCCTTCCCTGTGTGGCGCTGGCTTTCATGCCAACGCAATTCCACTGTCGCGCAGGCCGAGCGCTCCCCGGGCCGCGCGGTCGAGGGTTCGCTCCGCAATCTTGGCGTCTTGGCAGGCTTTTCCGAGTGATATGCCCCCCGCAATCGACGGAATAATATTGATCGTATCGCCGTCCTTCGTCGGTGTCTTCTCTTGCGCCAGATACCTGATATCCTCGCCATTCACATACACGTTCACGAAGCTCCTCAACCTTCCGTCTTCTGTGTACAGGTGTCGTTTCAAATCCGCAAACTCGCTCGTCAACTGCCCGAGCGCCTCCGCAACAGTTTTCGCCGGAAATTCTGCGGCGGCATGCCCTCCCGCGTGGGGCCTCAGCGGCGGCGGTATCAATACTTTGACGGCCATAATCCTATCTCTCCATTTCCGATTCAGGTTCCCGCCTTAACTTCCGGCCGAACCTGAACCCTCTCCTGCGTATATCCCGCTCGGTTGTCCTGCAACCGCCACGAAGTCATCTCTTCCGCGGCCCCTTTCGCCACACTCACAATGATGTAGCTGTACCACGGCCACGCATGCTCGCGGTCATACTCGCTCGGCCTCGCCGGATGATCCGGGTGCGAGTGGTACCATCCAACCACGTCGAGTCCCCGCGCCTGCGCCGCCCTGTCCGCATCAATTACATCCTGCGGCGCCACCGAAAACCGGTTCTGCGGCGAATCCTCCCGCCGGTTCACCAGCGGATACACTTCCAGAATCTCGCGTGGCCGTTCCTCCCCTTCCTCTGAACTCGCTTCGCGCCCCAACAGCGCCCCACAACACTCGTGCGGATACGTCTCCTCCCCATGCCGCCGGATTTTTCCCGCCAGCTCTGCGCTCATCCACACTCGCACTGCGTCTCCGATGCTCACTCTTCGTCCCAGAACCGTTCGCTCAGATACTTGGCCGCCGAATCCGGAAACACCGTTACGATCACGGCTCGCTCGCCGCTCGGAATGCGCTTCGCCACCACGAAGCACCCGTGCAGTGCCGCCGCCGAACTCGGACTGACCAGCAACCCCTCTTCGCGCGCCAGACGTTTCACCAGCCGGTACGCGTCTTCCGTCCCGACCTCCACATTTTCATCCGCGAGCGTCGCGTCATAAATCGCCGGACGTATCGCGCTCGGCATGTGCTTCCATCCCTCGAGTCCGTGAAAAGACGAATCCGGCTGCAAGCTCACGCAACAAATCCTCGGATTCAATTCCCGCAGCCGCCTCGTTGTCCCGACGAACGTCCCACTCGTGCCGAGACCCGCCACAAAATGCGTCAACCTACCCGACGTCTGCTCCCAAATCTCCCGCGCCGTCGTCCGGAAATGCGCCTGCCAGTTCGCTGGATTGCTGTATTGATCGGGATAAAAATAACCGTCGGGGTTCTTTGCCACGATTTCATGCACGCGCCGGATTGCCCCGTCGGTGCCTTCGTCTCCGGCCGTGAAGACCAGTTCCGCTCCGTACGCCTGCAAAATACGCTTCCGCTCGTGCGAAGCGCTCTCCGGCAGGCACAGCTTCACGCGGTAACCGAGCGCCGCTCCGATCATCGCGTAAGCAATCCCGGTGTTTCCGCTCGTCGCGTCGATGACCGTTTTTCCTCGGAACAGCAGTCCACTGGCGAGTCCCGCCTCAATCATGCCGAGCGCAGGGCGGTCCTTCACCGACCCGCCGGGATTAAACCATTCGGCCTTCGCATAAAACTCTATGTTGGGGAATTCTCTGCCGATTCGGATAAGATGCAGTAGCGGTGTGTTACCGATCAGGTCCAGCAGCGACTGGCCCGCACCGGCAGCTTCCGCTCCATCCGAAGGAGCCGAAACGCCGATTACCGTTGCTGTGCGTCTGCCCGCCACTCTCTGTTTCTCCAAACGTTGTCAGCCCTGACCCTCTACCGCCGAACGTACACTGCCCTACATAGTTGGATGCACCGGTACATCGGCTCGCTATGGGGCGACAAACCCGGCTCATTGTGGCTTCGCTCAGCAAACTGCCTCCAGGCGCGTCCCTATTCTGCCATATTTCCCACTTCGGGCGTGAGCGCCCATTCAGCAAAGTAGCCCTGGCTTTCCTGCCGGCGCTCCTGCTCGGCTTGATCGAGGTCATCCGTGGACTCGGACACCAGGGTGGGTGCCTACGCCGAACGGCGCTCTTCTCTCCGATATAAATCGCCAGTTTCGTGCGTATTCTTTCAAGGAGACAGCGCAGGCTATGCGTCCGAACGGCGCTCTCGTACGATTCCTCTGGACCGCGGTAGTCCTCCTGGCCTTCATCGGCCTAGCCGTGGCCGCACGGCGTGCGGTTGTGCTTTTGCATCCCGCCGCCCTGCCCAGCAGAAACAATCCCGCGGCCGCTCTCGACGTTCACTTTGCCGGTCATCGCGCCCTCGCTCTGGCCCACATTCTCCCGGCCTCGCTCTTCATGCTCCTCGGACCACTGCAGTTCGTGCGCCGTATTCGCTCGAAGCATCCGCGCTTCCACCGCTGGTCCGGACGCGTTTTTCTTACCGCCGGCGGAATTGTGGGTGTGACCGGCCTGAGCATGGCGTTCAGGAAAACGATCGGTGGCCTCGACGAAAAAGCGGCCATCATCCTCTTCGGCACTTTCTTTGTGATTGCCTTCTCGAAAGGCCTCTGGCATGCGATCCACCGCGAGTTTGCGCAGCACCGCGAGTGGATGATTCGCGGTTATGCCATCGGCGTCGCGATAGCCGCTATCCGCCCGATCATGGGCACCTTCTTCGCCGCCGCACTGCTTCGCGGTCACACGCCCGCACCCAGTCAATTTTTCGGCACCGCCTTCTGGATTGGGTTCGTTCTGCAGTTCATCGTCGCGGAACTTTGGATCAACTACACCCGACCCTCGGCCGCGGCTCGGTTGGCCACCTCCACCGTCAAATAATCAGCGCAGAAGGAGCAGCTCATGCGTAGCACAAATCAAAAACCTCACAAGGGAGCGGGAATGGAGGGCTCGGTCGCCCGCTGGTACACGCGCACGCGCCGGAACGACATGGACGAATTCCGGCGCCAAGCCCAGGCCGTGGCCAAGCAACTGCACCCTGGCTCTAACGTGCTCGAAGTCGCACCCGGCCCTGGATTTTTCGCCATCGAACTCGCCAAGCTGGGCGACTTCCGGATTACCGGAGTCGACATCAGCCGGACCTTCGTTGAAATAGCAGAGGGCAACGCCCGGGTCGCCGGTGTGAAGATCGACTTCCGCCTTGGAAACGCCTCTTCTCTGCCGTTTCCCGGCGACTCCTTCGACTTCATCTACTGCGCTGCCGCTTTCAAGAACTTCTCGGAACCCGTCAAGGCCCTCGATGAAATGTGCCGCGTGCTCCGCACGCACGGCGAGGCGCTGATTGCCGATCTTCGGAAAGATATCTCGCTCGAAGAGCTCGATACCTACTTGAAGAACAGCGGACGCAGCCGCTTCGACGCCTGGCTGACCAAATGGATTTTCCGCAGCATGTTGATTAAGCGCGCTTACACCAAGGAGCAGTTCCTAAACATGGCCGAACAAAGCCGTTTCGGCGCATGCCAGATCCGGGTCTCTCCCATCGGCTACGAGGTGCGCTTCTCGAAGCCGCCCCAACTGGTGGCTGCCGCCTCCTGACCGCTCATTCTGTCTCTGCTCTTGAGGAAGAGGCGGTGGCAGCACCATGTCAGGTTGTCGGTCACCGCCTCTTACTGAGGTATGGGTTATGTGGTCAGGCTATCCGTATCGTCGAGCGATGACTATCGGGCAAACACTGTAATTCTCCGGAGAAAAGGACCCACATCCAGGAAACACGGGTTTTGTCGTGTGCTTTCATCCGCTTTCGATTTCAGGCACCGCTTAGGGTCCCGCCTTCCGCGCAATCACGGGAAGAACGATCCTCGAGGCCTGCTCGGCGCCGTCGTAAACGCGTATATGCCCTACGCGCATCCCGGACGAAGTGATCTCCGACTCTCCCGTCTGCAAGTTTCGCGAAAAATGCGGGAAAAACGACCCAGACAGCTGCACCCGTATACGATGTCCCTTTCGAAAAACGTTCGACGTAAGCAGCCGGTCGAGCTCGAGCCGATAGACTTTTCCGGGCTCAAGGAGCTCCGGGGTCTCCGACACATTGCGGTAGCTCGCACGCAGCACATCGAGCCCCGGGCTCATCAGGTTGTACGCGGCGCCCTCTGGAGAAACATCCAAAACACGCACCCACAAATCAAAATCCGGCACGTCTGCCGAAACGTACATTTCCGCCCGGATCGGGCCGGTAACCTCCATATCCGAAGAAGCAGGCGCGGTGTCGAACAGCAGAACATCCTTGCGACCCACGAAAGACCGATAGTCGCGTGCTCCAAACTCCTCATAAGGGTCGGTAACGGGATGCGCCGGATCGGAGACAAACTCCGCAAACGGCTCGCAACTTTTGCAAGGGTCGACGCCGAGCGACAAGGTGCCGTCAGGCCTTTTCGACGATGAAAAATAGAGCGAGGTTTGTTTCGCGCGCGGGAGCGGCCAAGCGTCTTCGTCTCTCCAGGTGTCGGCGCCCATCACGAAAATCCGCACCGGCTTTTCGTTCTCAATGCCGTTGTCCAATCCCCTCAGGTAATGATCCATCCAGCGCAGGATGAGGTCGTCATAGTCCACCGCGGCGGACTTCCCAAACTCGCGTTCACCGGCCTTCGAACGCTCAAGTTCGCCGTGCGTCCACGCTCCAATAATCGTGGCTGTTCGCGGGCTCGGTTCACCTCTACGCGCGGCGACCAGACCATTGAAATTTGTCGTGGCGCCGTCGGGGCCATACGCCTCGTCGTACCACCCCGAGATGTTCAGCACGGCGGCGTGCACGCGGTCGTACTTCCCCCGCACTTCGGCCCACTCCCACCACGCGCTCGCCGGCGGATGGGAAAGCCATTCGTAGTAAAAAGGAGCAACCTGCTTCAGGTCGGGAAGCTCGCCCATCGGCAGAAAGCTCTGCAAGCGCTGGTGCTCGCTTTTCCACGCCGCCGCTGCTTCTTTCCGTGTTTCCGGCCCCGGCAGATGCTTTCGTTTCCGCGCGTCGGGCGCTATGTTGAACCAGATCCAATCGAGCCAGGAACCATCGAAAACGCCCCCGGAATAAAAGAAATTCCGAGGCGTCGAAAAGGTCATCGCCGGAACCATCGCCTTCAGGTGAGGCGGATTCTCGACCGCGGCAAGCCACTGCACGGCACCGGGGTACGACAGCCCGAATGTTCCCACCTGGCCATTTGACCAGGGCTGGGCAGCGGCCCACTCGACCGTGTCGTAGCCATCGCGGCCTTCGTTACGATAAGGCTCAAACTCTCCGCCCGACGCGTATCGCCCGCGAACATCCTGAATCACCACCGCATACCCGCGAGCGACCGCTTTGTCGAACGTCGTCCATTCCTTTGGAGCCCCGGCTTTCCCGTAAGGCGTGCGATAGACAAGCACCGGGAATTTACCCTGCGGGTCAGGAAGCCACACATCGGCGAGCAGCGTCACACCGTCCCGCATTTTTACCGGTACATCTTTCAGAGCGGGGTGGGCGTTCGCCGCAATTTGAATCACCCAGACTGAGAGCGCAATCGCAACCCCATACGACAGAAATGCCAATGTGCGCATACCGCCGAGGATTCTACCCCGACTCACAATCTCATCCCGACTTTTTGCGGAGAAACGACTCCTGTGTGCCTGCTGCGAGTTACCCGTTCGAGCGTAAAGCCCGGTCCTTTAGGGCGGGGATATAAGCCTTGTTTTTCAGAGTGGTGTTTTCTGTTGTCGGATGTAGTCCTTCAGAATGTTGCTAGGTGCACCCCGCAACTAGCAGCGAAGTAAGACGGCGACCAGAGCACGTCTTTCCCATAGCGAGCCGTCAAGTCAGGCCTCTGCTCTCGGAGCATTCCTCTGGATATGTGGATATGCCTTTGAGCGAGCTCGGAGAACAACCCTCGAAGTCTCTTGATCGCATCTCCATCGAATACTCGATGCCCATACTTGGTGATGAAGACCAAGTGTACGTGCATTGCGAAGGCACGCTGTCCGCCGTGGCAAATGTCTTGAATGTCTTGCCATAGACCAACTACGATACTTCCGTGCTGAGGGTGCGAGGCTATGAATTCGAAGCCCTGCCGCATGGCGAACAACTTCGCAACCTGCGACGCCTTGTCGGCGTGCTGTTTCGTCTATAACCAAGCCTTGGCGTTGAACAAGCAACGCTACGAAAACAGAGAAAAGCGGCTCGGTTATGCTGGCATGTGCGCTTTGCTGCCGAGCTGGAAGACCGCGCACCCGTGGCTTCTTGATGCGCCGTCGCGTCTGCCGCAGCCCTTTGGCCTTTTCACCACACGGCTATTCTTTCAGCGAGACCGGGTCTGACTCGTTCTTCGGCGAGGTCTTATCTAACAACGATACCCATTCGCTGCCCGCCGCCGGCACTCCGACCTTCCCTTCCCGAACAATCTCTTTGGCGCTGAGGCTTCGCCCGTACAGCTTGCGGTTGGCGCTCCCGTCCGACCGAAGCGTCGAGCCCTCCAGCGAAACGCCCGCAAATAAGCCTCGCGCCCGCGAGTAACTGAGCACCTCCGCTCTCATCACGATGTCGGTATCCGCCGCCGCGGTACGTCCCTTCGGTCCTGCGGCTGCTGAAGCATCGGCGCCCAACTTCACTTTGCTGCCGAGGATCGAGTTCGCGCCCTTCGGGTTCATCACCAGCAGAACGTAGTCCGTCGCCTCGCCACCGATCTGAAATCCGATGTTTGCCCCTTCCAGCGCAAACAGCGCAGGCGCGCTCCATTTCCCGGTAAAATGCTGGCCGGTGCGGCAGGTGATTGCGCCGCGTCCGAAGTCGCCCCCCACGCCAAAGGCAAACTTCAGCACCGAAGGAATCACGATGACGCATTCCGCCTTGTTGAGCAGGTCCTTCGGAATCCCGTCGGGAATATCCATGATTTCTTTGAAGACCTGGCCGCAGGCGGAGAGGCGTTTCTGTTCCCTGGTCTCCGACGCAAAACTTGGACATGCCAGAAAAATGGTCATGACAGAAACCCACAGTTTTTTCATTGATGCGACTCCCAATCTCGATTGGATTCTTGCGCCTTGGCTGGGTACCGCAAGGGCGCAGCAAGCTTCCAGACCAGTTTAGCAGAGAAGTCAGCCTAGTACCTTCAGAAGCAAGCCATGTTTCGCAATATGTACCTGCATCGAAGATTGCAATGAGAGCCGTTATCGTTGGTTTGCGGAACACCAGCGATGAAGGTACCATCAGGCGGTTTCCTGAAACCAAAAATCGATTTCCCCGCAAAGGGGAATGGGAATGGCGCACCTCCAGCAAGCGTACCTCTCGGGTCTCTTGATTTTGCTCGTGCTCGCCAGCCCGCATGCCTCCTACGGACAGGAATCAAGCGGGACAGCATCTGGTGTCGCCCCAACCGAAAGGTGCGCCGATCTGCTGAACCCAAAAATCGAGGGGCTAGACCTCGCGACCACAAAAGCCGACGCCATTCCCACGACTCCGACGGGAACCGTTCGCGCGTCACCTTTTTCGCCCGAGCCCATCTCCGTCGCCATCCCTTCCTATTGCCGCGTCGACGGAGTGATTGACCAGCGCACCGGCGTCGACGGTAAGCCCTACGGCATCGGCTTCGCCATCGCCTTGCCCGACAATTGGAACGGTCGCTTTCTCTTCCAGGGTGGCATCGGCCTTAACGGCTCCATCGGCGATCCTTTTGGAGCCTCTGCGGCGGGCAAAGTTCCTGCTATCGCGCGCGGCTCTGCCGTCATCGCGACCGATACCGGCCACAAGGGCCAGGTTTTCGAATCGTCCTTCAGGAAGGATCAGCCAGCCAGCCTCGATTTCGACTACCTTCGGCCTCCCAGCCATAGCCCGCTGCTCGGCAGCTTGCAGTTTTTCCATTGCAGCGCTCGTTGTCAGACTCCGTTTACGTCTGTGTTAGGCTCTCGCCGGCGAGCCGAGCGTGAGCAAAACGAGATGCCGGGAGACGAGGCTGCGATTATTTCGAGCCAGGTCAATCGCGGCTGGCCTTGTGGTTGGGGACGCGATGAGGTATTTCTAGTCGCACGCGGGTTCAGGTCCGCTATACGCCATGGCCACATATCACGCTGAAGACCACTCAGGATTAAAGCTCCATGCTGCTCAACGCGCGCTCCAGTTGGTTGAGCCTGGAATGACGCTCGGATTGGGTTCCGGATCGACGGCAACGCTGTGGATCAAGCTTCTCGGCGAACAGGTCCGCGATCATGGCTTGAAAATCCGCGCGATCGCCAGCTCGGAGGATAGCGAGCACCTCGGTCGAAGCTATGGAATACCCTTTCTCACTTTCGAAGACTGCCGCAGTCTCGACCTCACCGTAGACGGCGCCGACGAAATCGCGCCGGGTCTCGCACTCATCAAGGGAGGCGGTGGCAAGCTTCTACGGGAGAAAATTGTCGCCAGTGCATCGAAACGCTTTGTCATCGTTGCTGACGAATCAAAGCAAGTCCAGAAGCTCGGCCGATTCCCCCTACCTGTTGAAGTCATTCCTATGGCCGCTCCGTTGGTGAACGATGCCCTTTGCAAGCTTGGCTTCACACCGAAGGTTCGAGTTACTCCCGACGGCAAAACCTATATAACCGACGAAGGCAATTTGATTCTCGACTGCTCCGGTCTTCTCATCGAAGATCCTGACGCCATGGCTGCGAAGCTCGACTCCATCGTCGGCGTCGTCGAACATGGTCTCTTCCTCCACATGGCCAGTCTCGCTGTGATCGCAGGCGAAAAGCAGATCATCGAGCGCTCCACATAGCGGACGGCGGCGCTGGGTTCGGCGGCTCGCATCTTGTAGAGCCTCCACCGCAAGCCGCAGCAGGATTGCGCGGTGAGAGTGCGAAGGTGTACATTGAACTTCCGCCCGCAAATCGCAGTGGAAATCCCATTCATCCACTGATTCGCATATCACTTTCGTAGCTTTCGCAGAATCGATTGGAGGACGCGTATGTCAAGGAAAGCGGCAGAACATCACCACAAGGCAGCAGAACATCACGAGCACGCGGCGCGGCACCACCGGGAGGCCGCGAAGCATCACGAAGCGGGCAAACACGAAACAGCGGCGCATCATGCGCACCTAGCCAATGGACACCACCAACATGCAATGCACCACGCTGCGGAAGCGGCCAAAGCGCACATTGAAGACCACGGCAAAGCCATCTCGGCTCAGGCGTAGTTTCAGAGGCGGAGCCCCCACTCCGCCACCTCCTCGATAGCCCACAGAAACGAGGAGTTGACGAGACGAATATTTGTGTAGAACGGTTGTTGCCGGAGGCCCTCTGCCATGGGTCCGTCGGTTGAGTCTGACCGGTCAAACCAGTTTGTTCCGGCGTCGTCTTCTTGCCCCTACGCGACGGCGGACCGGCGGCGACGGCCGCTCGCCAGATACACGTTGGCCCTGGGATCCAACAACGGGTCACCCGAGGACTCAATGCCATCCACGCGGGGAATCGGGTCGAAAATGGTCTGGCGCTGAGCGGCGTCTCCGTCAGGAACCAGGCCGTTTAGCTCTACGTTTCCAAAATTCCACAAGAGGACGATGATCCGGCCAGTGCGTGGTCGAATCGTCGACCACGTCTCCCTCAGCGGCCACTTGCACCAGGATGCGCATTTTGACCGTGCCGCGGGAAATTCTGTCTTTCACTTCGTCGAAGAGAAAATTCGGGTCCTTTTTCGCGGCCGCGGATGCTTCGAGAAAATCATTGCCGCCCGGCGGGACGATGCGGTAGCGCCCGAATTTGCTGACGCCCTCGCTGTTCGTGAATTTGTAAGCGCTCACCGAGTAAAACGATTCTCTCGCGAAACTGCTGGGTATCGGCTTCGGCGCCTGAACGAACGCCAGGGCAGCGGGATGCGAACCAAGAAATGATTCGACCGGAGTCGGTTTCGGCGCGCCGGGTCCACTGGCGCCGGCGGCGCGAAGGAATTGGAGGAACTCCTCGATGGTGCGTGTGGGAAATCCGTCGATCGAGTGGCCAATGATGTCGGTGTGCACATGTTCGGCAAGATAGAAGCGAAGGGCAAAACCGCGCGGGCTCGCATTCTCGTCGTAGTCCGGTATTGCGGGAATGCCCGCAAAGTCCGACAAGCGCACCTCGACGCGAGTCGAGGGCCGATTCGCGTGAGGGGCCTTGGTCAGAGCCTTCGCGCTGGACGACGGAGTGAAAGTCCCAGATAGAAGGTTCCTTTTGCATGTACGGGGCGAAAGCCCGGGTGCAATCCAAACAGGTTGTCGAACGCCTGAAGGGCCTCACGGCTGAGAGGGTCCGGTGGCTCTTTTTTCGTCTCCGGTCTTGTCATATGGTTTTCCTTTCCCAAAGGGTGGGACCGGGGCGAACAGAAGCCAGGTTTACCCGTGGGTTGGCCCGGCGAGTGTAGTATGGAGGCGAGGTACGTTTACGCCCGCTTGCGACGCGGCCCTCGGCTAATTGTTAGTGCCCTTGTTGACTGGCGACGCTTTCTGCAGGGTCGCAAGCAACTGCTTCGCGCTAGGGGGCACCGGCTCAACGTTCTTGAACACGATGTCCTCAGCGCTCACCTCTTTGCCATACAAGTTCTTGTCGGCGCCATTGTCGGCACGTAGCGTTGAACCTTCCAGAGATACCCCCGCGAACAACCCGCGGGACCGCGAGTAGGAAAGAATTTCGGCTCGCAGGGTGACGTCGGTCTCCGCCGAAGCGGTGCGCCCTACCGGTCCGGCTGCCGCCGACGCGTCGGCACCGAGCTTCACCTTGCTCTTGAGGATGTTTTCCGCCGAACGAGGTGACATCAGCAGCAGAATGAAATCGGTTGCATTTCCACCAAGTTGCAGCCCGGCACTTCCACCCTCCAGCGCGATCATGGCTGGTGCGCCCCAGTGGCCGTGAAACTTGGGTCCCCCGCGACAGGTCATCACACCGCGCCCATAGCTGCCGCCTATGCCAATCGCGAACTTTACCACAGAAGGCAGAATGACGACGCAATCCGCTTTGTCGAGAACACTCTGCGGAATGCCGTCCGGAGCGTTCAAAATTTCCTGCATAACCTTTCCCGCATTTTCGACACGGTCCGTCTCTTTCCCCTCTTTCTCTTGCGCGAAGACCGGTGCCGTCAATGTGAGAGCCAGACTAAAACCCCATAGTGCTCGTTTCATAGTTCACCCTCATATTTCTCTCGAATCATCCCAGGTAAAGTCCATGGCGGTCGCTTGACCGCAGGAGCGGGCGACGGTGGAATATTACCTCTTGAGCCGGTAATGTTCCAGCGAAAGATACCTACCACGACCGGCCACCTCGGACAGTCAGCTCCTCCAGACCGGTTCAGAGCGGCAACCCAGGGTACAAACGGATCGTCCCGGCGTCACCACCCTTCCCGGTTGGGCGCTCTCCCGGAGTGTGAGGGCGGCTTTAACGAACACATCGTCGCGCAAATAATTCGAGGCAGTCCCGGGCTAGCAATCGACCGGCTGGATTTCAGGTAGAATACGCACCGGGGCCCACTCGTTCGAGAGAGACTGATGACGCAATTCGCTCCTGCGCCGGGTGATGGACCAGGTCGGCGTGAACCCTTCGCCGAGATGCACGTCTTGTGGCTCACCGCCGGGCTCGGATGCGACGGCGACTCCATCGCTGTGACCGGCGCGAGTCAACCGAGCATCGAGGACATCGTTCTCGGCGCATTCCCCTGGATTCCCAAGGTTCATTTTCATAATCCCTTTCTCGCCTACGAAAACGGCGACGAGTTCGTGCAATTCTTCCGCGACGCAGCCGCAGGAAAACTCGATCCGTTCATATTTGTCGTGGAAGGCTCGATTCCGAACGAGCACAACAAGCCGGAAGGATATTGGGCCACCTTCGGCACCAGCGAAAAAACCGGCCAGCCAATCCTGACCTGCGACTGGATCGATCGACTGGCTCCCCAGGCCTGGACCGTCGTGGCAGCCGGCACTTGCTCTGCCTACGGCGGCATTCACGCCATGGAGGGAAATCCCACCGGTTGCATGGGACTGCCCGATTATCTCGGTTGGGAATGGAAATCCCGAACCGGAATTCCCATCGTTTGCGTCCCTGGCTGTCCGGTGCAACCTGACAATTTCACTGAAGTGCTTCTGTACCTTCTGAACATGGCCGCCGCGCGTGCGCCCCTGATTCCACTTGACGAAGCCTTGCGGCCCCCCTGGCTCTTTGGCCAGACCGTTCACGAGGGCTGCGACCGCGGTGGCTAAACATGGTAGAGCCAAGGAACTTCTCGTCTCGCTCCACGTCCGCGGCAACAAGGGTATTCTCTCGATCCGCGACAATGGCTCCGGTTTCCCCGAGCCCGATCCCAATCGCGGAGGAATGGGGTTGAATATCATGAATTGTCGCGCCAGAATGATCGGCGGCTCACTCGAGATTCGTCCCAACTCGTCCGGCGGCACCCTCGTTTCCTGCATGTTTCCCCTGCCCATGTCGCCGTCTCCCGTAAAGGATTGACCAACATGCTCTACAAAACTCCATCCGAATCCCGCGCCGGGAAATCCAAGGTGTTCCTCGTAGACGATCATCCAATCGTTCGTCAGGGTCTGGCTCTCCTCATTAACCGCGAGCCCGACATGACCGTTTGTGGCGAGGCCGATGGCGCTCCATGCGCTCTTCAGTTGATCCCCGCCGTCCTACCCGATGTCGTCGTGCTGGACATTTCTCTCGATGGCCCCGACGGGCTCGATCTGCTCAAAGCCATTCGTCTCAAGGATCCCGTCCTGCCGGTACTCGTTCTTTCCATGCACGACGAATCCAGTTACGCCGAACGCTGGTGTTTTTGTCGTCAGCCTCGTCTCGAGTCCTGGCACCGGCAAAACCACCTTCCTCGAAAAGACGCTCATGTCTCTTCGGCTTCGCGCCAGGGTAGCTGCGCTCGTTGGCGACCTCGCGACCGAAAATGATGCCGCGCGTCTGGCTCGAAGTCTCGCTCCCGTGAAACAATCACCACGGGCACGATCTGCCACCTCGAAGCCGCGATGATTCAAAACGCCTTGCGCGATTGGGACGTTGGCCCGCTCGATTTCCTGTTCATCGAAAACGTCGGCAATCTCGTCTGTCCCTCTTCCTACGATCTCGGAGAAGATTTGCGCCTCGTTCTGCTCTCCGTGACCGAAGGCGAAGACAAACCACTCAAATATCCCACGATCTTCAATAGCGCGGACGTCGCCGTTATTACCAAGCTCGACTTGGCCGAAGCCGTCGAGTTTGACGCCGCAGCCGCGCACAAAAATATCCAGGCCGTCCGGCCCGGCATGCCGGTTCTGTCTCTATCCGCGAAAACAGGTCAAGGCATGGAAGAGCTTTTGGAATTCCTGTCAGCACATCGCGCGAATCGCCAAGATGCCGTATTCCCGGGCTGACTGAGGTAAGGCTTAGCGATCCCAACTGACTCCTGTCAGCTATCCGAAAAGCGGGTGCGCTCTAACCGTTCGGTTAGCCGCTGCGCGCGTTTCTGCCCCGGCCGTTCCGTTCGAGACTCCTCGCCCTGCTCCTAATCCCTGTTGAATCTGCAACCTCGATCTCCAGCCCCTGTTTTCAGGTTTTCCCTCCTGGTCTGGCACTCCAACTGCCTCCTCCCTCGCATCGGCAGTTCGGAGCGACAGAAAACAAGGAAGCCAGGTGGACCACGGCGATTCGGCGATGGATAGAAACTCTCTCGCACTACCTTCGCCAGTTCGCTCCGCGCCGAAATCGAAGGAGGTTCTATGAAATATCTACGATCAATTCTCTTTGTGTTCACCGCGCTTTTGCTCGCGAACGCGGCGCAGGCCCAGTCGACCAATGTGACCGCCAGCGTGGCCTTTGACTTCGTCGTTGCTGACCACGCCTATCCGGCCGGCGACTACGCTGTCAAATCCATCAGCGACTCTGGCGTACCCATTCTGATCAGGAACAAGGACGAAGCGGAAAGGGGCGTCGCTCTCTCGATCCCCTGCTCCAGCGTCAAGCCCTCCTCCACGACCAAACTTGTTTTCCATCACATGGGCGGCCAGTACTTCCTCTATCAGGTTTGGACGGAAGGCAATACCACAGGCCGTGAATTCCCGATGAGCAAGACCGAAATCCAGCTTGCCCGGAACTCCCAGCCCGAAATCGTGATTGTCGCCGCAAACTTGACTCGCTAATCCTCCACACTTAGCGCAGTTCAACCGGAAGAGGGAACGGGCTTTCCGTTCCCTCTTTTCGCTTTTAGGAAGCCTCCCCTCCGCGTTGCTATTGTTGGCACGATAGTCTAAGCTGTCCCCCCGGCGAATTGACGCTTACTTCGCAACCAGATCGGATCGCACGTCGTCACCAGAAGACGCGGCAGTCTGAGGTGCGCGGTGCCATTCTGCTTGCCGCCACCGCTCTGACCGCTTTCCTCCCTCCTCCTGCCGGCGCTCAGCAAGGCGATCGAGCGGCCCCGGTTGTGGTCCAGCCGGGCGCTCCCGGTAAGCCCAGCGAGACGCTCCCGCCGTCAACGAAAGCCACGTTGCCGCCGCGCTCGCAAGCGGATGTGGAGTTCATGCAGGGCATGATCATGCATCATGCGCAAGCCGTGGAAATGACCGCGCTGATTCCGTCGCATACCGAGAACAGCGACTTGCGGTCGCTCGGCGCGCGCATAAGCAGCTCGCAGTCCGACGAAATAAAGTTCATGAAGCGGTGGCTCGCGGCCCGCGGAGAGCCCCTTTCCATGCCGATGCCGGATATGCCCGGCATGGAAAGGTCGCACCACTCGGCGGCTCTCATGCCCGGAATGCTGACGCCCGAGCAGATGGACACGCTGCGTAAGGCCAAGGGCGTCGAGTTCGACCGTCTGTTTCTGAAAGGGATGATTCAACACCACGGCGGCGCCTTGACCATGGTCAAGGATCTGTTCGAGACACCGGGCGCGGGGCAGGATGCCGAATTGTTCGACTTCGCCACCGACGCGGACAATACCCAGCGCGCCGAAATCAGGATTATGGAAGCTATGTTGGAGAAGATTCCGTCAGGGGAGAAACCATGAACCGAATGCTTCGTGTTGCTTTTCGCGTGGCGGGGTTAGCCATCATCTTGTATTGCGGTGTCGGCAGTTCGCAAGTGTGCGCGCAGAAGCCTTTAACCGGGCCGCGGCCAACCTCGCCGTCAGAGCAGTCTGGCGACTCGGGCGACAATCCATTCGCCCCTGAGCCAGCTCCCACGCTTCTGCCGGGCATGACCGGGTCGGATGCCACCGATCCGCGCGCCACGCTGACTCCGGGATTGTATGACGCCGGAGAAGCGGCCATGGGCATCAAGCACGTCATGCTGTTCAAGAAGCCGGACGCGTTTCAGCTCGGCACCAGCGAGCCCGACGATCCGAAGGTCAAGCAGACGCTCGACCAGCTCGGCTTCGGCGACACCGCGAAAATCCCGAAACCGATCCAGTTGGTGATCGCGCAGCTTGCTTTCGCGAATTCCGACCTCGCCTTCGAGGGCAACCACCTTTTCCAGGGAAATTTTTACGGTGTCTCGATCTATGACATTTCCAATCCCGCCAAGACGGCCTTGCTGACCTCGATGGTGTGCCCGGGCGGCCAGGGCGATGTTTCGGTCTACAAAAACCTGCTCTTCATGTCGGTCGAAATGCCCAACGGACGTCTCGACTGCGGAACGCAAGGCTTTCCTCCCGAGCCGCCTCCGGCACCCGGCCATGAAAAGGAACGCCGCTTGCCGGCGGCTCAAAAAGACCGTTTTCGCGGCGTGCGGGTCTTCGACATTTCCGATATCAAGAACCCGAAACAGGTCGCTGCCGTGCAGACGTGTCGCGGATCGCATACGCATACCCTGGTGATCGACCCGAACGACAAAAATAATGCGTATATCTATGTGTCGGGCACATCGTTTGTGCGCCAGTCGGAGGAATTGACTGGCTGCTCCGGTGAAAAACCGGACAAGGATCCGAACACCGCGCTTTTTCGCATCGACGTGATCCAGGTTCCGCTCGCTGCGCCGCAAGATGCGAAGATCGTGTCGAGCCCTCGCGTATTCATTGATGCGCGGACCGGCGCGCTGAACGGGCTGAACAATGGCGGCGGCAGCCATGGCAAGGCCGCCGACAAGCCCGCGGACACTGACCAGTGCCACGACATTACGGTATATTCCGCGATCGGCCTTGCGGCCGGAGCCTGCTCAGGAAATGGAATCTTGCTCGACATCAAGGACCCCGTGCATCCGAAGCGCGTCGATGCGGTCAACGATCCCAACTATTCCTACTGGCACTCCGCTTCGTTCTCGAATGACGGCTCGAAAGTTGTGTTCACCGACGAGTGGGGCGGCGGCCTCGGCGCGCGGTGCCGTCAGAACGACCCGAACCGCTGGGGCGCGGACGCAATCTTCCGCGTGAAAGATGACAAGCTGAGCCTTGCGGGCTACTACAAAATGCCGGCGGCGCAGGCGGATACCGAGAACTGTGTGGCGCACAACGGCTCGTTGATTCCCGTACCAGGCCGCGATATCGAAGTGCAAGCGTGGTACCAGGGCGGCATCTCCGTCATGGACTTCACGGACCCAGTGCATCCCTTCGAAATTGCCTATTTCGACCGAGGTCCGCTCGATCCGAAGACTCTCGTGCTTGGCGGTGAATGGTCCGCGTATTGGTACAACGGCTTCATTTACGGTTCGGAGATTGCCCGCGGCCTCGATGTCTTCGAACTGACCCCAACCAGGTTTCTCACGCAAAATGAAATCGACGCGGCCAAAACGGTTCGCGTCACTGAGCTCAATGTGCAGAATCAGCAAAAGCTCGAGTGGCCTGCCCAGTTGGTCGTCGCGAAGGCCTACCTGGACCAGCTATCCCGCTCTGAGGCTCTGCCGCCAGACCAGATCGCCGCTCTGCGGAAGGCCATCGAAAACGCAGAGACCTCGCGCATGAACAAGGGCAAAGTCGCCAGATTGAAGCAAATGGCAGCCTCCGTGGATGAGAGCGCGGTCGCGGCGAAAGACCCGGCTGACGCAACGCGCCTGCGTGCCCTCGCAGAAATTCTGAAGCACCCCTCCCCTAGCGCCACGGAACGCCGTTAAAGCAACTTCAAAATTGCGCCTTGCTTCTAAGCCGTGAGAACCTCAGCAGGCTGTCGGTGCGTCGCCGTCATGCTTTCAGCGAGGGCATATGAATCCTGGCCCTGCTCTGCTACGACTCGCCATTTTGTCGGTGGTGATACCGGCTCTTGAGGGCTGCGGCAGTGGCGCTTCACCTCCCTCTGTCACCCCACCCTCAGGCTTAGGCTCGGCGGTCGACGCCGTGGTTGAGAGTTCGACGCAGCAATCGGGAGTCCCCGGCATTACCGTTGCAATCGCCAAAAATGGCGCGATGTTGTACGTTCAAGGCTATGGTGTTACCGACCTCCCCACACATCAGCCGATGCGACCGGCCGTCATCTTCGAGATCGGCTCGATCACCAAGCAGTTCACCGCGGCACTCATTATGAAGTTTCAGGAGCAGGGGAAGCTCCATGTTGCTGATTCGATGGCTTCCTATCTCCCCGAATACGGCTTTCCTGCGGCCATCACGATACGCATGCTTCTGTCGCACACTTCGGGCCTCGCCGACTTTACCGATTTTCCCGAGCTCGGTCAGTGGATCCAGCGCGGAGTCGCGGAGGCGACGGTGTTGACCGCCGTCAGCCAGGCGCCCTTGCAGTTCCAGCCGGGAACGAAATACTCCTACTCCAATAGCAATTTCTTCGCGCTCGGAACCATCATCGAGCGGATTTCGGGCCAGTCTTACTCGACCATTCTCGCCGAGCAGATTCTTCAACCGCTTGCGCTGCAGAACACCTACTATGTCCTTCCACCCGCCGCCCTTTCCGCCACGGGTTACACCAATGGCGGGATGGGCCTGCAGCCGGCCATTCTTTGGGATCGTTCCGCCGCCTTCGCTGCAGGCGCTCTCAGCTCGAACGTCTATGACCTCGTGACCTGGGACAACGCGCTCCTCCACGGAATGGTGGTCTCGCCGGATTCCTTTAAGGCTATGACCACCTCCAACGGTTTCGTCGATTCCGCCGGCAACAGTTACGGTTTCGGATTGGCCCTCTACGTCTTCGACAGTCACCCGATCATGTGGCATAGCGGCCAGATCGGCGGGTTCTACACGGAGAATGTGGTTTTTCTCGACAGCGGCCTCATTGTAGTCGTTCTCACCAACGATCAGGACGTCGACACCGATCCGCTGGTATTCGCCATCATGAACGCCGTGTGCGGTTCACCGCAACTGTCGGTCAATTGCGAAAACTCCCAGCCTTAATCGCGTTGCCAGTAGTTAGGCTCGCCCATTCAGCCGTTTCGGAAGATTGACATCCACCAGTTAGCGGCGCCCCTGTAAAGGCGCGCCTTTCTGTCACTCTGCGGCGCTTCAATAGTAGACTCCTATTTTCGCATTCACCCAGATGATTCGCTTTACGTCTAGTCTTATGGTATTATTACAATAAGATGGTTAACGAGCCCCGAGG
>Ga0306920_100002389_pt1 | contig 23744 bp, 20 predicted proteins | sample flu12Cox44000170_FD_204666 | JGI IMG/M metagenome (GOLD analysis project Ga0306920, IMG submission 204666) | Lab enrichment of tropical soil microbial communities from Luquillo Experimental Forest, Puerto Rico - flux4day.12C.oxic.44.000.170 (v2)... | ecosystem: Environmental > Terrestrial >...
CGTATACCGTCTCCTATGACCATTTCGTGTCGAGCTTCAATGTTTTCGCTCATGCCGAAGAAGAGCAGATTCCTTGGGGAGTGATCCGCCTGGAATTTCGCGATGAGAAGCAGGTGTTTGGCGCCATCCGCCCGCGCGGGCCGCATGCCGACGATAGGGCGGTGTTGGCGGGATTCAGCATCGCCCAGCAGAACTGTTTTCGGTGCCACAATGCGGGGAGCGAAGGCGGGCAGAAGTCTGAGCGGCCCTGGTTAGTGCTCGCCGCGTGGGCGACGGCATCGCCGGATTTCTTTATAGCCTATGTGCGGGACCCCCAAACGAAAAATCCGGCTGCCCAAATGCCTGGGAATCCTGGCTACGACGATTCGACGATGCGGGCGCTGATCGCCTACTTTCGAACCTTACTTTCGGCGCCTCCGGAGCCGCGATGACGTTGCGTGTTGCCAAAGCCCTACTCGTTTTCGCCGTGGCAATTTTCTACACGTTGGTGGTGTTCAACAACATCACGGATTACGATTCGAATTACCAATTCGTCCGGCACGTCTTGATGATGGACTCAACGCTTCCGGCCAATCACGGCATGTGGCGCGCGATGAACTTGCCGGTGATGCACACTGCGTTTTACGTAGCAATCATTGCCTGGGAATTGGTGACCATGCTGCTGTGCTGGTGGGGAGGATTTCGACTGGCGGGGATGCTCAGCGCAACAGTGGGAGATTTTCAGCGCGCGAAGGGGGTTGCCATCGTGGCGTTGACGCTCAGCCTGCTCATGTGGCTGGTGGCGTTTCTAAGCATGGGAGGCGAATGGTTTTTGATGTGGCAATCGAAGACGTGGAATGGGCAGGAAGCGGCGTTACGGATGTTTACAGTGGTGGGAATCGTGCTGCTGCTGGTCGCGCAGCAGGAGCCCAGCGACGGGGGTTAATTTCAAACGGTGCGAGAATGCCTTTTATGTTCGCCGATAGCGAACCACAGCAAGCCCGCGGCGAGATAGCCGAGGTAAATGTAAGGGAGCTTGCCGTACGGCCCTGCCGGGAGTGGGTACAAATTGCCGAGCAAGGCGAGCAGCATCGCGGCGAAGGCAAGTGCTGAAAGCAATCGCGCGCCTGCGCGCAACGCGTTGTTCCGGCGCAGATAGGCTGGCAGCGCGGCGGCGACGAGCGCGTAAGTAACGATGAAGCCGTAGGTTGCGAGCGAGCCCATCCATCCGTACACGTCTAACCCGCTTGCCCCGCGCGCCCCCAGTACGACGACCGGCAATCCTGCAGCGAGGCCGGCTACGAGGACAGCTACGTGCGGTGTCTCGTTCTGATGATGGGTGTCACGCAGCTTGCCATGCGCAAGACCGCGATGGGCCATCAGCAGCAGCACTCGCGCGGCAGCGGTCACGCAGGCAAGCGTGCAGGCGAACATGCTGACGAGCACTCCTATGTTGATCAGCGTCCCCAGGATGGGTGCCCCCGCGACGGCCGCCAGCGTTTGCATCGGAGCCTGGCTGTCGCCCAGGTTCTGGCCGACCATGTGGAACCCGAGCACTTCGGTGTAAGCGCACACCACAAAAATTGCTCCGGCCAGAAGGGAACTTCGAATCACGGCGCGGGGAATGGTGGTCAGGGGATTGCGTGCCTCCGAACCAAGTGTGGTTGCGCTTTCGAATCCGACAAAGCTGAATAGCGCGAGCACCAGTCCGAGGCGCAGGCCGCTGCCGGTCGTGCCCTGCAAGGTGATTTGGCGCGCGTCCAGGTGGTGTCCGCGATGGCCAAGCACCAACACCACGACAACGAGGATGGTTAGCAGCGAGGTGGCCTCAATCCACAGCATCAGGCGGGCCGAAATTTTTACGTCGCGCCAGGCGACCCACATCGAAATCGCAGTTACCGTGAGGGTGAGTAAGACGCTCGCCGCCGGTGTGCTGTGTGAGTGCAAAAATACTAGCGCGGCGTACTGGTAGAAACCGCCGACGACGCTCGAACCTGTCGCCACATAGGCGAGCACCAAGCTCCAGCCCACCATAGCGCCGAGCCAACGGGGAAGAACTGTTTCAGCATAGATGAACAGCGATCCCGGCGACGACGAACGTCGCGCGAAGCTCGCTACGCAAAGAGCGACCAGGAGGACAGCGCCCGTTGCCAGCAGGTAGGCGAGCCAAGTTCCATTTCCCGCCAGTGCGCAGACGAGGGGAATGGTGGCGGCGGGGGTGCTGCTCGGCGCCATCGTGGAAACCGATTGGGCGAGTGTCTCCACGGGCGAGAGGATTTCGCCGCGCAGGCCGTAATGCGATTTTTCGGCGGGAGCCTGAGGACTACTTTGCGGCGAAGTTTCAGCCGAAGGTCGAGAGGACTGGGCTGGTGTGACCATGGCGTACGATACAGGCGCCGCGCCGGGAGTGCAAGACGTGCGAGGAATGGAAATCCCGGCCTCATTAAGCCGGGCGGCCTGCGGGAAATTAAAGGGGCTATTTCGCGTCCGGGTTTTTCTTTACGCCGTTGTCCATGAACTCGAGCCAGAATCCTTGTGGGTCGGACACGAAGAACATGCGCGTCGTAGGGGCGATGAAAACGGGCGCGTCCGATGGGCTTGTCGTGTGCCAGCCAGCTGTCTTGACGCGATTGATCATGACATCGTCGTCTTTCGACATGAACAGAAAATGCGCGGAACCGGGATCCTGAAAGTGCGGGCGCTGAAAATGCTTGTTGCGATTCTTGTATTCGATGAGCTCCATGACGACGGGAGAGCCGGGAACCATGGCCTCCGCCAGCCGAAACTGGCTATGGGTGCCGGTGAGGTCTTCATACGTTTTGTCGCCCATGAGCGATGGGCTGACCCAAAATTTGAAATCAGGTCCGACCAGGCTCTGGTACATGTGGCAGGTCTTTTCGAGATTGTCCACCACCACTGTGACACGCGCGCCGAGAACCTGGCTGCCAGGCGCAGCGGTTGTCTCCGGCGCAGGAGTCACCTCCATCAATTCGACCGGATATTGATCGGGGTCGCGCACGAAAACGGCTCGGATTTTGCCGCTCATGCCTGGCCAGGCGGAAAGCTCGGTGGGGTTCTCACCGGCGGTGATGACGGGAAAGCGTTCGTCCTTCAAAAGGGACAAAGTCTTATCGAGATCCGTGACGATAAGTTTCAGGTAGGAAGCGCCGGGATCGGTCAATGCCGGATGGAACGGATGACTCTCGATTCCCTTGATTTCAATCGCCTCGATGGTCATCTCCGGGCTGCCCGGTGCCGTGGCCGTCCCGGGAATCGGAAGGAGTGCAACGCGACTGGCTTGATCGTAGGGGTTCGGCACGCCTTGAACGAGCGAGGCCACTTCCTGTAATCCGCGATTGCGGCCAAATGGGCGGGGTTGGTCGCGGGTACCGCGAAGCTCCAGTCCGATGAGATCGTGATAGAAATGCATGATCGTCTCGACGTTTTCGATCTGACGGCCGAGGTGGCCGGGACGAAGAGCATTTCCGGGGGGTGCAATTCCCGTTGGAGGCGCATCCAGTGTGGCGCAGGATGTCTCGGGCGTTTGCGCTGAGGCCACGGGAATAAGAAGCAGAATCAAGCCAGCCGCAATCACACCGCATACCCTACTGTTTGATCCTGGTGACACTGGGGCCCTCGTTTTGTTGGATCCATCTTCTACTGGGGAAGTCTGGCCTGGGCATCATACGCTTCCCACCACCCGCTCACAACGAGCACCCAGGAAATCGTCTGCATAGCGCCGCATAGGAAATGTTTTAGAGCGGGATATAATCGCGCATTCCTCGTTCATGACGCGCATGGGAGGCAAGATGCAGTTCAGGCGAAGACGGCTGATTGTGTTGCTGCTACTCATCTGTGCCTCCTCAGCAGGGTGTGGGGCTCATTTGGCAGAGGAAAAGAAACCTGCCCCGCAGCCGATGATCGTGTTTATGACCGATTTTGGCACCGCCAACGATGCCGTCGCGATCTGCAAGGCCGTGATCGCTCGAATTGCACCCGAGGCACGCATTATGGACATCACTCACCAGGTGACGCCATTCTCGATCGAAGAGGGCGCGCGGTTTCTGGCGGGCGTGACGCCGTACTATCCGTCGGGAACTGTGTTCCTCGCCGTAGTCGATCCCGGCGTAGGAACATCGCGCAAAGCCGTTATCGTCAAATCGAAAAAGGGGCAGTACTTCGTTCTTCCTGACAACGGCCTGATCACGCCCGTGCTCGACCGCGACGGCTTGGAAGGGGCGCGGGAAATCACCAATTCGGCGTGGATGATAGGCGACAAGATTTCTTCCACGTTCCATGGCCGCGATATTTTTTCGCCCGCTGCGGCCCATCTTGCCGCCGGAGAGGACTGGGTGCTCGCCGGTCCGGAATTAACCGAGCTTGTCCGGCTAAACCCGCGTGTCGCGACGGTGGACGAAAGCGGCATCAACGGGCAGGTAATTGGACTGGACGATCCGTTCGGCAGCCTCATCACCAATATACAGGGAGAGGATTTCCGAAAGCTGGGCTACCTACTCGAAGAGAAAGTAACACTGCGCATCGACAAGAAGACCTACGTGTTCCCTTACGAGAAAACCTTCATGGGAGTACCGGCAGGAGAGCCGCTTCTCTACATTGATTCACGGGGACGCCTGGGCATAGCCATCAATGAGGGCGATTTCTCCAAGAAATTCAAGATCACTCCGCCCGTGCCAGTGTTTATCCCGCGCAAGCATTGACAGGCCCCGCTTCTCTCGTTGACGACCGATAAGCGCGCACCCTATAGTGGCTCGCCTTCATTTGTTGAATTTGGCTCTATCCAAGCGCGATTTCTTCAAACGGGAGCGCGGGCGTGCTCGAGCGGGTGTTTCGTCTCTCGGAAAACAAAACCACGGTGCGGCGAGAGCTGCTGGCGGGACTGACAACGTTTATGACCATGGCTTACGTCGTGGTCGTGAATCCGCAAATACTCTCGCAAGCGGGAATGCCTGTGGAGGGCGTGCTTTTTGCGACCTGCATTTCAGCGGCGATGGCGACGCTGGTGATGGGCATGTGGGCCAATTACCCGATTGCTCTTGCTCCGGGAATGTCACTCAATGCCTATTTCACGTACTCGATCGTGATCGGCCGGCATGTGGCCTGGCAAACAGCCCTGGGCGTGGTGCTGCTGTCGGGGTTGCTGTTTTTGATCCTTACGCTCACCAATGTTCGCGAACAGATCGTAAACGGTATTCCCGATTGCCTGAAGCACGGAACGGCAGCGGGAATCGGGCTTTTCATCGCGTTCATTGGGTTTCGCAATGCGAACATCATTGTGGCGAATTCGTCCACCTTTGTGGGACTGGGCAAGCTTTCCGACCGGCAGGTTATTCTGGCGCTTGTGGGACTATTACTGATTGCGATTCTCGTCGCGCGGCGCGTTGGCAGCGCGATTTTGATTGGCATCGTCGCCATCACCATTGCCGGCATCCCGCTGGGAGTGAGCCACTGGCCGCAGCACCTCTTTTCGTTGCCGCATCCCTCTGGAACATTTCTGAAGTTGGATCTGCGCTCGGCAGCGAAGTTGGGGCTGGGCGAACTGGTTTTTGTGTTTTTCTTTGTGGACCTCTTCGATAACGTGGGAACGCTGGTCGGCGTGTGTGAAGAGGGCGGGTTTTTGCACAATGGCCAATTGCCCCGAGCGAGTCGCGCACTGCTGGCCGACGCGTTCGGCACGATCGTCGGCGCGCTGACGGGAACGTCCACGGTTACTAGCTATGTTGAAAGCGCAGCCGGCGTTGCGGCGGGCGGGCGCACGGGGCTCGGCAATCTGCTGATCGCGGCACTTTTTTTTGCAGCGATGTTCTGCGCGCCGATTGTGGCGGCTATTCCTTCCTATGCGACATCCCCCGCGCTAATTTTGGTTGGCGCGCTGATGTGCGGAGCCGTCGCCCGCGTGAAGTGGGACGATTTCACCGATGCCGTGCCTGCGTTCTTAACCATCATTGCCACTCCGCTAACCTTCAGTATTGCCACCGGACTGAGCATGGGCCTACTGTCGTTCACCTTCCTAAAATTATTTGCTGGACGCCCAAAAGAGATCAGCGCCCTGATTTGGGTGCTAAGCGTTTTGTTCCTTCTCCGCTACGTTTTCCTCGCTGTAGAGTAAAACCGATTAGGCAGCCGGTTGCGGATCAAGACAGGACGTTTCCGGCCGGGTGGCTAAAATTTCGCGGCGGTCAGAGGCAGGTGGGCACCATCGTCGGCCCGATCATCCCGCCCTTGGCAACGATCGAAACGAGCCTGGCAGCCGCATTATCGACCATGATCGGCACGCTAGGCTCGGCTGTGACTGGCCAGGGCTTTTGAGCTTCCCTCACTTCGCCGCCTTCCGGTAGAAATCCGCAGACCTGAACATCTGTCGAGGGCAGCTCGGTATAGCACGCAGGAGGCCTTTCCTGCTCACCCCAAGAGGTGCCTGAGGCCAGCAGGGTGCCGAAGGTTGGCAGACAGTTAGAGGCGAAGGAAAGCTACGCCTCTTGCCTTCAGTGGTTTCATTTTCGTGACTCTGTGGCTCAGCCGCTTCCCTTTGTGTTACGCTTTCGGCAGGCGAGAGCATTGAAGGCTGCTCTCTGGTTTGGGGGACAGGCCCGGCATCTCGTTCATCCGCTCGGCCATCTAACTGGGCAGGGACGCACAAATCTATGTCTACAACCTTGGTTCCTCCTCCGCAGCGCAAGCGGGAGACGCTTGAGCGGGCGGTGATCCGATTTTGCGGCGATTCCGGTGATGGAATGCAAATCACCGGCAGTCAGTTCACCAATACCGTCGCCCTTTATGGCAATGATCTAGCTACTCTCCCGGACTTTCCGGCTGAAATTCGAGCTCCCGCGGGCACTCTTCCTGGAGTGAGTGGTTTTCAGGTCCACTTCTCTTCAAGCGATGTGTACACGCCTGGCGACAGCGTCGACGCGCTGGTGGCTATGAATCCCGCGGCACTGAAGATGAATTTGCCGGACCTCAAGCCGAGCGGCATTCTGATCGTGAACCTCGATAATTTCGAGGAGATGGATCTGCGCAAAGCGCAGATGACCTCGAATCCGCTCGAAGATCATTCGCTCGATGGCTATCGCGTGTTTCCCGTCGAGCTAACCAAGCTGACCCGCGCCGCCCTCAAGGACCTGGGGCTCGACGCGAAGAGCATGGACCGCTGCAAGAATTTCTTCGCGCTCGGGATGTGCTATTGGCTCTACAACCGGTCGATGGAGACATCGCTGCGTTGGATCGAGGACAAGTTCAAGGGTAAGCTGCAGCTCGTGCAAGCCAATCGCATGGCCATGCAGGCCGGGTATACCTATTGCGAGGCCACAGAGGCGTTTCAGATCACCTACGAAATTCCGCCCGCGAAGCTTTCGCCGGGCGTGTATCGCAACATCAGCGGGAATAGCGCGCTGGCCATGGGTTTCGTTGCGGCATCGCAAAAGTCGGGGCTGCCCCTATTTCAGGGTTCCTATCCGATCACGCCCGCGTCGGACATTCTGCACGAGCTGTCGCTATACAAGAATTTCGGCGTGATCACCTTCCAGGCCGAAGACGAGATCGCCGCGATCACCGCTGCGATTGGAGCGGCCTATGGCGGTGCACTCGGTATTACCACCACGTCTGGTCCCGGCATGGCCCTCAAGACCGAAGCTCTGGGCCTGGCGGTTGCCGTTGAATTGCCGCTGGTGATCTGTGACATTCAGCGCGGCGGACCTTCAACCGGCCTGCCCACGAAAACCGAGCAGGCAGATCTTCTGCAGGCGCTTTTCGGAAGAAACTCCGAGGCTCCGATTCCGGTGCTGGCCCCTTCAACGCCGGGTGACTGCTTCTGGATCGCTCTCGAAGCAAGCCGCATCGCCATCAAGTACATGGTGCCGGTAATCGTTCTCTCAGATGGCTACCTGGCGAATGGCGCCGAGCCTTGGAAGATTCCAGATGTTTCGCAGCTGCCGGAGATTCCGGTGAACTTTGAAAACAACCCGGAAGGCTTCCGGCCCTACAAACGCAATCCTGAAACACTCGCGCGTCCGTGGGCCATTCCAGGAACCCCGGGTCTCGAACACCGCATCGGTGGGCTCGAGAAGCAGGACGTAAGCGGAAACGTCAATTACGAGCCGCTCAATCATGAGCGGATGGTTCGCCTGCGCGCACAGAAAGTCGCCGCAGTCGTGCAGGATGTTCCTGACGCTATTCCGGCGGGGGACGAATCTGGCGATCTGCTGATCGTGGCCTGGGGTTCGACGTTCGGACCGGTCACCGCAGCGGTGCGGGCCCAACGGGCCAAAGGGCGACGCATCGGGCATGTTCACCTGCGTCATCTAAATCCGTTGCCCAAAAACCTCGGCGACGTGTTGATGCGGTACGACCGAGTTCTCGTGCCAGAAATGAACATGGGCCAGCTCGTGATGCTGTTGCGCGCCAAGTATCTGGTCGACGCCGTCGGTTATAACAAGATTCAGGGCAAGCCCTTCAAGCAATCGGAAATCGAGCACAAAATCGAAGAGCTGCTCGATTAACTGCTGGGGGCCGGGAAAAAGGCGCGTCGCAGTTGGCCGCGCCGAGAGGTCATGGAGAGGTTTCGATGAGTAGCGCGACTTTGCCGCCATACGCGAAAAAAGACTTTCAAACCGACCAAGAAATTCGCTGGTGTCCCGGCTGCGGTGACTACGCGATCCTTTCGGCGGTGCAGTCGGTCTTTCCAGAACTGGGAATCCCGAAGGAAAAACTGGTAGTCATTTCGGGCATCGGCTGCTCGAGCCGCTTTCCCTATTACATGAACACGTTCGGCTTTCACACGATTCACGGGCGCGCGCCAGCCATCGCCACTGGCCTGAAAATTACACGCCCCGATCTGGAGGTTTGGGTCGCTACGGGGGACGGCGATTCGCTTTCGATCGGCGGCAACCACACGATTCATATGCTTCGCCGCAACGTGGGGTTGAAGGTCTTGATGTTCAACAACCGGATTTACGGATTGACGAAAGGACAGTATTCGCCCACGTCTGAAGTGGGGAAGAAGACTAAATCGACTCCATACGGCACCGCCGATCGCCCGTTTAATCCGATTGCACTCGCTCTCGGCGCCAACGCGACATTCGTAGCGCGCTCTGTCGACATTTTTCAACAGCACTTAAAGGACACGCTGAGGAAGGCAGCGGCGCACAAGGGGTCCGCCTACGTCGAAATCCTTCAGAACTGCAATATCTTTAACGATCACGCCTGGGAATCGTTCACCGAGAAAGACGCCCGCAGTGAACATGTCGTGCAGCTGGAGCACGGCAAGCCGCTCATCTTTGGCAAGAACCGCGACAAGGGCCTCCGGCTGAACGGGCTCGATCTCGAGGTGGTTTCGCTCGGCAACGGAATCACGGAAAAGGATCTGCTCGTCCATGACCAGCACAATCCCCAGCCAGCGTACGCGTTTTTGCTTGCGCATGTGGAAGAGCGGCCGGGGCTTCCCGCTCCGATTGGAGTCTTCCGCTGGTGGCCAGACCAGCCCCGCTACGAGGACACGGTTGCCGCGCAGATTCGAGACGTGCAGGCCCAGCGCGGCACAGCCGACCTGGGCAAGCTGCTGCACGCGGGCGATACTTGGGAAGTTCACGCCTGAAGCCGTTCGAGTTGGAAGCATCCCGCCACGGCAAGCCTCGAAGGATTCCCTGGTCGAAACGATGAGAACGGAGCTAAGAGGGCGCTTAGGGGGCCGAGGAGGCCGCCACGATCGGGGCTTGATTTTGGGCGACTCTAGGGCGGTAGGGCGAAGCAGGCATCAGGGCGAGTGCCTGATCGCGGGCCAAGGTGAACGCCGCCCAGTTGCGTTTCAACACGGGGTCGGCGCTAGGAAGCCGCAACCTTTCGAAATTCAAGAACTGCCCGCCGCGCTCAATCCTAAAATCCAGATGCGGCCCTGTGGCCAGACCGGTCATGCCCACCAGGCCAATGTTCTGCCCCTGTGCGACGCGCTGTCCGTTGCGGACGAGAATGCGCGAGAGGTGCATGTAGTAAGTGGTGTAGCCGTTCGAATGTTGCACCTTCACGAGGTTGCCGTCGCCGCCTTTGGGTCCTGCAAAAGTCACTTTGCCATCGCCGATTGTTTGTACGGGCGTGCCAACTGCAGCGCCGTAGTCGATGCCAAGGTGCGGCCGGTATTCTTTGAGAATCGGATGGAAACGGTGATAGCTGAAATGCGAAGTAACCGGCGCTGTGAATTTTAGCGGGGAGTGCAGGAAGGCCTTCTTCATGGACTTGCCTTCGGGCGTGAAGTAGGCCTGGTTGCCGAAAGCGTCCCGGAAGAGGATCGCTCGGTAGCAGGTCTTGCCGTTGTTATATTCGGCGGCGAGAATGCGGCCGTAGGAAATCGTTTGGCCATTTGTCAGCGATTTCTTTTCAACGACGACTCGGAACGTGTCGCCCGGCCGTGGGTCGGTGTAGAAATCGAGATCGAACGCGAAAATTGCGGCGAGACGCATGGCCAGCTCGGGATTCTCTCCGGCATCCGCTACAGCTTGAAAGAGCGAGTCGTCGATTTTGCCGCTTAGGCCCACAGTTACCGAATGCCAGGGAATGGCCTGAATCTCGGAATGAAAATCGTCGCCCTCTGGAGTGATGGAAAGGACGTGCCCGGGGTCGATCGTGTAACGGACCTCGCGCAGATCGCCGAGCACAGAACGCCCGATTAGCAACTGGTTTCCGGCGCGAAGATGACGCAAGTTGAAGACAGGCTGTGCCGAAGCGATTATGCGCGTAGCCGTCGGCGCGTCAATACCCATCCCCTCCAAAAAGGCAGCGAATGCCAGCCCTTTGGGAAGCGCCTGCTGGCTGAAACGGACGATCTGCCGCTGAAAGCGCACTGTCTCGTCGTGCGCCGCAGAATAATTCGCAGCCAGATCTTCCTCGGTGGAAAACCGCACATGGTATGACGCAGCGATACAGACCAGGCCCAATACCAGAAACATGGGCCAGAAGATTAGTCGCCCCAGCCTCATCGGACCTTTCGTTCGTCGCCCAACGATGCCGCAGAATAGCGCAAGCCGCGCAGGATAGAAAAGCGAAAACGATTTGCCGTGCACCGAGCGCATCAACGGCCCTGGCTCGCGTGAGGAGGGCCCGGCAGGGTGATCGACAACAGTGGCGCGAGGGGCTGAAGCACAGGACGGCGCGACGGGCTATTTGTCCGGACGCGGGAATTCGTAGATACCCCAAGAGTCGGAGGCGATGAGAATGCGATCAGATTCAACCAGGATCGCTGACGCCTTGATAGTGGTCTCACCCCTAATCGTCATGTAGTAAGTGTCGAGGCGGTTGCCGTTGCTATCGAGGTGCACGAGCATATCGCCGATGGCAGTCCACGCTTCCTGCGTCTGGGGATCGACGGTCACTGCCGTGATCAGCGGTTTTTCGAGCTGGTGTTTAGACGGATCATCGAGCGCGACGCGCAAGGTGGCACTGGCACGATAGGTGCTGTAGCCGCCGGGGTGAAAATGACCCAAGCCCTCGGCCCCGGGTCTTCCGCCGAAAGAGTCGGCGTGAAGCCCCTCGCCGGCAAAACCTCCGCCATGCCATCCCCCCATCCGGAATGGATCGCCAAATCCCATGCCCATCATGCCGGGCATCCTGAGTGAGGGACCCAGCGCTCCCATTCCCGAGGTACCCAAGAACGATGCACCGGAATTGGCAGAAGCGCTTTGCGCGTCGTAGCTGAGGATCTCGCCATCAAAATCCGAACTATCCCCAGCGATGGCGGATGTCCCAGAATCCGTCGCAGAAGAGCCGCCGCTATTTTCGGCATTGGCACCGCCCGCCCCCGTGGCGCTGTTGTCCGGCCCTGGGCCGGGGCGGCGACGGCCTCCTGGGGACCTTCCTGCGGAAGCCTTCACTGAGTGCAGATCAGTCCAGGCGGTGATGCTTTCCGGTCCGGTCATGCCCGACATGGTGTAGCCCAGTTCGATATCGCGACCCCTCGTTCCGCTGAGCGCGCCGAAATCGGTCGACGGCAGGAGGGAATCATAAGCTGAGTAGCCATAACGATCGAAGCGCTCGAGCGCGGGATCGGCGAGGGAAGTGAACGCGAAATAGATGTTTCCGTGCCCATCGCCGGTGATGCGCCCACGATCGACTACGGCCACGGGTTGTGCGAGCGAGCTCGTCGGCTGCGAAAACCGTGCGCCATCGTTCGGTGCGCCCATGTCGGCTGGATCGCCGAAGGTTCGGATCGTTCTGCCAGTTCGATCCATGATCTCGACCAGGCGCTTGGATTGAAGCTTGGTGACCGCGAACTGGCCGTCGGAAAGTGCGACCACGGAAGTAGGAGCGGTCACAGGAACATTCGCAACAAGGGCGCCATCGGGAGCGAAAATCCTAACGGCGTTGCCTCCGCGATCAGCGATGTAAAGATTGCCTTGCGAATCAACGTCCATGCTGACGGCATAGCGGAGGGTAGCGCCACCAGAATTAACGCTGGGAATCTGCCCTTTGGGGCGACCGGCCCCATCAAAAGCGTAGATCGTGTTGGCCGGCTCGGCGAGAATGTAATAGTTGCCGGCGGCATCCCGTTTCATGGCTGCCACGCCGGGGCCAACAGTGGGGAACACGCGCGTTTCGGAATGAATCACGTACTGCATGCCCTGGCCGGCCGCTGGGAAGAACACGCCGAGAAGCAGCGCGAACGTTTGTGCGGCACACGCACGAATACCCTTGCTGGCGTACATGGACTACCCCAACATCACCACGGTTCAACGATACTTGCTAGGAAGAAGCGGAAAAGTTCCCAAGGGCCGGCGAACAATGCTGCCCCTGTCGCCAAGGCTCGCTACAACACGCTTTTAAACGGCTAGTAGCGGATTTTGTTCGGTTGGCGATCCCAAGCGCGGAAGGCTTCTAGCGCCTCTTCGCGCATGAGCTGCGTCATGGGGATTTTGCGCAGGGCGTGGGGCTCGGCGATCTCGCGGTAGATTAGCGAATCGTCGAAGCCGGCACGGGAAGCGTCCGCGGCGCTGCCGCCGAAATAGACACGATCCGGGCGCGCCCAATAAATGGCACCGAGACACATGGGGCAAGGCTCGCTGGAAGTGTAGAGCTCACAGCCGCGAAGCTCGAAGGCGCCGAGTCTGGCACAGGCAGCGCGGATGGCTAGGACCTCGGCGTGGGCGGTCGGGTCATTCGTTGTAGTGACGCTGTTGGCGCCTTCGGCGATGATTTCGCCGCCTCTGACAATGACGGCGCCGAATGGGCCTCCCCGGCCTGAGCGCACATTTTCGATGGCGAGCTCGATGGCGCGAGCCATGAAGGGGTTGTGCATGGTCTGAGTATAAGGTGAGAAGCAAGGGGCCTGAGCGCTGATGGCGAAAGGGCTTGGCCGAGGCAGGGCGACGCTGGCCTATGGCCTGCCCATACGGCGGCGCTACGCACGTCCTCGACCAGGAAACGTGCAGGCCAAAAGGCGGGAGTGATGACTCGGCAGGCTTTCATTTCAAAGCAGGTGGTCACACCGGAAGGACCGCGCGCGGCCGCGGTGCTCATCGAAGACGAGCGGATTCATGCGGTGGCTAAGATCGGGGAAGTGCCGGCTGATGCCAGTCGGCATGATTTCGGAGACGCCGCGATTTTGCCCGGGCTGGTCGATTCGCATGTGCACATCAACGAGCCGGGGCGGACTGAATGGGAGGGCTTTGAGACGGCGACGCGTGCGGCTGCGGCGGGCGGGTACACGACGCTGGTCGATATGCCGCTGAACTGCTTGCCTGCGACAGCGAACGTGGCGGCGCTTGAGGCGAAACGGGCGGCGGCGCGCGGAAAATGCCGCGTCGATTGGGCCTCCTGGGGCGCAGTGGAGAGCGAGAACCGGCAGGAGATTGAGGTCTTGGCAGCGGCAGGGGTGCTCGGATTCAAATGCTTCATGATTCATCCCGGTATCGACGGGTTCACCATGGTCACCGAGCAGCAATTGCGCGCGGCGCTGCCGCTCGTGGCCAGGACGGGCCTACCGCTGCTCGTTCACGCGGAGCTGGGCGGTCCGATAGAGGTGGCGACGGCGAGGCTCGAGGGAGCGGACTGGAGCTCGTATGGCACGTATTTGAGGTCGAGACCGGATGAGGCGGAGCTGGATGCAATTCGTCTGCTGATTTTGCTGTGCCGCGAGTTTGAGTTTCGGCTGCATATCGTTCATCTATCGACGTGGAAGGGTCTGCCGTTCTTGCGCGCGGCGAAAAGGGAAGGATTGCCGGTCAGCGTCGAGACGTGCCCTCATTATTTGCACTTTGCGGCCGAGGAGATTCCCGATGGCGCGACGCTCCGCAAATGCGCGCCCCCCATTCGCAGCGGCGAAAATCGCGAGAAATTGTGGCAAGGGCTCGGCCAAGGAGTGATTGACCTGGTAGCAACGGATCATTCCCCTTGCCCGCCGGTGATGAAAAAGCTGGATGAAGGAAATTTCCAGACGGCCTGGGGAGGAATCTCCAGTTTGTCGGTCGCATTGCCGGTAATGTGGACCGAAGCGCGGAAGCGAGGATTCGCCCTGAGCGATGTGGCGCGATGGATGGCGCAAGGACCGGCGCGTCTGGCAGGATGCCACTTGCAGAAAGGGCGAATCGCGGCGGGATATCACGCGGATTTGGTCGTCTTCGATCCGCAGGCGGAATGGGTGGTGACAAAGGAGCGGCTCTATCAGCGACACCTAGTTTCACCGTACATGGGCGAACGACTGCGGGGCGTGGTGAAGGCGACCTATGTTCGGGGCAAAGCGGTTTTCGAGGAGGGCCGGTTTCCGGGCGAGGCGATTGGAAGAGAATATCCGGGAGCTTGAAGACCAAGACCCGTTAAGCTGCGGCCCGAGATCCGGCCAGGCCGCGAGGAGGGCAACTGGTTGGCCGTTGGTCAGAATCACTAGGCGTGCTATATGCCGAACGACAGCAGGTTGCCGCGTACGCCACTAATGAATCGTACAAATCTCCGCTTTTTTGCGTCACAATAGGCCATGCCGGCGTCCCGGACTGAACACCTCATAGGATCCTCCACGCCGCGCAAAGAAGGGCGTGACAAAGTCAGCGGCCGCGCGCGTTACATCGACGACCTCAGTTTTCCCGACATGCTGCATGGCGCGACGGTGCGCAGCCAGATTCCGCGCGGAAAGATCACAAAGATCAATTTTGGCCCGGGAATCGCCTGGAACGAGTATGTCATCGTTTCCGCGAAGGACATTCCCGGGAAGAACTACATCGCGCTGATAGAAAACGATCAGCCATGCCTCGCCGATAAGATCGTCAATCACCCCGAAGAGCCGATTTTGCTGCTAGCGCATCCTGAGCGGAAAGCACTGCCAAAGGCCGTCGCCGCTGTGTCCATTGACTACGAACCGCTCCCGGCGGTTTTCACGATCGAAGAAAGCGAGCGCAAAGAACACATCATCTGGGGCGCGGACAATATCTTCAAGTCGTATCGAATCGAAAAGGGCGACGTGGAGAGCGCATGGACCAGGGCGGATTACATCGTCGAAGGCGAATACTTTACCGGCGCACAGGAGCAGCTTTACATCGAGACGCAGGGGGTGATCGCCGCGTTCGACAGAGAAAAAGGAATTACGGTGTGGGGCTCGCTGCAGTGTCCGTATTACGTGCACAAGGCGCTGATGGCCTTGTGCAACTTGCCGCAAGAAAAAGTGCGTGTAGTGCAGACGGAAACGGGCGGCGCATTCGGCGGGAAGGAAGAGTATCCGTCGATGATTGCCGCGCATGCTTCACTGCTGGCCATGAAGGCTGGTCGGCCGGTGAAAATCATCTACGACCGCGGCGAAGATATGGCTGCGACAACCAAGCGGCACCCGTCGCGCACGCGCCATCGTACGGCCGTGAGTAAGGACGGGAAGATTCTTGGCGGGGAAATCGATCTGGTGATGGATGGCGGCGGGTACATGACGCTTTCGCCCGTGGTACTCTCGCGCGCAACGATTCATGCGGGCGGGCCATACTATTGGCCAGGCGTGCGCGTGCGAGCGAAAGTGATAGCCACGAACACGCCTCCGCATGGAGCCTTTCGCGGATTCGGCGCGCCACAATCGCTGTTTGCCATGGAGCGCCACATGGAGCGCATCGCGCGCGCCGTCGGCTTGTCCTCGGCGGAGGTTCGGAGGCGCAATTTTCTCCAGCCGGGGCAGACGACCATAACCGAACAGATTATCAATGAGCCGATTGATCTGGGCAAATTGCTCGATCGTGCCCTTAAACTTGCAGGCTACCAGGAAAAGAAGAAGCGTTTCGTCAGAGAGAACGCTTCGGGTTCTCAGAAAAGAGGGATGGGAATCGCCGCATTCTTGCACGGCGCCGGGTTTACGGGATCCGGGGAGCGATATCTCGCATCAGTGGTGGGAGTCGAGGGGTGCAGGGATGGCGGCGTGAAAGTGCTCGTTTCGAGTACGGAGTTTGGGCAGGGGACGAACACGGTGCTTTGCCAGATTGCCGCTGAGGCGCTCGGTCTTCCCTATCAAGATGTGCGGATCGCGCAGCCCGACACGAACGAGGTGCCGAACAGCGGACCGACCGTAGCCTCGCGTACGGCGATGGTGGTGGGGAACTTGGTGGCCTCGGCGGCGCTAGGGCTGAAACAGACGCTCATCGGAGCGGGAATGCTGAAAGACCATCACACGACGGATGAATTTCATGCGGCTTGCCAGGCCTACCTAGCGGCGTACGGAACGTTGCGGTCGTTGGCGCATTATCAATCGCCTGAAGGAATCTACTGGGACGATCAAAAATACTGCGGGGAGGCCTATGCAGCGTTTGCCTGGGCGGTTTACGTTGCGGAAGTGGCGGTGGATTTGACGACCTACAGCGCGCGAGTGGACGACTTCGTGGCCCTTCAGGAAATTGGCCGGGTGCTCAATCCGGTGTTGGCGCGCGGGCAGATTCTGGGCGGCGTGGCGCAGGGAATTGGGTTCGCCTTGTATGAAAAAGTAGAATGGCAAGGCGGGCGCATGGCCAACAGCCAGATGACCAATTACATTGTGCCTACTTCGGCGGACATGCCTGGGGTCCGCGTGTATTTCGAAGAGCTGGGCAATCGCCATGGCGCCTTTGGCGCCAAAGGAATCGGCGAGCTGCCCATGGATGGGCCGGCGCCAGCGGTTGTCAATGCCATCGAAGACGCGCTGGGGATTGCCTTCGACAACGTGCCGTTGCTGCCGGAGACCATCTTCGAGGGCGTCAAACCAACGGCGGCTGCTTCGTGGGAGCGCGAAGATCGCGCCCATGATCGCACGCCCGCCAGAACCCGATGAGCACCTACCGCGGCGCGAAGCGCGAAATTTCCTTTACGGTCAACGGCGAGCGTCGCACTGTGCGCGCATACCCGATCGAACGCTTGCTTGACGTACTGCGCCAGCAGCTCTCACTGACCGGCACGAAGGAAGGATGCGGCGAGGGTGAGTGCGGCGCGTGTTCAGTGCTGATCGACAATGAGCTCGTGGATAGCTGCCTGGTGCCGGTGGCCCAAGTGGAAGGTGCGAGCGTGGTCACGATCGAAGGCCTCGCGGCTGATACTAGATTTCATGCGTTGCGCGATACATTTCTTGAATGCGGCGGAGCGCAGTGCGGTATCTGCACGCCGGGAATGATTCTCGCGGCCATCGATCTGCTGAATCGCAAGCCTATCCCCACGATGGAGGATATTCGTGAAGGGCTCTCGGGCAATCTGTGCCGCTGTACTGGGTACGTGCAGATTCTGGAGGCGGTGGCGGAAGCGGCGCGGCGCACGGTGATCAGATGAGGTCTGATCCCTCCGAGTATGAATTTGTCATTGCCGCCAGTTTGCGGGAAGCCGTGCAGCTGCTTTCGGAACAGCCCAAAGCGTGGATGCCGATTGCGGGGGGCACCGATGTCATGGTGCAGTTGGCGTGGGGAGCACTGCGTGCGGACAGGTTGTTGAGCATCTGGAATCTTCCCGAGCTGCGCGCTATTGAGGTCTTGGGGGAGGAGATCCGGATCGGCGCGGGTTCAACCTACACGGATGTGCGGCGGCACCAGATCATCGCGCGGGAATTTCCGCTGCTCTCTCTCGCGGCGAGCTGGACAGGCGGAATAGCGAACCAGAATCGGGGTACGCTTGGCGGGAACATCGTGAACGCATCGCCAGCGGCGGATTCGTTGCCTGCACTGCTGGCGTACGAGGCGGAGCTGATTCTCGCCTCGGCAGAAGGCGAGAGGCGCGTCGCCTACCTGGATTTTCACAAGGACTACAAGAAGATGGAGCTTGGCCCGGCCGAACTGATTCGCGCCATTTGTTTAAAGCCGCGATTTCGGAAATACGTTTCGTATGCGCGGAAGGTTGGCGCGCGCAGCGCCCAGGCAATTGCCAAGGTCTCGATCGCTGCGCTGGGGCGAGTTGAAAAAGACAAGGTGGCCGAAGCGCGGATTGCGCTCGGAAGTGTCGCACCGATTCCTATTCGGTTGCGGGAAACCGAGCGCGTGCTGGTAGGCAGCCGGCTGGACGCCCAGACGATGGCGCGGGCGCGAAAGATGGCAGTGGCCGAGTCGCGCCCCATTGACGACATTCGCTCTACGGCGCGCTATCGAGCAGCCGTGGTCGAAAACCTGGTCGCGGAATTTCTCGAAACGCTTGCGGCGGCGCAAAGCGATGAGTGACCTGCTGAAGCGGTGGAATCTGCTGTCCATGCCGGAAGCAGAGCGCGACATCTTGGCGTGCGGTGGCTCGCGCGCGTGGGCACGAGGAATGGCCAACCGGCGGCCGATTGCGAATGAAACGGCGCTGCTAACCGCGTCTGATGAAATTTGGCGGAACGTAAGCGAGCAGGATTGGAACGAGGCCTTTCAAAGCCATCCGCGGATTGGCGAACCGAAGACGCAGCAGGCTGTGCAGGAGCGATCCGGGGCCTGGTCGAAACAGGAGCAAAGTAGTGTCGCAAGGGAAACTGACTTAGTGAGGGCCGCGCTGGCCGAGGGCAACCGAGAGTACGAGCAGCGCTTCGGGCGCATTTTCATCGTGAGCGTAACCGGCAAGAGTGGCGCCGAAATATTGGAGATTCTGCGAGGCCGGCTTCGGAATGACCCAGCGACGGAAATGCTCGAAGCCGCCGAGCAGCAGCGGCAAATCACGCGCCTGCGTCTGAAAAAGTGGTTGGACGAATGATACAAATCTCGACACACGTACTCGATACGGCCGCCGGAGCCCCGGCCCGCGGCGTGGCTGTTCATTTGGAACATCGCGAGAATTCCGGTGAATGGCGAGTGATCGGTTCGGGTCGAACCGACCAGGACGGCCGCTGTTATCAACTGGTTCCAGATGGTGAAGGCCTTCTGCCAGGTACCTATCGGTTGGCCTTCGACACGGCAGGCTATCACGCCGCACATAACGTGCACGGCTTGTACCCCATCGTGCAGATAACATTTTCTTTACGGGAAGGCGAGACGCATCTGCACGTCCCGTTGCTGCTCGGACCACACAGCTACACGACGTATAGGGGAAGCTGAACGGATGATCACACTGGGCAACAACCGATATGGCAAATCGCGCGTCAGACTGGTGCGCGTCGAACGCCAGAGAGAGAAGCACGAGCTGCGCGAGTGGAGCTTTGAGATTTTGCTCGAGGGCGATTTTGAGGCGTGTTTCACCGAAGGCGACAACAGCAAAATTCTCCCGACGGACACGATGAAAAATACGGTTTACTCGCTGGCCCGAAAGTCAAGCGCCGCGTGCATGGAGGAATTTGCCAAAGAATTGATTGATTTTCTGCTGGCCGGCAATCCGCAAGTGTCGCATGCGGAAGTGAACGTTTCGGAAAAACTGTGGGAGCACGTGATGGCCAACGGGGAGCCGCATCCAACGACATTTATCCAGCGAGTCGGAGAGCGGCCAACAACCAGCGTCGAGCGAGCGCAGGGGCGCGACTTCTCGGTCGTGTCGGGACTGGAAAATCTGATCATCCTGAAGACCGCCGGCTCGGGTTTCGAGGGCTACATTCAGGATTCGCTGACGACGCTGCCGCCGACATGCGATCGCCTTTTCGCCACGGCTTTGAAAGCGAATTGGACCTATGGTTCGCCAGAAGTGAATTTCGAGAAGGTGCGTCTCAACCTCCGCGAAATCCTCATCGGTGCCTTTGCCATACATGACAGCAAGTCGGTGCAGCACACCCTCTACGCGATGGGCCGGGCCGCGCTCGAGGCCGTTCGAGAAGTGCAGGACATCAAGCTGGTCATGCCGAACATCCATTGCCTGCTCGTGGACCTTTCGCGCTTCGGACAGGACAACCCTAACCAGATCTTTGTGCCTACCGATGAGCCGCATGGCTACATCGAGGCGTGTGTTTCTAGGAAGAAGTAGAGCAAGGGCGAAGATTCCGTGCCGATCAGTAATGAAAGTCGGGCCCAGGCGAAGACAGTCATCGACCGCTGCCGGAAATTGGCAGGCTTCAGCGAGCGTCCGGACTCGACCAGCCGGCCGTTTCTTTCCCCGCCGGTGCGCGATTGTCATCAGGAAATCGCGGAATGGCTGGAACCGCTCGGCCTTGGTGTACAAATCGATGCTGCGGGCAATTTGCGTGCGTTCTACGCGGGGATCGATAAGGCCGCGCCGCGGCTGCTGATCGGATCGCATCTCGACACGGTGCCTGATGCGGGGGCGTTTGATGGAGCACTCGGCGTGGTTCTGGCCGTGTCGCTGGTTGAATCGCTGGAAGGTGAGCGTCTGCCCTTCGGAATTGAAATCGTAGGATTTTCCGAAGAGGAGGGAGTCCGTTTCGGCACACCATTTATCGGTAGCAGGGCGCTGGTCGGACGCCTCGATGAAGAATTGCTGCGGCGCGAGGACGTGCGCGGTGTCAGCGTGCGCGCGGCGATCGAGGATTTCGGTCTCAAGCCTGGGGAAATTCCTCTGGCGCGTTTAAAAGCTGATGTTCTCGGTTATGTCGAGTTTCATATCGAACAAGGCCCGGTACTGGAGGAACTCGGACTGGCGCTTGGCGTAGTAGAGACGGTTGCCGGGCAAAGCAAGCGGGAGTTTCTCTTTGTGGGGAGAGCGAATCACGCAGGCACCACACCGATGCATCTCCGCCGCGATTCGGTGGCGGCGGCGGCGGAATGGATTTCGCTCGTGGAGTGTGAAGGCAAAAGTGTGCCGGGGCTTGTGGCCACGGTCGGCACGGTCGAGGCGAAGCCTGGCGTGGCGAATGTGATCGCGGGCGAAACGCGACTGACGCTCGACGTCCGGCACCGGGAGGACGACGTGCGCAGGCGCGCCGTCGAGCGCTTGATTCATGCCGCAGAAGAAATCGCTGCGCGACGTGGGCTGGCGGTGACAGAGCGCGCACTGCTGAGCCAGCCGTCGGTGCCGATGGACCCAGGTCTGGTTGAGCAGATTGAGCAAGCAATTCGCAAAGCGGGCTGCGAGCCGCACCGGATGGCGAGCGGCGCGGGACACGATGCCATGATCCTTGCCGAGAAGGTCCCTTCCGCCATGATTTTTCTGCGCACACCCGGCGGGATCAGTCACAACCCGGAAGAAGCCGTGGAGATCGAGGATGTGGCCAAGGCGCTCGAAGCTGGCCGGCATTTACTTGAGCTGCTGGCCGGATCGCCCGCTCTTCAAAGGAGGATGAGACGTGCATAAGCTCGGTCACACTCGCAGCGCGCGGCGTGCCGATCACCTTCTGCAGACCTCGGATACCTTCGTGCGGGCGCCGTTGCCGGGGATGAAGCATTCGACGGCGATCGTACACGCGGGACCGGCGATTGGTGCGGGCTTCACTCAATACACGGCGGAATTCGAACCAGGCGGCGAACTAGGTAAGACGGGCGGACAGCGCTTCGTCTATGTGATGGAAGGAAGGATTCATATCGAGGCGGACGGCGAGAAGCGGGAGCTACACCCTCGCGGGTACGCGTTTTTGCCGGAGGGGGCGGCGCACAGAGTGGTTGCCTCCGGTGCCAGCCGCGCGGCGGTGATCGAGAAAAAGTATCAGCCGCTGGGGGCGGTGCAAGCGCCCGCGGCGATTCTCTCGTCTGAGGATGCGGTCACTTCAAATCCGCTGGGAGGCGACCCAGACTTGCAGGTGAAATGCCTGTTACCGGATGCACCGGCTTTCGATTTTGCGGTGAACACGATGGTCTATCAGCCCGGGGCAGCGCTCAGCATGGTCGAAATGCACGTGATGGAGCATGGCCTGCTCATGCTCGAAGGCGGGGGAATTTATCGCCTCGGTCATTTTTGGTACCCGGTGACCGCGGGGGATTTCATCTGGATGGGGCCGTGGTGCCCGCAATGGTTTGGCGCAATTGGAAAAATTGCAGCGAAATATTTGATTTACAAAGATTGGCACCGCCATCCTCTCCTAGGATAGTTGATGAAGATTGAGATCGATTCGGCGCGCCTGCTGGCCGAGATCGAAGAGCTGGCCTTGATTTCGGAAGCGGAGCCGCCGGTTGTAACCCGTGTGGTTTTTACGTCAGCCGACATGCGCGCTCGCCGGTGGTTGAGCGAACGCTGCAAGGCGGCGAGCCTCCGGGTACGGCACGACGCGGTCGGTAACACGTTTGCGCGTTGGCAAGGCTCAGATGCGACAGCGCCAGTCGTCGGAACTGGCTCGCACATCGACGCGATTCCTAACGCCGGGAAATATGACGGTGTCGTCGGTGTGCTCGGCGGGCTCGAAGCGATTCGCGCATTGCAGGGCAGCGGATTCAAGCCGAAGAACCCTGTCGAACTGCTGATTCTCACTTCCGAGGAGCCCACCAGGTTTGGAGTGGGCTGCATCGGCAGCCGTTTGCTGGCGGGCACGTTTTCGCCGAGTGCCGCCCGGGCTCTGAAGGACCAGGGCGGTCAATCGCTCGACCAAGTGCGACAGCAAGCGGGATTCGAAGGCGAACTGGAAAGTGTCAAATTGCCGGACGAGTATTACAAGGCCTTCGTTGAATTGCATATCGAGCAGGGGCCTCTGCTCGAACGGGAGCACATACCGCTGGGAGTGGTGATCAAGATTGCGGCTCCGGCGAGCGCACGCGTCACGATCGAAGGTACGGGGGGACACGCGGGCGGGGTGGTGATGGCGGACCGGCACGACGCATTGTGTGCGGCGGCTGAGTTGATTCTGGCCATCGAGAATGCGGCAGAAACGAGCGGATCGCCCGATAACGTGGCCACGGTCGGGATGTGCGAGGTGTTTCCGGGCGCGGTGAACAGCATTCCCAGCCGCGTGCGAATCAGCGTCGATGCGCGCGATACCCAACTGGCAAAGCGCGATGGGGTCATGCGGGCGATCCAGGCCGCATCGAAGGAAATTGCGACGCGCCGAGGCGTGAGCATACAACTGGAATTGCTCAATGCGGACGCTCCGGCGGAATGCGCGCCGTTGGTCGTCGATGCATTGAGGGCTGCCTGCATCGAGCAGGGACAGAAGTTCATGACCATGATGAGCCGCGCGTATCACGATTCCCTATTCCTGTCGCGCGTTGCGCCGGTAGCCATGCTTTTCATTCCCTGCCGCAATGGGTACAGCCACAGGCCGGATGAGTACGCCTCGATCGAAGACATTTCTCGAGGGACGCTGGTATTGGCCGAGACGCTGGCGAGCCTCTCCGGCTAGGTCTTCGCCGAAATCACCCGAGCTCGAGCGGGCCCAACGTTTCTCCACAGCTAGCGAGAGACCCGTTGTAGGAAGGAAATGACGGTCGATTCGTACAGCGCCGGATGAGAGCTGAAGGTGGAGGTGTGGTCGGCGCCGGGAATAATAAGGAGAGCCTTAGTGGGGCTGCGGGTGGCTCTGT
>Ga0306920_100002391_pt1 | contig 23728 bp, 16 predicted proteins | sample flu12Cox44000170_FD_204666 | JGI IMG/M metagenome (GOLD analysis project Ga0306920, IMG submission 204666) | Lab enrichment of tropical soil microbial communities from Luquillo Experimental Forest, Puerto Rico - flux4day.12C.oxic.44.000.170 (v2)... | ecosystem: Environmental > Terrestrial >...
TGCTGCGCGGAACTTTCCGACCCCAACGCGCACTCTCTTGTCCACTGGATTTGCACCCGCTCAGCCGTGCCGCTGCCCCCCCGAGCCAACTGCAATCGTTTCGAAAAATCCCAAGTGTTTAGGTTTACGTCGCCACCCTCTCGCACTGGCGTTGTCCAGCAAGTTCTGTGACGCTATCTTGCCCCTGAAGCCTTCTCGTATGAAACTCCGTCGCATTCTGCTGGCCGCGTACTTCTTGCATCTCACTCCGGCGCACGGCCAGACGCTCCTCTATTCGTTGACCTACTCGGAAACCCGGGCAAGCTCCCAGGCGCGCTTGGCTAACCTGCCTAGGATGCCGGGCCAGCGCACGCAGCAGCAAAACTTGGACCTTTTGCGCAACACGCGCAAAAACGAAATCTATTCGCTCTCTCTGGCCGACGGCACGCGTACGCTGCTCTTCTCCGATGAAGGCATGAACCTGGAGATCAAGGCGTCGACGAGCGTTGCCGGCGAGGGCAGAGCGTATGCCATCGGAACCTGGCGCGAGTATCGCTCCACGCCCACTCCCGGCGTCTATTCAGACGATGCCGTCTACCAGCTGGCTCTCGACCGTTCGAATCAGTACCGCGAGATCGCCCCAGCCCCGGCCCGCCAGCCACTGGCGATCCTGAATCCGCGGTCGAACAAAGCGCTGCTACCCTCCTACGGCGACCATGGGTTCTTGGTCTCGATTTATGCCGTACCCGAATGGAACCTGCTTCACTCTTGGAACCTGACCGAGCTGGTACGGGACTCATGCGGCGGCTGCACGCCGGTGAGCTATGGTTGGCTGGCGGACGGCCAGCGCGTATTCGTCAATCTCACCGTGGTGGGAGATGAGGGCGAGGATACCGCGGACCAGCCAGGCGCTTATCTTTTTTCCGAAGCGGGGGGGAGACTTGGCACGATCCCCGCAGAGGTGGGAGCCTTGCAGGTTGCTGGCTACGTTCACCTGGAGCGGCACCTTCTCGGCCAGTTGCCGGATGGCCGTTATCTTCTTCTCGACTATGCGGCAAAACAGGGAACCTCTCCCCGCAAAACCGAGCCATTTCTAGTGCTCTCCAGCCCCAACGCAAAAGTCGGCAGGGCGCTTCCATTGCGGTTTCCCATCGGCACCGTGTTCGTGTCGCCCTCAGGAAAATCCATCGCCTACCTCGAAGATCGCCACCTGCCGACTTACCGCACTGAAGTACATTTGTGGGTCAAAGACGTAGAAACCGGTGCGGAAAGAGAAGTCTTCGCCGCACCCCCGCCGCCTCCGCCCAACTCGCTCGAACCAAACGTGACGCTCCGCCTCCTCGGCTGGGTGGAGTAGCGAGGCCAAGAAAGTAGGGGGAGGTCACAGCTCGCTCGCGTCGGTGCCTGTGAAGCTGTCTACGCAGCAACTTCGGAACAAGTTTCAGAACAGCCGCGTCCAAAGGCGCCTAACTGAGCCGATCGAACAGAAAACCGTCTGATATTTGGCTCTTGTCAATCGTTTGACTTGAATGTGTGAGGGCTACTTCGCGCTTAGTTTAGAGAGGCGTTCCGCGGCGGCTTGGAAGGTAGATTCCCTCTTGCAGAAAGTGAAACGCAGGTGTGCCCTCCCGTCGGCGGGATTCCGATAGAAGCTCGAGCCGGGCACCGCCGCAACGCCGATGTCCTTCACCAGATATTTCGCGAAACTGACATCATCTGGGAAGTTAAACGCCGAGATGTCGGTCATGATGTAGTACGCTCCGCGCGGCTTGAAACAGTGAAATCCCGCCCGAGTGAGAATATCCAGCAGGCGGTCGCGACGGACCAGGTATTCGCTCGCGAGCGTCTCATAATAACTGGCCGGCATTTCGAGCGCGAGAGCCCCTGCTTCTTGGAGCGGCGCGGCAGCTCCCACGGTGGCGAAGTCATGCACTTTGCGGATCGCTGCGGTAACGTGCGGAGCCGCGACGGCCCAACCGACGCGCCACCCGGTCACACTGTAAGTCTTCGAGAGCGCATTGATCGTGATGGTGCGGTCGCGCATGCCCTCGATCGTAGCGAGCGAGGTGTGCTGGGCGCCGTCGTAGAGCATGTGCTCGTAAATCTCGTCGGTGATCGCAAAGGTATTCCACTGCAGACAAAGATCACGAATCGTGTCGAGTTCGGCCCGCTCAAAGACTTTGCCCGTGGGATTATTCGGCGTATTGAGAATGATGGCCTTCGTTGCGGGGCCGAACGCGGCAGCCAATTCGTCGGGATCGAAGCTCCACTCGGGCGGATGCAGCTTGACAAAACGCGGAGCGGCACCCGAAAGAATCGCGTCGGGCCCATAGTTCTCATAAAAAGGTTCAAAGACAACGACTTCATCTCCCGGATTGATGATCGCCATCATGGAGGAAAGCATTGCTTCGGTCGATCCGCAGCAGACAGTGATTTCGCGCTCGGGATCCACGGAAAGACCCTGCGTGCGTTGAAAATTCGCGGCGATCGCGTCGCGGAACTTCTTCGCGCCCCAAGTGATGGCGTACTGGTTGATGTCCGCGTCGATGGCCGCTTTCGCGGCGTTTTTGATTTCAGGCGGTGCGGGAAAATCGGGAAAGCCCTGCGAGAGATTGACCGCGCCGTACTTCAAAGCGAGACGCGTCATTTCACGGATCACCGATTCCGTGAAGCGCTCTGCTTTCGCGGAAAGCTTCGGGCTAGTGGCCGCCGTTGAGGCGGCCGCCCCGGGCGTCGCTTTGAGGTCCATACAGCCGGTGATAGATCTCCGAATTGCGCGCGATGATTTGAACGTACTGCCGTGTTTCTGTGAACGGAATCGAGTCGACAAATTCAGCCGTGTCGCGATAGGTCTGGCCGGTGGTCCACGACTCGACGCGATCCTCTCCCGCATTATAGGCTGCCAGCGCTGCCTCCGTGCTGCCGAACTGTTTCACCAAGGCGGCAAAGTAGGCAGTGCCCAGCCGCACATTGTAATCGGGATCGGTCAAACGCAAACGAGAATAGCGAATCTTCTGGTCGCGTGCCAAGCGGCGAGCAGTTCCCGGCAGGAGCTGCATCAAACCAACGGCGTCTTTCACGGAATGGGCCTCCGGATCAAAGGCGGACTCTTGGTGGACTAATCCGGCAATCAGTAGAGGGTCCACTCCGAAGTGCGCTGACCATCGGCGTATCGACGATTCGAACGGTAATGCGTAAGCGGTGGTCCAAACCTCGCGCGGAACGCCGAAAAACGGTTGGGATTCTAGCTGCGGAAAAATCTGCCGCACGGCCACAATGGCGGCACCGTAACGACCTGCGCTTGCCGCCGTCTGAGCGACCTCGAGCAGGAGTCGCGGGTCACCCGTTGCATCATAACCTGCCCGCAACTCGAGCTCGGCGGAGGAGTCGAAGGCAATCGAGCGCAGAGCCTGAGCGCGTGCGTGATGTCCTACCGCAGCAGGGGGTGTCTCACCGTCCAACTTGGGTACCGCGGCAACAGGGGGGATTTGCGCGACTACATCCAAAACTTGCACTGGTTCCCTTCCGAGCGCGCGCAGACGCTCTGAAGCGAGGGTTTCAAAATAATTCTGCCTGTATCGATCGGTCAGCTTTAAGTAATAGCTTCGCGCGAGCGTCAGCTGATTGTCTTCTTCGGCCAGCCGACCGAGCCAGTACAGAGCGTCGGCGGTGTAGGGGGAGCCGGGAAACCGGCGCAGGTGTTCGGTCAGCAGCGCAGAGGAATCCGGCTGTCGCTTGAGCACTGCGGTCCAGCCGACACGCCACTGCGCCGCTGTTGCATCGGCGGCCGTTGGGAAATTCTCTTCCACACGCTTGTAGTAACTTGCGGCACGATCGCGATCGAGTTGAACCCAGTAGTAATTCCCGGCCAAGAAAAGAGCGGATTCGGCCGAAGAGCTCCCCGGGGCGCGCATCACCGAAGCTTCTACCGCCGCGGTCATTTGGGCGTCATCGTGCCGTGAACGATAGTAGTCTGCAAGCGCAGCAAAGCGTTCCGCATCCACTTCGGGACTCGTAATCTGAACTGAGACCAGCTCGGCGGGCCCGGCCCCCAGCGCCACACCGCATTCGAGAATTCGGAGCGCGGCGCGCTCACGCTCCGCGCCCGAGAGTTCAGCCAGGAGCGAGGAATATTCGCTGCGGGCATCAGGCCAATCCCTTTCGGCAAAGAGGGTGGACGCGTGTTCGAGGCGCCCCGAGAGCGAGAGGTGGGGGAACTTGTCACCCAGGGTGCCGCGAAGGAAACTGAGCTTGACACCGGCCTCGCGCGCCTGTTCACTGGTCGGAAAACGCAGGTAGACCGCTTCATAATCGCTGGCCGCCCCTAGCAGGTCACCCGTGCGCTCACGGGCCTCGGCGCGCAGCAGAAGCAGACTCGCCTTCCCGGAGCTGACGCCAGCGGAGTCCAGAGCCGCCACAGCATCGGCCGGTCGGTTCGAGGCCATAGCTGCCTCGCCTAGCGATTGAAGGGCTTGGTCGGTAATCACAGAATCAGGAAATTGCGTGCGAAATTGCTTTAACTCGCTCAGTGCATCGGCGTTGCGATCCTGAGCCAGATTGGTTTCCGCGGTCCAATAGAGGGCATAATCGGAAAGGAGCGGATCGTTCTTCGCGTGCTCGAACCATTTCATCGCCTGGGCGTAGCGTCCTTTGTTGTAATCAAAATAGCCGAGCGCGAGAGCTGCGCGCACCCCCAAAGTGCCCGACGATTTCTCGATCGCAATTGCGCTGAGCTGTAGGTAGGCTCGCTGCCCATCTGGGCCCTTTAGAGATCGTGCCAGCCGTTCGAGCTCCTTTTGAGTAAGCGCCGCTTTGTGAGAGGAAGCAGCCGATGGCGTAGCGCCGGTACGAGCCAGGCACGGCGAGCACAGCAACACAACCGTGCCAAGCATTGCCATGAGCCAGCTGGGAAATCTCATGCCAGGAATATTAATGCCGAAATGCCGGTGAGGGATAGGGATACTCGCCGAGGGTTCTGGGATCGCCCTCTCCAAGGATTTCGACCATCCAATGATGGAAGTAATCGACCGGATGATCCTGAATGGTGCGGAAACGACGGTCATATTCCTTTCGTGCCTTATCTAGATCGCTTCGCAATCTTACACAGAGGTCCTTGTTTTCGCGGCCAAGACGAACGTCCTTGGGGCGCAATAGTTTGATGTCTTGCATCGCCACTTTGGCAACTCGATTTGCGCGACGATGCAATTCCTGAAGCTCCCTCGGGAGTGCCGAGACGTCGAAGGCCCGCGTCTCTAGAATCGCTTCGGGTACGCACACAGCGGTGGAATCCGCTGTGTTGGGTTGCACGGTCATTTCGCTGGGAGGAGTTGAAATTTCTTCGGCCGCGCCAACCCACTCGGGCGCGGGTTGCGCGGAATGAGCCTCTGGCTCGGGACCCGGTGCGGCCATGCCTAGATCTTCCGCGGCGGCCGGTGCTTCAGGCGTCGCTTCCCCTTCCGAATAAACGTCTTCGCGGGGCTTAAGCGCGACCGCGACAAAATGCGAAAGCACCGACAGGCCGGCTGCAAGGGCGGCCGCAGACGTCTGCGCTCGCAGCATGGCTGGTAGCGCGTTACTGGGACGGCTCGACGAGCAGGCTGCTACCAGATCGGCATAAGCTTGCTGCAACTCGTCTGCAGTGCGCTGCAGCGGCATCAGATTATCCCGCAAGGCCCGGGAGACAGCCTGTTCCAAGGCGTGTTCTTGAGATAGCTGGCGTTCTGTCAAGGGATTTTCCCGCCATTCGCGATTATGGAAACGCGATCAGAGAGTGTCAACTGACATTCCGGCAAGTAGTTCCTGACTGTGCAGCAGCTGTTATTGGCAGCTTTCCGCGTTTCGAATGGCCCTGGCGAAGGTTTTTTTCTTGCCTTCGCCGAGGCTCATACGTATCTTCTCGAGCGGTGCTGACAGCCGAGCAAGTACGTAAGCTGCTAAAGCTCGAGCCGCTTGGGGTGGAGGGTGGTTTATTCGCGGAGGTGTACAGATCCGCACAGCGGCTGCCGCCAGATGCCTTGTCAAAGTGCTATTCGGGCGAGCGATCGCTCTCCACCGCGATCTACTATATGTTGACTCCCGAAACCTTTTCCGCGATGCACCGTCTTAAAGGCGACGAGATTTATCACTTTTATTTGGGCGATCCTGTCGAGATGCTGAAGCTCAAGCCCGATGGTTCTGCCGAGGCTCTGCTGCTCGGGCACAACCTGGCCGCTGGTATGCGAGTGCAGCAACTGGTTTGTGGAGGGACATGGCAGGGCTCGCGGCTGGCTCCCGGCGGGACCTTTGCGCTGATGGGCACGACCATGTCGCCGGGATTCGAGGCAGCCGATTTCGAGCTCGGCAATCGCGAGGATCTTAGCGCCGCGTATCCAGCTTATGCCCCGCTTATAGCCATGCTCACACGGTATGCGGCCGGGGCGGCAAGGATTTGAGTTTTTCTTGCTGTGGGCAATGACAGGTGTTTCTCGCCGGGGGAATAACATGAAATCTTTCATTACTGCGATCGGTGTTGTAGCTGCGATGTTGTGCGGTGTCCCCGTGTCACTGCAGGTGCAGGCGGCGCCGTCGAAATGCGATCGCGCTTGTCTGATGAAGAGCGTCGATACCTATCTAGGCGCCGTTGTCTCACACGATCCTTCGAAGGTGAAGTTTTCACCGGATGTGAAGTTCGTGGAAAACATCACGCCGATGAAACCGGGCGACGGGCTTTGGAAGACCGCGACGGAGGGCCCAGCCACATTCAAGATTTACGTGCCCGATCCGGTTTCCGAGCAGGTTGGCTTTCTCTGTGTGATGAAGGAAAACGATAAACCGATCGAGCTGGCGCTGCGCCTGAAGATCGTCGACGGAAAGATCACCGAAGCTGAGCACCTCATCGCGCGTAATCTTACCGAGAGAAGTCTGAAGAATCTCGAGACGCCGCGGCCCGGCTTGCTTGCCTCCGTTCCGATAAATCAACGCGTCGCGCGCGATGAAATGTTGAAAATCGGCGCCTCGTATTACGAGGCGCTGGTCACTGCTGATGCCAATGACGCTCCTTTTGCAGATGATTGCGTCCGGCGCGAAAACGGAATGCAAACCACCAGCAATCCGCCGCCAGCTACTCCAGGCGGCATCGGATCCACGGGGGCGCTGGGGTGCGCCGCTCAGCTGCGCACGCACACCTTCGACTACATTAAGCGCATCGAGCCTCGCCGGGTCTGGATAGCCGATCCGGAAACCGGGCTTGTTTTCGGCCTCTCGCAATTCCGCCATCCGATGGAGGAAAAATTCGTTAAAATCGTGGGCGTGCCCGGGGTAGACCATATTGACATGAACTTCAAACCGTTCGATCTTCCCGCCGCGCATATTTTCAAAGTCAGCGGTGGCCAAATTCACGAAATCGAGGCCATGGGCTTCTCGGCTCCCTATAACTCGAAGACAGGCTGGGAGCAGTACGACGCAAAGGCGCAGTAAATCAGTTAGCGGCGGCCGAGAACAAATCGCCATTCGAGTCCGATTCGCGGAACGCCAGGAAATGGCTCCTCGCGACTGATCGGAAGCATCCTACGGGTTAAGCACCGTTCCCCACCCCTCGAAGCGCTTTCTGGGCCGTCTTGCCGAGCAGCCTGCCGTACCAAGGACGGATCGCACGGACCTCAGAAGGAGGGATTGCCATGGAAGAACGTCGCAACTTTTTCACGGGGCACTATGAATTTTTCCTCATTGCCGCCTATATCGCGCTGATGGCGATGGTGATTTTCTTCTTAGCCCTCTCAACCGGCTTTCAGATCGGCCTGCTCATCGCCTCTGCGCTGGTGCTCATCTGGATGCTTCGCGAGCACCGAGCGGACGAGCCGCCCTGCGGGTCGAATATTGGCGGGGAAGGAATAGACCGACCGAGAGTGGGCCACTCGATACCTGTAGGGCCGCCCAGGTAAACCGCGCTCACGCCGTTTTCCAACCAAGCGACAAGCGTAGAACGCAACGGGACCACTGGTGGAGGCGGGGGGAGTCGAACCCCCGTCCGAGAAGCCTTGCCACCCGAAGCCTACATGCTTATCCCGTTCCGAAGGTTTCGCCGATGGAACTCAGAGCGGGCAAGACGCCCCATCCGCTAGTCCGATTGATCTCGCCGCCGTGCTCCGGACCGAAACACGACGGCCAGCCTACTGTGTGACGCCTCATCTCAAGCGCGCAGGCGACGCTTGAGGAGACGCGCTACCTAGTTTTGGTTAGGCAGCGAGAGCCAACTGGGAGTTGCCAGTTGATTTGTTCTACCCTGTTTCGGGCGGGCAGGCCCCGGCATGCCTTCGAGCCGCGACAGCTTCCGTCGAAACCGTGTCGCCCCCGACGGACAACACTATTTTAGCATTCACGCCGCATGGGGGCCAACAATTCGGCGTGCCTGCTATCCAGGCAAGCCACTGAGTGGGTTGGCTTACGTAGCCGGAAGGCTCGGACGAAAGCCGTGCCCGGGGATGGGGACGTGGTCAGGCACTCGAATGCGAGGGGTCCGCTTGCCGCTGAAGTCGAGGTAGAGTTTGTGCTTCAGAATCCACTCTGGGAAGTGGCCCATGCGCAGAAGCGGGTATTTCATGGCCTTGCCAAAGAGCTTACGGCCGAGCAGATAGTAATAAAACGGGATGCCTAGGTTGTAGACCAGGTGAGCCCGTTTCGAGCGGTGAAAGAAATCGAGATTGTAGCGCCAGCAGGTGAAGAAAAACTCCCATTGCAGGTCGGTGAGCTGATAAAGCTTGGCACTTTCGCGCTTCTGCAGACGAGTGTCTTCGAGCGGCACGAATAGCGTCGGCACAACGCACCACTTCGCGTCCTTCAACGCATGAAGCAAATCCAGTGATAGACGTGTATCCTCGGCGGTTTCTCCGGGAAGGCCGATGATCCACGTGCAGAAAGGGAACCAGTTGTGGCGGTTGAGAATCTCCATGCCCTTCAGTACGACCTCCGGCCACTGTTCCGGCTTGAACGGATAGCCCTTACCCTTCATCAGCTCTCTGAACAGGCGCGGCGAGCCGGTTTCAATGCCAATGAAGAGATTCTGATAGCGCTTTTCCGGATGGGTAGAGGTGGGATGGGTGTGCACGCTCTTGTCCACACCGAGCTGCAACTCTGCAAGCATGTTCGGCTCAGCGACGATGGGGGCCATTGTGCCGTGAGTCAAACCGATGTACTCGATCCCAGGGACTGCAGCGACGGCTTGGAAAAGTTTCTTGAGCGCAAAGACATTCGGGGCGAAGCGCGGGCCATGCTCATAAAGAAACAGATCCTCGGTGACGAGCAAGGCGAAATCGGCACCTTCAGCGGCCTGCACTCGCACATTTGCGAGTATCTGGTCGAGCGGCAGGCTCTTGCCCCCGCGCAAAGCGACGGAGCAGAATTGGCAACCGCGACCACAGCCTCTGGTGATCTCTATCGCGCCGAACGTTGAGCGATGCTTGAGCGGCGGGATGCTCTCGAGCTTGGGGCTGTGCCCTTCGACCTTACGCGGAAGTGTGTCGCCGCGCACAGCCGCCTCGAAAAGCGGCAACAGTGTCTCTTCCGCTTCGCCGTCGACGATGCAGTCGATCAGCCACTCCCCTTGAAGGCCCTTTTTTTCGATCTGCCAGGAGCCCGGACCGCCCACGATGATCTTGATGTGGTCTTTATGCCTGCGCAGCACGGGATGGAGGATCAGGCGGCGAAATTCCTCGGCATTGATGGGCTCGACATCCGCTCCGTAAAAATAGGCGTAGACGTCGGTGGCAAACGTGATCCCCAGCGGATTATGTGCGTGAATGCCGACGACCTTGGTGTCTTCGCCGACGAACTTGTCCAGCTGACCCGCATAGCAAACCGCGATGTCTTCCTCCGGGAACTTCCGGGCGAGTAGCGCTTCTACAACACGCAATCCTTGCGGGACGTATTTGGCCTGGCCATCAGGCCAGGTTTCTCCCTCCGAGGCCCAGGTAACATTGAAAAGGGACGCATAACGCGCAGGAAGTGTGGCCAGCAGCATCTGCTTCCAGGTGCTGTGCATGTGCTCGCATGATTCAGACGTGCTGGCAGCAAGAACTATCTTTCGTCCACGCGATGGCATAGCCCCTCAGCTCAAAATGACCGCGGAATTTTAGCACAGCGGCGTCTACCCGTTCGGACCCTTCCGCAATCGGTCCGATTCTGTGCCGGGGCCGAAAAAAGAGGCGCACATACTTTCACACTTTCGCTGCCGCTCACCGGTTTGCTGACTCTCTACCGCCGGTTCTGCCGAGAAGGCTAAGCTGATTAGACCCTTGAAAGACTCGAGTGTTTCCGGTGCAAAAAGATCACGGCTCGCAGCGGCCTGGTGGAAAGCCCTTGTCCGAAGGAATAGCGCAAGAATGTTTCGAGAGTATGCTCGTTTTTCTCAAGTCCGTAAGGCTAAAAATCCGTGCCCATCAGAGCGCGCGTTTCTTCGACATGCTGGGTGAGCCACGAAAGCATGGACTGAGCGCGCCGGAATCATCGAAATCGCGGTAAGCGATTTCTTGCGCCTGGTGGAATGCCTTCGACAGGGACTGGGCGATCCAAGGAACCATCTAGCGCACTGCTCACCTGAACCATCCGCTTGAGGGCGTTCCTGGCCGAGGACTCGCTCAAGCGGCCGGCTTCACCGAATCCATCAGGCCGAAAAAGCCTTCGGCGAGCGTCGGATGAATGTAGACGGCACCCTTGAGCACCGTGTAAGGTGCGTCCGCTAGCATCATGGCGCCGAGCATCTGGACCAGTTCCCCGCCCTCACTGCCCAAGATCGCCGCTCCGAGGATTTTGTCGGTTTCTGCATCGATGACGATTTTCATTATTCCGGCTGTCTCGTCGCGTTCAATGGCGCGCGCGACGTATTGCATCGGATATATGCCCATCTTCAGTTTTCGTCCCGATGCGCGTGCTTCTTTCTCGGTCATGCCCACTCGGCCCAGTTGCGGATCGGTGAACAACGAATATGGCAGATAGCGATTCTCGATCGACAGCTTCTTGCCTTCGAGGATGTTAGCCCAAAGGATCTGGTAGTCGTTATAGGAAATGTGCGTGAACGCGGGCCCGCCCTTCACGTCACCGAGCGCCCAAATCCCCGCAACGCTGGTCTCCATTCGTCCGTTCACTTTGATATAGCCGCGCGGGTCGAGTGCGACTCCGGCCTTCTCCAGGCCGAAATTATCCGTGTTGGGGCGCCGCCCGGTGGCGACAAGGAGGTGAGTCCCGGTGACTGTTTTCGTCTGTTTGCCCGAGGCGATCGTCACGTTGATCTGACCTACAAGCTTTTCGATTCTTGTGGTGTTGGAATTGAGACAAAACTCGAGGCCCTCAGCCGCGAGCGCCTTTTCGAGTTCGCGCGCAATGTCCGCGTCTTCGCGAGCGAGCAACTGCTCGCCAGTATGAATGACCGTTACGCGGCTGCCAAACCGCTGAAACATTTGCCCAAACTCCAATCCGATGTACCCGCCGCCGAGAACAATCAAGTGTGGCGGAACTTCCTCTAACTCTATGATCGATTCATTGGTCAGATAGGGGACGCTGTCTAGGCCCGGAATAGGGGGTGCGACCGGGCGCGTTCCCGTATCGACAAAAATATTCCTACTCTCGATGATTTCGTCGCCTACCTGAACGGAATGCGGCCCAACGAACTGCGCGCGAATGTGATATAGACGCATGTTCTTGTGATTCGCAACGCGCTTGGCGTGCCCAGCTCGAAAACGCTCGACCACTTGATTCTTTCTGGCGATGATGGCAGGCAGATCGACCGAAACGTTTTCTGCCTGCACTCCCCAGCGAGCAGCGCTCCGCGCATAGTGGGCCACTTGCGCCGACGCGATCATCGTTTTGGTCGGCGTACAGCCCGTGTTAATGCACGTGCCACCGAGATGCGCCTGTTCAATCAGAGCTACGCTCCAACCGTGCTCTGCCAACGCGTACCCAAGCGGATTGCCACCCTGCCCCGAGCCGATTACGATTGCGTCGTAGTTCATGTGCCTTCTCCCGTTCGAGTCTTCCTCACGCCTGGCACCCCTCAGAGCATGGCACGCTTTGCGCTCAGGCTCCAGTCACATAAGATAGATCGCGACCTTCAACGAAGAGGAGAGAATGATCAGAAAATTTCAACCCGCGGCTCTTTGCGCCACGCTCGGCATTGTCTATTCCCTGTCGGCAGCTGCGGTTCACGCACAGAATCACGCACAGACGTCGTTCGGCCCGATTCGGGTCGAAGTCGATGAAACGCGCGCGCCTCAAAAAATCACACATGCGCATCTGGAAATGCCGGTGCAGCCGGGTCCGCTCGTGCTCTATTACCCGCAGTGGATTGCCGGCGAGCACATGCCCGACGGGCCGATCATCAATATGGCGGGTCTGAAATTTACATGCGCCGGAAAAACGATCCCATGGCGACGCGACCTGGTCGATATGTTCGCGTTTCATCTGGAAATTCCCCCAGGGGTGAGCAGGCTCGATATCGACTTCGATTTTCTGCTGGCCGCTCCGGCCGGAGGTTACTCGTCCGGCGCGTCGGCCACGGCGTTTCTCAATTTGGTGAGCTGGAATCAGCTCGTTCTGTATCCCAAGTCCTTCGACGCGGCGAACATAACCTGCATCCCGAGCGTGAAGCTGCCCTCTGGATGGAAATTCGGCACTGCCTTGCCCGGTGCGAAGGACAGCGGAGAAAGTGTCCAATTCGCACCCGTTTCCCTCGAAACTCTGATCGATTCTCCTGTGATTACGGGCCGCTACTTTCGCACGATTCAATTGACGCCTGGCGAGACACCCAGCCATGAAATCGATATCGCCGCAGATAGTGCCGCCGACTTGGCGATGTCTTCTGAAACGCAGGCGCATTTGCGCCAATTGGTGGCCGAAGCCGGCACCTTATTCGGATCGAGGCACTATCGCGACTACCATTTTTTGCTGACTCTGAGCGATAACGTCACGCATTTCGGTCTCGAGCACCATGAATCGAGTGACGACCGCACCCGCGAGCACAGCCTTACCGATGAGGCCACGCGCATTGATTTCGCAGGCTTGCTCCCTCACGAGTACGTGCATTCTTGGAACGGCAAATACGGTCGCCCAGCAGACCTGCTCAGTCCCGATTATCAGCAGGCAATGAAGGACGATTTGCTGTGGGTTTACGAGGGCTTGACCGAATACCTGGGCAGCGAAGTCCTGACGGTCCGCAGCGGCCTCTGGAACCAGCAGCAGGGCCGTGAGGAACTGGCGCGTGTCGCGGGCGCGCTCGACAACCAACCCGGCCGAAGGTGGCGTCCGCTGCAGGATACAGCCGATTCCGCGGTTTTTCTCTACAACGCGGGGAGCGATTGGCAGAATTGGCGCCGTGGGACGGACTTCTACGAAGAGAGCGTGTATCTCTGGCTCGATGTGGATGACACGATTCGCCGCCTCACCGACGATAAAAAGTCGATCAACGATTTCTGCCGCCTCTTCTACGGCGGGTCGACTGGCCAGCCTGACGTGAAACCGTACACGCTCGACGATGTGGTCGCCGCCTTGAACCGCGTGACTGCGTACGATTGGGCGACCTTTCTGCGCTCCAGGCTTGATTCGACAACGCCGGACACCATCGATGAGTCCCTTGAAAATAGCGGCTGGAAACTCATCTACAACGATCAGGCCAATGAGATGCAGGACAACCACGATGCCGTAAGGCGACAAGTCAACTTGAGCCTCTCAATCGGGCTCCAACTTGTGGATGACGGAACCGTTGAGGACGTGATCTACGACAGTCCATCCTATAAGGCGGGCATGGGCCCCGGGATGAGAATCACGGCGGTTAACGGCAATCAATTTTCTGTCCAAGCAATAAAAGATGCCGTACGGGCAGCAAAGGGTACGACTGCCCCGATTCAGTTGATCGTGGCGAACGCCCCAGCCGTTGAGACCTACTCGGTCGATTACCACGGTGGCCTTCGCTACGCGCACCTCGCGCGGGATGAGAGCCGTCCCGATTTTCTGAGCGAGATTTTGCGTTCGCAGGCGCCCTAAGGGACAGAAAGCCAGGACCGGCGGGGGTCGGTCATTGTCCGATGAGAATGGCCACGGCTGTTTGCGGCTCTGTGCTGATGTTGCTCGGGCTAGCTGCGTTAATACATCCGAGACTCGATCTGCCGGCGCGGAGAACTGAGGTCCAGGTGCTTGGCCAAAAGCTTTTGATCGAGACACGGCGCATCCTCACGATTCCGCCCCTTCTAAGCGGGTTGCTGATCCTTGCTGGCGGGGGCCTGATCGTCTTTGGCAGGCGAGCAACCAGTCGAGAATAGAAAAGCTGTGACCACCCAAGAAAAAAAGGGACGAGCCGAAACCCGTCCCCTGCGGAACCCCAAAACCGTTTTCGAAAGATCAGCCGATCTTGGCGGCCTCTGTCCTGCCTTGAAATTGAACTTCTGTTACCTGACTGTTGCTTGAGAGGACTCTCGACTGATCGGCCTTTTTGTCGAGTCGGACCCACTGACAAGGAACTGTGGCAATGACCTTGTCGTTTTCTAGCACGTCAAGCTGTGGCTGCGACTCTTTACCGCGAATCACGTAATCGCCGGGTTTCAGCTCCGCTCCTCCGATCTTCAAGGTTTGAGTTGTTTTAAACGCTGTCGAGTCGATGTGGATGGTGGACCCCGCGGCCAGAGCTGGTACAACGGTGAATACCAGTCCACCGACGAGGACAAGCAAGTGTTTCGCGCAACGATGCATTCCTACCTCCGGTATGAAAAGCGCTTGCTAGCTTCCCGAGCTGAGAGGGGAGTTTCAGCTTTGGGAGCGTCGCTCCTACGCCTAGGCCGGTGACGCCACATCTAGTTAGATGCGCCGGCCGTCGCTGGTGCTGCCGAAAAAAAATGGTTCGAAACAATCCTTATTTGGCACGGCCAAATTACCCTCGTTTCGATCCTTCCCTGCTTTCCCGGCCCGAGCACGCTATTAACACCGCACACCCATCGCATTGGAAGTTGACTTCTCGGCGAGCAAATTTTGTAATGAACTTGCTGCCTATGCGCGATCCGCGTTTACCGTGGCTGTGACTCACTCAGGGGCGAACAGCAGGCCATCCCGCGAGAGGACCGAGCGTTTCGCCTTCCTAGTTGCGGCTGGCATTCTTCTGAGCCGGATCGCCGGGCTGGTTCGTGATCGCGTCTTTGCGCACTATTTCGGGCTTTCCGAATTCGCCGACGCGTTCCGCGCCGCACTGCGAATCCCGAATGTCTTGCAGAACCTATTTGGCGAAGGTGTGCTTTCCGCCTCGTTCATTCCTGTCTACGCCAATCTACTCGCGCGGCGGGATGACGAAGAGGCGCGCCGCACCGCCGGTGCCGTCGCTGCTTTGCTGGCGCTGAGCACGTCTGTTCTGGTCTTAATCGGCGTTCTCGCCACGCCTTACTTGATCGATCTGATTGCCCCGGGTTTCCACGGGGAGAAACGCGCATTGGCGGTTCGCCTGGTGCGCATACTCTTCCCCGGCGTGGGATTTTTGGTGCTTTCGGCCTGGTGCCTGGGAATTCTCAATAGTCATCGCCGGTTTTTTCTTTCTTATGCGGCGGGAGTGATCTGGAACGCGGCGATGATTGCAACCATGTGGATCTGGGGGCGCCAGGACGAATATTCCCTTTCCGTGATTCTCGCGTGGGGATCCGTTGTCGGCAGCGCACTGCAAGTACTCGCGCAGCTGCCGATCGTGCTGCGCCTGCTTGGCGGTCTTAGACTCACGCTTGCGTATCAGGCCGAAAACGTACGGACGGTGGTGAACAACTTCTTCCCCGTTTTCGTCAGCCGCGGCGTAGTGCAGATCAGCGGGTATGTGGACCAGATCCTGGCAAGTTTTCTGCCGAACGGAGCTGTTGCCGCGCTGGCCAATGCTCAGACCCTGTATCTGCTGCCGGTCAGCCTTTTCGGCATGTCTGTTTCCGCCGCAGAATTGCCCCAAATGTCGGGCGCACTCGGCACCGACAGCGAGGTGGCGGCAATCCTGCGCAAGCGGCTCGATGGGGGCCTGCGACAAATCGCATTTTTCGTTGTACCTTCCGCCGCCGCTTTTCTGCTCTTAGGTAATGTCATCGTCGCGGCCATCTATCAGACCGGCCGGTTCAGTCGAGCCGACACCACCTACGTGTGGGGCGTTCTCGCGGGCTCAACGGTTGGATTGCTCGCCTCCACGCTCGGCCGTCTCTATTCGTCGACGTACTACGCTCTGCGCGATACTCGCACGCCTCTGCGATATGCGATTTTGCGAGTTCTACTGACCACGATTTTGGGATACGTCTGCGCTCTGCCCTTGCCCCGCACTTTGGGCATCGACGCACGTTGGGGCGTGGCGGGTTTGACCATTTCGGCCGGAATTGCATCCTGGGTCGAGTTCACTTTGTTGCGGCTGACCATGAACCGGCGGATCGGCCGAACAGGACTTCCCCGCGAAATTCTGGCCAAGCTCTGGCTGGCGGCCATGGCAGGATCGGCGGTGGGCTGGTCGATCGACCACTGGGTGGGAAAACACGACCCGCGTCTGGTGGCTATCGCCGTGCTGCTCCCGTATGGACTCGTCTATTTCGCTGCGACGTGGCTGTTGGGGGTAAAGCAGACCCGCTCCTACATCGGTCGACTCATAGCTCCGTTCGCCGCACGTCGCTAGCAAGAGGTGGCAGGGAGTGCTGCTAGAATTTGTAGACAATTCCAACCGCAAAGCGAGGGCTGTACTGGTAGGTACTGAAGAAGCGAGTCCCCACCAAATCCCCTTCGACCCGGATGGCAAAGCGACTTCGGTGTGACCCCAGATCAGCTCCTGCACCAACCACGAAGCCGAAGGCAGTTTGACCGCCCAGGGCCGTCTGCGGGAGAAACTTCGCGTGGCTCACCAGCGCGTGTCCCCAGATCTCGGCGCCTCGCGGGGCCGACCATCGAAAGCGCGCTCCTCCCGATAACAATGCGAACTTCGAACTATCCTTGAACAGCGAGCCGAATTCGATCAAGAACTGGCCTTCCACGCCGATCCATCCGGCATGCGGATAATAAACCCCGCCGAAATCAAGCCCGTTCATGTTCTCCGTCAGGCTGGGTTTCGATGAGATATAAAAGCGAAAAAAGGAATAGCCGGCGTAGATCTGCAAGGAGTAATTCTGAAAAACACCGTAGACGTTCGGCCGTTGGGGATCAGCAGGGCTGGCCGCCAACGAGTTAGGGGTGCTTTCAGGAAATAGGCCTCCTGACAGCGTTGAGGAAGCCAAGAGCGTTGATCCTGATGAGGGCAGACTAGACGAAGAAAGCGCCGTATCCTGCGTGAGGGACACCTTTGGGAGCGAGTAGTTGGGATTCACTTGTGCACGAACATTCAATGCGAAGATCAGGACGGCCCCAAGCAGAAATGGAGCGTGTTTCATCGCCTATCCCCCTTGTGTTCTTTCCGCCTCTTCGCTGCGCCATTAATTTGAATGAGCGCAGGCTCAAGTGTCTATCGAAAATTCCGAATGTGAGAGAGAGAAGCACTGTATGGGGTTGCCTCACGGATGAGGTCCGGAGGAGAGCTCGGAGGAACGCTCTCCATGGCCAGGCTGGCGGCTACAGAATAGCTTGACGACCTACATTGCACAATGCACTTTTTCTGCGGCTACGCTTCTGTGGGGCTTCTCGGACTGTAGCGAGCCGTGAGATGGCTGGGGCTCGAAACAGCAAAGATGTCGTGATCGACTCAGGGCGAGCAGAAACAGTCGGTCCGCTTGGGCTCGGGCGGCGATGATGGATTGAACTTGCGTGGGTGAGCCGCGAACGAAGCAAACCGTGGCCATTTCGCCCCCACCACACAGAACCGCCGAGAGGTAAGCGTAGAGGGACTCAAGCTACGGCCCGGGCCTTTGAGACGCGTAGGTGTGTTCTCGTTTTCGAGGGGTGGAAGGTCAGCTCGCTATCCATCGCAGCGATTCCGCAGCAGAGGCGACGAAACCGGCGCAGGCCTCGCGGAATCCAAGAAGCCCGGGCTGCCTCACGGCGAGAGAGTTCATCTTGCCTGGGCTGGCTCAATTTCGACGAAGCGGTAGCCAAAGCGGCCCTTGATGCAGAGATTGCCGCGAGTGACGCTGTGGTCCAAAGGAGAAGTTACGCGCACGATCTTGCCGTCCTGGGCATGCACGGTGAGTTCGCAACCGACGCCGCAATATGGGCAAATCGTTTCGGTGCGCGTCTGACTGCGTTCGTCCCACGTACCGGCTTGGCGCATGTCGTATTCGCTCTTGAACATCAGCGCGCCGGTGGGGCAAACGGCGATACAGTTGCCGCAATAGACGCAAGCGGACTCCGGAAGCGGCACGTCGTACTCAGTCGAAATGTGCGCGGCAAATCCGCGCCCTGCAACGGCAATGGCGAAAGTGTTCTGCGCGTCCACGCCGCACGCCTCAACGCACTTGTAGCAAAGGATGCACTTCGAGTAGTCGCGAGCGTAGAGCTCGTTGTCGATCTTAACCGGCTGGGCCACACTCGCCGGGGACGGACCGAACCGCTCAGGCTGGGCACCGTAGCGCTGCAGATACGCCGGAAACGCCGGCGCCGTGGATACATCGACGGAAGAAGCGAGAAATTCGAGCACCATCCTGCGGCTCAGCCACACGCGCTCGCTATCGGTACGAATTGACATCCCCGGCTCCGCCTTTCGCGAGCAGGCGGGGACCAGTGCGCGAGAACCTTCGAGCTCGACGACACAGACTCGGCAGACATTCACGGGCGTGAGGCTGTCGAGAAAACACAACGTGGGAGTGTCGATTCCCAGTTTCTGCGCCGCGTCCAAAATCGTGGAACCTTCCGGCACCGATACACTCCTGCCATCGATCTTCAGGTCTACCATCGGCCGCGGCCGAGGGGCGGGAGTTTCCGGTAAGGGTCCGCGTGGAACCGGGATCTGGGGAACAGGGGCTGCGGCAGTTTCGCTCATGAAAACAGGCTCCATCGGGACAACGCCGACTCGACCGCGCTCGAAGCCGTCTGGCCGAGTCCACAAATCGACGCATCGCGCATGGCCTGACCCATATCGCGCAGCAAGCGAACCTCCGCATCCACGCTGCCGAGCGGACGTCGGTTCAGCAATCGCGTCAGCGCTTCTTGTTGGCGCGTCACTCCCACGCGGCACGGAACGCATTGGCCGCAGGTCTCCTGCTGGAAAAACCGTGCGATGCGCAGGAGAATCCCCTTCAAGTCCGCTGTGGTATCGAGGAGCATGACAACACCGGAGCCCAGCGTCGCGCCAATCGCGCGCGTCCCCTCAAACGTGAGGGGAACATCGAGTTCCTTTGGCGAAACAAAGGCGCCCGCCGCACCTCCCAGCAGAACCGCCTGCAACTGGCCATTGCCTCGAACCCCGCCGGCCAAATCGATCAGTTGGCCAAGCGTGGTACCAAAAGCCACTTCATAGACGCCGGGGCGCGCAGCGTGCCCGCAAACGCAGAACAGCCGCCAACCGGAAGAGTTCGCCGTACCAATGCGCGCATATGCGGCGCCGCCCATGCGGACGATCTCCGGCACGTTGACCAAGGTTTCGACGTTGTTCACCACCGTTGGCTTACGAAACAGGCCGGCCTGCGTCGGAAATGGGGGCTTGTTGCGCGGCTCGCCGCGGTATCCTTCAATCGAATTGAACAGTGCGGTCTCTTCCCCGCAGATGTATGCACCGGCTCCGCGCCGCAGCTCTATATCAAAGCGCAAACCACGTTTCAAGATGTTATCGCCAAGGAAACCTTGTTTGCGGGCGAGCTCGATCGCATGTGCCAGACGCTCAGCGGCAAGCGGATATTCTCCGCGTAGATAGATGTAACCCTTCTCCGCTCCGGTGGCGAGTGCTGCGATCGTCATTCCCTCGAGGACCGCGAACGGATCGCCCTCCATGAGGACGCGATCTTTGAACGTGCCGGGCTCGGATTCGTCGGCGTTGCAAACTACGTAGTGCGTGCTGCCCGGCCTGTGCTGAGAGAGCAGGGCCTCCCACTTCTTGCCCGCTGGAAACGCCGCGCCACCGCGCCCGAGCAAGCGCGATTCGATCACTTCTCGCACCACACCTTCTGGGCCCAGCTCTAGCGCGCGGCGCAAAGCATCATAACCTTCCGTACGCCGGTAGTCATCGAGGCTCGCGGGATTCACCCTGCCTACGCGGCGCAACAGGCGGAGCTGGGCATGGCCTGCCTGAGGAACTGAGATCTTAGGTCCTAACGCATCGGGCTCAGCCGGCAGTCTTCCCGCGATCGCGTCGCCGATCAGCACGTGCACAGCTTTGGAATCGGCCGGGGCGAGCACCCGCTCGCGCGAATCCTTGCCAGCTGCGCCGATCAGCGCAGCCGGGGCGCGCTCGCAAAGACCCAGGCACGCGCTGCGCAGCCAGGTGGCACGCCCGTCTTTGCCGGGCGAACCAGGGGGACCCAGCTCGGCCTCGAGCTTTTCGCACAGCACTTCCGCACCCTGGGTGAGGCAAACGATGTCGTCACACACGTGCGCCACCACGGCCGGCCTCGGCGACAGCGAAAACATGTCGTAAAACGAAGCGACCCCATAAACTTCCGCCGGGGCGATGTCCAGACGCCGCGCCGTGTAATTGATAGCTCCCGGACTGATCCACCCGACCCGGGATTGAATTGCGTGGAGGACAGGGAGCAGCAGGTGACGTTGAGGGTGCCTTTGATGCCCGCCGAATGCAACGCGCCCTTCCGACTCGATCCGTCGCGTGCCGCCCACCCAGCCGGTTTCCGGGGGGCCCAGCTCCGCGTCAACAGCGGCTCGCTCGTCAGGCGACGCCTGTTGCGCGGTAACGTGGATGTCCAAGAAACTCTCCTGTTAGTTGGTCTGGCACTTTTCGATGCGGATGGCTGTGGCTTTGAACTCCGATGTGCCCGATTTCGGGTCGACGGCATCGATCGTAAGATCGTTAGTCGCCACCTGATCGTGGAAGTGGGTGGTGAGAAACGCGAGACCCGGTCGCAACCCTGGATCAAAGCGGACCGGCGCGACGACCGAACCCCTGCGGGAACTGACTCGCACCCTCTCGCCTTCGCGCACGTTATAGCGCAGTCCATCTTCGGGCGAGATATCAATCGCTTCATCGCGGCGCAACGGAGACGGAAAGCGCCCCGTCTGCACATTGGTGTTGAAAGAGTCGAGCCGGCGGCCGGTGGTCAGTCGAATTGGATATTCTTGGTTGAGGCGATCAACCGGAAGCTCGTTTTCTACAACACTGAAAGGTGCGCGAGGGCCCACGACGGGAGTTTGCCACAGACGCCCGTGCAGATAGATTTCACCCGGATGGGTTTCGTCATAACATGGCCAATGGATGCCCCCCATTTCCTCCAACCGCTGGTATCTCATACCGGCGTGCATGGGACTGAGCGTGCGCACTTCATCCCAAATACACTCGGCCTTCGGCACTCCCCAGGTGTGGCCGAGCCGGCGGGCCAGATCGTAAATGATTTCGATATCGTCGCGCACACCTGCGGGCGCAGGAACTGCAGCGCGCACTCGCTGCACCCGGCGCTCGGTCGAGGTCATCGTCCCCTCGGTCTCGCACCAGCCGGCAGCGGCGGGAAGCACGACGTCCGCCATCTTGGCTGTCTCTGTGTAAAACATGTCCTGGACTACCATGAACTCCAACCCGCCGAGCAACTTCTTGGCGCGGTTGCGGTCGGCCTCAGAGTCGACAGGATTCTCACCGAGCACATAGAGGCAGGTCAGCTCGCCCCGCTCCATCGCCTCGAACATCCCGCTCAGATGCAGTCCGCCCTTGGGATCGAGTTTGACGCCCCAGGCGCGTTCGAACTTCGCACGCAGCTCGTCGTTCTCGACGTGCTGAAACCCGGGCAGGCGGTCGGGAATCGCACCCATGTCTCCGCCGCCCTGCACGTTGTTCTGCCCGCGCAGCGGAGTGAGCCCGCTCCCATAGCGGCCCACGTGGCCGGTGAGCAACGCCAAATTGATTAGCGCCAACACATTGTCTACCGCGTTGTGGTGCTCAGTAATGCCCAGCGTCCAACACAATTCGGCCCGTTCGGCACGAGCATAAGCATGGGCCGTCTCGCGAATCACTCCGGCGGGTACACCGGTCTCTTGCTCCGCGCGCTCCAGCGTATATTTCTCCAGACACTTCTTGTAACTCTCAAACCCGCTTGTGGAATTCTCGATGAACCGCTGATTGGTCAATTCGGCGGCAATGATTTCGCGGCCCATGGCGTTCGCGAGCGTGATGTCCGTGCCGACGTCAATGCCCAGCCAGACGTCAGCCCATTGCGCCGAGTTCGTCCGCCGTGGGTCGATGACGAACAGCTGGGCGCCATTGCGCACGCCCTTCAGCAGGTGATGGAAAAAAATCGGGTGCGTTTCGCGGGCATTCGAACCCCAAAGCAAAATAACGTCCGTTTCTTCAATGGAACGGTAGGAACTCGTGCCGCCACCCGCGCCGAAAACCGCCGCCAGACCGGCGACGCTGGGGGCATGTCAAGTCCGGTTGCAACTGTCGATGTTGTTGCAGCCGATGACCGACCGCACGAACTTCTGCGCGACATAGTTCAGCTCGTTGGTCGTCTTCGAACAGCTGAACATGCCAAATGCATGCGGACCGTGCTTCTCGACCTGTTTCTTGAAATTCTTAGCAACAACGTCTAGCGCCTCAGCCCACGTCGCGGGACGGTGCGAGCCGTTGGCGCGGATGAGCGGCTGAGTGAGCCTGCTTTTCGAGGAAATCTCCATTCGCGAACTCTCCCCAATCAATTTTGCCACACCGAATCGCAGCGTCCAAGCACCAACTCGGCTACGTCGATCGGCCACTTTCTGACCGTCTTTTCCACTTGCACGGGCGAAAACGTTGGCCTACGCGCATCGCCTAACTGTCGCCGACAGTCGCGTCGAAGTCGTGAAGCGCCTCCGCTAGCTGGTGTCGCACGAGGTTAACGCTTCCGACGTGCAAGCCGCCCGAACGCCTGCTAAGCTAGGTTCCCGGGCTACCTTGTTCCCGGGTGATCGCCTCCCAGCAGCGCGGTCACTCGCGGCTAGTGGGGGATGATTCATGACCACTGCAAGCGTCGAAACCACCCGTACCCAAAGCGGCGCCTTTGTCTTCACCATTTCCGCAGTTTCGGCTCTTGCCGGCTTGCTCTTTGGCTACGATACCGGTGTCATCTCGGGGGCGATTCTCTTCGTTCAAGAGGATTTCCGACTGGCGACGTTTCAGGAGGAAGTCGTCGTTAGCGCCGTGCTGCTCGGCTGCTTGATCGGCGCAGCGTTCAGCGGACGCCTCGCGGATCGCTTCGGCCGCCGGAGCGTTCTGATCCAGGTTGCCTGCTTGTTCATCCTCGGCGCATTAGGAACGGCCTTTGCCACCGGAAGTGTTTGGCTGTCGATAGGCCGCGTGATTGTCGGAATTGCCATTGGGATCGCCTCCTACACGGCGCCCCTGTACATTTCGGAAATCTCTCCTGCAGGGATTCGCGGCAAGCTGGTCTCCCTGAACCAGCTCATGATCACCATCGGAATTCTGGTGTCTTACCTCGCAGATTATGGGCTTGCTGCGTCGCGCGGTTGGCGATGGATGTTCGGCCTTGCCGCGATCCCGGCTCTGATTCTGCTAATCGGCCTTGCCTTCGTGCCGGAAAGCCCGCGCTGGTACGTGAAAGAGCTCATGCACGAGCGCGCCAGAGAAGTGCTCTCGAAAATACGTAAGCCCTTCGAAGTCGATCCGGAACTCGCGGAAATCGAGGCCAGCTTCACCCAACAACAAGGAAGCTGGCGT
>Ga0306920_100002392_pt1 | contig 23712 bp, 19 predicted proteins | sample flu12Cox44000170_FD_204666 | JGI IMG/M metagenome (GOLD analysis project Ga0306920, IMG submission 204666) | Lab enrichment of tropical soil microbial communities from Luquillo Experimental Forest, Puerto Rico - flux4day.12C.oxic.44.000.170 (v2)... | ecosystem: Environmental > Terrestrial >...
AAGAAACACCGGACGCAATGCTCAGCGATATCGATCGGTGCGATGAAGCGCGAGGGCTCGATGATCGCGACGCGCGCTGCATCGAATTCCAGCAGCGGTGACGTGGTCATCGTGTCCGCTACCGCCTCGTCCACAATCGTGTACCGACGGTTGGTTGAATTGTCCGATCGAGCTCTCACCTTGCCTTGTGCCCGCTGCCGTTTACATTAGCGTGCCGCCGTCCGGGGCCGAAGCTAGCAGTGTGGACGCGATAACCGATCGCGTCTTCCTATCGCCCACGTCCAGCAGCCTGGCGGTGCGATCTCTCACCAACAAAAGCGCCCTGCCCGCATCCAGGTTATCATTCATGAGATGGGCGGGGCGGGGGAAGCCAACTCTGTCGTCTTCATAAACAATTGGCGCAGAATCTTCCCGGCTATCTGGCCGAAGGCTCTCAATATGCCTATGTCGCAAGCGGCAGCGAAGACAGCACTAGGTCCGATCGCGATGGTCGCTGTCGAACAGCACTTCCCTCGCAACCAACGCGTCATTGATGATGAGTTCGCCTACCGGATTCTGCCCTTTGGTGCGAGGCTCTTCGTGTCGATGATGCGCCTGCATTACGCGCGGAACTGGATGTTCCGAATCAGCGAAAGAAGCTTTCCCGGTCTCTGGTGCGGCATCATCTGTCGCAAGCGCTACATAGACGAAAAGCTCGTTGAGTGCGCCGCCCAGATAGACGCGTTGGTCAATTTGGGTGCTGGCTTCGACACTCGGGCATACCGGCTTCCGGCGCTCTCCGACTTGCCGCTGTGGGAGGTCGATCTGGAAGAAAACATTGAGCCCAAGCGAGCGGCTCTGAGAAAGCTTCTCGGGAACGTGCCGCAACGCGTCAGGCTCGCGTCGATCGACTTCGATCGCCAGGAGCTCGGCGCTCTGCTCGAATCGCGTGGCTTCTCGCCGACCAAGCGAACATTCTTCGTCTGGGAAGCGGTCACGCAGTACCTGACCGAAACCGGCATCAGGACGACCTTTGAGTTTTTAAGTAAGGCCGCGCGGGGCAGCCGTTTGATCTTTACATACATCCGCAGGGATTTCCTCGACGGTCGGAACCTCTACGGTCACCAGAGCCTATACAAGAGGTACGTAGTGAACAAAATCTGGCTCTTCGCGATGGAGCCGCAACGCGTGACGCTTTTGCTTGAGCGATACGGCTGGCACTTGGTCGAGCATTTAGGCTACCAGGAACTTCACGAGCGTTACGTAAGGCCGACCGGCCGACAACTAGCGGTTACACCAATTGAGCGGATCGTCTCCGCCGAAAAGCTGTAACCGATCGCCCCGGAAAGCGCCAAGTAGCGCTGAAACTTTTACGTTCTTCAATCCTGAAAATGACACCGGTCCGCGTCCTGACCACGCCATGGTCCGAATGATTGAGGACGTCATCAGACATGAGATCCAAAAGCTCAACCAAACCTGCATTCTGGGAATTAAGTGGTGTGGAATTTTGTCTGCTATTTGACGTACTTGTTGTGCTGACAGCGGTCCGATCGAGCAATGACCTTGCAAAGGATCAAGACGCTTTTAAGCTTCACCTACTCGTGGCGATGGGTGAGCGGTCTCGTGCTTTCCTTGTGCGTCGCTCGTGCCTTCTATATTTCACCGGTTCACTATCTAGCGGATGCCAAGTTCTCGCTGCTCATGGACGAGGCGCTCATTCACAAATTGACCCCCAACATGATTGATTATCAGGTTCCGCGGGGTCACGGCGGCATTTTTATTAACGACAGCTATCCATACAACATCAAAATCATCAATGGGCGGCTGTTGTACGTCTACCCTTGGGGAGGCTCGTTGCTCTCGTTGCCCGCAGTACTACTGTTCAACGCCGTCGGGCTTAACATTGCTCCCTCTCGAGGCCCTTATAGGTACAACTTGCGCAACGAGTTGAGAATGCAAACGATCATCACGACCGGGCTGTGTGCAATCACGATTTGGGTTATCTTCGATGCCGCCTGTCATTTTTTGCCGTTTCCGTGGTCGCTCGCGATCACGTTAGGAGCCGCGTTCGGAACACCGATTTGGTCGAGCGCCAGTCGTAGTCTTTGGCCGCAGACGTGGGCCGTTCTGCTTACTGCAGCCGCGATCTGGATTCTTCTGACCGGCAGCGTCAGGCCTGTCCTGCTGGGAACCCTCCTTGCCTGGTCGTGCTTGGCTCGGCCACAGGTTATTCCGGATGTGGCCATAATTACGGGATACACGCTGCTGCGTTACGGGCGCCGGTTCCTCTGGCGTTATGTTGCCGCGGGCTTGTGCTGGACGATTCCTGTTTGCGCCCTAATGTTGTTTTTTACTGGTAGCGCCTTCTCCGCATACTATAATCCCGCAATGCTTGATTTTCCGCGGGACTTTTGGCGGAGGCTGTATGGCGTATTGCTCAGCCCGTCTCGGGGACTTTTTGTCTTCTCACCGATTACGTTACTGCCGCTCTATCTAACAATCAGGTATTGGAAAGTTCTCCCCGATCGCCATCTGGCAACTCTGGCTCTGGTCGTTATAGGGATGCATCTGGTCATGGTTTCTTCCTGGGCGGTTTGGTGGGGTGGTGCATCATATGGCCCTCGGCTCCTGCTGGAAGTGGTGCCATGGTTTGTGTTGCTGGCTATCTTGGGCGTCAGTAGCTTCGTCCAAGATAGCAGCTTGGCTTTTTGGCGACGGTCGATGACAGTATCGATCAGTGTGCTAGCACTGCTTGTTAGTATCGCCACAAATGCCCCAGGAGCACTGGTACGGAACTCGATAGACTGGAAGCATCTCGATCCGGACCACCTCCAAGTCCTCTGGGATTGGAACGACCCGCAGTTCTTATGTTGGGTTCATCGGGTGCAAGACTGACGAACCGCCGTTTAAATCGACTTGAGCCGTCGGCCAGAAGGTCCCAACGGCTCCAGTGCAATGCCCAGGCACTCCCATTCTTCACCCGCTTTGGCCACGATGGCCGGCTCATTTAAACAAACGTGGAAACTGCTAAGCGCAGTGCCCTCGGAAGTGAGTTCCCTCGTGGCGTTGGGCTACGGCTGCGGGGCGCGTTGAGCGGGTGATCCGCTGAAAGTCGGACGGCATCCGCCGCAAGGGGATTGTCGTCATCGAATCGCATCGGCCCGGGCGCCTGACGTATATGCCACTCGCATTGTAGGCCAACACGCATCGTAGGACGCGGTCGCTGGTATACCTGCAGGGGGTAAGGCCCATCAGGGCTATCTGAGCCAGGCTCAGAGACATGATTGAAGCTCTCGCGTTCGAACAGCGACCATTACCCATGGCGTTTATTCCGCCAGGCGCGGCGGTTCGCCCAGTATTTGATGAATCCGCAGCCGGCTACCGGGTGATCGACGGCATTATCTTCCCTAAGAGCCTTTAAAATCAGGCATCACTTCATTGGCGAACAGTTCGATCCCGTACCGCGCCCGCCGGGGATCGCGCGCGCCAGCGTGGAAGTAGAAGGCAACCTGGTCAACGCCGAACTCGTCGCGTAACTCCGCCAAACGCCGGCGACACTCGGCAGGCGTCCCGACCACGGCGCGCTCCTCCAGATGCTCGGGGAGCGACCTCGCAAGTTCCAAGAAAGTCGTGAGCGGGTCGCCTTCGCGCAACAGCCGCAACGCCTCCAGTGGTGTGAAAGAGGAGAACAGATCAATATATGCGCGCGTGGTTTCGCGCCCGTCGCGCAGGGCGGCCTGATGATCGGGGTCGATGAAGAGAAAGAAGATGAATGTCGTGCGGGTCTGCCCATGCCTGTATTCCTTGACCAGGTTGCGGTAACGCTCCACCCGCGCCCTGACCTCAGGGTACGGGCCGGTCAGCCATGGCACCACGAAGGCGTTGTCGCCTGCGGCCGCGGCGCCCTCGAATGACTCCAGGCTGATGGTGCCGCGGTAGATGGGCGGGTGGGGCTTTTGCAGCGGTTTGGGGGAGAGCGACAGCGAGGGGACCTGCCAGAATCTTCCTTCGTACGCGAAGGGGTCCTGAGTCCAGGCTCCGCGGATGATCTGCAGGGACTCTTCGTAACGCGCCCGGCTTTCGCGCGGGTCGATACGGAAGCCCTCGAAGTGTTTGGGGATGATCCCGCGCCCGACGCCGAAGTTGAGGCGCCCGCCGCTCAAAATATCGAGCATGGCAAAATCCTCGGCCTTACGCAGCGGATTCTCAAACGGCAGGAGGCTGATCGCCGTCCCCAGGCGTAAGCGGCTAGTCTCGCGCGCCAAGGCGGTGAGGAACAGCTGCGGGCTGGGGCAGATGCCGAAGCAATAGAAATGCTCCTCTCCGACCCAGACCGAGTCATAGCCGAGCCGTTCCGCTAGCTGCATAAGGTCGAGGGTGTCTCGGTAATACGCGACCTCGTCCTGCCGGTCGCGAAAAAAGTCGAACAGGGTAAATAAACCAAATTGCACGGGAGCCCCCTATGCTCCCTCCCTCGCTACGCGGGGAGGGCTTTTGAACTGGTGTTCTGCTATCTCCGCACCCTGACGCGTCGCGCTGGAAAGGAAACCCGCGCTATCGTCATCGGGCCGCCGACGCCTGGCCCAACAAAATCGAGGTTGGGTCGCTGCCGCAGCACGACGCCCCGCGTCATGTTACACCCGCGCGATAATATCGTTCGCGATCCTTTCCAGCGAGCGTGTAATTCCGTCGCGGTCCGAAGCGGCCAAACCCGTGGACACGCGCGTGACGCCGAGGTCCTGCAAACGCTTGATAATCTCGAGGTTGGGTGCGGCGCTGGTACTAATATCAAAGCCGTCGAACTTGCGCCCCACCTTGTCGCACTCCTCTCTGAGCAGCACGATCAGCCCCTTGATTTCCTTGACAAAGTCGATTTTGCTCACGTCGGCATCGACGATTGGCGTCAGCGGGTAAAAACCGTCGCCATAACGTGCCGCGCGCCGCGCAGCTGCGCGCGAATGGCCACCGACCAGGATCGGCACACCGCCCGCTTGCAACGGCTTGGGAAAGCTGCGGATGTGGCTGAAGCTGAAATGTGTGCCTTCAAATGTAGAGGGGTCATCGCGCCACAGCACACGAAGCGCCTGTATTGCTTCGTCGGTACGTTTGCCGCGCTGACGGAAATCAAGGCCAAGGGCCGCGAACTCCTCTGCGCACCACCCGCTGCCGATTCCGAGAATCGCACGGCCCCCGGAGATCAAGTCGAGGGTGGCGATTTCCTTGGCCACGTAAAACGGATGCCTTTGCGGGAGGATCATGACGCCAGTGCCGAGTTTGATCTTCGAGGTGAGTCCGGCCAGGAACGATAGCGCGCTAATCGGCTCAACCAGCGGAGCGTTGGGTCCTCCGGGGATCTCGCCGTTGGGCGTGTAGGGGCATTTGGTCTGATGTCCATCGGGAATTGCCGAATGGTCGGGCGCCCACAGTGATTCGAAACCGCATCGCTCAGCAGTCCGCGCTACGAGCGCCATTGTGTCAGGTTCACTGAAGGGGCCGAGGCCCACTGATGCAATGCCGATCTTCATAAGCTCTAATCCTCGCGCTGCTCTTGATTCCGCTTCGCATGTTGCCGCCCGACCGCTATCTTGTCGTTCCATTTTGCCCGCGCGCTTTGCTACACACCAGCGCAACAAGCACGCGGCAGAGCGGCCATTTTTCCAGACCAAGTCATCAGTCAGACGCATGTTTCGGTAGCAGGCAAATGTGCGGCCTCGCAATTTCAGTCCCGGTGACTTAGTCTCGACGGCGGCGTCGATGGTCTTCATTTTCGAGGGAGGTTGCGCAAATGCCACGGTCAACTGGTGACGTTCTGCTGGTGGGAAGCGTGCCGCTGGACTCGGCCGAAGAAGTATTCAAAACGTGCGCCGTCGGTTTAGGCAGCCATCTTAAGATGTTTCCGGACGGCGAAGTGGGAGCAAGAAAAGGTTGGATCCAGTGCCAGGCCATTTTTGTCTTCGACCGCCACCCCTCGATTGATTGCACCAAGCGACCCAAGTCGCCCGACGGGCTCTCGCGCGAGTACGATGACAATTGGACGTTCAGAGTGAAGGCCGGCGTCGACAAGCTTGATTTCGATGATCTCAAGTATGCCGATTGGGCGGCCGAGTCGTACCAAACGTTTCACCAATCGCGTGAGCAGGGCGTTATTCCTGCGGACGCACGGTTTCAGATAAGCCTGCCAACACCGCTAGGCGGTTGTGCGGCATTCTTCGACCAACCGCGAGACCGCGAGATCGTCTACCGTGCTTACGAGACCGCGATGCTTCGCGAGGTGAGCAGGATCTGCCGACAGATCCCGCATGATGATCTGGCGCTTCAATGGGATGTTTGCGTAGAGGTTCTCGAAATCGTCGCTGGCCTGCCGCAGTTGCTTCCTGATGATCCGTGGATCCGAGCAGGCAAGCAGTTCGGGCGTATTGCAGCGGATATTGCGTCACCCGTGATGCTGGGCTTCCATTTCTGTTACGGCGATCTCGCCCATCATCATCTGGTCGAGCCGGCGGATCTCTCAGTCTCGGTCAGAATGGCCAAGCTTGCGATTTCCAGCGTGAAGCGCCGTGTCGATTGGGTCCATATGCCGGTCCCGATGAATCGTGCCGACGACGCCTACTTTGCTCCACTGCAAGACCTCAAGAGTAGCGACACAAAGGTGTTTCTGGGACTCATCCATTTGCACGACGGCGCCGAAGGTTCCCTGAAACGGCTTGAGGTGGCGCGACGTCATTTGCCCGCCTTCGGTGTTGCAACCGAATGCGGCCTGGGCCGCCGTCCCCGTGAAACATTACCAGAGGTCTTGCGCATCCACAGGGAAGTAGCTGAGCGTATGACTTCTTGAGGCCAAGTGGCCGGCACCCGGAGTTGATTAATTTGGGGCGCGAACTTTCGCCGTACTAAACATCATGGCGTCGGAACCAAAAGTCGTAGTTTCGCCACGAATGCTTAGCGAGACTTTTCGATAAGTTCCACCGGCGCGTAGTACGGGCGATCGCCGAGAGCATCTACTGCCGCGAAAAACTCCGGTCCCGACGCGTTGCCAACGCTAATCATCTCAAGTGCCTGTCGCACAAAGTGCCAACTCTCCGGGCAGAGCTTTTTCGCCATATCGAAATAGCGCTGAGCTTCGGCATTGTTGCCCTGCGTCAGAAGGTATTGTCCAAGACGGAAATTCGCGTTTGCGAGCGTCTCGTTCGACGAGGGCGGTTCGATGCGAGCGCGCACTTCATCCGGTGACAAAGCATGGGCGCTCTTGCTTCCGTTCCTGACCCAATCTCGCACCGCATCGACATAGCTCATGCGGGTGGTTCGGCCCTTTTCGGCCAGTTCCGCCGGCATCGAAAAGGTCGTGCGATCCATCTTGCGGAAGCCGTCGCTGGCGCCGGCCGGCTCCACCGGCCGCACGATGTGGCCCTGCTCGTCGATCCAAACCGCCATTGGCACGTTGGTCATGTTGTAAAGCCGTGCGACGATATGTCGCTCATCGATCAGACACGGATAGGTCGGCGGTGCCGCCTTGGCACACAGATCGGAAGCCCATCCCATGATATCGCGCAACGGCTGCGGCAAATCTATCGGGGTGGCGGGCCGAATCCAGCTTTCTACCGCGGCGCGTCCGCCAGTATCGGCGGCGACGGCGATGATCGTGAAATTCTGATCCCTTAGCTCTTCGTAGATGCTCTGCCAGACTGGCAGATCGAAACGGCATCCTCACCAGGAAGCCCACGACATCAGCAAGACCTTCTTCCCGCGATAATCCGAGAGCGAGTGCAGCCCGCCATCGAGGTCGGGCAGGGTGAAATCCGGCGCTTCGAGCGAACGCAGGCGATTTCCGATTTCGTCGGGTGCGTCACTGAATGACCAAAGGGCATGCTGCTTATCGTGTGCGATGGGCTCCCCGAGGTGCCGTGCCAAAGCGGAAAGGTTGAATGAGCCCGGCCGCACGAACTCGGACTCGCGGCCGGCTGGAATCGGCACACAACGATCACCGAGGCACACGCCCTGCGGCTTGAGCTCCCATCCGGTCGCGCGGATCAAATCGTCGTTCGAGATCCAAAGGTGGTTACCTTCGATTAAAGCGCTATTCACAACCGTGGTTTTGTCACCATAGATGATCGTTGCAGGCATCCCGATTCCTCCGATTCGAGAAGAGCGTACTAGCCCTTATAGATGTGCGAAACGTCTTTGCTTCGAGGACCTGGCAGAAAGCTAGCTTAATTCATCACAAGCGGATAGATATGCATATAAGCCGCACGCACTTTGGCCGGATCATAAGGAGACCAGGTCATGGCTTTCGAATACAAGCGCATCGACGTCGACAGTCACTGCCAGGAGAAACCCGACACCTGGACCAGCCGAATATCGAAAGAGAAGTGGGGCGACCGCATACCGCAGATCGTCGAGAAGGACGGCCGGGAGATCTGGATGTGTGACGGCAGGGTGATGATGAACGGGTGGCTGTGCCTGTGCCATGGCGTGATTCCCGACCGCAAAAGCCTGCCCACGCATTGGCGGGACGTGCCGTCGATGGTCTATACGGCGGATGGGCGGATGCGCGCGATGGACCGCGATGGCGTCTCCGCACAGGTGCTGTTCCCCAATACGGCCGGGGTCGGCGGCGAGGCTTTCATGATGAAAATGGACCCCGAGTTGCAGAAGGACTGCGTGCGGGCGTACAACGACTACCTGGCCGAGGAATTTTACGACGTCGCTCCCCATCGCTTCATCACGCTGGCCGAACTGCCGCTTTCAAGCGTGGAGGCCGCGGTCGCCGAGCTGAAGCACGCGGCCAATCGCGGCCATCGCGGATTTCTCATGATCGGCGCGACCGAGCAATATCGTCTGCCGGCGTTTGCCGACCGCTATTGGGATCCACTGTGGGCAACTGCCCAGGACCTCGACATCCCGGCCCATTTCCACAATGTGGCCGGTGCCAAACGGCTCACGCTCGGTTCAGAGCCGGGCGCCAGCGACATGAAGATGCTCGCGATTGGGAGCGCCAACTCCTTCGCCCTCTCCTCGCAAATTTTCGCCAATCTCCTGCTGGGCGGTGTGCTCGAGCATTTCCCGAAGCTGACTTTCGTCGGCGCGGAGAGCGGCATCGGATGGGTTCCGTACGTGCTTGAAGCCTGCGACTACGAATGGGAACGCAACCAGCTTTACAAGAACGGGCTCAAGCGCAAGCCCAGCGATGTGTTTCGCCAGCAGTGCTACGTCGACTTCTGGTACGAGCAGGCAGGTATCAAGCTGCGCGATTACATCGGCGTCGATCGCATCCTGTGGGAGACGGACTTCCCACATCCGACCTCGATCTGGCCGGCGGCCGACAAGTGGCTGAAATGGAGCTTCGAGGGAGTTCCCGAAGAGGATCAGCATAAGATCCTGGTCGAGAATCCCAAACGCGTCTACAAACTGTAGCCGAATAAAACAGTGGCGGTGGCGATTCCCGCGGCCGCCGTCTCTTACCCCGGTTGGTTTGGAAGGGTGACGCCGTGGCATTGCGATTTGGCGTGATATCCGTTGACGACCACGTGGTGGAACCGCCCGACCTATGGGCGCGATGCATGTCGCAGGCGAAATGGGGCAATCGCATTCCGCACGTTGCGGCGCAGGCGGACGGGACCGAACGCTGGGTGGTCGAAGGACAAATAAGGGCGGCCCACTCGCTCGCCGCCACCGGCGCCTTGTCGAAGGATCGCGGCTCGGAACCTCAGACCTGGAGCCAGGTTCCGCAAAGCGCCCACGACCCGCATGCACGGCTGGCCGCGATGGATTCCGACGGGCTCGACTGTTCCGTGCTCTATCCCTCAGCGGCAGGCGTCGGCGGCGAGGTAATCTGCGCCATCAAGGATCTCGACCTCCAGGTCGAGTGTGCGCGCGTTTACAACGACTGGATTATCGACGTTTGGGCCGCGGCCAGCCGCCGCTTCGTGCCGCAGGCTATCCTCCCGGCTGGCTCGATTGAAGCGGCGGCCGTGGAAGCCAGGCGCGCGGTGGGCCGCGGCCATATGGGCGTAATCATGCCGGCGCAGCCCTCGCAGATAAATCCCGCCACTCCCCACCTTTACCAGCTGGACTGGGACCCGCTGTGGACCGCAATCCAGGAACTGGACGTCCCCGTATGCTTCCACGCGGGAAGCGCTCCCAGCGTCATGTTCGACATCAGTCCGGCCTACGACGCGGCCGGCGCCCGCGCCTTCGACAACGTCCGCCAGTCGGCCGGCAGCGCGGCGTTGGTCAACGGGATGGTGCTGTCAGGCATCCTGTACCGGTTTCCGAAATTACAGCCAGTGTTCCCTGGCAGCGCGATCGATTACGTGCCGTTCGCGCTCGAAGCGCTGGACCATCAGTGGGAACGCCAGCGTTTGGCCGAAAACGAAGGATTCACGCAGCGCCCGTCCGAGATTTTCCATCGGCAATGCTATGTGACTACGTGGAAGGAAAAGGTGGGCTTGCGCAACCGCAACTACATCGGGCCGGACCGCATCCTGTGGGAATCGGAGTTTCCTCGATCAACGTCAACGTATCCCGAATCCGCGCGCATGATCGAGAACAACTTTGCCGAAGTTCCTGCCCAGGAGCGCGAACTAATCCTGTGGCGCAACGCCGCACGGCTGTACAAACTGTCAATCTGAAGTATTTGAGAGGCGCTGACTGCCAGTGCGATTGATTCTGCTTGTCCCCCAACGACGAATCCGAGGGGTGGTTTACCCGCGGTTTCTTCGCGGCGGTGCTAGCGTCCGCTGGTCAAAGTCGAAGCAATCGCTCATTCCGTGCGACGTGCCATCGCACAGAGCAACCGATATGCCGCTCAGATCCTTAAGATCTCGTGGAGAATCAAGCGGACTGCCAAGTCTACTTAACAGGTAGTGCAAAAGAGAGTTAGCGCATTCGTCGTGCGAGTTCAGACGGAGGCGCGACTGAGGAGCCGCCCGGATCTCGAACGGCCTCCTCAGTCACTCTGTCGTGTTTTGAGCGCTGTTCCCCCAGGATTGGTACCCTGGGTCAGCGGAGCGAAGGTGTCGGTAGGGCGCCGACGGAAGAGCGGGCCGGTGAGCTCCGCCGGTTCGCTAAGCGGTGCGGCTTCTTCCAAATCCTCGCGGCCATCCTCGGTCGTGTCGGTTTCTAACATAGTTTGGGCCACCGCCTCCGGCAGAATTTCCACTCCCCGCAATTTACGGTTCATCACGCGCGCGCGCGTCCCTAACCTATCGACCGTGTTTACCGCCTCGTTGAGCTGCGTGTGCAGCCGCTCAACGACCTCGCCGTACTTGCCGAACTCTGTGCGGATGGCACCGAGAATCTGCCACACTTCATTAGAACGCTTCTCGATAGCTAGAGAGCGAAAGCCCATTTGCAGCGCGTTCAGAATGGCTGTCAGGGTCGTCGGACCCGCGATCGTCACTTGGTAGTCACGCTGCAATTGCTCGAAGAGACCAGGCCGCCGCAATATTTCGGAATATAGACCTTCAGTGGAGAAGAAGAGGATCGCGAAGTCGGTCGTCGATGGCGGATTAATGTATTTCTCCTTGATCGACTCGGCGTAGCTTTTGATTCGTGACTCGAGGGCAGCCGCCGCTTGCTCAACGCCGGCGGCATCTGCATTTTCGGCGGCCAGGACGAGGCGGTCGAAATCTTCGTGTGGGAAATTCGCGTCAATGGGTAAAAGCACCTCGCGCTCACTATCCCTTCCGGGTAGCCGAATGGCAAAGTCGACCCGCTCAGGACTATCATTTCGGACCTGCGCCTCACGCAAGTACTGATCGGGAGCCAGGAACTGCTCCAGCAGGGCGCCAAGTTGAATTTCGGCCCACGTGCCGCGGACCTTGACGTTAGTCAAAACCCGTTTCAGGTCGCCGACTCCAGCAGCTAGTGATTGCATCTCACCCAAGCCTTGATATACGCGGTCGAGTTGCTCGCTCACACTCCGGAAAGAGTCGTTGAGGCGCTTCTCCAGTGCCGAGTGGAGCTCTGCGTCCACCGCACGGCGCATCTCTTCCAGTTTGCTCGCGCTCTCCGCGCGTATCGCGTCCAGGCGGGTCTCGATTGTGCCGCGCAGTGCTTCCTGCGCCTTGAACTGGCCTTCGGCGGAGGAAGCCAGGACGCGCGTCAGCTCCTCCAGCCGTTCCTTCTGATGAAAGCCAAGATGAGAAAGCGTTTCGCTCAGCGAATTCCCCAAGCGACTTACGTTCTCGGTCAGCTCTTCACGCAGTGTGCGCGCAGAGTCGGACGCAGCCTTGCTGATTATGCTTATCTTTTCATCAAGCGTGCGCACAATCGCCTGATCGCGCGCTTCGGCAGCGGCCGCCATCTCGGTTAGGCTTTGTTGCTGAGCCACAGAACTTTGGCTCAGGCCGGCAATTACTGCATCGCTCGATTGCTTGAGAGTATTGGTCACCTCGCTTCGAAGGAGTTGTGCTTGCTCGCCGGTATCGCCTCGCATCGAGGTCAGAAGCGTCACCATCGAACCCTGCAGCTTTCCAATGCTACCTGATACTTCCTCGCGCAATTCTCGTGCCGCGGTTGAAGCTATCGTTGCAGAATCCGCTAGGCGCGCGGCAACGGTGCGTTCAAGCGCCTCTCTGCCGCTTACTGACTGCGCCAAAATTTGATCCAGCCCGTGATCGAGCTTTTCTCTGAGCGAAGCTAAAGGCTCATCGATCGTCCGTAATCCACTTGCGAGGGTGGCGCCCGATTCGCGAGCCTGGTCGCCGAGTTGCCTACCCAGGTCCGTGAACGCCTGCAGGGACGCAGTTTGGAAGCCGCGGAGGTTATTCGTCAGCTCCTCGCGCAAGCCTCGGTTCTGTTCGGCAAGAAGGGACCGAACGCGGTCGAACGCTTCATGGACCAACAGTAAGATCTTCTCCGTGGGGTCGGTGCGTGAACGTGCACCCAGAAACGCAAGTAAGCCAAAAATAGCCGCTAGCGTTGACGAGCCAACGACAAAGTAAAGAAGCATGGTAAGCCCCCGTTGTCGAACTAGAGATTAACTTCGCCTAATGAAGCTGCAGCCGGCAGCTCGGTTGGACGCCATCCCGAATCACTATCAATTCGCGACACCTCAGACTTAGCCTGTCTTTAAAACAACAATTCTCATCGTCAACCCAACGGAAACTGCATCAAGGGACTTAAAACCTGTGACTTGCCTATTGTCGATGAATCATCCTGGGACATTTGCGACTGAATATGTCGATTACTCACTAGCATTTTCCTAGCCAAATGATCGCCTGAATGGGGAGCAATTAATGCTGGGCTGAACTGGGACAAATGGCGCTGCCCTCGCGAGATCAATAGAGAAGAGCGCCATTTCATTGGCTGTCGGATGTCACACTTTTCGACTACGCGGATCAGGCTGAACCTGCTCCCTTGCTCGAATCGTTGACCACTTGCCTGATCAATGCCCACCGATTTCGAGAAGCCTAATCGCACCTCGACCCCGGTTCATGCAGGGTGTCATCTGAGTTAACTGCTTGTCTTAAAGGATCAGCGAGGCATCCGTTCAGATATCAGCCCCATCCTTGGAAGAAGACGCCTGGAGCGTCCAGTTTAATGGCGAGCATACGTCGGCAGGGCGGTTACGCTGGGACAGAGCGACACTACTCGTGGCTCTCGTCGGAGCCGGAGATCTTAAAGCGGTCTGGGTGTCATTCGTACAGCTTACTGACAGAGCGTACTTCACTGGTAAAGCGCGATATTGCTTCCAGCAGTGTCTCAAACCGCAATGGCTTTGTGAGGTGGCCGATGAACCCGGCCTCGAGCGACCTGGCGCGGTCCTCGACCATCGCGCGTCCGGTGAGCGCGACTATCGGCGTCGGCGGCCTGATATTTTGTTCACGCTCCCACTGACGCATCGCGGCGATAGCGCCGTAGCCGTTCAATACGGGCATATTAATGTCGAGCAAAACCAGGTCGTAGCGCCTGTTGCGGAACATCTCGGCCGCAATCCGACCATTTTCAGCACAGTCCACCTGATAGTGAGTGGTGCTCAGGAGTGCGGCAAGCGCCAGACGGTTGTCTTCCGAATCTTCGGCGAGGAGGATGCGAAGTGCGCGTGCAACATGTGCCGGTTGTGGTGCGGACTGAACGGCCAGCTGCGGCAGCCCCGCACGTCGCAGCCCGGCGACACTCGCGACCGCGTCGAGCAACTCGGATCGCTTGGGGGGCTTCAATAGATAGCGGCTGACGCCGGCTTCACGGGCAAAACGCGGCCCTCGAAGATCATCGCGGGTGAGCATGATAATCGTTCTTTCGCGGTCGAGACCATCGAACTCCTGGGCTAATTCGATGCTATCATCGGGTGGTATTTCCGCATCCAACAGGATCGCTTGATACTCCGAGTCTCCACGACGGGCGTCGGCTAAGTGTTGGCGCGCCTGGATGGCGCGGCCGCAAAACGACACCGACGCACCGGCGTCCTCGAGCGTCCTGGCGATTGCCATCCGACTGGCGGCGTTGTCGTCAATTACCAGGACTCTCATTCCGCTCAACCGCGCACGGTCCAAAGTGTCGTTGGCGAGAGCAGCAGGTTGAATCTCCATTCGACATGTGAAGTAGAAAGTACTACCCATGCCAGGGACGCTTTCTACCCAAATCTTCCCACCCATTGATTCCACGAGGCGTCTCGAAATCTCAAGTCCGAGTCCGCTTCCCTCGTGGGCGTTCGACAGCCCCGACTCCCCCCGGGCGAAGCGTGAAAAGATTCGTTTCTTCTCCTCGGAGGAGATTCCTATTCCGGTGTCTGCGACACAGAAGCGTAGTGCGCCAGGCTCACGCGAGTCAGTGTCGCGTTCAATGCATATCACGATTTGGCCCTGCTCGGTGAACTTTATAGCGTTGACGAGCAAGTTTAGGCAGACTTGCTGCAGGCGCTGTGGATCACCAATCAACTTGACGGGCGTGCCCTGCGTGATCTCGGTGACCAACTCAAGGTCTTTCCGATGAGCCCGCAACGCAACCGCTTCAGCGACGCGGCTCAACACTTCCTCCAGGTCGAACGCGATATGGTCGAGTTGTAACTCGCGGGCTTCGATTCGTGAGATATCGACGATGTCGTTGATGAGAGCGATCAGCGCGTCTCCACTGGCGTGGCAAATGCTAAGGCATTGCGACTGCTCTGGTGTCAGAGTGGTTGCCTCCAGCAACTCGGTCATCCCGACAATAGTGCCCAAAAGCGTGCGCATTTCGTGGCTCATCGACGCGAGAAATTCGGATTTGTCGCGCGACGCTCTTAGTGCCTGAGTGAGTTCTTCAAGTTGATGGAACACGCTGCGCCGATAACGGTCGATGAAGGCAGCGGGAAATTCTGACAAGATCAGCACTGCAATAAGTGCAATCCATTGATATCGCGCAAACGGATCGGCGGGGATCACAGTTAGATTGACCACAATGTAAGTGAACAGGCAGAGGAGATTAAGCGCACTCTGCCAGACCACGCCCCAAGGAAGGAATGTCGCACATCCGAATGAAAAAGTGATGATTGTGTAAAAGTGCGGAGTAACGGTGCCGGCCAGGAGATTCATAATGGCGCCGGTCACATCAAGCACTCCTACCTGCACCAACGCCAGCGGTCGCCAGTAGTGAACGAACCACGGCGAACGAGTTATAAAAATCGCGAATACAGCGTCCAGAGCGTTAATGGCGTAATAGGGGAGAAAAGAGGGCAGGTAATGGGCATCGGCGGCAAGGTATAGAAACTGGAAGATGAAAACGATTGCCCCAATAATACGGAATGCGCGCGCGGCGATCGCGGCGTTGTCGGTATCTATCCCCGAAGTGAGCGACGTACCCGCCTGCTGATCCAACCCTCCGTTGGCCGCGCCTTCGGCCAGCAATTTGTTCATGACCTCCGAACTTGTTTCAGAAAAGGCTCGAATGCCTGTTTTCAGCGCAATATCCCTTCAGTTGTCGGCTGCTCCAAAACATATCGCTCGCGAACATTTGCCTAGCTTAACATATTGCTAAGTCTTCTAACACATTGTCAAAAGGCTTAGCTAACGGTGGAGAGGCGGTATCGTTGTAGGCAGGTTATCCCGCTCCGCTTGGAAATCGAGCCACCAATGCCCTCTTCGCTCCGCCAACCAGGCCGCGGATTGCGCCTCTCTCCAAATTACTCCGTCGGCGTGGCCGGGTGACGATGAGACTACAGTGTTTAGGGTCAAATCTTGGGCACGCAGATGCCTTCACCGGACGATATGCGCATGCGCGGGCGGGACGCGCCTATCGAGGAAGTCAACGTGATCAACGTCGCGCGGGCGCCGGCGTGATTTCGGGCGCTCCCAGACGATATCGGGGTAGCCCTTAAGCGGGACAAGCCGGTTGCCTGTGTACGTCCAATCCCGAAGCTCCTCAATGGCTACGTGATAGCGGGGCTCGCGGCCGGTACGGCCGTTGAAGATTGCCCGCGGGATATTGACCATGTGCGGCCAGTGTTTGCGCTCGTAAAGTAGTGGAGCCCCGCACCGGGAGCAGAAGCTTCGGGTCGACTCTGTCTTCGCATCCTCGAAGCGAGTGATGCTTCTTTGGCCCTTCACGACGCGGACGTGTTTGCGCCAACAGCCGATATAGGTCGCATACGCAGCGCCGTGCGCGCGACGGCTCGCCTCGGAGTGATCGTGCCAGGCCCAAAAAGCGGGAAAGTCAATCTCTAGCTCCACCGCACCGCAAAGGCAGCGGCCAGACACGTGCCGACCCGACAGCTTTGACGTGGCGCGTGCACGAGGGCTCTCCAATTTCATGCTTAACCCCGCAATTCAGCGCGGCGATCAATCTTAGGTAGAGCGCGTTAGCACAATGCTTATGTGGGGCGGCTCACTGGCCGTCCGCTTATACTGCATGCGAAAGGGAAGTGCACCAGACTCTTCAGCGGCTTGTCAGGCGCGGCGAAATTTCGGCAGCGTTACCCCGCTGGTCACGTCATCGAACACCACTACGACCGGCAAGCCGATCCTCAATTCCTCGGCAGGGACGTCAACCACCCAGGTGGCTATCCGCACTCCTTCTTCCAACTCGACGATTGCGATTGCATAGGGCACTGCGTCGGCGAACTGCGGCAGCATTGGCTGATCGGTGGTGGCCCAACTGAAGACCTGTCCTCTGCCCGACGATTTGGCCCATTCATAATCGAAGCAACCGCAATCGGGGCACATTTCACGCGGCACGTGGCGCCATCGTCCACACCGCGAGCATTTCTGGAAACGCAACTCATGCTGCTTGCAGTAGGAGTAAAAATCGTGCGCCAACCCGCGCATGGGAGGTAGCAAACGCTGGTAAGTGTCTCGCCGTGCCATTACGATTATCTCCTCAACACCACCAGGCTGCCGTCACCAAAGTCGCCGAATCCGGTTACGACGCCAAGTTCCGCGTTCGCGACCTGCCGCGCCCCGCATTCATGGCGCAGTTGCCGGGTCGCTTCCGCGACATGATTGAGCCCTGCGACATGTGCTTCAGCCAGCAGGCCGCCATGAGTGTTGAACGGTAAGTCCCCGCCCAGTTCTATACGCCCATTCTGAACGAATTGGCCAGCTTCGCCGGTTTTGCAAACCCCGAGCGCCTCCAATTCGAGCAGCACGATATGGGTGAAGCAGTCGTAGATCTGTACGAAATCGGCGTCCTCGATCTTCACCTCAGCCATCGCCAATGCCTTTGGAGCCGCAAAGCTCAGCCCAATCTTAAGAAACTCCCGGCGCCCCGGAATGTCGTCAGCCGGCAGCGGATGGCCTTCTGCGGCACCGGCGATGTAAACGGGCGGCTTGCGTAGATCGCGTGCGCGCTCGGCCGAACTAAGAATCACCGCACAGGCGCCATCAGTCTCGAGGCAACAGTCGAAGAGCCGGAAGGGTTCGGCGATCATCCGAGCGTTGCGATAATCCTCCAGCGTTAACGGCCGGCCGCGCATGTAGGCCTTTTCATTGAGCTGAGCATGCTTGCGAGCGGCAATCGCGACTGCCGCGGGGCCTTCTAGCGGGACTTGGTACTCGTGGACGTAGCGTGTCGCCAGCCAGGCAAACCATTGCACCGGCACCGCCAGTCCGAAGGGCATGTAATACTCGGACATCGTCAACCCAAAGGAAGGCGGCAAGCCCGAGGGTCCGCTGCGCCCGGCTCCGCGTACGCCTCCGCCCGAAAAAGCATTCCACCCCACCGGGATGAGCACGGTGTTGGCCAAGCCAAGCGCGACCGCCATCGCGCCCGTCTGCAGGGCAGCGACCGGGGCCGCACCGCCAATATTGCTCGACGCGCTGTAGCGGAGATCCGGAATGCCAAGATTGGCGGCCAGATGCTCGACTGTCGGCATCGGCATCGCAGTGACGATACCGTCGATATCATGGGGCTTCAGTCCCGCGTCGTCGAGCGCGGCCATGGCCGCGCGCAATATCTGGTTGAGCACGCTACGATCGGTACCACGTGTGTAGGCAGTCTCACCGACCCCCACAATACAGGCTTTATCCTTCAGTGGATGCATCGCTCATCCTCCCGGTCTACGAGAGAAACCAAATACTTGTACAACGCTCTCAGGATTTTTGTCTTAGATTGCGACGTGTTCAAGTGATGCCCTACCCCCCCCGTGAAGCCAGCGCCGCAATTGACCGCGCGTCAGGCGCGCGTAAATTCGTGTGAGCAGGAAATGCCCAACCCTTGCAAGTAAAAGCTCTGTGCGCCACGATTGGGTATTCTTAACCAGGGGGCATGCTATGGCCCGACTCAGCGCCATCGAGAACCAGGTTGCGGGGGCTACGGAGAGAGTTTCGGGGGTCTTTGTGCCTCCCCTCCAACTCACAAAAGGTCAGCCACCACCGATTGCAGCGAACGGCGGTTTATCCTACATGTCGTTCGAGCGAGACGGGGATGGGGGAGCTGCTGCCGCGATGGAGGCGGCGCTCCACCAGATTGTCGAGCGGGAAGGGCAGGCGGTTAGCGACATGCTCGACAACGCTCCCCCAGGCCCGATCGAGACCCAGTGGGGTATCGGATTTCGTACCTACTCAGAATGCCTGGAATATATTCGCGCGAAGAACATCCAAGCCCCTGAAGGCGGCGTAGCGCTTCCACTGCGCTACACCATTTACGAGCAGCCGTCCTACTCCATCGTCCCGTCCAATGCGTTCTGGCGGGACCTGGCGCACACGGCCGAGGCCAAAGCGTTGCGCGAGGAAGAGCAGAACTACGGGCGGCGCGCCCTCTATTTTCCGCAGGTGTTGCGCGACGCGCGACGAATGAAGGAGTACTACCCAGGGCTTTCGCCCACCAGCCCCGCGTGCATGGACAAGCTCGGAGTTGCGCTGGCGCACTGTGAGTCCAAGTGCAGGAACTTCTACGACGCGGCGGAGGTGGAGCGCGTGTACTACCCGGAGATCGAGAAGCTCCTCCTAGAGTTTTTCCCGGGTGCGACGGATGCGCTGGTGTACAACCACGACGTGTTTGACAAGGACTACAAGGGCGACCGCAGAGAGGACCAGGACAACAAGAACCCGGGCGTAAACGCCAACTACGCCAACATCGTGCATAACGACCTGAACGACAACAGTGGGCGCGTGCGCTGCCGCGAGCTGCTCACGAAGAACCTGCGGAACTTCGGGCGCCAGCAGCACTACACGGAGGAGCAGGCCGACGCGAAAATGGCGCGGCGGTTCATGTCGATCAACCTCGCCAAGCCGATGGAGACCGTCGGCCAGTACCCCTTCGTGCTCTGCGCCTGGCCCTCTTTCGCCGACCAGCCGTATATCACCAATTACCGCATCTACGACGACCGCGTCGGCGAGACCACCCGCTTCACCTACCGCCCCGGCCACGAGTGGTATTGGTTTCCGCAGCAGAAGCCGACCGAGGTCTCGATGCTCAAGTGCTACGACTCCGTCACCGACGGTTCCGTTTCGCGCTGGTCTTTCCACAGTGCCTGCATTGACCCAACCGCACCCGATGACGCTCCCTGCCGCAAGAACCTCGTGGTCCGATCCTTTGTCTTCTTCTGAGAAAACGAGAAGACGCCGCGGAGAGAGGGCAATCCGGTCCTCTCTCCCTTGGAGGCGGAGGACCGCCCATCATTTTCGCAGCTTCCGCGATGACGACGTGGCCCGCATAGTTTAGTACGTTCCGGGAAGAGGCTTGGTGTTCTCCATTCGGGCGCCGGCAAGTTCTTTCGGATTGATTCCGAGGACGCTCAAGATAGTCGAAGCGATCTGACGCGTTTCAACTGACGCATTGTTTATGCTCGCGATGATGCCGGGATTAGAGAGTAGCAACGCAACGTTGCGGTCGTCGTGCGCAAACCCGCCATGTTCGGCGAGCTTGGTACCGCTCGTGTAAATCAGGCCATGCTCCGTGATCGCGATAAAATCCGGCGTGCGATTATTGCCGAACGGATTGCCATAGAGAGGTCCCAAGTCGCTCTTGTCGAGTAACTGAACGATTCCCAGCGCCCCCATGTTATCGATCAGATACTGCTTAGCTGCCCTGTACTGGCTCCGCTGCATCGACGGATCGAGCCATACCAGACCCACATCGTCGGTGGTGTAAGCGGCGATTCCAGGAGTGCCGGCATACAAAGAATCACTAGCCGCGATTCGCAGCGATAAATCGATCGGCGACTGGCCGTGCTTGGCCGAGATAATGATCAGCGTGCTGTCCAAGAGACCGTTAGCTTGAAGTGCCTGGACCATCGCGCCAATCTGCGAATCGACGAAATCAAGACCGAACGCGAGGCCGAGATTCGGCGATAGCCCGACCGCATCCAAGTATCCGCCGCACGGGTCGGCGCCGCCGCAAGTTCCAACGTCAAGCGGATCGGTCGAATTGCCATCTCTGAGTTTCTGCCCGACGCTCACCGACTGGAAGTTCATTCCCATGATCGTCGGCACCCCGACGCTGCCGCCACTGTGCGTATCGTCGGTGCTGCGGTAACCGTTTATCTCGTTCAGCACTGCGTGCACCTTGCGCAGGTCATTGCGCGCAACGCTGTGATACCCGGTTGTGGTGTCGGCGCCGGTCACCGTGTTCCCAAGGCTGAACCATGCCGGATCGGTCGTGAACACCGTCAGGCCGGCCGTCGTGTCATTAGAATTGACCTCGGGCGTAAACAAATCCTGAACGCCGGTACCGGACGGGCCGTTGACGATGTCATACGCCGGGTGTTTGTCCGCCCACGCCGTCTGACCGCCGTGAGCACGGATGACCTCGAAAATCGTGTTCACCTTGACGAACTGATGGGGGTAGAGCGGCGCGCAAGTTCCACCGGCGCTCGTCATCGGGAGATTGGCGGGGTTTATCTGGGTAAGGACATCTCCGAGCGTTCCTCCCGCGTTAAACTCGGTCTTGTTGACGTCGATGCTCTCATCGTAGGCGGGTACCGTACCAGGCGATCCCACGCAACCTGAGCCCGGTGCAAACAGTTTGCGATCGTAGGAGACATCGTAGAACACGCCGGCCGATTTCGAGGTTCCACCGGTCACTTGCGCGAGCAGTCCAGGAAACGAGTCCGAAGGCCCGGTGGTCAGAGCCGCTGGATACTGAATGCCGTGGGTGGCCAGACCCGCAAGTGTGCTCACAGGATGCGCCGCGACGTAGTTGGTCAGATCGACAGCGTGCATCCCGTCGACGCTTATCAGCAGAATGTGCTGGTAGCGCGTTGACTTCGGACCGGCAATCACAGGCGCGGTCAAAATCGCAGTAGCGACTAGGGCCGCGGCCCCCGCGCACATCAACTGTTTCAATTTCGGCATCGTGCTCTCCCCAACTGGTTGATTTTGCGAGGATCTTCATCATGTTTCGGCCAACGGCTTGATGACGGCTGCGTTGCGAAAGTGTAAAACCGGGATCAAAAGCCTCACCAAATTCAATGCGCTCAATGAGTTAGGCGCGACCGCTTGTATCCGGCAGTTTTGGGGGTTTTATCGCAAACTCGAGGCAGACTGGGAATTGAGGAAAATGCAGCATAACGAAGTGTTGTCGGCGGCTGCGGTGAACACGTGGTTGACCGAAGAAACTCTAGCGGGCGTGGGTGAGGCTGAACTGGTTGGGGGTTTCTGTGAGCGTCTTGTGCAGGCGGGGATGCCTCTGGCGCGGGCGATAGTCCTGGTTGACACTCTCCATCCTATCTATGAAGGCCGGGCCTTTCGTTGGCACCCCGGAACAGCGAAAGCCGAAGTATCCGGGTACGGACGCACCAGAGAGGGGCCGAATGCTGAAGCTTGGCGCCGTAGCCCCCTCTACTACATGGTCGAGACCAACCAATCGATGCTGCGCCGACGCCTCACCGATCCCTCCCCGTCTCAGGAAACCCCTGATTTCGCGACCTTCGCCGAGTTGCGTCAGGAGGGTATGACCGACCTCATCGCCCTGGTGACGCGTTTCGCGCCAACGAATGTGATTGGCGAGATGGACGCGATTTATTCCTTTTGGACCTCAGATGTTGCCGCCGGCTTCGAGGAAAACCATATAAGCATGCTGCAGGCGCTTATCAAGCCACTAGCTGCGGCTCTAAAAGGCGCGTCGCTAGCGCGGATCGCCACCACCCTCGTTGAGACATATCTTGGCCGCGATGCGGGGCGTCGGGTCTTGCGCGGTCGGATCGAACGTGGTGTCGCCGAGCAGATCGGCGCAGTGCTCTGGTATAGCGATCTGCGCGGCTACACCAGGATTACCGATACAGCGGCGCCGGATCAAATCATTCCGCTCCTCAACGATTATGCTGACGTCGTGATTTCGGCCATCCACGCAGCCGGCGGTGACGTGCTGAAGCTAATCGGCGATGGCACGCTGGCGATCTTTCACGAACCTGACATCGGTGAAGCCTCGCGCGCCGCGCTGGACGCGGCCGGTGTTGTTCGCCGAGGTGTCGCTGAGCTCAATTTACGTCGCGCTAACGCCGGACTCCCATTGACGGAGGTCTATCTCGGCTTGCATGTAGGCGAGGTTTTTTATGGCAACGTCGGCAGCCTTGACCGGCTGGACTTCACAGTGGTCGGCCCTGCTGTCAACGAAGTAAGCCGGATCGCCGCAATGTGTCGGTCGGCAGAGCGCGATGTCTTGCTCTCGGCCGCATTTGTCGCTGGAGCTCGTCCAGCAGAACGGCATCGGCTCGTTTCGGTCGGGCGCTACGCGTTACGCGGCATCGCTCAGGCGCAGGAACTTTACACGCTGGAAAAATAACTTGCTCACCCAATGTAACATTGACGGTTGGGCTTGTTGGCTGCCGGGCTATTCAAAGTAGCGCTGGAGTTCGAGAAACGCGGGCGTCTTCAAGTGTCCGCCGTGTGTAACCACGGCAAGCGTTCCTCGGGAAAATAGTGTCGCGTCGGCTGAAGCTGCGCGGCTTGATCAAACGCGCCGACATGGAAATGCGTTACCGTTGGGGATGGCAAGCTTTCGCAGGTCAACGTTGACCCGCACCTGCCGCAAAATCCCCGGCGGGTTTTCCCTGGCGAAGAATCGAACTTGGTAATCTCGCCTTTGGTAACCGCATAAGCTTCGCGGTCGAATGCCACGAAGACCGAAACGGGCGCGCCGGTATGCTTTCGACAACTTTGACAATGACACCAGTATATCCCCTTCGGTTGACCGGTCGCGGTAAAACGGACCGCACCGCAGAGGCAGCCACCTTCGAGTTGCTTGACCGTGCTGCTCATGATCTGATCCTCCCGCCTCCACCTTGGAGTCAGTTAGTCAGTCCCCAAAGGAGCGACCGAAATGGTCTCCTCATATAGTGACTGAAACATTCCAGCCGAACGGAGGAATCAGGCGAGTTTG
>Ga0306920_100002395_pt1 | contig 23697 bp, 24 predicted proteins | sample flu12Cox44000170_FD_204666 | JGI IMG/M metagenome (GOLD analysis project Ga0306920, IMG submission 204666) | Lab enrichment of tropical soil microbial communities from Luquillo Experimental Forest, Puerto Rico - flux4day.12C.oxic.44.000.170 (v2)... | ecosystem: Environmental > Terrestrial >...
TGAACGCGCCTGAGATCGATCAGGCCCTGAAGGAAAATTCGGCCCTCGCTCAAGCGCTCAACATCCATGGCACACCTGGGTTTATTATCGGCAAGAAGATCGTTCCCGGGGCTCTCGACCTCGATGCGCTGAAAGAGAGGATTACGGAAGCTCGCAAGGGATAACAGCCTGGCGGTCCTCCTCCTCATACCCATTTCCTGCTAGTTTTCCGATTTCCGGTCCGCTTTCTCCAGCCCGAACAGCCTTGGCATCCATTTGCCGAAATTGCACAGCCAAAAATGAAGCGCATCAGTCGCTGCGCCACGATGGTTCTGCGGCTTGAGAGAGCCCGCGCGATTGACTGCTTAGGATCAGGCACCGAGACGGGGGACCCGGCACCAGCCCACCGGCCTCACGCGTCGGCGGGCGTTGCGAGAGCTCGTCATCCGTTGTTATTGCCTCCCTGAGAGCTGTGCAGATTACGTTGATCGGCGAAGCCAAATTCGTTGTTTTACCGCCCAGCGTTCCTTCCCTAAGGGCTTGATATAACTCTTATTTTGAAGAAAGCGCCGAGCGTTTTCCGGGGTGCCATCGCGATTTTCGTTGTTTTTCGAGCAAACCTGTCGGGCGGATCGACGTTAATATCAGGCCGTGTTCGCCGACGCTCCGTTGAGCGCAGCTCGTCCTAAATAGGGAATCTATTTGCCGAATTTGCATAGGCGCCCGACAGCTCGGACGCCTACAGTTGAGGGTCGGGCGAAGGTTACTCACCCCGACCGCACTCGGAGACTGTAGCTGACACCTCAGCGCTCAGCCACCCACCAACTTGGGAGGAAATCCTCATGAGCATGAGACACCATCACCACCTCATCGCGCTGACGTTTCTGGGGTTTTGCGTTTCGCTGCTCCCTTCCTGCGCGCCACCTGGGGGTGGCAGCGCATTGCAAGCCTACGCCCCGGTTTCGCCACAACCGCCAGGAACGGCGCGAGTGTGGTTTTTGCATGTCAATGACCCGCAGCAGCAAGCGGGTGATCCGATAATCTACGCCAATGGCAATCAGATCGGTCGTAGCGTCCCGGGTATCGCCTTCTATCGCGATTTCCCGCCGGGCTCTTATGCCTTTTCGGTGCAGAGCTACGGCGTCAATGCCGGGCGGCCCATCCAGCAGGACGCGGTCCAGCTGGCGCCGGGGTCGCAGACCTATCTCGAGATCTTATGGGGAGGCAGCTGGCTGGTCGGCACCGCCGGGGGCGGAAGCTATTTCGTGCGAACCTTGCCGCCGGAGGCGGACCAGGCCTACCTTCATATGTTGACCGAGAAAGGCCCCCCGCGGGCGTTGTAGGCGGCAGATCCGCGTCCGCATCGCAACCGCGCAGCCGGTGACCCTCCGGATCTGAGATGGCGGCCGAAGAAGGCCCATCTTCGACAAGAGCTGGCGATCGCCGTCTGGCTATGGTCGCGCCGCTGGACGCGACCAGCCATCAGACGCTGGCGGCATCGGCTGTCGGCCGGGCGAGGTCGTTCTCTTCAGCGCATCGGTGCAATACCGAGATCCCGCAGCGCACGTCTCGCAGCTGCAAAATCTGCAGAATGCAAAAGTCGCCGTCTATGGCCAGAGGCTTCGGCGACACGCATCCGGTCGCTTCGAACGATACACCGAACGGCCGCGCGCAGAACCGCCGCATCGAGATCTGCTGGAAGGCCCGGCGCCTGAGGCGTCGTCGAACACTTTCGACCGCACACTGGAGAGAAAAATGAAATCGTCACGGCTATTCAACGCTGTCGCCGCCTTCGGAGCCGGCATGCTGCTGTCGTTCGGATCCGCGCTCGCCCAGCAGGGGCCGCCGGGGTGCGACTGGAAGAAGTATTTGTATGCGCAAGATGCCGTGCAGCAAGGCAAAATTGATACGAACATGCTCAATCAGATGAGCGCGTTGGCTTCCGCCCAAGGTTACTCGCTGACCAACAAGGTCCTGCAGACCTGCAACGGCTGGCTGATGGAGGCCAAGCGCGCCGACGGCTCGCCGGCTGTCCTGTTTGTCGATCCGAAGGCGCGGACGATTGTCGACGCGGATTTTAGGTGATGCGCTCACCCGACATTTTCCGAGCCCGCGCCGAGATATCTTAGGGAGACCGGTACGATGAAGCCGTTGTGGATCGGGAAGGATGCTGGGATCGGCGAGCGCGCGATAGCATGCGGTGCTGGACCTTCCGGCCAGCGCAGTCTTGCTCGCGTCGTTCGGCTGGCAGCCCATCGGCACTTGGTCGTTCACGCCGTCATGGCTCTGATTTTCTGTTTTGCCGCGGGCGCCCTCGAACCGGCCAGGGCTCAGCAATCCTGGGCTAATGTGGACGCCGCCCGGGTTGAGGCGGCCGTCCAGGATGGCGCCAACTGGATGACTTACGGCCGAACCTACAGTGAGCAGCGCTTCAGCCCACTGACCCAGATCAACGCGGATAACGCGAACCAGCTCGGCCTCGTCGGGTATACCGATTTGGATGTCATTGATGGCAAGCCGGAGCTTAGCCGTGGCCAGGAGGCAACGCCGCTGGAGATCGACGGCGTGCTGTACGTTTCGACCTCGTGGAGCAATGTCAGAGCATTCGATGCCAAGACCGGTCAATCGCTATGGTTTTATGATGCCAAAGTGCCCCGGCCGTATGCCGTCAGGGGGTGCTGCGACGTGGTCAATCGAGGCGTGGCCGCGTGGAAGGGAAAGATCTTCGTCGGCACGCTCGACGGCAGGCTGGTGGCGCTCGATGCCAAGACCGGCCAGGAGGTCTGGACCACCAGGGTCCTCGAAATGGACAAGGCGTTCACCATCACAGGGGCGGCGCGGGTCTTCAAAGGCAAGGTGTTGATCGGCATGAGCTGTGGCGAGTACGCGTTGGAGTGCCGCGGCCAGATCAACGCCTATGACGCAGAGACCGGTGCGTTTGCCTGGCGCTTCTACACCGTGCCCGGCGATCCCTCGAAAGGGTTCGAGAACGACGCCATGGCGATGGCCGCCAAGACCTGGCACGGCGAGTGGTGGAAATGGGGGGGCGGCGGTACGACGTGGGTCAACCTTTCCTACGATCCCGAACTCAACCTGGTCTATTTCGGGGCGGGTAACGGATCCTTATGGAACCAGAAGTACCGCAGCGAGAACCAAGGCGACAATTTGTTCACATCGTCGATCATAGCGGTCAATGCCGATACCGGCGCCTACGTCTGGCACTACCAGTGTACACCCGGCGACGAGTGGGACTTCGACGCCGTTCAGGATCTGGTCCTTGCCGACCTCACGATCGACGGAACGAAACGCCAGGTTTTGATGCAGGCCAACAAGAATGGGTTCTTTTACGTCCTCGACCGCAAGACCGGCCAACTGATTTCGGCCAACAGCTTCGCGCCGAACACCTGGGCGAGCGGCGTCGACCTGAAGACCGGCCGACCGATCGAGAACCCTGGCGTCCGGTATAGTCAGACTGGCAAACCGAGTAAGCAGCAGCCCGCCGCAATGGGCGCCCATAATTGGCAGGCAATGTCGTTCAACCCGCAGACCGGGTTGGTCTACATCCCGGCGCAGGGGTACGCGATAAACTACATTCCGTTACCACCAGAGGAATTCAGGTTTATACCGGGGTATTGGAACCTCGCAGTCATTCCCGGGTTTCCCGGGGCAAATTCAAACTCGGGCCGTCTGCTCGCCTGGGATCCGGTGAAGCAGAAGGAAGCCTGGCACGTCGACTACCTCGGACCATGGAACGGCGGCACTGTGACCACCGCCGGGAATATTGTCGTGCAAGGTAACGCCACCGGCGAGTTTGGCGTCTACCGCGCAGATAACGGCAAGAAGCTCTGGTCGACGAACACCCAGTCGCCGGTGATAGGAGCTCCGGTGACCTATTCGGTCGATGGCGAGCAGTATATCGCCGCTTTGTCCGGCTGGGGCGGAGGCTTCCCCTTGCTTCAGGGCCCGGGGGTGGACCAGTCCGGCAACACTCGCGCCATCAGCCGACTGCTCGTGTACAAGCTCGGGGGAACGGCCAGCCTGCCGCCGGTCACGCCCCTCTGGGAGCACACGCCGCCTATTCCGGCCGACACCGCGGACGCGGCCACGCTCAAGGCGGGCTATGCGGGATTCACGCAGTTCTGCTCGATCTGCCATGGCAATTTGGGGATCGCCGGCGGGGTGCTCCCGGATCTGCGCAAATCTTCCTTCCTGCCCGTCCAAGCTTTTTCCACCATCATTCGCCAGGGCCTCCTGCAGAGTAACGGCATGGCGAACTTTGGAGACGTTCTCGACGGTCCAGCAGTCGAGGCGATCCGCGCCTTTCTCATCCACCGCGCCCACGAGGACAAAATCGTATCGTCGGAAGCCCCTCCGAGCCCACCGGATCCAAACCGCGGCGCCGTGATCGCGGCGCAAGGCACGCCGGCCGGCGCCCCCGCTTGCGCGCAGTGCCATGCGTATAACGGAGGGGGCGATGGCAGCGGCGCGTTTCCACGAATTGCCGGCCTGCCACCTTTTTACATGGCGGTGCAGCTGCATGACTTCCGCTCCGGGATCCGGCGCAACGCGATCATGACGCCGGTTGCCCAGGGTTTGACAGAACAAGATATCGCCGATGTGACGGCCTACTATGCTGCCGCCCAGGCGCCTTTCATGCCGCTGACGGGCACGGCAAACTCGGCTCTGATCGACCAAGGTGAGAAGCTCGCCAACGTTGGCAACCCGGCGAAAGGGGTTCCCGGCTGCTTAAACTGCCACGGACCGGACGGTGCCGGGCAGCCGCCGTCGATCCCGTACCTCGGCGGACAATACGGACACTACATCAACTTTACGCTGAAGATGTGGCAGCGCGGCTTCCGCAACACCAGTCATCCTGTAATGCGCCTGTTCGCCAACAAGCTCGACGATCAAGAGCTCGCGGCGTTGGCTGCTTACTACGAGCAGCTTCGGCCCCCTGCGAAATAATAGGAAGTGGCGCTGATGGCCACACCAGCTGACGAGGCGATCTCGCACATCGATGCGCCGCATCGGTCCGCGGCTCATTTGCCAGAGCACGTGGCCGCTCCAATCGGAGCGCAGGCCGCCGCGGAGGCGCTCGAGAACGGTCCACGCGGCGCGCTGTTGCTCGCTTCCATCTCGGTGGGGCTGCTGTTGATCGGCTGGCTCCTCTTTAATTACCTCCTGTTCCTGCCGCGAGGTCCCATTGGCTGACGAATCTTCCAATCCGCTGCAGCGACGCCTACCGAGCGGAATCGTTCCGGAAGACTTGGTCGATCGCACCGAGAAGCGTTGGCTCTTCATCATGCTCGGGATGCTCGTCCTGATCATGGTGATCGTCGTTCTCACAGTCATCGCTCACGCTTGGCACCCGCCGAGCAATGTCGAGCCGGCCGATCCGGTAACGTTGCACCTGCAAGGCGAATTCGTCGAAAGCAATCTCGGGACGGCGCTCGAGCTGGACGGTGTCACTGTAAGGCTGATCGCGCAGCAATTCAGCTTTGTGCCGAACTGCGTCAAAGTGCCTGCCGGCACACCGGTCAAATTTCGCCTCAGCAGTGCCGATGTGGTCCACGGGTTCATACTCGTCGACACCAACGTGAATACGATGGTGGTGCCGGGCTTCGTCGCCGAGGTGCGGACCAGCTTCGCTACACCTGGTGAATATCGGATGCCGTGTGACGAGTTTTGCGGTCTTGGTCACCAGGGCATGTGGGCACGCGTCGTCGTCGTCCCGAGAGACCAATTTCCGAAGTTGACCCCCGAACAAAGGACAGACTGTGTATCATCACCGTAATCGTTTGGCCCTGTTTCACTGTTGGGTCGCCTTCGGCCTGTTTGCGCCTGCTGTGGTGCTGGGGTTCTGGCAGATGCTGATGCGCAGCCCGCTGCCGGCGCCGCTCGACGATCCGTCTGCCTATTATGCGTCGGTGACCTTGCACGGCACGGTGATGGCCTATGTGCTGACCACTTTCTTTATTATGGGTTTTGGCTATGCGGTGGCCGCGACAAGCCTGGGTCGTCCCATTCGCGGCACGGCCGCCGCGTGGATCGGCTTCGCGATCTGTCTCCTCGGCACCGTCATGGCGGCTATCACAGTCCTCTCCGGCCGGGCCTCGGTGCTCTACACCTTCTATCCGCCGCTGCTGGCGAGCATTTGGTATTATCTCGGCGTGATCCTGTTGGTCGGCGGCTCGATGATCTGGGTCGCGCTGATGATCATCAATATGATCGCATGGAAGCGCGACAATCCGGGCGAGCCGGTGCCGCTCGCCATGTTTGCAATCACCGCAGCCGCATTGCTGTGGGCTTGGTCGGCCAGCGGGGCCGTCATCGAGTTGCTCGGCGTCATCCTGCCGGCAGCCCTTGGCTGGACGACGCTGATTGACGCAGGCCTCGCGCGCACTCTGTTCTCGGTGACCTTGCACTCGATTGTCTACTTTTGGCTAATGCCGACCTACATCGCTTACTACACGCTGGCTCCGCAAGCGGCCGGTGGACGCCTCTACAGCGATTTGATGGGGCGGCTCACCTTTATCATGCTTCTTATCTTTGCTGTCCCGGTCGGAATTCACCATCTGTTCATGGACCCCCAGATCGGAAGCGGCTTTAAATTCGTCCAGGGCTTTCTCACGTTCTTTGTCGCCCTGCCGACCTTGCTGACCGTCTTCTCGATAACCGCAAGCCTGGAGATAGCCGGGCGGGTCCGCGGCGGCCGTGGGCTCCTGGGGTGGATCGGCGCATTGCCGTGGAACGAGCCGATGGTCCTCGCCATCGGGTTCTCGCTGGTGATGCTAGGCCTGGGCGGGTTCGGCGGGTTCATCAATATGGCCTATACGATGAATTCGATGATCCACAACACCGCTTGGGTCACGGCGCATTTCCATCTGATCTTCGCTGGCGCCGCAGTGATCATGTATTTCGCGATCGCTTACGAGATGTGGCCCCGGATCACCGGGAAGCCGTTGCGTTCCAAGACCTTGGCTTGCTGGCAGCTGTGGTTGTGGTTCTTGGGCATGCTGATCACCACGATCCCCTGGCACATCGCCGGGCTGATGGGCCAGCCGCGTCGCGTCGCCGCCTTCGATTACAACATACCGTTCGTCGCCCGCACGGCCGCCCTGGTCGATATCTCGGTGATCGGCGGTTTGATCCTGCTGAGTGCGGCAATTCTGTTGATCATCGTGCTCGTTCGCTCCCATGTGGGCGAGAGAACGGTCACCGTGCCGCTGCGCTATGCGCTTGCGGTCAACCCGCCGGCGCGGGTCCCAGCCGCGCTAAATGGCTTCGCGACGTGGAATTGGATCCTGCTGGTACTGATGCTAGTGAACTACGGCTATCCGGTTGCCCAATTCCTGTTCGTCCTCAAACCTCATTCAGCTGCGGTCTACGACGTGACCCGTCAATCTACCAACGTAAACGGCGGCCGCTGATGGCGCTGGCGTTCAGTCTCGGCCATCCCTGGCGGCGGGGCGCTTGGCGAGCGCTGGCGGTGACCCTCGTCATCGCGATCGTTATCGGCTTCATCGTCTTGAGCCGCTATCAGCTGAATTCTGAACCACTTGGCCTCTGGGCCTCAATCTGCCGCGGCATCGGCATTCGTCCCGATGTCGGACCGGTGAGTGCGCCTCAGCCACCGCTGCGCACGGCGACATTGGTCGCTTGGACCCGCGCCACGCTCGATCAGATTGCTGCCGGCAACGCCAAGGATGGCGCCTTAGTCGCGCAAAACTGCACCGCCTGCCATGGCGAGGGCGGGGTGAGCACAAAGGAACTCATTCCGACCCTCGCCGGAATGGATCCCGCGGTGATCTACAAGCAGCTCGCTGACTATCGCTCCCACAAGCGTCTTTCGGCCGTTATGAACGCCATCGGCGAGGCGTTATCGGTAAAAAATTCGGCTGATGTCGCGAGCTATTACGCGGGGCGTCCGTTCGGGCTGCCGCCGGTGATCGGAGTGCGTGTTCCGGAAGGCGGCCGGTCGCTGGAGCAGAGCAATCCTGCGATCCGCCTGGTATTCGCCGGGGATCCGGCACGCGGCATCGCGCCTTGCTCCGCCTGTCACGGTCCCGGCGGTTACAAACTCAGCGCTCCGGCGTTGCAGCATCAGCGCACCGATTATATCGAAAGCGAGCTGTTGGCCTTCGCTCAAGGCATGCGCCAGAACGACATCAGCGAGCAGATGCGCACGGTCGCCAGGCAGCTGACACCGGAGGAGATGCATGCCGTCGCCGTGTATTACAATGCGATGGGTGCTGAATAAACGGCACAGAAGTGAGCTCTCCCAGAGATCGCGGGACGGCTAGGCGAGTCGAACAGGCGCTGCGCGCGCCCAAGCTGTTCAATCTGCGTTCCGACCCGTTCGAGCGGGCGGAGGAAGGGCCGGACAATTACGTCAAATGGCTGGTCGAGCTCCTATTTATCACGGTTCCGGCACAGGCGATCGTGGCACAGCACATACAATCGTTCCAGGAGTTCCCGTCACGGCAAGAGTCGGAGGAAACAACTTAGCGAAATCCGCATAGGCGCGTTTGGAACCCACTGTACTCGTTCTTTCATCATCGGGACGGGGTCTCGCTGGGGCCCGTGCAGTCACGCTGTCCTATCGGGACCGCCTTTTGAGCGCCTCGACAGCCGGATTTTCCTTATTTATTTAGGCCTGTGTCCCCGCGAGTTATTCTCAGTTGTTTCAATAGGTCACCAGGGACAGCGAAGCTAACCTGGTGTTAGGTGTATCCGGCGCAAGAGCCTTTATCGGCGCCTTAGCAAGCTCGGTGCCCCCGAATTCGGTGTACTCATCGACAACGATCAGGGGCCCTCGCTACTATGGCGAATAGGGAGCAATCCATACGGTCCAATGCGGGTGATATGGAAGTTCTCCCATCACCGGATTCGTGGCGTTCGGCGCGGATCGTGGACCTGACGGATACGCCGCTGCGGGCAGACGGGCCACCTGCGCAGAAGCTGACGGTTGGGGAACAAGCGGTGTTGGTGGCCCTGCTGGGGCAATCTCTGCGATGGTGCTACCTGGCTGCGCGACCGCGCAGCCAGCTAGGGCGAGCCCAACACCTACACTGATGGGCACTATGACTTTCATCACTCATCTCCTCCGGGGGCTCGGACACTTGACGTCGATCATGGCGGTAAAGCAGGTCGACGGCAATGTTTCCGGTCGTCAGGCCATTCGGCAGTCTATCAAGTTCAACGCGGCGCCGGGAACTCGTTGAGGTCCGGGACACTGCCGTTGAGCTGGATGGCGAGCGTCTGACGCCAGTTCGACACCCGACATGCATCTTTGCGCCAGTTTTCCTATTGGCGACGGAACTGCTGCAATACTGAAGAACGAGTTCTGGCAAAAAGGGCACGGATCCAAGATTTGATTACCCTCTTGCTGCTCGACAATATTCGTCCGCAAAGATTTGATGCTGCGGGTAAGTTTTTACGTGCTTCGACCATAGCCCTAGGCAAGTAAGCGCTGCGGTGCCCCGACAGTCAATCCGGCACTGGTACAATTGCTGACCAGACTGCCAGGAGGCAGGCCAGCAGCACGAGAACCCAAGTTACAACTCCTCCTATCCGCATGTACGCAGCGCCGCCAATTGTCGCTCCAACGATCAGTCCGGCCCACGGCGAGGCTTGCACCAGCCATGACCACCCGGATGAGCGCCGGGTCAGGAAATCCCCAAGACCCTGACCGAGCTTCACCAGAGTGCCGGTAACGTAAGTAACGCTCACGGCGATCTTTCCGGCTCGTTGCATCGAGGCGCTCAGGGCGCCCATCGCCAGTACCATTGGCTCAGGAGAGGTTGCCAGCCCGGCGGCGATTGCCAGCAGTACCGCGACGGCAACAAGCGCCCAGGTCAGGTGCCATTTTCCGGCGAAGCCAGTAAGCACCTGCCCGGCAGCAGCCCCGAGCACAAAAAGCGCGATCAGCTCGGCGATCACGGCGGCCTCAGTCAGATCGCCGCCTCCCACGGCGATAGCGAGCTGTGTGCTGTTTCCACTCATGAAGGAGACGAAGAGATGGCCGAGACGGAGGTAACCGATTGCGTCGACCATGCCGGCAAGAGCCGCCAGGACTCCCGCAAGTATCAGTCCGTGCGCTTGGCCGCCCAAATCGCCGGCGCTCTTCGTCGGGCCGCGAGCGACCTCGAGTTGTTCGGTCATGGTCCCTCTCGAAAACTCTAACAATAGGGTCTGCTAACGATATCCTGGTCAAAAGGGGCCTCTCGGACCAGAGACTACCTGCCAAATTCTTCTGGATTCCGCACAAAAGGCCGAGCGGCACGATCGCCAACCGGTAGCGCTGCGATTGATGCAAGCCGCTTCGGAGCCGGTCAGGCAGGGAGCCATCGGCGCGAAACCGTATTCGGTTCATCCCGCTCCTCGCTCGTTCGGTGATCATCTTCCATCCTTTGTTCTGCGGCCAGTTGCGCGATTGGGTTGGCGGCGAGGCCGGTCCAGCCCCCTTGGGTGCGAGGCGCCACTGCCGCGGCCATTGTCACCATGGAAGTATTCGTAGAAGAGGATATAGTCCTTGAAATGGGGATCGCTCTGGAAGTTTTCATACCCTCCGAAAACGGGCGCCTGCCGCCGGGATCGCGACGGAAAATCCTGATGAGCCGGCGATACAACTTATCTGCTGTGACCCCGCTAAATCCCTGGTAGTCGCATGTTTTTCCGGATAGGTATAAGCGTTGTTATACCGCCGGATCGGCACATCGGAACACGTCTGGACCACCAAGATAGCTTGAGCTAGTTTTGCGTCCAATGAATGGCAGCTGCGGGGCATTAGCGCCGGGACTCGGCGGCTAGGACGACCGCAAGGTAACAAGAGCGGCTGGCTGGCTGTTCAGAGTCGGCTCAGAGCAATCTCGTCTAATGGGACGCAATCAATGCGATGGAATGCTGCCGCCGGACTGGCGATCGTTCTTTTCCTTTGCGGTTGCCAGTCCGGGCCTCAGCTTCCGCCGACCCCGGTCATAGGGGCGACCTGCCAAACACTTTCAGGCAGCTGTCTTCTCCTAACCCCACCCCCATCTGGAGGAGGCTGCACCTGCCCCGGATTGGGAGCCGGAATAGTGGCAGGCACATCGGGACCTTGAGCGGGGTTGGCAGCCCGCACAACCGTCTGGCTTCTCGATTGGGGCGATGTTATTTTTCTTCTGTACCGTCCGGTTTGCGGGTGGTGAGCCGACCTTCGCCGGAGCATCCTGCAATGACGCGGATGCGCCGAAAGCGCTCACTACGCAATCGCCACCTTGGGAAAACGTCTCCTCTAAGGAATAACTTATCGGCGAGGCCGCGTCCGGGTCAGTTTGCTGATGATCTCTGCGTAATGTCTGCTCGCTTCGACAGCGCGCGCCAGGATGTAATGATGGTACGTCGTATTGAATGAGGAGTGGTCGAGAAGGCGAGCAGCGAGCTCGATTGCGCCAGGCGCCGAAACCGCGATCGTCGATGCGGCGCAGTGCCGGAAGCGGTGTGGCGGAAGGCGATCGCCGAATGCGGCCTTGTTGCGCGTCGCAACTAGTTTCGTAATTGAATCCGCCGCAAGGGGGCCACCCTTCCTGCTGACCCAGAGAGTGTCATGTTTGCTCGCTCCCGGGAACTGCGGGCGCACTTCCTTGAGATAATACTCCAGAAACGGCGCGACCGTTTCGGGCACTGTTGCCTGGGATGGCCGGTGAGTTTTTCTCTCCTCCGTCGCGAAGATAAGCCGCCACTCCTCACCGACCTGACGCAGCTGTTGACCGATCCGGATTTGCGCGAAGGCCCGGCGCCGCTCCGGCCGGAGTGCCCAGAGCATGATCATCAGCCCGTCCCGATAAAGTATTTTGTCGATCGCGCCGTCGTCCCCGACAGAACGCTGCATCATCTCTTTGCCGAACGCTGTCAGTCGCGGAGTCGTGACCCAGCCCTTCGAGCGTGGTCGGCACTCGCGTTTCAACTGCGCTACCTGGGCTATCAAGCTGTTCGGGACCTTGCCAGGAAACATGACCCGGAAGGCTTTCTGCAGCCTACTCAGGTACAGATGTCGTCCGACCGAACCGACGGTCTCGGAGAGATGGTCAACGTAGCGCGTCAGCCGCTCCTCGGTTACCCGATCGAGCGGCAGCTCGGCCAAAGACGCGGGCTCAAACCCGCTGAGAAAGCCCAGCCACCGCCCTACCGCGTTGGTTACGCCCTGGCGGGTCGAGGGAGCCCAATGCGCAGCTGGTCCGCGACAAAATCGGCTCTCGCTGGCGAACGCCGCATTCAGGGCAATGCTATCCGGGTCCGGCCAATCGGTGACCTGCAGAACGAGCCGACGCTGTGTCATTTGCGCTGCCGACGTGGCAGATACGCTTTGGCGAGTTCAGCCTCAACAATTGCATCGAATTCACGGCCTGCCGAGAGCGTGTCGAGCTTCGCGTAATAGCGGAGGACTGTGTCGATCCTTTTGTGGCCGAGGAGCTGCGCCAGCGCGACAAAACTGCCGGGACTGTGCCGTTTCCCAAGGTCCATCGCCAGGTGGCGAAACTGATGTGGCGTCATATCGATGCCAACCCAATCAGCAATGACGTCTCGTATCTGCCGCGAAAAATAATTTGGTGTTTTGTGGGTCGAATCGACCGGGAACAGGTAGGGGTTGCCGGGCTCCGCAAACCGCGGACGGAAGTGACGGATAAATCGGTCGACGACGCGGGTCACGCGCTGGGACAGCTCGAATAAAAGCCGAACCTCGTTTTTGACCTCCTCAGCCGGAATATCGATCAACCACAATGAGCGCGGTCCTCCCGGGCGGACGAGATGTTGCTTCAAATGCAAGCCCGCCAGATTCTTGATCCGCATCGGAGCGATCAACAGGACGGCGATCGCGACGGCAAGCTCCATCGCCAGCGCGCCACGTGCGCATGTGGCGCGCGCAGCCCAGTTGGCCAGCCGCTCAGGCAATAACAGCAACTTTGTGAGGGTCGCAGGGTCAGAGAGCTCCAGCAACAAACGTTGGTTCTTCTCGGTGATGCCCTCGGGTTGTGGTCCGAGACATCGTTGCAGGCGACGGAGTTCCGCGATCCGGTCGAGCGCAGCAGGGCCAGAGCCCAGCCGCTGTCTAGCAAACCCGATCAACATGCGAGCCAGGTTGTAGGCCGTTGGCCGCGGTGTCTGGTCCGCATCGTCTTCGCAGTACCGTTCGAGAATGGCTTGGAAGACCGGCGGCTCAAAAAGGTAATCGAAGGTCGTGATCGATGCAGGATCGGCACCGGCCTCGACGGCCGCGGAGAGGGCGAGTTCGATCAATACCTTATTCTGGGTTACCGTGGCTGGTCGGAGCTTCTTTTGATGACCGTACTGTCCAAAGCGATGGCCAGCAGGAGGTGAGACGCAGAGTTCGAATTCCTGCTGCAGACGCTCGGGGTAACTGCTCAATGGCAGGGTGCGGCGAACTGCGTGAGGAGGCGGTACCTTAACCGGGCCCGCGGGCCAGCCAGGGACTTTCTTAACAGCTTCGTTCCACAGGTAGCACGTGCGCCGGTGGCAAGCCCGCGGGTTTGGCACGAGCGTATCGGCTTCGAGCTCTGCAAGAAATCGTTCGAGCACAGCATCGCAAACCGCCGTCGGCGCAATTCCTTTACGCTCGCAATGGGTGATCAGCCGACTGAGGCCCACCCTCATCCGCTGGTTTGGTAAGGCCGCCCGCCATCTCGCCCACGCAGGATCGAGATGGCACTGGGGCTGCGGTGGCCTCGCCTGCGCAAGGGCAGCCCTGAGGTTAGAACGCAGATTGGCCCAGGTTTTCGGCTGCAGCCCATGTTTCGCGGGGCGGACCTTTTTTAACAAGGGCCGCATGTATTCCAAGGACGCTGGCGCTGCTATTGGATCGACACCCGCGATCTCGCAGACGCGACGGACGGCAGAGATCCGATCTCGCCGCTGAGCGGGGCGAAGGGATGAGTCCTCTTCTAGGCGGAGGATGACATCCTGCCAAGCCAGAATAACGATCGTGTTTCCGTCCATGAATACCTCGTTTTATCGGTCTACAGTGGTCAGAAAGAGACAGTAGTGGCCATAATTGCTCATTCGGGAAAACATATCAAGCAAATTAAACCCCAATTTACTTTATACGTTTTCCCGAGATGCTGTTGTTTGCTGGACAGGACTGGACAATTACGGCCACCTACGGTCGCGGATAAAGTTCTCGAGGTCCGTCGGATCGATCCTTATAAGCCGGCCCATTCTGATGACTGAAAGGCGCTTGCGTGGGTCAGGATCGGCTATGTAGCGCCGGACTTGTTTCACGCTCACGTTCAGGATCTCGGCTACATCTCGGATCCCGAGCAGCGGCTCGCGCTTTTTTGCGGCCGGGCGCGCCATGTTTGCGCTATACCTTTAGGGGTTGAGGTCTAGAACATTTTTGGGGCCCGCATTTTGCAAAATCAGGGGAATGCCACCGTCGTCCGCCGATCGCGCCCGATCGGACGACCCTTGGCGACGAGCTCGGGTGCCCATCGCTTTCTCAGTTTGAGTGTTCGGGTTCATCAATTGTCCTCCTGCGGCTACACAGGGCAGCAGATGGGAACATCAGATGAGCCCGAAGAGTTGGGAAAGGCCGTACTTTTCTTAAGGCGTTCCCCAATGTTTGGCGCCGATCTCCGACTAGTGGGTCACCTCAAATAGTGTTCGATAGCCTCCGGTCCGTACGGCTTGCGATCGCGGGTGACGACCCCCATCACAGACAAAACTGAGACAACGAAGCGAATTCCCGGCCCGCTTGGGTGTCGCGGCTTTGTTCTTTGCCGGGACATTCGGAAGGGCCGCGCAAAATGCTGCGCATATATTTTTGGGAGAGCCTGGCTAATCAACCAACTCTCTGCCGATTGTTGTCCGTCCCAGCCGAGATTGGGAAAATCGTTTAGAATTTCGTCAGATATTGCCGCGATAAACCGAGCACCGTCGACGGCGCCCTGGATCTTGGGGATACCGCTACCATCATCGGCAGCTCTGAGCAGCAACCTCATTAGCGGATCGCTGTTTTCACCGGCGGGATTGTCGATCGAGGGGAGGGTCCTCCCGAACCTTTTCGCACTGCTGTTGAGGCGTTCTACCCGCTTGAGCATCACTCGATCCGATGGCTGATGACCGAGCAGATCCCAGATCGAGTGGATCCGCGCTGAGCGCTCTAGGTCTTCAGTCAAGTTTTCGCGGTTGAGCGTTGGCGGCCAATAGCGCTTTCCAACCGCGTCCAGAATTCGGTCGACGGCCGTCGGATTGAACAAGCGGCTCGCCCGAGCCGTAGCTTCTGCCTTCTTGGCAGCTTCAGCTAACCACTCCTCATAGGTTTGCGGAGCCCGAGGATTAGATTCTGTCACCGGCGTCCCTCCAGTTGAGCACGAGCGAGTGCGTTGTGTCGTCGCGATGGCCTCGGTCGAAAGGGCCTTGGCAAGGTATCGGCTCATCAGACGAGGCATCTATCCCATTCGCGGGAATTGATTCATTGATTGTAGTGTCCCCGCCCCCGCCAGGGCGTCGAGAATGGCGATCGTCATAAGGACGTTGATTCCGCCCGCCCAAATCATCAGGGCCGGCGGTTCTTGGTACCACGTAGTCGGCCATCGATTTTCGCTAGGCTGACCGACCACCCGTATCGGGTTTTGTGATCATCCGGGGCGCGGGTGCGCTACGCGGGCGCCTGAACTCCATTGACGGGAGGAAGCCTTGCGATGGGGAAACCCGCCTGCTGCTTCCCGGTGTTCTCGGAAATTTCGCTTACCGCTCATCCCCTCTAATCGCCTACCCGCGAGAAGAGTTTTCCGGAGCTGCTAGCTGGAAAGCGCTTCTGTGCATGTGCGGGCATTTGAACAACGGATTTGCCATGGCAGATGCGCTTGCGGTCCAATGCCGTCCGCTTGAGGAAACGCGAGGTCCAAGTAGCTGCTGTCAATGGCTTGCGGAATGCGAGGTTGAGGGTCGCCGCTTCACGGCCCGCTCGCGGCATGGAGTAGTCCACGAGCTGGCGAGAATGCTCGTCGGCGCCGGCCTCCCGGATCGACCGCTTCGTGTCAAATTCGCTGGGGTGGCCGGCCATATGACGTGGAACTCGTTTGTGGCGGCCGCGAGATGGACACTAACCGAGGGAGCCGTCACGCCGCTGCGTAGGACTCCGTGGAAGGAATTCGACGCCAAGCTGTAACGGATAGGGCAAAACAGAGCGGCTTGAGTTTTCCGCCACCTCTCCTTCTTCAGGGGAAAACCCTCTCTAGAATCCGCGCCCGGTACACGCCCAGGGCGATCGGAAGAAGAAGCACTCCGGTTCGGTTTCGCTACCCGCGCTAAGACTTCGCGATGCACCGAACAGTCGCTTGAGATCCTTCGGCTGGAGTGATCTGCGCTCGCTCGCCCTGCCGGTCCTCACTCTGCGCGACCGAGCGCCCTGATCGGCAAGAGACCGCGGCAGACATCATCGGTCAGCCGATCCCGATGAGAGTGCCGGCGATGGCCCATTCAGGCGTGAGAGCGGGCACCTTCTCGAACAGAAACGGCGAGCTGGTCACGACGCGCGGTCGAATCATCGGGCACCGCGTCAGCGGTCGCGACAGCGGATTGCGGGGAGCAAGCCAATGGTCCAGAAGCGGGTCAGTCGCTTGCCGCTCTCACTGGCCCCGCGTGGCCTCTCTCGCGTCCAAGCCGCCGAATATATCGGCGTTGGCGTGACAAAATTCGACGAGATGGTTGATGACGGCCGGATGCCACAACCAAAGCGAATCGACGGCCGCCTAGTCTGGGACCGGGTCAAGCTCGACGAGGCGTTTGACGCGCTCGATGATGACACCAGGCAAAAGAACGAATGGGACGATCTCTGATGCAGATTCGGCTGCGCGACAAAAGTGGTATCCGCCTCTATCGATTCCTGGTCGAGGATGTCGACCGACACGGCAATGTGCGAATTTATTTCCGGCGCAAAGGGCAGCCAAAGATCCGCCTCCGCGAGAAGCCTGGCACCGAGGCCTTTGACACCGAATACCAGCGAGCGTTCCGCGGTGAACTGAAGCCGCCGACAGCAAACCAGCACACGCCTGCGATGCAGGGGACGATGCGTTGGCTGTGCGAGCAATACTACGCTTCGGCAGCATTCCAATCGCTCGCCGACAGTACCCGCAAGGTTCGGCGAGGGATCCTTGAAGAGATTTGTCGACGCGCCGGCAATTTCCGGTATGCGATGATGGAGACGGCGCACGTTGCCAAGCTGCGCGATGAAAAGGCAGCCGTCCCTCACGCGGCAAATAACCGCGTCAAGGCGTTGCGGCAGCTGTTCGCATGGGCGACTGCGCCCGAATACGGATACGCCAAGAAGAACCCGGCGCGCGATGTCGGCAACTTACGCGGGACCAACCCCGACGGCATCCGAGCATGGACCGAGGCCGAGGCGGTCCGTTACGAGGCCCGTCATCCGATCGGCACGAAGTCGCGATTGGCGTTCGATCTCCTGCTATACACCGGCGTGCGGCGCTCCGATGTCGTAAGGCTCGGCCCGCACATGGAGCGCTGGTTTTCGGAGACTTCGGCCGACGGCGACACGGTCGAGGTGCAAAAGCTCGTCTTCATCGAGACGAAGGGCGGCTCGCGAATCGTCAAGCAACATGAAATGCCGATCCTGCCGCCGCTGCGCCATAGCATCGACGCCGCGTTGACCGGCCACTTGGTTTACCTGGTGACGGCGTTTGGAAAACCGCACTCGGCCAAAGCGTTTGGTAACTGGTTCAAAAAGCGGTGTCGCGAGGCGGGCCTCGAGGAAGTCAGCGCGCATGGGCTGCGCAAACTTGGGGCGCAGCGTTGCGCCGAAGCCGGTGCCACTGAACATCAGCTAATGGCGCTGTTCGGTTGGACCAACCCGCAGCAGGCCGCCGTGTATACGAAGAAGGCGAACCGCGCCAAGCTCGAAGCCCAGGCAGCGGTGTTGCTGCAAGCACAAACCAGCAACAAAAGTGTCCCACTTTTGCCGGCCGTGGCGTCCGGTGGGACAATCGAGTCGAAAGACCCTTGATTATCAGTTGGGTGTTTCAGTGATGGCGTCCCCAAGGGGATTCGAACCCCTGTTACCGCCGTGAAAGGGCGATGTCCTAGGCCTCTAGACGATGGGGACGCAGCGCCGAGCCGATGCATCTAGAGCGGCCGGTGGGAGAAATCAACCTCATGCCGCACCCCGGCGCTTTCCGGGCTTGGGCCAGCGCATCGCGGCGAGCGGCAGCACCTCCTCGATCAGCCGCCGGGTCTGCGCCAGCATCTCCTCGTCGCCGCGCGTCGCCGGCCGCAGGATAAATTTCGAAATTCCGGCATCGACATAGGCGGCGATCCGCTCGAGGATCTCGCGCGCTTCGCCGATCGCGAAGTAATGCTGCGGGTCGCGTCCGGTGCGCCTGCGGTAGGCATCGAACAGCCGGGCGAGGCCGGGATCGTCCGGCCGGCCAAAGCGGAACGGGATGCCGGCGCCATAATGGTCGCCGTCGATCGCTCGTCCCTCGGCGGCGGCCGCGGCCCGGATGCCGGCGATGACCGGTGCTACCTGGGCCGGGGTCTCGGCGCCTGCCTGCCAGCCGGTGCCGAACCGCGCAGTCCGGCGGATCGCCGCCTCCGATGAGCCGCCGATCCACATCGGCAAGTCCGGCTGCACCGGCTTTGGCGCGATCGAAGCGCCGGTCAGATGATAATGGACACCCTCGAAATCGACCGCGTCCTCGCGCCACAGCCGGCGGATGATATCGAGCCCCTCATCGGTCTTGCGGCCACGCGTCTTGGTGTCGAGGTTCAGCGTCCGCCATTCCGGCGCCAACGGGCTGCCAATGCCGAAAGCAGGCAACAGGCGGCCTTCGGACAATACGTCGATCGTTGCGCATTGCTTCGCCAGCAGCACCGGATCGCGGAACGCCAGCGACAGCACGTTGACGCCGAATTTGAGTCGGCGCGTCCGCCCGGCGAGTGCCGCCATCACGCTCATGCATTCGAGAATCGGCTCGCGGCTGACCATGCGGTCGGTCTGCCACAGCGAATCGATGCCGCCCGCCTCGCAGAGATCGACCCAGCGCCAGAACCCGGCGACCCCGTCGAACGGAAACTCCATCAGGCCCAGCCCGATCGCAACATTCCTCGGCATCGGATCCTCCTTCTCGGTGTCGCGCAGGTTAGCGCACCAGTGTTCGCGAGTCTTGCATGGGGCGGCTGGGTTGTGGCCCGATCCCGGGGCTAGCAGCCGAGTAGGAGGGCCACCGATGCGGGTATTCGCGACATTGCCGCAGGAGGATCTGCGCCAAGTTGGCCGCTGCGGCCAAGGCGATCGAGGCGGACGGGTATGACGGTGTCGTCGCGATGGAGAACAAGCACGACCCGTTTCTGGCGTTGGCGGTAGCTGGGGCGAAAACCGAGCGGATCGAATTGCACACCGGTGTGGCGATCGCCTTTGCCCGGACGCCGATGGCGGTCGCCAATGTCGGCTGGGACCTCGCCGGGTCGACCGGAGGGCGGTTCGTGGTCGGTCTCGGCTCGCAGGTCAGGGCGCATAACGAGCGGCGCTTCTCGGTGCCTTGGACGCCGCCGGCGCCCCGCATGCGCGAATATGTGCAGGTATTGCGGGCGATTTGGCGGTGTTGGAAGACCGGTGAAAAGCCGGCCTTCGAGGGCAAGCATTATCGCTTCACCTTGATGACACCCAATTTCGCCCCCGAGCCGATAGACACCCCGCCGCCCGCGGTCATGATCGCCGCGGTCGGTCCGGTGATGCTGAGGGTCGCCGCCGAAGAATGCGACGGCGTCAAGTTGCACGGCTTTTGCACGCGCAAATATCTGACCGACGAGATCATGCCGCGCATCGAGGCCGGTCTCGCCAAATCCGGCCGCAAGCGGGCGCAATACGAGATTTCCGGCGGTGGGTTTCTCGCCACCGGCCCGGACGACGAGGCGGTCGCGCAGCGCTTCGAATGGGTGCGCCAGCGCGTCGCGTTTTACGGATCGACCCAGGCCTATTATCCGGTGCTCGCGGTGCATGGTCTCGAAGACCTCGGCCATAAGCTCAACGGCCTGACCCGGCAGGGGCGGTGGAGCGAGATGGCGCGGGAGGTGCCCGACGACGTCGTCCATCTCTTCGCCGCGGTCGGACGGCACGACCAAATCGTCGCGGCGATCGACCGGCGCTTCGGCGGGCTGGTGGATGCCCTCACGCTGCGCGGCGACGGCGCCGGGGAGGTACCTCCCGACCTCATCCAGCATATCCGTCGCCTGCCGCACACCTTCCGAGAATTTGCGCGGCCGGATTAAGAAGAGGCGGTGTCAGCCGAACATTTGCAGCGAGCCGTCGAGCGCCATCAGGCCGGTCTCGACCGTGAGCTCGGGGTGGCGCTTGCCGACGGCTTGGCGAAGTTCCGCGAGTGCCCTGCGATGGGTCTCGGTCTCGGTCGCAGGGTCGGCGATGCTCGCCGCGCCATAGGCGATCCGTGCCGCACCGCAATCGCGATGATCGATCGCGATCACCTTGGTGATTTGGTGCAGCTGTATCGTAGCGGCGAGATTGTCCCAGAACGCCGGCCGCCAGCTCTCGAAGCTCGGTGCGACGACGGCGATTGCCGCGCCGGCAATCACAAACTGGCTATATTGGCCGGTCAAACCGCGCTGGTCCATGTATTTATAGACCGGAGCCACCATGCGCGGATCGATGCACGAGAGCAGCATCGCCTGATAATTGCCCTCTGCGAACGCTGTGGCGGGTGACGAGGCGGCGAGGAGCCCGGCGCTCCCGGCGATTTGCAGAAAACGGCGCCGGCAGCACCAGTCCAACGGATCCATTTCAGTCATCTGATTTCGTGCACCCCCGCGGTAGTCCAGCAATCTCGATACAGCATTCATTATACCTGCAACAAGGTTAAGAAAATCCTGGCGACTAAAGCCCCGCTGTTTGACGGTCCTCACCATCCTTTGCTATAGGAGCCTCCCGTCGAGGAGGGTGATCGCGATGTCGCTGCGGGATAAATACCATAAAATCCTGTGCGGGATCGCGCCCACCGGGGCGGCGGGCATCGCGCTGCTGCTCGGCGCGGCGGTGCCGAGTGCGGCTGCCCGGCATCCGATGGGTGTGGAGCCGCTCGCCACAGACGAGGCTAGTGTCGCCGAACGGCTTGCGGCCATTCGTGAGGCGGTCTCCGACGTTGCCAAAGGGGCGAACGGGGCGATGCAGCCGGATGACGAGCTCCGGCTCGCCTGGGGCAACTGGTGGCGCAACTGGGCAGGGCGTCCCCGCGGCTGGGGATGGCCGAACTGGAACAATTGGCGCAATTGGCACCCTTGGCACAACTGGTGGCGTAATTGGTAAGCGAGCTCCCGCGTTCGCACGGCGAGCCGCGTTGTGCCGAGGATAGAGCTGCTGGTCGTCCAGCCGACGCCGTTCTGCAATATCGATTGCCGTTATTGTTATCTTCCGGACCGCAGCTCGAAGACGGTCGTCTCTCCACGGACACTGCACAACCTGTTTTCGCAGGTCTTCGCCTCGGGCTGGCTCGGCCATTGCCTATCCGTCGTCTGGCATGCCGGCGAGCCGATGGTCCTGCCGATCCAATTCTATCGCGACGCCTTCCGCGCGATCGATTGGCTGAAGCCTGCGGAGCTGGTGGTGTCGCATTCGTTTCAGACGAACGGCACCTTGATCGACGATGCATGGTGTGGGTTTTTCACCGACGAGCGGGTCGGTGTCGGGGTCAGCATCGATGGCCCAAAACATTTTCATGACCACCACCGGCTGACCCGCTCGGGCCGGGGTACGTTTGACAGGACAATCGCCGGCATCCGGCTGTTGCGTCGGCATGCGGTTCCGTTCCACGTGATATCGGTGTTGTCGGCAGCCAGCATGGGCGCACCCCGCGAGATGTTCGATTTTTATGTCGAAGAGGGGATCGAGCGGGTGTGCTTCAATGTCGAGGAATCCGAGGGCGACCATGTCTCCCAATCTTTCCGGGAAGCGGGACTGGAGGCAGCCTATTATCGGTTCCTCAGCGAGTTTTGGCGGCTGTCGGCGGCTGCTCCGGGAAAGATCACATTTATTCGTGAAATCGAGCATGCGCTCGGCCAGGTTATTCGCCCCGCCGAAGTTCCGTTTCATAACCAGCTGGCCGAGCCCTTCGCGATCACCAGCATGGATTGGGCCGGCAACATCTCGACTTTTTCTCCCGAGCTGCTGGGGTTGAAGAACGCGACCTATAAAGATTTTGTTCTGGGCAACATCAAGCGCGATGCTCTCGTTGATTTGCCGCGCCGGGCGAATTTCGTCAGGATGCTTGCGGACATCGAGGCAGGTGTCGAGATGTGCCGGGAGCGCTGCGAATATTTCAGCGTGTGCGGTGGTGGCGAGCCGGTCAACAAGCTCGCCGAAAACGGCAGCTTTGCCAGCACCGAGACGATTTATTGTCGTCTGACAAAGATGCGCGCAACCGATCTCGTGCTCGATGCGCTCGAGCGAGTGCGGCACAAGTGATCCGTCCCCCGCGAGGGCGCCGTGCGCGCCGAGTTTTGCGGATGAGTACAGTCGCTTTGGAGGACAACATGCGCACCATACTCCGCTGGTTGGCCCCGTTCGCCATTGTCGCGGCGATGCAGGGCATCCCGGCCGGGCTCGCTCTTGCGCAGGCCACGCCGGCGAGGCCGGGCGTTGGTGAGCCGCCGCCGCAATATGCCGCTCCGGAGTCGGAACCGCCGGCGATACCCGTTGCCGGACCCGAATCTGCAGCGGAATCTAAGCTGCCGGTGCTTTACGTGACCAGTCTCGAAGTCTTGCGCACAAGCGCCGATCCCCGGCTCGACATCGTGCGGGTGACGGGGTTGGCGAGCTCTCAGGGCTGGGGCGACCCGGAATTGGTTCCGACATTCGCCGGCAAGCCGTTCGACGACATCCTCGATCTGCAATTCATCGCGACCTCGCCGCTGCAATCGCAGGCGGCGGACGGGTTCATACCGATCGGTGCGGTCTTCACGCTCGACGAGAACCATCGGTTCAGAGGTGTCCGCGTTCGCGCCTCGGGAAACACGATCGAGGTCAAACCGATCCCCGGCTTGAAGCAGGCCGATGTCACTGTCGACAGCTGCAAGGACTGCATCGGCAAGAGATTTGCCGAGCGCGGCCACGCGCCGGCCGGACAGGCGGGTGTCGTCCGCGAGGAGGATCTCCCCAAGATCCTGCGCTGGATCATCCCGTCGCGCGGCATCAGGGGGATCACGCACAATCCGAACCGGCTCAATCTGATCCTCGGCGACGACAACACGATCGTTCAGGCTTATTGGGAATAGGCGGGACCGGCAATTCGACCGGGACGACAGTGCGGCGAGAACAACATCACCGGATAGACCCGCGCTCCCGGGCGGGCGCTGCCCTCCCGTTGACTGTGTGCGTGATGGTCGGTGCTTTGGTGGCCGACAACCGGGCGGTGGCCCAAGCGAGCCGCCCTACCACTGCCGAGCGTCGGTCGCCGGACCACTTGGCCGAGTTGGGGCGAGCGGCGGCGCTCGACCGAATGGCCTACGCGGTCGAAGGGGCCGAGTCCGACCACGGTGCCGATCCCCACATGTGGGGCCCCGATCCGAACGGGCCGCAAGGACCGATGCAAGTTTCTGCCGCCGCTGCCGAGGATGTCGGCGGCGGCGACCGTTTTGACGAGAGGGAGAACCGGGCTCTCGGGCGCGCCTATCTCGCCCAACTGTACCGGCGATACG
>Ga0306920_100002397_pt1 | contig 23683 bp, 22 predicted proteins | sample flu12Cox44000170_FD_204666 | JGI IMG/M metagenome (GOLD analysis project Ga0306920, IMG submission 204666) | Lab enrichment of tropical soil microbial communities from Luquillo Experimental Forest, Puerto Rico - flux4day.12C.oxic.44.000.170 (v2)... | ecosystem: Environmental > Terrestrial >...
CGATGGATCAGCAAACCGTAGACAAAACAACAAAACGCGGTGGCCTTTTCAGCTTCAAAACCCCAGGGGGCAAAAAAGAATCAGTCCCAGTCATCACACAGTATTACCCGAAGCAAATCGTTTATCCTTTTGGCAGGGTCGATAAGCATATCGATAGCAGGCTGATGCAAGCGGCAAGTATCGCAGAGGAACGCGCGCATGCGCATTCGCGTTCAAGGTGCTGGCATTATGTAAAAGACGCATTACTCGCTTCTGGCGTTATTGATTCCCGGCCGAAGAGCGAACTCGCCAGAGACGCTGCGTCAGAGCTCGTCAGCAATTACGGATTCAAAAAACTATCGGTGACCGATCCATTTGCCGCGCCCGTCGGTTCGGTCCTCGTGTATGGCACCGCCCGTAGCGTAGGTCATGTCGAGCTTCGCACCCGGGATGGTTTCGTCAGCGATTTCCGTTCAAAAACTCCATCGCGCCGGCCGCTGCTCGGCGTTTACGCGAAGTTATAATATCCTCATCAAGTTCGGATCCGCTGATTCGAATTAAGCAGCCTCAAGCCTGTCGACGCCATTCTTTTACGGGGAATTGCGCGTTCGATAAACTTGGCACGGGAATGCCGGCTTTTAACGGCGGCAGCGTCGGCCATCCCTGAGTTTTGGCGATCGGGTTGTACACGGCAGCAACTGCCGTCAACGGAATCTTCAACGAACCCTCTGCGCCATACTTTTGCTTCAATTCTCCGAAAACTTTCTTCACGTCGTGGACAATACACCTACTTCCCTTGAGGGGCTGGATCAATCGTGAGTTCTGCGATAAGCGTCTCGCCTAAATGGAGACCGCTCAGCCCCTGAAATTGTGGTGCCGGCGTGACAGTGTCGTGCGCAGTGATAGCATTCGCCAAATGGAAGCTGCCGATTGGGCGCCGTTGAGTGATGCGGAACTTCTCGAGCGCCGCATTTCGTCGCTCGGATTACAGCTCGAGGGAACCGCGCTCGAACCGCTCATCCGACAACTCTATGACGAGCTCTCGGCAAAAGGCTTGGCGTTTCATCCGCCGTGTCACATTGGGGATGAATGGTTCGTTCCAATTGGGATACCGGCCATCTTTATCCCATTTTTTCTCGCGCACGACCGGCTGCGCGCGCTGGAGCGCACGATGATGCTCGAGGTGGAAGGCGAGACGCCCGAGTGGTTCATGAAGTTGATGCGGCACGAGGCGGGGCACGCTTACATGTATGCGTATCAACTGACGCGCCGGAAAAAATGGAAGCAGTGTTTCGGGCAAACATCGCGTGAGGAAACGCCGGACACTTACCGGCCTCGGCCGTTTAGCCGCAGTTACGTCGTTCACCTTGAGGATTGGTACGCGCAGAGTCATCCCGACGAAGATTTTGCCGAAACGTTCGCGGTCTGGCTCACGCCCGGTCTCGATTGGCGCAAACACTACGCCAGTTGGCCGGCACTACGAAAACTGGAATACGTAGATGAACTGATGCGCTTACTTGCAGACAAGCCGGCAGTGAATACGCCGGAATATCGCGTCGCCGATTACGATTGCCTGAATGTGAAGCTCAAAACTTATTACGCGCGCAAACGCAAGCTCAACGAAGATACGTATCCAGATTTTTACGATGCCGATTTGCGGCAACTTTTCGCTGCGCTTGCCGGCATCAAAGCAAGCGCATATTTGCGACGGCGACGGCGGCGATTACTGAATGCGGTTTCCCAATGGACGAACGAGAAGAAATTCCCGGTCAACCAACTCCTCGCACGGCTTACCCGCCGCTGCGACGAGCTTGAACTACGCGTGCCCAACGATGACCCGCAGCAGGATTTCCGCGTGACCGCTTTCATTACCACACTGGTGATGAATTATCTTTTCACCGGCAAATTTAAACGGACAAAATAAATTTGGAGTGCGCGGACAGGTGACGCGCATTGAAAGCGGCGACATGTCGCCGCGCTCCGGAACAGATCGTGAAAAAGAAACTCAAAGTCTTGGTCCTCTTCGACGGCACAAGTCCCACGAAACTCGATCAGGACTTCTCGAAGGAGCTGAAAACGAAGGACTGGAAAACCGAGGCGGACGTTATGGCCGCGCTCGGCAAGCTCGGTCACACCGCGGAGCATCTCGCCATCTACGACGATGTCGATCTAGTGAGACAAAAATTGGAGACCTGTGCGCCCGACGTTCTTTTCAATCTCGTTGAGCAATTCAAGAACAGGCCCGGTTTCGATCAGAACATTGTTTCGTTTTTCGAAATGCAGGACCTGCCTTTCACCGGCTGCGGTTCGACTGGCCTCACGCTTTGCAAAGACAAAGGGATTTCCAAAAAAATTCTGCATTATCACGGGATCCATGTCCCGCATTTCGTCGTCATTCCGCGGGGCCAGCGCGCCGCGAGAACAAAGCAGCTCAAGTTTCCAATCTTGGTGAAGCCGGTGAAGGAAGAAGCGTCCTACGGAATTTCGCAGGCGTCGTTCGTCCAGAATGACGAGCAATTTCGAGAACGTGTGGCTTTCATTCACGAGAAATACAACAGCGACGCCATCGCCGAGGAATACATCGAAGGCCGCGAGTTTTACGTGAGCATCATGGGCAATGTGCGCTTGACCGTTTTTCCGATCCGCGAGCTGGTGTTTCGCGAAGTGCCGCCAAACGAACCGAAGATCGCCACTTACGCCGCGAAGTGGGACGAAGAATATCGCAAACGCTGGGGCTTGGAGAATCATTTCGCCGAAGATCTCGATTCGACGCTCGTAAATAATATCCAGGAAGAATGTAAAGAGATTTACCGATTGCTGACAATCGACGGCTACGCGCGAATCGATCTACGGCTGACATCCGAGAACAAACTCTATTTCATCGAGGCGAACCCCAATCCAGTTCTTGCTGACGACGAAGACTTCGCGCTGGCAGCCAGAAAAGCAGGGCTGCCATATCCGCAGTTAATTGACCGGATCGCGCGTCAAGGGATGCAAACAGTTCGCGATTAAAAAAACGTCGGGCTATTCAACTCGAAACATCCGACACGGACACGAACAACAACTTAAGCGTGACATGGCGCATCGAAATCTTGTAAGGTCGAATCCTACAGTTTGAAAAAGTTATTCCATGAAAAGAAAACGCACGGCTCAATCTGCTCCGGCCCGCCGTAGTCTTGACGAAGGTGGGTTCTTTAATCTGCGCACGTCCATTGCAGTTTTTCCTTGCGCGCTAGGTGGCTGTTCGGTGTTAAGCGCGACACTGCTTGGTTTCTTTAGTCCTCAGGCGCCCTTAAAAGTTTCTGAGAGGACTGTGTCGTTCGCTGAACGCGTAACTTACCAGCGAGCCATCGAGGACGTTTACCGGCGTCACCGCATCTGGCCGGAGGAGCGTGCTAATCCGAAACCACCGCTCGAATCAGTGATGTCTCGGGCGCAGGTCGAAAAGAAAGTCGCAGATTACCTGCGTAAGTCGCAAGCGCTCGAAGATCACTGGCAGCGCCCGATCACCGCTGATCAGTTGCAAGCTGAGATGGATCGTATGGCGGCTAACACGAAGCAGCCTGACGTATTGCGCGAACTCTTCGAAGCGCTCGGGAACGATCCCTTTGTTATCGCGGAGTGTCTGGCGAGGCCAATCGCGGTGGAACGTTTACTCGCTAGACTGGATGCGAACGAAAAAATTGACGCCGAGTCAAAACAGTCGTGGCTCGCTCATGCGGAGCCGAAAACGCCCTTCACAATCGCAGAGGCGAGGAGGCTAACCTACAAAGTTCCGGTGGTAGCCAGTCCGTTAGCTGGCTGCACGGAGGACACATGGACTGCCACCAGCACAACCAACGCGCCCGAAGCCCGGGCAAGCCACACGGCAGTGTGGACTGGCAGTGAAATGATCATCTGGGGCGGAGGTGCTGACGCCTCTACCTATCTGAACACGGGCGCGAAGTACAGTCCTAGTACCGACAGCTGGACTGCCACCAGCACAACCAACGCGCCCGAAGCCCGAACAAGCCACAAAGCAGTGTGGACTGGCAGTGAAATGATCGTCTGGGGTGGATATAATGGCAGCAACTTTCTGAACACCGGCGGGAGATACAATCCTGGCAGCGACAGTTGGACAGCGACCAGCACAACCAACGCGCCCGCTGGCCGACAGGAATTCACAGCAGTCTGGACCGGGAGTGAGATGATCGTTTGGGGAGGATTTGACGGTACGAATTTGAACACGGGCGGGAGATACAATCCAACCGTGGATGGTTGGATTGCGACCAACCTCGCTGCCGCGCCCCAGGGCCGAAGCGACCATACGGCAATCTGGACGGGTAGCGAGATGATCGTCTGGGGTGGATTTGTCGGTGGTTTTCCCTTGAACAACGGCGGGAGATACAATGCTAGCGCCGATAGTTGGATCGCGACGAGCGTTACCAATGTGCCCTCTGAGAGAGCCTATCATACGGCAGTCTGGACCGGCAGTGAGATGATCATCTGGGGTGGGTGGAATGACTTCGATTTTTTTAATAACGGCGGGAGTTACAATCCTCGCATGGACAGTTGGATAGGCACCAGCACGGCCAATGCCCCCGATGCCCGATTTGCTCACACGGCGGTCTGGACCGGCAGTGAAATGATCGTCTGGGGTGGATGGAATGGGAATTATTTCAATACCGGCGGCAAATTCGATCCAATTACGAACAGTTGGACACCCACCAGCACGACAAACGCGCCTTCGGGGCGATTCTTTCACACGGCAGTCTGGACCGGCAGTGAAATGGTCGTCTGGGGTGGAGCTAACCCCACCGGATTGAACACCGGCGGGAGATATTGCGCGCAATCACCAACCCCAACTCCAATGCAACTGCGACAGCAACGCCCACCCCAAGAACAAGACCTTCGCCGCTTCCGCGGCCTCGCCCTAGCCCCGCACTGCGGCCGTAGAAACGCTGCTTAGTGATCGCTGACTAGCGAATACTGGCTGTGACGACCAGCGCGGGTCGTCTGGCAAGCGAGGAAAACGCTGCGCGGTTGAAGAGCAAACGCTCAACGCCTAGGACCCAATGCACAATGATTCGCACGACGTCCATTGAACGTTGAGTGCGAGCCGCGCGGTAGGCTTGCCAGAGGGGGGTCGAGCGTCGAGTGTTGAGCGTTAAGTCTTGGTATATGAGCGTGCAAGTTTATGGATGTAATCATGTCGCGATTGAAGTTGATGACATTGAGAAAGCAGTGACGTTTTACAAGGACGTGTTCAATCTCGAACAGATGAGCAGCGGCGAGGGCGACGCCTTTTTCAAATTGGGGGAGCATCAGTTCCTCGCGATTTTTGAAGTGGACGAAGTGCAACCGGCGAACGTGCGGCATTTCGGAATCATGGTTCGTGATGAAGCGCAACTGGCCACAGTGCGAAAGAAGCTCACCGCGAAATACAAAATCAAACTGATACCGCCGTTCCGCTGTGATTTTCGCGATCCGTGGGGCAATCGCATCTAGGTTGTCGATCTTCACGACGAGTCGCTCGTCTGGCTTTTGCCGTACCGCGAAGTGCAGAAGTCGGGCATTAAATTCGACTCCGAGACTTAGGGCGCAATGATTTCATTCATCGTTCCTGCACATAACGAAGAATTCGAGCTGTCGCCCACGCTCGCCGCGATTCAAGCCGCGTCTTCTAACAACGCTCAGCCGTATGAGATCGTCGTAGTTGATGATGCATCGACGGACGCAACGCCGGAGATCGCTGCGCAGGCTGGCGCAAAAATCGTCCGAATCAATCGACGCCAAATCGCGGCCGCGCGGAATGCAGGCGCGCGCGCTGCGCAGGGCGAGTATCTGTTCTTCGTTGACGCCGATACGCGGGTCAATCGCGCGCACGTTACGGAAGCGATTGCTGCTATGGATGCCGGTTACGCAGGCGGCAGCGCACGCGTGGCAATGGATGGATTCGTTCCCATCTGGGGACGCATGCTGCTACGCGGATTTTCATCGGTTTATTTCGGCCTCAATCTCGGCGCTGGCGCCTTTCTTTTCACCACGCGGGGCAATTTCGAGGCGATTGGCGGTTTCGATGAGCAATACTTTGTCGGCGAAGAAGTCTTTTTTAGCCTCGCATCGAAAAGGCTTGGGCGTTTCAAGGTTCTGCGTGAACCCATCGTCACATCTGGCCGCAAATTGCGCATGTACCCCGCTAAACAATTTCTTCGCGACTTCTTCGGAGTCGTCATCGCCGGCCCTCGTGGGGCGCGTTCGCGCGCGAAACTGCGTCTGTGGTACAACGGCAAACGCGAAACGCATCGAGCGGAAGCATGATCGATCCGGCGAGACTGGCATGATGTGCGGTTGCGAAAACCGGTTCTTCGTCTAAAGTAGGCGCTTCGTAATGGCAGAGAGCAGCGAAACGTTGAGTCTCAAGGAGTTCCAGTTGCATGACAAAGATACAGGCAGCGCGGATGTGCAGGTCGCACTTCTCACCCGCCGGATCGAGCATTTGACCGAGCACCTTAAGACCAACCGGAAAGATCATTCTTCGCGCCGCGGCCTGCTTAAGATGGTCGCGCAACGCCGGAGTCTGCTTGATTATTTGAGCAAAACAAAAGCCGATCGTTATAAGAAACTGATCGACAAACTGAAGCTGCGCAAATAACCGGACCGCTTATTGGTTTCGCCTCCAACCGTTTGAACTGCTCGAACCCAGAAGTAAATTAAGAACAGACAATCAGCAGTCCAGGCTGCAGTAATCACCTTGGATTTTAGGTTTTAGTTTCGAATGAAGTAGCGCGAGAGTCTCCCTTGCGAAATCTCCGACGGGTTTAAAACCTACAGTCAGGGTGACCAGTCTGGAACCGCACATCCAGGAAAAGTAAAATGCAACAAAAGGTCACGGCCCAAATTGGGGCCACTCAAATCTCCATAGAAACAGGCAAAATCGCCAAGCTCGCCGACGGCGCAGTCGTCGTCACGTGCGGCGACACCACGGTCTTAGCGAGCGCCGTCTCGGCCACGGTGGTCAAAGAAGGTCAGGATTTTTTCCCGCTCACGGTCGATTATCGCGAAAAGGCAGCAGCGGCGGGGAAATTTCCGGGCGGCTATTTCAAGCGTGAAGGGCGCCCGACGGAAAAAGAAACGCTCACGTCGCGCATGATCGATCGGCCCCTGAGGCCACTCTTTGCGCCGGGATATTTTTACGACACGCAGATCATCTCGATTCTGCTTAGCGCCGACGGTGAAAATGATCCTGACATTCTGGCGATCAACGGCGCATCGGCTGCGCTATGCGTTTCGGACGTTCCATTTGCCGGGCCAATTGGCGCTGTTCGCGTCGGCCGGGTGAACGGCCAGTTTGTGGCCAACCCGACACACACCGAGCGCGCTCAGAGCGATCTGGATCTTGTTTACGTCGGAATCGAAAACGACATAATCATGATCGAAGGCTCGGCGAAGGAACTGCCGGAAGTTGAGTTCGTAAAAGCGCTCGAGTTCGCTCATGGGCACGCACGCGAGATGATTCGCGTTCAAAAGGAACTGGCGGCGATGGTGAACAAACCAAAACGGGATGCCGAGTTGTTCCAGGTGAATCAGGAGTTGCTCGAAATAGCGTACCACGTTGCGGGCGATCGAATCGAACAGGCGCTTTACACCGAAGGCAAAGTTGCGCGCGCCAAAGCAATCGAAGCATTGCGCGCGGAAGTGCAGGCGGCGATCTTGGAAAAACATCCCGAGACCGATCCCTTCGCGATCTCGCGCGCATTCGATTACGTCCAGAAGAAGGCGTTTCGAGTCAGCATTCTGGAAAAACAGAAACGCGTCGATGGCCGGGGCTACACGGATTTACGGCCGATCAGTTGTGAGGTGAGCGTGCTGCCGCGCGCGCACGGCTCGGCGATTTTCCAGCGCGGGGAAACGCAGGCAGTCGCGCTGACCACGCTGGCTCCGATCGAGGAAGCGCAAATGCTCGATGCGTACGGCGGCGGCGAACAGTCGAAGCGGTTCATCCTACATTACAACTTTCCACCGTTTAGCGTAGGCGAAACGGGGCGGACGGGCGGACCCGGGCGACGCGAGATTGGTCACGGCGCGCTGGCGGAGCGTTCGCTGGAGCCGGTCGTGCCGAGTGAACAGGATTTTCGTTATGCCATCCGCATCTCGAGCGAGATCATGGAATCAAACGGATCGACCTCGATGGCGAGCGTGTGCGCGGGCACACTCGCGCTCATGGATGCCGGCGTGCCAACCAAAACGCCGGTTGCGGGAATCTCGGTCGGGCTGGTGACCGAGCATGGCGAGGATCGGAAAATAAAACGCTACGAATTACTCACCGACATCATCGGTTCGGAAGATCACTTTGGCGACATGGACTTCAAGCTTTGCGGAACTGACGCAGGCGTCACCGGTTTTCAGCTCGATCTCAAGCTTCCCGGCATCAGTCACAAGATGATGGCGGAAGCAATCGAACGCGCCAAAGAAGCGCGCACGAAGATTCTCGACATCATGCGCAGCGCGCTGGACAAGCCGCGACCGGAGTTATCGAAATACGCGCCGCGGATCGAGACGATCAAAATTAATCCGGAGAAAATCGGCGCGCTCATCGGCCCGGGCGGAAAGACCATCAAGGGCATTGTCGCGGAGACTGGTGCTGAGATTAACATCGAGGACGATGGCTCGGTTCACATCTACGCGACCAGTGGCGAAAGCATGGCGAGGGCGAAGGAAATCATCAGTGGAATGACGCGCGAAATCGAGATTGGTCAGACCTATCAGGGTCGCGTCGTCTCAACGAAAGAATTCGGCGCGTTTGTGGAAGTTTTGCCAGGCAAAGATGGGCTGGTGCACATTTCCGAACTGGCAGATTTTCGCGTGAAACGGACCGAAGACGTCGCCAAAGTGGGCGACATCATTTGGGTCAAGTGTATCGGGATCGATGACAAAGGCCGCGTAAAACTTTCGCGCAAAGCAGCGTTGAAAGAACGCGCCGAGAAAGAAACCGGACAGGCGGCATAGCTTTGGAGTGTGCGGACATCTCCGCGCCTTTAAAGCGGCCCGCAGTCGCCAGATCGCCGCGCTCCAAAATTGCTGAAAAAGCGCGCTTAAAGATTCGCCGGGACCGTCGAGCCAGGATGGGCAAGTACGCGCGTGATTTGCTGGAGTCACATCCGGAAGTGGAAGAGGTGATCGTGTTCGGCTCGTTCGAGAACGATACCTACGCGCCCGGCAGCGATCTCGATGTTTTTGTCGTGTTGCGAGAGGCCAGCGATTCGCCGCGAGACCGCGTCCCGAGATTTTTGCCTCACAAATCGCTCGAGGTGCCGGTGGATGTCTTTGCGTTCACGCGCGCGGAAATAGCCGGGCGGTGCGACTCGCCGCCTCTCGCCGCTGTGAAAAAAAGTCGTTGGCGATATCAGCGATAACGCGATTTTCCCAGCGTCAGTCCGCCACGGCGCATTCGTCCTATGGCGAACGGGATCGTTGCGCTACATTTTAGCAACCAGCGGCAAGTATGATTACTCCCACCCGGCTGTCTTACGGCGTGCTCGCTCTCACAATTATTTTGGCAGGTCTTCTGCATCTTGGAGTACCGCTGCTGGTCGTTTTGTTTTCCTACTTTTCATTGCGGCAACTGTATTTCCTGACGAAACGAAAGTGGCTTGCTTTGATCTTGTTTGGCGTCGTGGTGGCTGGGATCGGGGCCGCAGCGGTGTTCTTTACTCGCGCTGCTATTCTTGCGCTGCCGGATGTGGCAGACACGTCCCTTCCCTCTGCCAGCGCCTGGGCGCAGAAGCGCCAGATCGAGCTACCTTTTAATGATTTTGAAAGTCTTAGACAGGCCATGACCGACGCCCTTGGCCAGGAAGCGCATTACCTGCGAAACCTCGCTAATTTTGCCAAAAGCACCGCCGCTATACTGTTCTTCAGCATAATCGGAATCATCGCGGCCGGGAGCCTCTTTTTCAAAACAGGCCTCGACCCTTACCGGGGGACGCATCGGGTGAAGAACAATCTTTACTCGATTTGCTGCGATGAAGTCTCGAGGCGATTCCGTGATTTCTACCGCAGCTTCGCCACGGTCATGGGAGCGCAGATTACGATCTCGCTCATCAATACGGTGTTGACGGCGATTTTCCTCCTCGCGATGCGTCTGCCGCACGCACCGCTGCTCATTGCGGTCACGTTTCTTTGCGGCCTTGTGCCGATCGTTGGCAATCTCGTCAGCAATACCGTCATTGTCTTCGTGGCCTTAACGGTGTCCCTGAAACTGGCGATTTCCGCGCTGCTGTTTCTGGTTCTGATCCATAAACTGGAATATTTTCTAAACAGCAAAATCATTGGTGACCGGATACGCAATCCCATTTGGCTGACGTTGGTCGCCCTGATCATTGGCGAACGACTCATCGGTATCCCCGGTCTGATCCTCGCGCCGGTAGTATTGAATTATTTGCGAGTCGAAATGCTGACAGTGGAAGTGCCGGCTCCGGCGGAGACCGTTGAAGCGTTGAACCGTTGAACGGGCGAAAAGTTTTCCGTTGTAACGATTCACGTGTTGACGATTTAACGTCGGCGAAAGCCATGAAAGCCGGTTTTGTTGAAAAACTCATCGAGCGACTCGGCCGCATCGGGCCGGAGCAGGTGCAGAATTATTTTCTGCGCCTGGCCCAGGAGAAAGGTTTTCTGGAGACGGTTTTCAATGCCATCCAGGAAGGCATCATTGTGACCGATTCCAAAGGCCGAATGACGTATTTGAACGATGCAGCTTGTGGGTTGTTTGGGCTCGAGGCAGCCGATGTAATCGGCAAACGACTAGACGAACGTATCCGGGGTCTCGACTTGGAATCGCTTACCAAAAGCGGCGGACCAGTTAGCCATGACATGGAAATTTTTTATCCGCAAAATCGCTTCATCAATTTTTACATCGTGCCGCTGATGATAGAGCCACGCGAGGCTGTAGCTACGCCTGTGCGAGGCGTTGGAGACGAGACGGGCCACAGGCCCGTCGCTACAGGTGCAGCCGCGGAGGTTGGCCACGTCATGATCCTCCGCGATATCACTGAGAGCAGGCGCACCGCCCAGCAAACTATTGAGTCGGAACGTTTGAACGCGCTGACGCTGCTGGCCGCAGGCGTGGCGCACGAAATCGGCAATCCACTGAACTCGCTGCACATTCATTTGCAATTGATGGAGCGCGGGGTGCAGAAGCTGGACGACGGAGCAAAGGCGGAGCTCCAGCAATCGATTGATGTTGCCCGCTCCGAAGTCAACCGGCTGGATTCGATCGTCACCCAATTCTTGCGCGCCATCCGGCCATCGAGGCCGCAACTTCGTCCGGAGAACATCAGCACCATCGTCGAGGAAGCGGTCCGCTTTTTCGCACCTGAAATCCAGGACCGCGACATCGTTGTCGAACAAGAACTGCGCTCGGACCTGCCTCTGCTTGAGCTGGATCATGATCAGATGAAGCAGGCGTTTTACAACGTGATCAAAAACAGTCTCGAAGCCATGAAACGGCGCGGGACTTTGCGCATCCGCACCGATCGAGACGATACGCATGTTCTCATCACGTTCGTCGATACCGGTGGCGGCATGTCGGCGGAAAACTTGAGTCGCGTTTTTGAGCCTTATTTCACGACGAAGCCGTCCGGTACTGGTCTTGGATTAGTAATTGTGCGCCGCATTGTGCGCGAGCACGGGGGCGAACTCTCCATCGAGAGCGGCAAGGACAAGGGTCTCTCTCTTACGATCCGGTTGCCCTACATCGACAAGCGCATTCGGATGCTGGAAGCTGGGGAAGCCAGAGAGCAGAAGTCGGAGATCTGAAGCCAGTAGTCAGTAGTTAGTAACAATCGCTTTCGTTCAAGCTGGAAGCAGACACGGCCGAACAGGCAAGGATGCCTGTGCTACACCATCAATCGCCGCCAAACGTTTTCTTTAGCCAATCGCCCAGCTGACGAAAGAGCAGTTGCAAATAAGCGCCGGGCGATTGTTTGAAAAGTTCTATGATGCGCGGGCTGAGATCCTGCCCGGGGTCATCGATCGTTCCGAAAAGATGCACATCGGTCCAGAGATAGCCGTCCTCCCTGCGGCGAAAGACTTCTTCGGGATTCGGCAGCCAATCGAGATATTCACGGGCAAGCCCAAGTCTGATCGTTCCGCGCAAACGACGCTGCTCGATCGATATTTCTCCCTTCATCCGGAATTTTCCTCTCTCTTCGATGGTAATGTTATTGAGGTCGATCCTCGGGTATTTCCATCCAAAGCTGAGCGAACAGTCATTCAGCTCCAAATGTTCGAATGATTTCTTCTGTGCAAGCTCGGAGAGCTTCTCCAGGACCGGAAGGTTGTCGATTCGCCCGTTGGTGACACGCAACGAGCCCTCGCCGGAAGAGCTTTCCAGCTTCGGATCCTTTCCGGCCCAGTGAAGATCGCCGGAAGCGCTGCCGTTCAAATGCTCTTTCCATTCAACTGGCAGCCAGGCGCGAATTGGAACCTGGTTGAAGTTCGCTCTCAAATCGACGCTCCTATCCTCGCCGATGCCGGCGTTAGCCCGGGCGCGAATGCTTTCGTCGCTGCCCACGTCTGACGCTAGATCGATATCGTAAATAGTGAGTAGCGTTTTGGTGATGAGAAGATGCGCGCGACGAAGATCCAGGTCGGGGAGCAAAGCCATCTTCAGCCTGCCGCTCGCGGCAGTGTATTCGAAATCTGGCCCGCGAGGCGTGATGAACAAGTGCGTGCCGAAAAATCCGGCCCGCTCGCCGCGAAATCGCCAGGTCGCATTGGCTTGCTCGGATTCAATCTGCTTCAGGTAAACTCTGTTCGGTAAAAAAATCGCGAACCATGGCTTGGGCGCCACCGCTTCAGGATTCGCTTTGTAAATCTGAATCTCGACGTCGCCTGATTGCGCGCGCACGTCGGTGAACCTCCACTGCCGCACGAAGACGCCCAACGGATCAAACGTTGCTGTGATACCGCGACCGTCGAGTGACTTCATCGCTTTCTCGCCATCCCGCGCTTCAAAACTCTCGCTATACGCTGTGAATGCGCTGGTGCGCCGGATCGGTGAGTAGCGGCTCCGAGGGAAATGCAAGCCTTTCGCCGTCTCATCTTCCATGACTCGACGAAACGACTCGCTCTCGACGTAGCGCGTGACTAACGGGCTGTAAAAAACAGCCACGCCAGCAGCGGCTGCAAACAGAAAAACAATCGCAATCGCGGCGGCAAAGATCAGTAGTTTCCTTCGCAAGATGGAACTGACTTAATGATGAATGTCGAATGACGAAATCCGAATCAATGACGAATGACGAAGCCCGAAAAACATCTTTCCCTTGTGCTTGGTCATTTCTTTTGCCATTCCCAGTCGGGCAAAAAGAAATGCATAAACGTCAGCCAATTGTTTGACGCGCTCGCTGAGGGCGGTGCCAATCCCGTGACCCGCGCTCGAGCTCGTTCGCAAAAAAATTGGGTTCCCAGATTTGTTCGCTTCAATCAGCCGGGCCGTCATTTTGCGCGAGTGATAGGGCGCGACTCGTCCGTCGTTTGCTCCGGTCATCATTAAAACGGCAGGATATTTCGTCCCATCGACGACGTGATGATACGGCGAGTAGGCGTACAGCGCCTTGAATTGTTCAGAATCTTTCACTGTCCCGAACTCGGTCACGTTGAATGCGCCATTCGGTGCCAGCTCCACTCGCAGCATAATCGTAAATACCCACTTGAGAAACGACCGCCCGCATCAAATCGGGATGTTGCGTAATCATGGCGCCCATCAAAAGGCCGCCGTTGCTCCCACCCTCAAGCGCCAGCTTTTCCGGGCGTGTATAATTCTCTTTGATCAGGTATTCGGCGGCAGCCGAAAAATCATCGAACACGTTTTGCTTTTTCGTGAGGTTGCCGGCTTTGTGCCACTCTTCACCGAACTCGCCGCCGCCGCGAATATTGGCCACCACATAGACGCCGCCGCGATCGAACCAAAGCCGTCGCGTAAAATCAAAATTTGGCGACATGCTGATCCCGTAGCCGCCGTACCCGTAAAGTAGCGTAGGGTTGTGGCCGTCCCGCTTCAGTCCTTTGCGAAAAAGAATGTTGAGCGGAATTTTTGTGCCGTCTTTTGACGTTGCGAACTCGCGCGTCACTTCGATGTCTGCAAATGAGACGGGCGATGTGCTGCGGAGCGCAGTCTTCGCCGGTTCAAGTTTTTCGTTCCCGCAATGGAACCACGCCGCCGGCTCGGTATAACTTACGTCCCGGAACAGGAGCGAGCCGTCTTCCAGCGCGACCATTTCCTGCACAGCTGAGATTTGTGGAATCGGGATGACCGTTTCGTTTTTGCCATTCAGATCGAAACGCCGGATTTGAGAAGGACCGCCGAGCAGATCGGCTACGTAAAGCGCGTTAGTGCTCGGGACGATATGCTGGATCACTGCTTCCCCACTCGCAACGATCTCGGCCGCATTCTTCAAGTCTTTGCCGATTGAATGGCTGTCCTCTGTGTCGGGCGTGCCAAGCTTGTGAAAATAAATCTGCTGATAAAAAATTCAGATCAGCGTCAGGCCGTTCGCCTTTTCGGGGAAACCGCGTGTAATAGACTCCCGTGCCATCGGCGTTCCAAGCCGCGCTGCCTCCCGCAGTGGGATATTGAACATGTGCAATAGTGTCCGGCAGCGCTTTGCCAGTCGCGGTTTCGTAAAAGTGAAGTGCGCCATCTTCGCTGCCGCCCCTGGAAAGCGATACAGCTATACGTTTGCCGTCCAATGACGGCACAAACCAATCGATCGTGGTCGTGCCTTTCGCGTCCAGGACATTCGGATCAAGCACGATTTTCTCCGATTTAAGATCGTCGACCGACGCGAGCGTCACCAGCAACGGCTGTTGTTTTGGCGGTTGGAATTTCATCGCAAACAAAATTCCGGGCCGCGAGACGAGCGAAAAATAACTCGGTGATGTTTTCGCGTACCACTCTGTTAATTGTTTCTCGATCGCCGCGCGGTCCGGCAACTTGTCGAGATACTGGCGGGTCCGTTGATTCTCCGCGTCCGACCACGCCTTCACCTGTGGGTCGTTATCTTCTTCGAGCCACTGATATGGATCTTCCACCGTGACGCCGTGGTATTCCGTTGAGACAGGTTTCTTTGGAGTCTCGGGCGCCGAGTCGGCAGCTAGCAGATTTAGCACCGTCAGTGCGGTGATGACGCCAATTACAAAAGGGAGGCGATTCGTGCCCATCGAGCGAAATTAACGCAAATGACGAAATCCGGAGGCCGAATGACTAACTAATGACGAATGACGAGGCTCGAACAGCAACCATTTGTCATTCGGGATTCGTGCTTCCTTTGTCATTCGTCACTCGTGCTTTTGTCATTTTTCCACTCGTCGTTTCTCCGAATCCAGCTGGGACACCCGTGCGCTCTGAAACTGCATACCTTGGATCTTTGACCTGTTTGCGAATGGCTGCGAACAACCTGCTGATTCCCGTCAGGCTCACATGATTCGCGATGAACGACGGAAGGGCCCCGCCACTGTCACTGTAGATGCAATACGTGGCGCGAGTCTTGATCGCGCCATCCGGCTCGAGCAGCCATTTGCCCTCGCAAATTTTGACGCGCACAACGCCTTTCGTTTCTGGCGGTCCGAGGTCGTTCGCCGGCGACCATTGACTCAGAAAGACCCGACCATCAGAGGCAGGCCATGACCTCTTCCAGACTCGCAATGTGTAATCGCGATCCGCGCAAATTTTCGGCGAGAGCCGCTGATACCCAACGATGGAATCGCTGTCCCGTTTGATCAATCGGCACTCTCTCATAAAAGGCATGAACTTTGGATAATTCAGGAAATCATCGATCACTGCACAAACAGCGTAGGTGGGTGCGTCAATCTGGCCGACAGCTTTAAACTCCTTTAGCGGCGAACCCGGGCGCGGGCGGCTGTAGATCGCGACATTGTTTTCCCGAACGCCAGCCAGTTTCCACCCCTCGTCGCTCGAGTCCACCGCAGCGAACACCGTTGGTGAACTGGCAAAAAAGATCCAAATCAGACCGCGAAAAACTCGCTGGCGCACCGCGCGATGATACACGCTTCTGGCACCAGCGCTATACATACTGGATGCTAGATCCTTGATACTGGATAAAAAATCTAGCATCTAGCGTATAGGAGCCAGCGTCGCTAATGAACTTACAGCCGACAGTCCTGATTGTGGATGACGAAAAGCACACCCGCGATGGGCTGCGACGTTTGCTCGAGAACGATTACGACGTGTATGTCGCGGCGGACATCGCGGGCGCGATGGATGTCCTGGAGCGCGAGCAGATCGAAGTCCTGCTTACCGACCTGCGCCTCGGCAGCGAGGATGGAATGGCCCTGATTGATCGCGCTCTGAAAATGCCGCGTCCACCGATCTGCATCATGATGACCGCTTACGGCTCGGTCGATGTCGCAGTCGAAGCGATGAAGCGCGGCGCGTACGATTTTGTGACCAAACCACTCAATCTCGACAATGTCGAAATGCTGATCGCGCGCGCGGTGCAAGGCCGCAAACTCGAACAGGAGAATCGCGCGCTGCGGCAACAAGTGGACGAACGCTACGGTCTGGAAAACATTTGGGGCGACTCAGCGGCGTTACATGAAGTGCTCGATACGATCCGGCAGGTGGCGCCGTCATCGGCGAATGTGCTCATCGAAGGCGAAAGCGGCACAGGCAAAGAGCTCGCTGCGCATGCCATTCATAATTTGAGCCGTCGCAACAAGGCAAAATTCGTGGTCGTCCATTGCGCGGCGCTTTCCCCGCAACTTCTCGAGAGCGAATTGTTCGGGCACGAAAAAGGCGCCTTCACTGGCGCGCACGAACGCCGCATCGGCCGATTCGAGCAGGCCAGTGGCGGTACGATTTTCCTCGACGAAGTCGCCGAGATCGATCCGAGCACGCAGGTCAAATTGCTGCGCGTGATCAGCGAAGAACGTGCGTTCGAGCGCGTCGGCGGTAATCAAACGTTGCGTGCCGACGTGCGTCTGATTGCCGCAACGAACAAAAATCTCGAACAACTCGTGCGCGAAGGAAAATTCCGCGACGACCTTTACTTTAGGCTCAACGTGGTGCGCATTGTTATGCCGCCGCTGCGCGAGCGAAAAGAAGACATTCCGATTCTCGTCCGCGGCTTTCTGCGCCACTTCTGCAAGGAAAACCAAAAGCCGCTTGTCGAACTCGCCCCAGAAGCGATGGACGCGCTTTTGACTTACGATTGGCCCGGCAACGTTCGCGAGCTGCGCACCGCCATCGAACATGGCGTGGTGATGGCGACCGGCAAACAAATTACATTGCGCGATCTGCCGATGGCCGTCCGGCAGGCTGCAACAGCGACGTTGCCAGCGGGCATTTCGCCGAGCGACGCCTTCGGAGAGAAGACGAGTCCGCTCGATCTGCACGAGACCGAGAGAAGATTGATCGCCCAGGCGCTCGCATCCACGAACGGCAACATAACTGCCGCGGCGAAAAAACTCGGCATCAGCCGCCGCACGCTTCATCGGAAAATCAATGAAATGAATTTGTCAAAAAAGTTGGCCCAAGCCGGGGATGCGAGCGCGAACAAGAAACCGACCTAAAATTTCCCGTTTACGAATTAACGTTCGAGCGTTTCAATTAGGCCGTGACCGAACAGAGGAGAATTTTTGGAACCGACGGCGTGCGCGGTATAGCGAATGTGGAGCCAGTCACCGCCGAGACGGCACTGAAACTCGGTCGCGCGGCGGCATATGTGTTCGCGCAACTGAATCCGCGCAGAACGCCTGCAGGAGCGCGTCCGAAAATCGTCCTCGGCAAGGACACGCGGCTTTCCGGTTACATGTTGGAAAACGCGCTGGTGGCCGGGATCACTTCGCTTGGAGTGGATGTTCTCGTCATCGGGCCGTTGCCTACGCCGGGCGTCGCTTACATCACGCGTTCGCTGCGCGCGGACGCCGGGATCGTTCTTTCCGCTTCACATAACCCTTATCAGGACAACGGCATCAAATTTTTCCGGCACGACGGTTACAAGCTGGACGATCAGATCGAAGAAAAAATTGAGCAACTCGTCTTCACCGGTGAAATCGATTCCATCCGACCGACGGCAAACAAAATCGGACGGGCCACGCGAATCGATGACGCGCTCGGTCGCTACGTGGAATTCGCCAAAGCGAGTTTTCCCAAGGGAATGTCGCTCGAAGAAATGCGCGTCGCTGTGGACGTGGCCAACGGCGCCGCTTACAAATCGACGCCCTGCGTGTTGCGCGAATTAGGCGCCGATGTTGCTGTCGCTCACAATCAGCCCAATGGCATGAACATCAACGATGGCTGCGGCAGCATTCATCCCGAAGAGATCCAGCGCATCGTGAAAATCACCGGCGCGGATGTCGGCATTACTCACGATGGTGACGCCGATCGGGTCCTTCTTTGTGACGAGGATGGCGAGATTGTGGATGGCGATGAGATTCTTGCTATTGCGGCTTTGGACCTTTTGGACGCTGGCCGGCTTGAGCAAAATACCGTCGTGGCCACCGTCATGAGCAATTTTGGCCTGGATGAAACGCTCGCTGCGCGTCGCGGAAAAGTCGTGCGCGCGAAAGTCGGCGATCGCTATGTTCTTGAAGAGATGATGCAGCAAAAACTTAATCTTGGCGGCGAACAAAGCGGTCACGTCATCTTCCGTGATTTTACCACCACCGGCGACGGCATCATCACCGCGCTGCAGGTTCTGCGCATCATGCACAAGAGTGGCCAGCCGTTAGGCAAATTAAAGACGTGCCTGCAAAAATATCCTCAGGCCCAGCGCAATTTAGTCGTGAAAGAGAAGCGCCCGCTTTCCGAACTGGATTCGGTAATGAAGCTGGTAAGCGAGACGGAGAAAGAGTTATCGGGTAAAGGCCGAGTGCTTCTGCGTTATTCGGGAACTGAACCAAAAATTCGTCTTCTCATCGAAGGGCGCGACGGCGATTTGATCGACAAGCGAGCGGACCGCATCGCAGAGGCAATTCAAAGCGCGATTGGCGCATAGGACACATTGGACCCATAGGACACATGAGCCTCATACGCGTCATCGAAGCGCTCCTGTTCAGCGCGCAAAAGCCGCTCTCCATCCGTGAAATAGTCACGACAATCAAGAGCGCACAGGATCCGGACACTGGGCCTAACGAGTTCTCGCGCGTGCGTGACGGCGAAGTCGCCGCGGCGCTTGAACAACTAAAAATCCAGTACATCCAGCAGCAACGCGCTTTCCAATTGATCGAAAAGGCTGAGGGCTGGCAGCTCGTGACCGATCCGAAGTTTGCGCAGTGGGTGCGTCAGCTTTTCCCCGCGCCGAAGCTGACGCGGTTGAGCGCGCCCGGGCTGGAAACGCTGGCTATCATTGCATATCGCCAGCCAATTACACGCGCCGATGTGGAAGCAGTGCGCGGCGTGAACATCGACGGCGTGCTGCAGACATTAATGGAGCGCGGTCTGGTGAAAATCGCCGGGCGCGCCGAAATTCCCCGGCGTCCATTGCTTTACGAAACGACGCAGTTTTTCCTGGATCACTTCGGGCTTCGCAATCTCGATGAATTGCCAAACGTGGAAGAACTCCGCAAACGAAATCTGCCGATCGCGCGGCCATCTGTAGCCGGCATCGGGGATGCCGGCCAGGCGGGGTCATCGATCCCGGCTAGAACAGATCTGTAGCCGTCGCCCCGTGGGCGACGCGACCCGCGCATGAATCGTTCGTCATGGTTGCGGTTCGCACAGCGAAGCGGCTACAGCGGACTGTTTCTTGTCACGTTCGCCACATCGCCTTCCGTTGTTGGCGAAATCCGCGCGAGCGATTGTGCGCGGGCCGCAAAATACTCCGAGAGCAACCGCGGGGTTTCGATGCTGGTGTTGCAAAAAGGCCGCACGGTTTTCGAGCATTATGCAAACGGTGGATCGGCTGGCGGCAGATGGCCGATCTTCAGCGGAACAAAAAGTTTTTGGGGAATCGCGGCGCTCGCCGCGGTCCATGAAGGATTACTTAAACTCGATGATCCCGTCGCAGACACGATCACCGAATGGAAGGGCGACCCGCGCAAATCGCGAATCACGATTCGCCAGTTACTTGACCAGACAGACGGCATCGAAGGTGCCTCGTTTCTTCAACGCGCATCGATTCGGGACCGAAACACCATGGCAATTCGGTTGCCGACGCTTGCTGAACCGGACACGTCTTTCATCTACGGTCCGAGTCATCTTCAGATTTTTTCCGAACTGCTGCGCCGGAAACTAGGAGGTCGCAGCACGATCGCATACTTCAAAGGCCACGTGTCGGACCGGCTTGGGCTTGGTCGCCTCAACTACAAAAGAGATTTTCTCGGCAATCCGCTGCCTGCGACAGGATTTGAATTGACGGGGCGAGAATGGGCGCGACTGGGCGAGCTGATACTTGGCAACGGCAAATACCGCTGGCGGCAAATTGTTCCGGCGAATTTGTTGCAAGAAGCGCTGGCCGGGTCGCAGGCAAATCCGTCATACGGTCTGACATTCTGGCTAAACTCGGAGGCGGCGAATGGTCGCGAGGCAGATTTGGAACGACTGCTTGATTTACCCTGGCAAGCCGTGCAATGGACAGGTGTCTGCATTTGCAAGGATGCGCCGCCCGACATGGTCGTCGCACTGGGTTCGCATTATCAGCGCCTGTTCATTATTCCATCGCTAAAGGCCATCGTTGTGCGACAGGGATCGGAGGCAAAATTCTCGGATGCGCATTTCCTGCGGCTGCTGCTCGGCCATGTCCAATGATTCATGCCAGGTTTGACTTGCTGGCTCGTCTGGCAAACGATCAGGCATTATGAAACACAATTCAGGCGACGAGCAGGCGCTTGTGAAGATCCAGCACGACTGGGCAAACGCTCGTCTCAAGGGCGATAGCTCATTTCCAAAGCGGGTCGAGGCGGATGACTTCACGGTCGGGTGGTTTGACGGAAAGATCGTTAACAAAGAAGAGGATGTGAAAACCTACGAATCGGACGACGCTACTTTCACCAAATTCAAGATTGATGATTTGAAAGTGCGCTTTTACGGAGAAACGGCAATTGTTATCGGGCAGGGATCCATCAAGGCGCACACAAAAACGCAGGATTTAAGCGGAACATACGTGTGGACGGACACATTTGTGAAAATGGGCGGCGAATGGAAGGCAGTTGCATCGCAGGTAACTCCAGTTTTAGGAAAATAATCGCTCAGCATTATCAAAATTGCTTATGAATAAATTCGCTCTCGGTTGCGTTGTTGTCCTCCTCGTCCTGCTCTTCGTTGCTGTCTCTGTGGCTCTTGCAATTGGCGGTAGTTACAATCGCCTGGTCCGCTTGCAGCAAGCTGTCGATCAAAGCTGGGCGCAGGTGCAAAACGTCTATCAGCGACGTGCAGATTTGATTCCGAACCTCGTGAACACAGTCTCGGGTGCGGCGAATTTCGAGAAGTCTACGCTTGTGGAAGTGACAAATGCGCGTGCCAGCGTTGGGCGTGTGCAAACACAAATCGATCCAAACAAAGCGCCGACAGACGCAGCGCAACTTGAAAAATTCCAGGCTGCGCAAGGGGAGTTAAGTAACGCGCTTTCCCGCTTGCTGGTTGTGGTGGAGCGCTATCCGGAGTTAAAGGCGAACCAGAATTTTCTCAGTTTGCAGGCGCAACTGGAAGGGACCGAGAACCGAATCTCGGTCGAGCGCGGCAATTTCAACAAGACGGTGCAAGACTACAACGTGGCGGTGCGCAGTTTCCCAACGAATTTCGTCGCGGGTCCGCTAGGTTTTTCGCCAAAACCATTCTTCACTGCACAGCCCGGCGCGGAACGGCCGCCGCCAGTGCAGTTCAATTTTGGCACGCCCGCTCCAGCGGCGCCTGCGGCCACGGCGTCGCCGTGAAGACAGCGATGCAGGCAATCCTGCCTGCGAGGGCTGCAAGGAGCGGCGGTGGTCTCCGGTCCGCCGCTGGGGCGATCTGGAGAGCGCCCCTCCTTGGGACGCGGATAAGATTGTCTGCATCACTAGTCGCGGTCGGGATTCTGTTTGCGATCAACTCGCAAGCCGCGGAAGTGATTCCGCCGAAACCCGATCGCTACTTTAATGACTACGCGGGCGTCGTTTCGAAAGAAGCCGCCCAGCGTTTCAACGAACAACTCGCGCAATTTGAGCGGGAAACGTCCGATCAAGTTGTCGTCGCGGTTTTTCCGAAAATGCAGAGTGACTCGGATATCGCGGACTACACCCAACGCGTGGCACAGGCGTGGAGCGTCGGTCAGAAGGAGCGTCGCAATGGCGTGGTGCTCTTCGTGTTTATTCAGGATCGCAAAATGTTTATTCAAGTCGGTTACGGTCTGGAAGGCGCGCTGCCAGACGCGACGGCATTCGATATCACCGAGCGTCATATCAAACCGCTTTTCCGGAATGACAACTATGAGGCCGGTCTGGCCACGGGGATTGACCTAATCCGCAAAGCGATTCGTGGCGAGTACAAAGGATCGGGGAAAACGGTAGCTGAACAACATCGTGGCAGCGGCGGTTTAGGCCTGTTGCCCTTCATCATCTTTGTCATTGTGCTGATCATTATTTCGCGAATGACGCGGCGACTCGGCGGCTACGGCTACTCATCGGGCCGCGGTGGTCCAGTTTTCTTGCCGATGGGTGGCGGCGGATGGTCGTCCGGCGGTGGAGGCGGTGGCGGTTTCAGTGGATTCAGCGGTGGTGGCGGCAGTTTTGGCGGTGGAGGCGCCGGCTCAAGCTGGTAACTGAAATGCGAACGCGAGAATTTCTTAGCAAAGTCGAGCATGACCGAATCGTGCAAACGATTCGTGAAGTCGAATCAAAAACTTCCGGCGAGATTCGCGTTTTCATTCAGCGCGGGAAATTCAACGCCGACCCGCTAGTCGCTGCGCAGAAAAAGTTTCATCAGCTGCGTATGCACACGACGCGCGAGCGCAACGCGGTGCTGATTTTCGTGGCGCCACGTGCGCACAAGTTCGCCGTAGTCGGCGACAAGGCGATTCACGAGAAATGCGGCGACGAGTTCTGGCAACGCATTGTGGACGGAATGCGGGTACATTTTCAAAATGAGAAGTTTAGCCACGCACTGGTCGGGGCGATTAAGGAAATCGGCGAAATTCTAACCGCCCATTTTCCGAGAACGCGGCCAAACGCGAATGAGTTGCCCGATAGCGTAGTGGAAAGTTAGCGGCAGATTTTTGGAGTGCGGCGATCCCGCGACTGCGGAACCGCCTTCAAAGCGCGGACATGTCCGCGCATTCCAAGCTCCGCTTGCGAAATTGCGGATTTCATGTTTATTTAATTCTCCGCAGCGAGTTATTGAAAATACGCCGTTGGTCCCTGGGTCTCCGTCGCTGGATGCGAGGCCGCACTCGCCAGGGGGAACCCGGCGAAGAAGGAATTTAGCGATTTAATGATCGAGCGATTTGTCTCTGGCAAAATCAGTAAATCACTTACTCGTTAAATCGCTAACTGAGAAATATGCCAATCCGTTATGGTCGCTTTGAAATGCCGAAGACTCTCGTCAAAGACGAAGCCACGGCCACTGACACCTATGCCAAATATAGTGCCGAGCCATTTGAGGCTGGCTACGGCCACACCGTTGGGAATTCCCTTCGGCGCGTTTTGCTTTCTTCTCTGGAAGGCGCGGCCATCACCGCGGCAAAGATCACAGGAGCGCAGCACGAGTTCGCCACACTCCCAGGCGTGGTCG
>Ga0306920_100002398_pt1 | contig 23681 bp, 18 predicted proteins | sample flu12Cox44000170_FD_204666 | JGI IMG/M metagenome (GOLD analysis project Ga0306920, IMG submission 204666) | Lab enrichment of tropical soil microbial communities from Luquillo Experimental Forest, Puerto Rico - flux4day.12C.oxic.44.000.170 (v2)... | ecosystem: Environmental > Terrestrial >...
CCGTCCGGAACGTAGTTGAGCTCGGGATAGCGCTTCATCATCTCGGTGAAGACACCCCGGTTGATCACCATGAAGCCGGTCGGCGCTTCCGCGACGTCGACGAAACCCTCGGCATCGGCATAGGAGCTCACTTTGACCGCGCCGTGATGGATCGGGTTGAAGGGATAATCGGTGTAGCGGAGCTGGTATTGCCGGTAGGTCATGCCCCCCGAGATACCCTCCTCCGGCCATTTGAACGATTTCATCGGATAGACACCGGCGGCGACATCGCGGTCCGCCAGCAGCAGGCGAAAGACCGAGGCCGCACTGAACGCGATGTCCGAATCGATCCAGAACAGGTGGGTAAACTTCTCCTCGGCGAGAAACTTGCGGACGATAGTGTTGCGCCCGCGCGTGATCAGGCTCTCGCTGTGCATGTGCAAGGTGCAGGGAAGGCCGAGCTGGCCGGCATCGAGCGTCATGCTGAAGAGGCTGACGACGTAGTTCATGCTCACCGCCGAGATGTAACAGGGCGTGGCGAACAGCACGTTCATCGACTTCAGGGCGGATTCGGGAAGCATGCGAGGAAATCCATCGCGCTCGCGGAATGCGGGCGCGGCGGATCATTGACAACCTCAGCGTTTTGTCAATGCTGCGCGGCCGAGCCTGCAACGGGCGTGGAGGAACGGCCGTTGCGGTTGTCCCGGCGATGGACACGCGCGGCCAGACCATTTAACGCATCACCCGCGCCGGCCTTTTATCCGGCTCGCTTTGCTTGACCGTACGAACGAAGACCATGGACGACTGGATCGACTATTACGATTCCACGCATACGATCTATGCGAGCAAGCGCCATCGCGACCTGCATTTCGAGATGATCGCGCGGGACATCATCAGCTACATCAGCTCGCGCGACCAGGTCGTGCTGGACTATTCCTGCGGCGAGGCGCTGTCGGCCGCGAAGGTCGCGCAGGCCTGCGCCATGCTGATCCTGGCCGAACCCGCGCCCGGCGTGCGCGGCCGGCTGATCGCGCGCTTTGCCCCCAACACAAAGATCAGGGTGCGCTCGCTGGACGATGTGCGGAAGATGCATCAGGGCTCGGTCGATCTGGTGGTCATGTTTTCGGTTGCCCAATACATGACGCCGATTGAGCTCGATGCGGCGCTGGCGGTCATTCACCGGCTGCTCAAGCCGTCCGGCCGCCTCGTGCTCGGCGACATCCTCCGCCCCGAGATCGGCCTGCCGACCGACGTCTACGCGCTGCTGCGCTTTGCGGCGAAGCACGGCTTCCTCAAGGACGCGCTGACCGGCCTGCTGTCGACCGCGCTGTCGGACTACCGGCAATTGCGCTCCAGCATCGGCCTGCAGCGTTACAGCGAAACCGACATCATCGCCAAACTGGCCTCAGTCGGCTTCACCGCCTCGCGCACGCACCAGAACATCGGTCACAACCCGTGGCGGATGACTTTCGTGGCACGGCCCGCACTCGGACACTCGACTTAAGCTCAGCCAAGCCGGGGTGGGGTGAAACGATGGGGCCGTCACCCCACCCCACCGCTCATTGCATTCGCGATCGACCTTCCCCCTCCAGGGAGGGTAAAAGCAGACATGCACGCTAGGGCCAGGGCGCCCGAACGACCCCAAAAACACCGTTGACGGCAGCCCCAAGACCCTTTCGCTGCTGCGGAATCTGGTCTAAAGACGCCCCGCGCGCGAGGGTGCCTCTCACGCAATAGCAGCAGGGACGCGCGGCCGGCGCGCCCTTTTTTTGTGCCTGTACTCCGTCCGCGAGCCGTAATGCCCAAGCGAACCGACATCTCCACCATCCTGATCATCGGCGCGGGTCCGATCGTGATCGGCCAGGCCTGCGAGTTCGATTATTCGGGCACGCAGGCGGTGAAGGCGCTGAAGGAAGAGGGCTATCGCGTGGTGCTGGTCAATTCCAATCCGGCGACCATCATGACCGATCCGGATCTGGCCGATGCGACCTATATCGAACCGATCACGCCTGAAATCGTCGCCAGGATCATCGAGAAGGAACGCTACGTCATTCCGGGCGGCTTCGCGCTGCTGCCGACCATGGGCGGGCAAACCGCGCTGAACTGCGCATTGTCGCTGCGACGGCGGGGCACGCTTGCCAAATTCGACGTCGAGATGATCGGCGCCACGGCGGACGCGATCGACAAGGCGGAAGATCGCCAGCTGTTTCGCGACGCGATGCAGAAGATCGGCCTGCAGACGCCGAAATCGCGGCTTGCCAACGCCTCCGCATTGAAGAAATCCGACCGCGACAGATACCTCGCCGATCGCGACGAACTCGAGGGCGACGCGCTGGAGGCGTTCGAGCGGCAATGGGTGCTCGGCGAGAACGAGCGGAGAAAGCGCTATTCCGAACATGCGCTCGGCGAGGCGCTGATGGCGCTGTCCGAAATCGGCCTTCCCGCGATCATCCGCCCGTCCTTCACTCTGGGCGGGACCGGCGGCGGCATCGCCTACAACAAGGAAGAGTTTCTCGACATCATCGAGCGTGGCCTCGATGCTTCGCCTACCAACGAGGTGCTGATCGAGGAATCGGTGCTCGGCTGGAAAGAGTTCGAGATGGAGGTGGTGCGTGACAAGCGCGACAATTGCATCATCATCTGCTCGATCGAGAATCTCGATCCGATGGGCGTGCATACTGGCGATTCCATCACGGTGGCGCCGGCGCTGACCCTGACCGACAAGGAATACCAGATCATGCGGGACGCCTCGATCGCGGTGCTGCGCGAGATCGGGGTGGAGACCGGCGGCTCCAACGTGCAGTTCGCCATCAATCCGGCCGACGGGCGCATGGTATTGATCGAAATGAACCCGCGCGTATCGCGCTCATCGGCGCTTGCCTCGAAGGCGACCGGCTTTCCGATCGCCAAGGTCGCCGCCAGGCTTGCGGTCGGCTACACGCTCGACGAGATCGCCAACGACATCACCGGAGGTGCTACCCCTGCCTCGTTCGAGCCGACCATCGACTATGTCGTCACCAAAATTCCGCGTTTTGCTTTCGAGAAATTTCCGGGCGCCTCCACCACGCTGACCACCTCGATGAAGTCGGTCGGCGAGGTGATGGCAATCGGCCGCACTTTCCAGGAAAGCCTGCAGAAGGCGCTGCGCGGGCTGGAGACCGGTCTCACCGGCCTCGACGAGATCGACATCGAGGGGTTGGGGCGCGGCGACGACAAGAACGCGATCCGCGCCGCTTTGGGCACGCCGACGCCGAACCGCATCCTGCAGGTCGCCCAGGCGATGCGGCTCGGCTGGTCGAACGAGGACATCTTCAATTCCTGCCGGATCGACCCATGGTTCCTTTCCGAGATGCGCGGCATCGTCGAAATGGAGGAACGGGTCCGCGGATGCGGCCTGCCGCAAAACGCAATCGGCATGCGCGCGCTCAAGGCGATGGGCTTTTCCGACGCGCGGCTAGCGGTGCTCGCCGGCAGCACCGAGGCCGAGGTGACGGCGATGCGCCACGCGCTGTCGGTGCGGCCGGTGTTCAAGCGGATCGATACCTGCGCAGCCGAGTTCGCATCGCCCACGGCCTACATGTATTCGACCTACGAGGCGCCGTTCGCGGGCGAAGCGGTCGACGAAAGCGCCCCCTCCGACCGGAAGAAGGTCATCATCCTCGGCGGCGGGCCAAACCGGATCGGCCAGGGCATCGAGTTCGACTATTGCTGCTGCCATGCCTGCTTCGCGCTCGATGATGCCGGCTTTGAGACCATCATGATCAATTGCAACCCGGAGACGGTTTCGACCGACTATGACACCGCGGACCGCCTGTACTTCGAACCGCTGACGGCCGAGGACGTGCTCGAGATCATCGCGACCGAGCGCAAGAACGGCACCCTGCACGGCGTTATCGTGCAGTTCGGCGGCCAGACACCGCTGAAACTGGCGCGTCCGCTGGAGGCGGCCAACGTGCCCATCCTCGGCACCTCGCCCGAAGCCATCGACCTCGCCGAGGACCGCGACCGCTTCAAGCGCGTTCTCGACAAGCTGCATTTAAAACAGCCAAGCAACGGCATCGCCTATTCGGTCGAGCAGGCGCGCCTGGTCGCCGCCGATCTCGGCCTGCCGCTCGTGGTGCGGCCGTCCTATGTGCTGGGCGGCAGAGCCATGCAGATCATCCGCGAGGACAACCAGCTCTCCGATTACCTGCTCGATACTCTGCCCGAGCTGGTCCCGGCCGAGGTGAAGGCGCGCTACCCCAACGACAAGACCGGGCAGATCAACACCGTGCTCGGCAAGAACCCGCTGCTGTTCGACCGCTATCTGTCTGACGCCACCGAGATCGACGTCGACTGCCTCTCCGACGGCAAGGACACCTTCATCGTCGGCATCATGGAGCATATCGAGGAAGCCGGCATTCACTCCGGCGATTCCGCCTGCTCGCTGCCGCCGCATTCGCTCGACGCGAAGACCATCGCGGAGCTGGAACGACAGACGCGCGAACTTGCGCTCGGTCTCGACGTGGTGGGCTTGATGAATGTGCAATACGCCATCAAGAACGGCGATATCCATGTGCTCGAGGTCAATCCGCGCGCCTCGCGCACGGTGCCCTTCGTGGCGAAGGTGATCGGAACGCCGGTGGCAAAGATCGCTGCGCGCATCATGGCCGGCGAGAAGCTTGCCGACTTCAAGCTGACGAAGCCCGCGCTCAGGCATGTCGGCGTCAAAGAATCGGTGTTTCCGTTCGCTCGCTTTCCGGGCGTGGACACCGTGCTCGGACCGGAGATGCGCTCGACCGGAGAGGTGATGGGCATCGATCGCTCCTTCGAGATCGCCTTTGCCAAGAGTCAACTCGGCGGCGGCACGCGCGTGCCACGCACGGGTACGGTGTTCGTCTCGGTCCGCGAGGACGACAAGGCCCGCGTGGCGGACGCGGTGCGGCTGTTGTTCTCGCTCGGCTTCAAGGTAATGGCGACCTCCGGCACCCAGCGCTTTCTCACCGATCACGGCGTGCCGGCGGAAAAAGTCAACAAGGTGCTGGAGGGGCGGCCGCACATTGTCGATGCCATCACCAATGGCGACGTCCAGCTGGTTTTCAATACCACCGAGGGGCCGCAGGCACTGGCCGACAGCCGCTCACTTCGGCGCGCCGCCCTCTTGCATAAAGTACCGTATTACACCACTCTTTCGGGCGCAGTGGCGGCGGCCCAGGGGATCCGGGCCTATTTGGGCGGGGACCTTGAGGTCCGCACCCTCCAGAGTTACTTTTCCGAAAACTGATCGCTGACCGGGCACACTCCCGTCGAACGATTGGTCTTAAAAGCCGGTATGGCTCTCACCGCCCCGTATGAATGTTGTCGCGGCCCTGTTCGTGGGGCCTGATTGATGGGCCTGATTCGAGCTACGAAGGCCCGATTTTGAAAGCATTGCGTGTGGGCCGCCTCCCCGGCCCGCACGATCGAAGGAAAAAAGAGATGGTGGAAAAGGTTCCGATGACATCGGCAGGCCATGCCGCGCTGACGGACGAGTTGAAGCAACGCCAGTCGGTGGATCGTCCGCGCATCATCCAGCACATCGCGGAAGCGCGCTCGCATGGCGACCTGTCGGAAAACGCGGAGTACCATGCCGCCAAGGAAGAGCAGTCCCACAACGAAGGCCGCATCGCCGAGCTTGAGGACAAGCTGGCGCGCGCCGACGTGATCGACATTTCGAAGCTGTCGGGCGATACCATCAAGTTCGGCGCGACCGTAACGCTGCTGGACGAAGACACCGAAAAGAAGCAGGTGTGGCAGATCGTCGGTGAAGTGGAAGCGGATGCCAGGAAGGGCAAGATCTCCATCACCTCGCCGCTGGCGCGCGCGTTGATCGGCAAGAAAAAGGGAGCCTCCGTCGAGGTCGTGACGCCCGGCGGCGCCAAAGCCTACGAGGTCACCAAGGTCGAGTGGCGCTAGCCTCCCATGCAAGCCAAAACAGGTAGAGTGCTGCGGCCAGTTGGGGGCAGAGTCACCGGCTGAGGCTCAAACCGGCGCTTTTGACTCATTTGGGACCTAGCCAAGCTGGCAGGAATCTCCACCCTATGCTTTGATAAGCCGGTTCCAGGCATTCTTAGCCAGGGGGATTCGTGGCGAGCGGGCGCGTCGAGCGGCGTTTGGCGGCGGTGCTTGCGGCTGACGTCGCGGGGTATTCGAGGCTGATGGGACTCGACGAGGTCGGCACAGCCCGCACGCTCCGCGAACACCGCGCCGTGATCGATGCGCTAGTGGCAAAGCATGGCGGTCGCATCGTCAAGACGACAGGGGACGGCGTACTGCTCGAGTTTCCCTCGGTGGTCGATGCGGTCGAATGCGCCGTGGCGGTGCAGGCGGTGATGGCTGAGCGCAACGAAGGGGTGCCTGCTGAACGCCGGATGTTATTGAGGATCGGAGTCAATCTCGGGGACATCCTGATCGAGGGTGACGACATTCTCGGTGACGGTGTCAACATCGCCGCTCGCATCGAAAACGAATGCGAGCCGGGCGGGGTGTACCTGTCGGATGATGCCTATCGGCAGGTGCGCGGCAAGATATCGTTGGCGTTCGATGATCTTGGCGAGAGATCGCTGAAGAACATCGACCAGCCGGTGCGGCTCTACGCGGTGCGTTCGGGATCGTTTTCGACCGAGGCAACCACCAAGGCCCCTGCCGAGGCCGAAAAGCCTCTCCCGCTCCCGGACAAGCCCTCCATTGCGGTGCTGCCGTTCCAGAATCTGAGCGGCGACCCTGAGCAAGAGTATTTTGCGGACGGGATGGTTGAGGAAATCATCACCGCGCTGTCGCGGTTCAAATGGTTGTTCCTGATCGCGCGCAATTCGAGCTTTACCTTCACGGGCAAGGGCGTCGATGTGAAGGAGGTTGGACGCCGGCTCGGCGTGCGCTATGTCCTTGAGGGCTCTGTGCGCAAGGCGGCGGGGAAGGTCCGCATCACCGGCCAATTGATTGATGCGGTGACGGGTACGCACATTTGGGCAGACAGGTTCGAGCGTGACATGACGGACGTTTTCGCTCTGCAGGACGAAGTAACGGTCGCCGTTGTCTCAGCCATTCAGCCAAAATTACTTCAGACAGAAATTGCAATGGCAACGCGGCGGCGACCGGAGAACCTCACCGCGTATGATTTCTATCTCCGAGCCCTGCAACAGCATTACCTCGGGACCCGCGAAGGGGTGGCCGAAGCGACGCGGTTGGCCCATCGTGCCTTGGAGCTGGACCCTCGGTTCGGCTTGGTCGCTGCTCTGGCAGCTAACTCTCACATGGACAACGTCCTTTGGGGCTATGCGACCGATCCTCAATTCGAGCGCAACGAAGCAGTTCGGCTTTCTCACTTGGCATTGAGCCTCGACGATGGTGATCCAGAAATATTGGGCAAGGCTGCCTCAATCTCGGCGTTCATGGTCGGCGATTCTGAAACTGAAATGGAAATGGCCGACCGGGCGGTCGCCCTCAACCCTAATTCCCGCAACGCATGGAACAGCAGAGGCCGGGTCTACCTTATTGCGGGACTGCCAGAGGAAGCGATAGCGAGCTTTGAACACGCCATTCGCATGAGCCCGGTAGACCCGCGGCTATATCTGACGCTTGCTGGGATGGCGCAGGCCTTCATTGAGCTTGGTCGCTTTGACGAGGCCATCGCCGCAGGGAAGAAAGCCCTGCGTCAAAACCCTCCCTATCCGCCAGCTTACCGCTGTCTGGCATCCGCTTTCGCTCATCTCGGACGTGACGCTGAGGCGCGTGAGGCGGCGGCGCGCGTGCTTGAGTTCGATCCCGCCTTTACAATCTCATCGTGGATCGCTCGCGGCGGGCAATCAAACGCGAAGCTGCTGATTGAGGGTCTTCGCAAAGCCGGGCTGCCCGAATGAGGCCCGCGTGCGCTCGCGGCAAACTGGCCGGCGCCCCTCGATGGAGGCAGCGCCGGCGCTCGGCTGCCTGATCAAGCCCGCCAGAAAGGTTTATCGACTTCGTTGGCGATGTCGCTCCACGAGAGGCCAACGTCGTGCAGATCCCGTTCGGTCCATCGGGCGAGCTCTTGACGCTCCTGGTAGCGCTGCCGCCAGATGTGCAGGGTCTCGCCTATTTGGGTCCAAATACCCGGAATGTGATGACTCGTCATCATTTGGTGCGAGTGCATGGACATTTTTAGCTCCCAAAACTAATGCTAGTAGGGAACGTCAAATCCGCTCCACTAGGCTCGCACACTAGCCACCCCCTGCCGCCACCATGGTGTCAGCAGTCGTCAGACGCTCGGCAAATCGGGTTCCCCGCCAGGCGCCCGGCGGCGTTGAGGGATTGCGACAGCAGCGTGACGATTGCCAGGCGGCGCGCTTCCGCAGTGTCTGCTTCCGAGGGTAAAGCGGACATCGCCCAGGCAAGCATCTGCACGCACGGGCGGATTTTATGCGCGCACGCCCTTAGCCTCGCGACAATCCCGGCCGCGGCATCTTGATGCCGAACATGGCGTCAAGGCTGATCGGTCCACCCCCGGCGGCGGCGAGGTAAAGGCAGCCGAAGCACAGCATGATGGCGAGCCCGCCGTCATTGATTGCAGGATAGAAGCTGTGCGGAAGGTGCTCGATAAAGTAGGCGAACGCCATCTCGCCCGAGATGATGAAGGCGACCGGCTGTGTGAACAGGCCAAGCATCAGCATGCCGCCGAGGACGAACTCGATCATGCCGGCAGCACCCCATAGCGATAGCGGCGTTACTTCCTCGAAGATTTCGACTGGCGGGAACTTGAACAGTTTCGCAACACCGAAGTGGAAGAGCATGAGACCGGTGACGAACCTGAACAGGCTGAGCAAATAGGGCTGGAGACGATCGGTGCTCATGGTTCCTCCTGGGTGACCATCGCCACTCATCGCTAGAATTCGCGGCCGATCAGCCGATCGACCGAATAGCGACCGCCGCCCTTGAAAAAGATGCCGAGGCAGAGCAGCAGCCACAATAGCGCGAATTCGTAGCCACGATTGGTCCAGAAATAGCCGAACTGCCATTGGAACAGGATGACGATGACCAGCATCTCGATGCCGATCATGGCGGCGGCGATGCGGGTGAAAAGACCGATGGCAAGGCAAACAGCGGTGACCGATTCCGCAAAGTAGGTCAAATAGGCGAGCGTTTCCGGGAATGGCAGCCCCTTCGCAGCGATATTGGGAGCAAACTTCGCGATCGGCGTGTTGAAGATCTTCTGCACGCCGTGCGGCACCAGGATCGCGCCAGTGGCAAAGCGCATCAAGGCGTAGGAATAGGGAGACAGGCTTTCGTAGAGGCCCGCCAGTGCCGGAAAGACAAGTTTGGTTTCGCCGTGTGCAGCCAAGGTCACCTCCACGCTTGACGCGCGAAGTCTGTGGCCTTCAGCGCCATCAGAAAACACCGGATCTGCTTTCCTATTCCGCCATGCGAGGCGGTTCTAGCACATATCGCGGATTCGCACTGTCAATTGCCGCCTCAATCGTTACGTCAAGTGCGCCGGGGGCCAGCGGAGATCTAGCGTGAACTTCAGTCGCTTCAATGCCTATCAGCCTTACATGCTGAGCCTGTTCCGATTCATGACCGGCCTGCTGCTGTTGCAGTTCGGCGTGGCAAAGATTTTCAAATTTCCGGCGCTGCCATATTTCGCCAATCCGCCTCCCTTGATCATTGCGGCTGGCACGCTTGAACTCATCCTGGGCGCGCTGCTGGTGCTCGGCCTGTTCACGCGCACCGTGGCGTTCATCCTGGCCGGCGAAATGGCCTTCGCCTATTTCCTCGGCCACATGTTCAAGTCACCCGAGCCGGTGTTCCTTCCGCTCAACAACGGCGGCACCGCCGCGATCCTGTTCTGCTTTGCCTGTTTCTATCTGTGGGTAGCAGGCGGCGGAGCGGTGAGCGTCGACGCCGCGCTCGAAAAGCGGAACAAGGACGATCAATTCGGCAGCGAAAACCTCCAACAGGTCGCCAAGTGAGCGTCCTCACACCTTCGTCTTGACCTCGAGCGGCACGACCGCTTCATATTTCGAATTGTGCAGCACCAGCGAGGTCCTGACGTTGCGGACATGGGGTGCGGCCGTCAGATGGGTCACGAAATTCTGAAACGTCGCCATGTCGGGCGCGACGCACTTCAGAATGAAATCCACTTCGCCCGACAGCATCCAGCATTCCCGCACCAGCGGCTCGGCGCGCACAAACTCCTCAAACGCCCGCAAGTCTGCATCCGCCTGGCTCGATAGATGTACGGAGGCAAACACCGTGACGTCGAAACCGAGCCGGCGCGGGTCGAGCAGCCCGCGATACCCCTGGATGTAGCCTTCCTCTTCCAGAGTCCGGACCCGGCGCAGGCAGGGCGGCGGCGAAATTCCAACACGCCTGGCCAGTTCGACATTGGTGATTCGACCGTCAGCCTGGATTTCGCTCAGGATTTTGAGGTCGATTTCGTCAAGGTTCTTGGACACGTGAATTCCGGTTTCTGGGACTCGCAGTAGCACTCTTAACCTAGCTTGGCGGATTTGCGCAATTTTATTGCGCGTGCGCCGCGTCAAATCGCGGAGCGGCGGGGAAAATTCGCCGAGATGGATTGCAATTCTTGCATGGCTCGCCACATACATGGGTTGGAATTGAAATTTCGGCGCCCGCCGGGATGCCTTTCCTGATGCCCCGCCCAGCGCCGATCATTTCCACGCGAGACGCCCTCCCATGCCCGCCCCAATCCAGGCCAAGGTCATCATCATCGGCTCCGGTCCGGCCGGCTACACGGCGGCGATCTATGCCGCGCGGGCAATGCTGGAGCCGATCCTGATCCAGGGCATGCAGCCAGGCGGCCAGCTCACCATCACCACCGACGTCGAGAATTATCCCGGCTTTGCCGACGTCATCCAGGGCCCCTGGCTGATGGAGCAGATGGAGAAGCAGGCAGCTCACGTCGGCACCCGGATCGTCACCGATCTGGTCACAAAACTCGAACTGGGGCAGCGACCGTTTCGTCTGACCTGCGACAGCGGCGATATCTATCTCGCCGAAACCGTGGTGCTCGCCACCGGCGCCCAGGCGCGCTGGCTCGGCCTGCCGTCGGAGGAAAAATTCAAGGGCTTTGGCGTGTCGGCCTGCGCCACCTGTGATGGTTTTTTCTATCGCGGCAAGGAGGTTGTGGTGGTCGGTGGCGGCAACACCGCCGTCGAGGAAGCGCTGTTTTTGACCAATTTTGCCTCCCGCGTCACGATCGTGCACCGGCGTGATCACTTCCGCGCCGAACGTATCCTGCAGGAGCGGCTGTTCAAGAATCCCAAAATCAAGGTGGTGTGGGACAGCGTCATCGATGAGATCCAGGGTGAGGCGAACCCGGCCAAGGTCACCCGTGTCAGGTTGAAGAACGTCAGGACCGGCGCACCGACGCGATTGCCGGCCGACGGCGTCTTCATCGCGATCGGACACGCGCCGGCGACCGAATTGGTGAGAGGTCAGGTCAAGCTCAAATCGTCGGGATATGTCGAGGTGGCGCCGAACTCCACAGCAACCTCGGTGCCCGGCCTGTTCGCCGCGGGCGATGTCGCCGACGATATCTACCGGCAAGCGGTCACCGCTGCGGGTCTCGGTTGCATGGCTGCATTGGAGGCCGAACGTTTTCTCGCGTTGCGCGCGAGCGAGCGCGCGGCGGCGGAATGAAATCAAACGATGCCTAGAGGTCGCGACGGGTTTACCGATATGGATTGGGACAAGCTGAAGGTGTTCCACGCTGCGGCGGAAGCAGGCAGCTTCACGCATGCCGGCGAGCAGCTCGGCCTGTCGCAATCGGCCGTGTCACGCCAGGTCAGCGCGCTGGAGCAGGAACTCGCGGTATCGCTGTTTCACCGTCACGCGCGCGGCCTCATCCTCACCGAGCAGGGCGATCTGTTGTTTCGCACGGCCCACGACGTGTTCATGCAGTTGCAGGCGGCGCGGGCGAAACTCACCGACAGCCGCGAGCGGCCGAGCGGCGACCTCAAGATCAACACCACCAAGGGCGTCGGCATCAATTGGCTGATCCCGCGGCTGGGCGAATTCACGGCGCTCTATCCGGAAATCCGGATTTCGCTGATGGTCACCGACGAGGAGCTCGATCTGTCGATGCGCGAGGCGGACGTTGCGATCCGCACCCGCAAGCCGACGCAGCCGGACCTGATCCAGCGCAAGCTGTTCGCAATGGGATTCCATGCCTATTGCTCGCCGGAATACATCAAGAGATTCGGCACTCCACGTACGCTCGAGGAACTGGATGCGCATCGCATCATCACCTTGAGTGACGGCCAGGTCGCACCGCATCTGCAGAACCGTAACTGGCTGATCGAAGCCGGCCGCAACGGCTCGGGTCCGCGCGAGGCCTATTTCAAGGTCAACGACATTCTCGGGCTGGTGCGTGCCTGCCAGCAAGGGCTCGGCATCGCCGCGCTGCCGGATTACCTGGTCGAGGAAAACCACCGGCTCGTGCAACTGTTCGGCGAGTCCGACTCCATCCAGCTCGACACCTATCTCGTCTATCCCGAAGAGTTGAAGACGGTCGCGCGGGTGCAGGTGTTCCGCGATTTCGTCGTCAGCAAGGCGCAGCGCTGGCCATCCTAGCGTGGTGGTTCGCAAGTTTCGCGTGCGCAAGCCGGACGCACGACAAACAAAGTGCCGGTTTGGCGTTGCCAAACCGGCATAGTGTCAGTTGCACCATCTTTTGATGGATGGCCTAGCCGCCATTCTCGCCTTGATCGTCATGATCGCCATGACCGTGATCGAAATCGAACATGTCGAAGAGATCCCCGATCGCCGGCATGTTGACCGGTACCCACGGGTTCTTGTCGTGCATTTTTGGGTTAGGCAGATTGTCGCGGCTACGATTGGAAATCTTGCCGAGATGCCAGTTCCGTTCGATGAATTTCAGAACCGAAACCTGGTCGGTGTAGGTGTGCGACACGCGTCCGCCGGTGGAGAACGGCGAGATGACAAGGAGCGGGATGCGCGGGCCGTCACCGAAGAAGTCGAGCGGCTGAATGAAGCCGCTGTCATAGAGGCCGCCACTTTCGTCGAAGGTGACGATGATTGCGGTCTCGGCGAAGAGCGCGGGGTTGGCCTGGACACGGTTGACAAGGTCCTGGAGGAACTCCTCCAACAGGCTAACCTTGCCGCTGCCGGGATGACCTTGCAGGCCGCCGTCCATTTTCACGAAGGAAACCGCCGGCAAATTGCCGCTTGAGATGTCGCCGTACAGATTGTCGACGACGTCCTTGAGATGCGCAGCTCTCTGATTCGGGTCAGTCATGACCGACTTCGAATATTGGAAAGCATTACAAATGTCGCAATACCCGGCTCGAAACACCTGGTCGAAGAGGTCCTTGGCGCCATTGGTGACAGCGACCGCGGCATCATAACCGCCGCTATAATAGGCCCACGAGATGTTGTGGGCATTCAGCTCGTCGCCGATGTGCCGGACCGTGACCGGCGGCATCAGTGTCGGATCGGCCGCGTTATTGAGCGTGCCTGTCGGCGAAAATGCCGGACCAGCGTCGCGAATCGGATAATAGGCGCCCGGCGCGCAGTTTGGACTCACAGAGTAAGGGAGCGAGGCGAGGTACGATTGGATCGCAATAACGCCAGGCTGAGTCGGGTCGCCACACTTCACCCAGGTGCCGTTGCTCTGATAGGTGTTGACCGTGCCGGGTTTCGGATCGGGATTGGTGATGCTTCCGAACGGCGTGCCGGGGGTGCCATCGGGGGCGGCAAAGAAGGGATTATCGCCATAAACGATTCCGAAATGGCCGGTGACCGATCCACCCATAATCGCCTGATGGAAATTGTCGGAAATCGCGTATTGATCCGCCAGCGCCTTGAAGATGGGCGCGTCGCCAGCCTTCATGTTGAAGAATGCCATGTCCTGGCCGCCGTCGCCCGGGGTTGCGCCCGGCGCCGTGCCGTTGGTCACGGCAACGAACGGATAGAGATCATGCAGACATCCGGTCGGGTTTTCGAACGTCGCATTCTGCCTGCTGCAATCGTTCATTTGCCACATCTGGAACAACTGGTGAATCGTGTCACCGGCATAGGCGTCGTAAGGCAACTCGGCGCTGGTCTGCTGGAAGGGACCAGCGGGCAACTGGTTCACGCCGGGAATACGGGTATCCGTACAGACCGACGTGGTCGTTGCCGGACACTTCGCCTTGGCTATGGTGATCGGTGACGGCGCCTGGGCGAAGCCGCCGGTCGCAAGCGTAACTTGATCCTGCGGCGGCAATTCCGGATCGCCATTCGGGAAATTCGCGGTCGGCTTGCCGGTCGCATCCACGATGCCGAACTCGAGGCCGATGCCAAAGGGCTGCGCTGAGCTCAGCGTCGGCACCGGCAGGAAGGTGTAAGGTGTCTTGGCCAGCGGGCTCAAAAAGAACGTGCCGTTGTTGCTGCCAGTTATGGCCTGAAATTGCTGGCCCTTGGCGAAATTGTTGCCCGGCGTCCCGTCGGCGTTGACGATCCCCTCCGACAACAGATTCATAATTCTCTGCCCACCCTTCGGCTGATAGGTGGCATAGATATTGTCGAAGCTGCGATTTTCGGCGACGACAACGATGACGTGCTTGATCGGCGTTTCAGTCGCGAGCCTTTCCTCAAGCGTCTCATGGCGTATATCTGCGGCCAAAGCCCGATACGCGCCAGTTGGAAGCAGCCCGGCGCCAAGACCGATTAGGACCGTTAAAGAAACGCCGGCGATCAGCTTGAGCCGGGTTTTTCGATGAACCGAGGTTGGGAGAGACATGCGTGGCTTTCTTGTTGAAAGGAAGAGCTGTATTCGACCTTTAGTTGCGAGGCATGACACCACTACCTAGGAATTATGAAACCCAGAAAACATCGCGCGCGGGACCGGCGAAGAATCCACCGCGCAAGTCGAGTGGCCGTCTGGGTTTCCGGCATGCTCTCGCTTTCCACGCAATCAGAATGCGGACCGAACCGGAGGTTGAAGCGGACTCTTATTGCTCGTGATTGGCCGCACCCGGTCGCTTTCCGGCCTCGATCTGCTGCCGCAGCGCGGCATAATGCGCGTCGTGAACCGCCGGGTTGAACAACGACCAGGGCTGCGCCTTGTTGACGATGATGGGGACGGCAGAAATCATCAAACGATTGTAGGTTTTATAGCCTGCGGCCGCCTCGTCGTACTTTCCAGCGGTCGCATCGCGGCCGATGCGATCCAATATCAGAACGACTTCCTTCAACGCCCTTCGGGCAAGTTCGCGTTCCGCTTCCCCGCCCGAAACAATGGGATCGGAAGGATCGAGAATGCGCTCCGCCAGGTCCTGCAACCCACCGCCGACAGTTTCGACAGCGAGAGCGATGATTTCGTTGTCGTGCACGGGAATTGCTGTCGCCAGAACACTTGCGAAATCTGTGGCATCGCGAAGCCGCATCGCGGCTCCGTCCCGTTCATAGGCGCGAACGCCGTCACCAATCGCGGTCAAATAGGCGACGAGATCCGCCTTCTGCTGCGGCAAAAGCCGAAGATCGAACTGACGGTCAAAATAATTGACGACCTGGTCGAAGGTATTGAAGCGTCCGTCATGAAAATACGGCGCGTTGAAATCCGCGTTGATCAGGGTTGGGGTTCGAAAAAACCCTCCCGACCCCACGTCATGCTGCATGTGATCGATGAACAGTCCTGAAGGTACGTGACAGGTTGCACAGCTCAGGTTGGGGTCGTGCGGGAATGGCTTGTTGAAGAGCGCCTCGCCGCGCCGCTCGGCCTCGCTCGTCCCGGCCGTCAGTTTTCCGCCGGGGGCGAGGCTGGGATTGGGCAGAAAATCGATATCCTGAATGTAAGCCACCACGGCGTCGAGAATGGCAGGGGACGGCTCGGGGCCGGAAAATTCGACCACAATCACGTTGCGAACAAAGTCTCGAAGCGATGCGGCACGGCCATCCTGTCCATATGGTGCAAGGTAGCGTGCACCTCGCAAGCTGGGAATCCGGACGGGGTTGAAAGCGTGATCGTCGGCATTGGGATTGAACAGCGGACCACTGGTGTCGAAAGTCCCCGGCGCGGATGACATTTGCGGAATGAAGAAGTTCGGATTTGAGCTGCCCTGGATGTGGCAGCTTCCGCAACTGATGTTGGCCTGGCGGGCTTCCTTCCCCAGAATGCTCGGCGCGTTGAAGGCCAGGTTGCCGAGATTCACCAGATATGGCTTGCGGCCTCCGATCTGCTCGGAGTGAAACAATTCTCGCGGACTATCGAGCGCGTCTTCGTTCAGCTCGCTGCCTGGTGGGAGCGATTGACCTGCGTCGACCGGAAAGGCCGAAGCCTGCTGCATCGACAGGGCTGCCTGAATTGATATCCAGATTGCGAGAAAGGCCGCAAGCAGCGCTCGAAGCTTCATTTCCGGCCGCCTCCCGCAGCGTTGCGCTGCGCGCGTATAGCCGGCCTATGTTTGCCTTTTTGTGACGGGCCGATGGCCGGCTCAACAACAAGCTCCACTGGTTTTTGCGCATGACTGACATGCGACGCGGACGGTTGCTGCGTGGCGCGATGCAAGACCATAATACAAGCACGCTGAGCATTCGCGCGCACATTTTCCCCTCCTCCAGTGGCGCGAGAGTTCAGTAATCCCTCTTGGAAGGTGATTGTGTCGGCCTCACATGGCCATTACTTTGCGCCGGGCTCTCTTGGGCCCGGCGTTTTTTCGTCGACCCGGCGTTTGAAGGACGACGGCGTCGTTGACAGGTCACACGACCGCGGTCATTATTTTCCAATGATCACGCTTTTGTGCGCCGCTGTCTCGCTGAAAAAAGATCCCCCTCCGGGGACTTCAGGTCGGCGCGCGCGATAGCATCATCTCGCCTCGTTATCCGAACCCGAAACCCCGCCGTTGTGACGGGGTTTTTTTCTGCTCCGTCTCCGGCCTCGCCTCGAAAGGAGATGGACCAATGAACGACCTTCGAAACCACTTGCGCGGACTGTGGCTGCCGCTTGTAACGCCGTTTCGCAATGGCGAGCTTGACGAGTGCTCATTGCAACGGCTGGTGCGGCACTACGCAAGCCTCCCCATCGACGGATTCATCCTGGCTGCAACCTCCGGCGAAGGCTTGACGCTTGCGATGACGGAGGTCGGGCGGCTGGTCGCAGTGGTTCGCGCCACGCTGGCGGCCTGCCACCATTCGATGCCGATCTGCCTCGGACTGGCGGGCGCCGGCACAGCCGCGCTGAAGGAGGTTCTGGACGCGACCGCGGCACTGCCGATCGACGGCTATCTCCTCTCCAGCCCGTACTATCTGCGGCCTTCGCAACGCGGCCTGCTTCGTCATTTCACTGACCTCGCCGACCATGCCGCGGTCCCGATCCTGATCTACAACATCCCCTACCGAACATCCGTCAATATCGCCAACGAGACGCTGCTCGCCCTCGCCGAACACCCCAATATCGTCGGCATGAAGGATTGCTGTGCCGACCGCGCGCAGTCGCTGGACCTGTTGCGCCGGCGGCCGGCCGGCTTCGGCGTGCTGACAGGCGAGGACGCGCAATATTACGACGCGCTTGAGGACGGCGCCGATGGCGCCATCCTGTTGTCGGCCCACGTCGAGACCGAAGGCTTTGCCGACATCGCTCGCCATCTGAAGGCCGGCAACCGCGCTGCGGCACTTGCATGCTGGCGGCGCGTTTCCGAGCTGACCAGTCTGCTGTTTGCCGAGCCGAGCCCGGCGCCTGCCAAGTACTGGCTGGCGCGCACAGGATTGATCGATTCCGCCGAGGTCCGCTCGCCGATCGTGGAAGTGAGTGCGGAGCTTGCCACGCGGCTCGACGCAGAAATCGCGCGACGAGAGAAGTTTGTGGGGAATCTCGACCCGGTTAACGCAAGGTGAACCCAGCTGCTCCGGACCCGACTTCGCTCCGCACAAACGCGAACAAACGGCTTCGAGGCGATTGAGGGTGAATTAGGGCTAACCCGCACGTTCAAATCCGAGCGGAATAGCGGCCGGCTTTCTTAAGGGCTTTTGCGTATCAAGCTCCCAATAACGACCAAAAAAAGCGCGGGGGCGTTGTGACTACTCAAGACATTCCTGCTGCGCGACAGCAGGTTCAATCGTTCGTCGAATATTACGGCAAGGCAATCCCTGAACCGCAGGGCTTTACCACCGAGGACGTTCTGTGGGCGCTTGGCATCTGGTCGGCGATCATCTGCCTGTCGCCAGTCATCGTGTTCTACATCCTGATGGTGGCGTAACTAGACGCGTGCAAGAAACGCGCGAAAACCGCGCGTTCTTTCAACCCACAGCGGCGGTGCGACGAAATCACGCCGCATGTCTGTGCATCGCCCCATTCGTCGACGCCGTGCCCCGGATCGCTCTCACCGAGCGTTCGATCGCGGCCCACAGTCTGCCGATTTCCGCCGCGGCGCGGCCCTCGGCGTAATATTCCCGGACGCCCTCACCCTGGCCGAGCGCCATCAACAGATCGGCGCGGTTGGTGATCTGGCCGCCCCACACCGGCGCACGGAACTTCGCCAGCGCCTCGCGGGCAATGGTCACGATCGGGCTTTCGGCGTCGTCCCGGCGCGCCGGCGCTCCGTTCAGCACCACGGCGTAGGGCTTGCGCGTCGCGCGACAGGTTTGAATGGTCTCCTGCACCGCATTGACGTCGAATACGCCGGGCCGCGCCGGAATGATCACCATGGTGGCGTTGCGGATCGAGTCGTCCACGACCGCCGACAGGTTGGGAGGCGTGTCGATCAGGACCCATTCGACACCGTCGCGCTTGGCAGCGGCAAGGATTCCGCCCACGGAATTGACGGCGGTCTTGATCGGCGGCTCATTGGTGCCGCGCAGCTTGTGCCAGAGTGTCAGCGAGCCCTGCGGATCGGCATCGATCAGCAGACAGGACTTGGTTGCCTTGATCTGCGCCGCGAGATGAGCAGCCAATGTGCTCTTCCCCGAGCCACCTTTTCGTGATGCGAAAACAATAACGTTCATACCCGTCGCCTCCAGATTGACCCCAGGAGGTGAAAAATGAATCAGCGCGCTGATTCGTGAAAGAAAAATCTTGTGCAAATCGTGACCAAGCCACCGAAAGAAGACCTGGCTGGCATTTGAGTCACACGGCGTGCGTCCCCGAGTCGCCAAAACCCTATTCGACCGCGACGTGCGCGGCCGTCGCCTTGGCGCGACGGCCAAACGCTCAGCCTGCGTTCTGCGATTACCTGGCTCTCTTTTGCGGTCTGATGCTCGCGGGATCTCCGACCGATGCCGGGGTCGGCTCGAAGTACGCCCGGCAGCGCGGCGATAGCTGGGATTTGTTCCTGATCATGCAGACCGTGATGCGGTCGATGTCCGGAATCTCCGCCTGGCAGAGACGAAACGCGTCGTCGCTGCAGGCTTGCTGCTGCTCAGGTGTGTAAGCGTGGCCTGCACCCGGCAGCGCCAAGAAAAATGAAAGTGTCGCGACCAGCACCGCGGCGGGCCGCAAGTTCCCGGATTTCAACATGTGAGTCCCCCACAAATCGCGAACGAATAGTGGTTGAGGGTACCTCGCTTGGCAAGGCCCAAGAGCCTTCGGCGATGGTTCCTCCACCACTGCGCCGCGCAGCGTGTCGGGAATGACACAATCGGTGTCGCCGTGTGCCGTGCATTGCAGGCCCGTGCCGGCGCGGCCTGGTTTAGGCCGCCCTGACCGTGTTCAGGAACTTGTCGACCTCAAGTTTCAGGCGATTGCTGTCGCCCGACAGCGACTGTGCGGCCGACAGAACCTGAGATGAGGCCGAGCCGGTCTCGCCCGCGCCCCGCTGCACGTCGGCAATGTTGGCCGATACCTGCTGCGTGCCCTCGGCGGCCTGCTGCACGCTTCGGGAAATCTCCTGCGTTGCCGCCCCTTGTTCCTCCACCGCAGCCGCAATGGTCGAGGAAATCCCCGACAGCTTCTCGATCGTGTTGGAGATTTCCTGGATGGCGCCAACCGATTCCTGGGTCGCCTGCTGGATGCCGGAGATCTGCTGGCCGATTTCTCCGGTGGCCTTCGCGGTCTGTTCGGCCAACGCCTTGACCTCGGAAGCGACCACCGCGAAACCGCGTCCCGCCTCGCCGGCGCGGGCGGCCTCGATCGTTGCGTTCAACGCCAGCAAATTGGTCTGGCCCGCGATGGTATTGATGAGTTCGACCACGTCGCCGATGCGCGTCGCAGCCTTGGATAACTGGCTGACGCGCTCGGTGGTGGCGCGTGCCTGGCCAACGGCATCGCCCGCGATTCGCGCCGATTCGTGTACTTGCCGGCCGATTTCGCCGATCGATGAGGACAATTCTTCGGTGGCGGAAGCGACCGACTGCACGTTGGCGGAAGCCTGCTCCGAGGCTGCCGCAACCGTGGCGGTCAAGCTCTGCGCGTGTCCGGCGACTGAGGTCAGCGTGGTGGCGGAAGCCTCGAGTTCGGTGGAAGCCGACGACACGGCGTCGACGATCTGGCCGACGGCGGCCTCGAAGCTTTCGGCAAGCCTGCGCATCTCCGCCTTGCGGCCGCCTGCAGCGATCTCGTCCTGTCTCGTCTTCGTCTCGGTCGCCTCATGCGCCCTTTGCTCGGCCTTGATCTTGAAACCCTCGACGGCCGCGGCGACGTCGCCGATTTCGTCCTTGCGGCCGAGGCCCGGCAGCACCATCGCAAAATTGCCGTCGGCGAGTTCCTTCATGGCGCGGGTCAGCGCCACCATCGGCCGGGCGATCGTGATGACGGAAAATACGCAGGCGCCGATCAACAGCAGTGCCACCGAGAGGCCGATCGCCAGGGAATTCCGCTCGGTGGCGGACATCTCGCGCGCCATCGCCGCGTTTTCCTCTTCGACCATCTGCTTGGCGGACTGAACCAGCCCGTTGGCGAGTTCTTCCATCTCTTCCGCGATCGGCGCGGCCTCCCGCCCGAGACGGCGGCTGTCCTCGTTGAGAACCTTGAAGCGCTCAAGAAAGGCTTCCACGCCGACTTTTGCTTCTCCGGCGATAATTTCGTTGCGAACCGCCGCGATATCGTTGCTTGCCGCGACGTAACGACCCGCCAGCCCCTCGATCTTGAGGAGTCGATCGCGGCTCTCGGTCGATTTGACGAGCTTGACGGCCTCGTTGACATAGCCAAGCGTTGATTTCTGGCGGAGCGCCAGCAGGTCCCGCGCCGTCTGCATTTCGGCCTCGGTTTTTGCCGAACGGATATCGCGGACGCCGATCATCATGCCGCGGATTGCCGCCTTCATTTCCACCGCCGTTCGAGCAATCGTTTGTTGGGCGCCGGCAGCATCGCTCTTCTGACGCACGGCGGCATTGCCGCTGATCTCACTCAGGATCATCCCGCCGATGAGAAGGATGGTCAGCAGCGATGTGACCGCAAGCTTGGTCCCGATCCGCAGATTCTGCACGATTTGCATCATTTGCCGCTTTCTATCCTTGAGGGTGTCTGAGATTGTTTTCGGCTTCAGGTTGCAATCACCTTTGTGCCGCCCCAGGTGCAAAAATATGGTTAATTTGGAACCCGGACCGGAAAGAAAGATCGGATGTTCGCCCGCTTTCGGGCGATCACGGGCGATGACTTTTCGAGAAGTGACGCCGGGGGGCCGCGGGGCGCGAGGCGTGAGCGGTGCGACCGGTACCAAAAACGGCGCCGTGCATACCGTACCACTCACCCCAGCAGCAGCGCGAGAGCAGGTCCGCTAAGGGCCATTTTCGGACTCATGCATCGCAGCAAATTGCGTCCTGTCCCATCAACTCTTGCCGCGAGCACACCGGGCTCATTCCGGCAACCCGGCTTTGCGAAGGCCTTCAATCTGAAGCTTTGAGTTCGTTTGCCCGCCCCGGGCGATCCACGCCGATATTGTAAAGGCGGGATCGAACTCAAACACACGCGCCGCCGCCTCACGTGCCTCCGCATCACGTCCGAGATGGGCGAAGGCGGAAGCCAGGCAGCGGTGAGCTCCCGAAAAGGAGGGGTTTTGACGCAGGGCTTTCTTCCCTGCGACAATGGCCTCGTCAAAGCGACGAAGCTCAATTAAGGCCATTGCCATCCCGTGAAACAGCGTGTGTAGCCCCGGGTCTACCGGGCTCATGCGCATGGCACGTTCAAAGCTCCCGACCGCTTCCTCAGGCATCCCCGCAATTCTATAGACATGGCCCCTGCCGCTCCATGCGCCATATGAGTTTGGGTTGAGCGCAATCGCCCGGTTAGCCATTTCGATTTCGCTTTCACAATCGCCGACCATGAACGCCGAGATTACAGCAGCCGTTGCTAACGTGAGCGGATCATTGTCGTTGGTGCTCAACGCCCGGCGAAGAAGCCGAACTGCTTCCTTGCGGTCGGATTGAGGATCGGTGGAATAGCCCCAAAGGACATTTCGCATGTGACAGAGGCCTGCCAGGGCCGCGACAAGGCCAAATCCAGGGTCCAGCTCCAAGGCTCGGTGATACAACCTGATCGCCTCGGCCACCCCTTCGCGCGTCGCCAGGTAAGACTGCGGCAGGGCGCGGAGAAAAAGATCATATGCAGTGAGGTTCTCCGGTCGCCGCCGCGTCGCGATTGCAATTTCTGTTTGAAGCAATTTTGGCTGAATGGCTGAGACAACGGCGACCGTGACGTCGTCCTGGAGAGCGAAAACGTCCGTCAGGTCGCGTTCGAACCTGTCCGCCCAGATGTGCGCGCCCGTCACCGCATCAATCAACTGTCCTGTGATGCGAACTTTCCCTGACGCCTTTCGCACAGACCCCTCAAGGACATAACGCACGCCCAGCCTGCGTCCGACCTCCTTGATCTCGACCGCCTTGCCCTTGCACGTAAAGCTCGAATTGCGGTCGACCACAAACAGCCATTTAAAGCGCGAGAGCGCGGTGGTGATCTCCTCAACCATCCCGTCGGCAAAATACTCCTGCTCGGGATCGCCGCTCATGTTCTGGAACGGCAATACTGCGATGGAGGGTTTATCCGGGAGCGCGAGCACGGGCTCTGACGACTCCACGCGGCTGTCCGCGAAGATCGCGGTACCAGCCTGATCTCTTTCGCTCACCGCACCAACGAAACGAAAGCCCTTTCGTGGCAGGGTTTTGATAAGACGTTGCTCTTCGCCGGAATCGCCAATCACGCTTCGCGCAGCGTTCAGGCGGGTCGTCAGCGCCGCGTCGGACACAATACGTCCATTCCAAATTGCGCTCACGAGGTCGTCTTTGCTGACAACGCGCTCCCTGTTGCGGATCAAGTATTCGAGCAGATCAAAAACCTGTGGCGATGTCAGGACCATGTCAGCCCCGCGTCGTAGCTCGCGCCGGTCGGTGTCGAGAGCGTAATTCCCGAAAAAATAGCGCAAGCTGCCAATCCCCTTTTGCTGGCCTCGCCATCCGACGGAGGCTTTGGCACCGTTTGGAACGGAAAGAATAAGCCGCCGGTAAGGAGAATGTAAGCCGAATGTCAAGCGTGCCCTGTCATGCCCTGGTACCTCATCTGAGCAGGAACGAGACTCAGGGGAGATACCGCGATGAGCACGACCTACGGAGCAACAGGGTTGGGACAGGCCGCAGCATTGGCCTACCGCGTCTCCAGGTTTTTCAAGAGGCGCTGGGATGCTTTGCAGGAACGGCACGAGCGCCAAAAACTGCGCGACGCCTTGTCCAACTTAAGTGACAGGGATCTGATGGATATCGGCATCTCGCGCGGCGAGATCGACTACGCCGCCTCGCACCGAGGTATTGACCCGCGAGGCATTCGA
>Ga0306920_100002399_pt1 | contig 23679 bp, 15 predicted proteins | sample flu12Cox44000170_FD_204666 | JGI IMG/M metagenome (GOLD analysis project Ga0306920, IMG submission 204666) | Lab enrichment of tropical soil microbial communities from Luquillo Experimental Forest, Puerto Rico - flux4day.12C.oxic.44.000.170 (v2)... | ecosystem: Environmental > Terrestrial >...
CGAGCCGCTGATCGTCGGTCGCGGCATCAACGATGTTGCCGCGAAGGTTCTGACCCTGTCGCCGAAGCCGGAAGCCGCGGAGCGCTGGACAGAAAAGGATCTGTTCGAGCTGGACGACAAGCTGCGTGCGGAACTGGTGAAGGTCGACAATATCGGACTGACCTACATTTCCGGCGGCGCCCCCCAGCAGATCAGGGTCGAGCCTGATCCAGAAAAGCTCTCGCTATTCGGCGTCACGCTTCAACAGCTCGTGGCCAAGGTGAAGGATGCCAATCGTTCCTTCCTCGCCGGCGACGTCCGCGATGCCGGCATCGTGCGCAACGTGGCGGCCGGCCAGACGCTGTCGGGCATTCCCGACATTGGATTGCTCCTGATCTCGACCCGCGATGGACGGCCGGTCTACGTCAAGGACGTTGCTTCGGTGGTAATCGGTCCAAGCACGACTGAACATCGGGTCTGGAACGATAAGCGCGACGAGAAGGGGCAGTGGACGCGGGTGCCCGCAGTCAGCCTCGCGCTTGCCAAGCGCGCCGGCGCCAACGCGGTGGTGGTTTCGGCCGATATCGCCCATCGCCTCGAAGGATTGAAGGGGCGCCTAATCCCGGACGACGTCCTGGTCACGGTGACCCGCGACTATGGCGAGACCGCCAACGAGAAGGCCAATGAGCTTCTGTTTCACCTCGGGCTCGCCACGGTCTCGATCGTCGTGCTGATCGCGATCGCTATCGGTTGGCGCGAGGCGGTGGTGACCCTGGTCGTGATTCCGACGACGATCCTGCTGACGATGTTCGCCGCCAATCTGATGGGTTACACCATCAATCGAGTCAGCCTGTTCGCGCTGATTTTCTCGATTGGCATCCTCGTTGATGACGCCATCGTGGTGGTCGAAAATATCGCGCGGCATTGGGCCATGCGGGACGGCAGGCCGCGCGTGCAGGCGACGATCGAGGCGGTGGCGGAGGTCGGCAACCCCACCATTGTCGCGACGCTCACGGTGGTCGCGGCGCTGCTGCCGATGCTGTTCGTGTCCGGCCTGATGGGTCCGTATATGGCGCCCATCCCGGCGAATGCGTCGGCCGCCATGCTGTTTTCGTTCTTTGTCGCTATGGTGGTCGCGCCTTGGCTGATGCTCAAGCTGGCGCCGAAGGGCGAAGCGTCGGCAGCTCCTGCTGCGCATGATGAAGGTCGGCTTGGCCGGCTCTATCGGCGTTTCGCAACGCCGATCGTCAGGAGCAAGCGCTCGGCCTGGATCTTCCTGCTCGGCGTCGGCATCGCGACGTTGCTGTCGATGACGCTGTTTGCGACCAAGTCGGTGACGGTCAAGCTGCTGCCCTTCGACAACAAGTCCGAAATTGCTGTCGTGGTCGATCTGCCAGAAGGGGCGAGCCTCGAGGCGACCGAGCGCACGCTGTTCGCGGCCGCCGAGATTGCGCGGCAATTGCCGGAAGTCACCTCGCTGCAATCCTATGCCGGCACGCCCGCGCCGTTCAATTTCAACGGCCTGGTGCGGCATTACTATCTGCGTGAAAGGCCCGAACTGGGCGAGCTGCAGGTCAACCTGACCGCGCGCGGCGAGCGCAAGCGGGCGAGCCATGAGATCGCACTGGAGCTGCGCCAGAACCTGAAGGCGCTGGATATTCCCAAGGGCACTAGCATCAAGGTCGTCGAAGTCCCGCCCGGCCCGCCGGTCCTGGCGACGCTGCTCGCCGAAATCTACGGCCCCGACGCCGCGACACGCCGTGCGGTCACGGCCGAGCTGAAGAAGATCTTTGCCGAAGTGCCATTCATCGTCGATATCGATGACTCCATCGGCGAGAAGCGTCCGCGGCTGCGGCTGTCGATCGACCAGGACCGGCTCGAGTTCTTCGGTGTCGAGCAGCGCGACGTCTACGACACGATCCAGGCGTTGTTCGGCGGCATCTCGATCGGCTACTCGCATCGCGGCGAGGACCGCAATCCGATCGGGATCGCGGTGCATCTGCCCAAGCGCGGCCTGGTCTGGAACGAGGCGCTGGCGTCGACGCCGGTACCGGCCAATACGCTGCCCGGCAGCAAGACGGTGGTCGAACTGGGCCAGGTCGTCAAGGCGACCATGGAAGAGGGCTCGCCGACGATCTTCCGCCGCGACGGCCGCTTTGCCGATATGGTGATGGCCGAGCTCGCCGGCCGCTTCGAGGCACCGCTCTACGGCATGCTGGAGGTCGCAAGTCGCGTCGATGCCCATGACTGGGGCCCACTACCAAAGCCCACGATCGGCCTGCACGGCCAGCCGGCGGACGAGTCGCATCCCACATTGTTGTGGGACGGCGAATGGGAAATCACCTATGTGACCTTCCGCGACATGGGGGCTGCGTTCGGTGCAGCGATCCTCGGTATCTACGTGCTGGTCGTGGCGCAGTTCCGCAGTTTCCGCCTGCCGCTCGTCATCCTGACGCCAATTCCTCTCACGCTGATCGGAATTCTGATCGGCCATTGGGTGCTGGGCGCGCCCTTCACCGCAACCTCGATGATCGGCTTTATTGCACTCGCCGGCATCATCGTGCGCAACTCCATCCTGCTCGTCGACTTCATCCGCCACAGTGGCGGCCAGGGCAAAACCTTGCGCGACGTGGTCCTGGAAGCAGGTGCGGTGCGTTTCAAGCCGATCCTGCTCACCGCGCTCGCGGCCATGATCGGCGCTGCCACCATTCTGCTCGATCCAATTTTTCAGGGCCTGGCGATTTCGCTCCTGTTCGGCCTCGCCTCGTCGACGCTGCTCACCGTTCTCGTCATACCCGCCATTTACATCGCGCTCCGGCAACCCTCGCCGCAGCGGCCACCAAGCTAGTAAGGAGTGGATCATGGAAAAAAACTACATCGGCATCACCAAGCGCATTTCCGGCGAATTGCGGAAACTGCGCCAGGACATTCCCGACACTATGAAGGCCTTTTCAGCGTTGGCGCAGGCTGCGGGCCGTGACGGCGCGCTGGACAAGAAGACCAAGGAACTGATTGCGCTTGCGATCGCGATTGCGACGCGCTGCGACGGTTGCATCGGATTCCATACCGAGGCCTTGGTCCGATTGGGCGCGACGCGTCAGGAAGTTGAGGAAACGCTCGGCATGACGGTCTATATGGGCGGCGGTCCGTCGCTAATGTATGCGGCAGACGCCATATCTGCATTCGAGGAATTTCGGGAGCAGGTAGGCATTGCTGCCTGACCTGCATGGCAGTTTCTTGAACGAGGAATTCCAAATATGAGCGTATCGGCATTCATGGGCGCATACTCGGCGAGGCTATGGCGCCCGCATTCTCACGTAAATGACAGAAGCGACTACTAATCCAATCACAGTTCCCACGATGAATGCGAGGATCGTGACTGACCAACGCAGCCACCAAGGAAGAGGGGCCAGAATGCCCCACCATTTTGGATTGAGCGCCTTTGGCGAAGGCTGGCTCTCGAACGCCTCACCCTTGTTTCCACGCTCTATCCGGTGGCGCTGAACTCTCTGACGCTCCTCGGTCGTTCGCCACCAGCTTGGCATCGATACCCTCCTCCATTCATTGGCAGCTCAGTCCGCCATTGGGTGCAGACCAAACATGCATCCCCTTGGTTTGCGCATTGAGACCAGCGGTCACAAAGAACTTCATTGATCTTCAGCAAACAAATCCTTCGCGGATTGTCCTTTTCTTTGCCAGCGAAAGACCTCGGCAACCGTATTCTTAGAGGGCTCCGTGAACTCAGAAACTACCGCGCAGAGATACCGCCACAAAGCGGCCGAATGTGAGCTGAACGCGAAGAAAGCACAGCGGCAGGTCGATCAAGCAGCATGGTCGCGGCTTGCGGAAGATTGGAGAAAACTGGCGCGAGCCGAGGAGCTTAAAGAGCCATTGGCGCATTGAGCCAGTTCACGCAAACAGCGCTGCGCCTGCCCAGGTGAACTTCACTGTGATCCGCTATTCCTCGCTACGCAGCAATTTTCTTTGAGGGTTCCAAATCTGGAAACCGTGCCGGTCGATTACGTAATGATCTGGTCCCAAAGATTCGGCGGCCTCGATGGCCAATTCGAGCGATTCAAACGTCTGCAAAGTATGACCGTGATGAGTCGTTACGCGAAACGGAGCGTGCAGGCCGTGAGCCGTTCTGGCCTTTTCGACAACTTTGCGTAGGCGGGTTGTTATGCGATTTAGCATCCAGCGTTCACAGGTCTACGCAATCATCATCAACCTTTGCTTCAGGTCGCGCCGAGGCTTTCAACTGCGCGATGAAGGGACTTCACCGAACTAACCAGATGATCGCGCGAGGGATGGTCCTGCGGTATGTGCCCGGCGGTAGCCGCAAGCTGTTCAAATACATCTGCAAAAAGTCCGTAGTGCATATGGATATGAACGGATTTTCTGGTCTCGGGAGCGCCGGTTCGCTCCAGGATCAATCCGACGCCATTCGCATCGAAGGTGGCTTCAAAGCGTGAGGAGCGTTCGAAGGTCCCGCTGTAGAATTTGTCCCAGAATTCGAGAGCGACTTCGGCCTTGTCGGGGATTGGCTTCGTCATAGATTTGGTCTTTCGCGCTGGTTGAAGCCGTCATTCCACCACTAGGCTCGTAAAGAAAGGCTTGGTGATCTCACTGACCGAAGACTCCTTTTCGTCAGAGGCTTTGACGGTGATAAATTTGCTTTGACATTGCCAGCAGTACCAAAGGTCATGGACTTCTCCCGGATTGACGGGTTCATCCCATTCAAGGCTCACGAGCCAAGAGCCGCACCTAGGGCATATCTTGAAATGCTCGTTTGAGATCGACTTCATTTTGATCTCCCCATTTTCCCGACGACAGCAACGCTATTGCGCCAGGAAATCTGCGCCCACCTGCAAGGGAATCCATTGATTTAAAGCAACCGAGCCTCACTTCAGGGTAGCTATCATGACATCTCAAATTCGCGAGTATCGGCAAGGTGCCGGAGAATCGCGTTGATTTCGGGAGCAACGCCGTGAACCAGCACCCTGCCTTGCCCTATTTGCGAAGTTCCGAGAAAGGCAAGATCGTAACGCCTGCAGAGGCCGTCCTGCTCATTCGGGACGGCGACACGGTCGCTACCGGCGGCTTTGTTGGTATCGGATTTGCTGAGGAAATCGCAGTTGCGCTCGAGGAGCTTTTTCTCGCCAACGAGGGCGAACCGCCTTACGCGCAGGGTAAGCCGCGGGATCTGACGCTGGTCTACGCGGCGGGACAGGGAGATGGAAAGGACAAGGGGCTCAATCATTTCGCGCATGAGGGGCTTGTTAAGCGCGTCATTGGCGGGCACTGGGGGCTTGCCCCCAAACTGCAGCAGCTCGCGATCGGCAATGAGATCGAGGCTTACAACCTGCCGCAGGGCGTTATCAGCCATCTGTTTCGTGATATTGCGGCCCGACGCCCAGCACACGTTACGCGCGTCGGCATTGGCACCTTCGTCGACCCGCGCAATGGCGGGGGCAAGCTGAACACCCGCACTACCGAAGACATCGTCGAGCTTGTCACCATCGCTGGGCAGGAATGCCTGCTCTACAAGACCTTTCCGATCAACGTCGGAGTCATCCGCGCCACCACAGGCGATCCCGAAGGCAATCTGACGATGGAGAAGGAGGCCTTGACGCTTGAGGCGCTGGCGATCGCGATGGCGGCCCACAACTCAGGCGGCATCGTCATCGCACAGGTCGAACGTGTCGCCGAAAGCGGCAGCCTTAACCCGCGCCAGGTGAAGATTCCCGGCATTCTCGTCGACTGCGTCGTCGTGGCCAGACCGGAGAATCACTGGCAGACCTTCGGTACTCAATACAGTCCTGCATTTTCCAGCGAGATCAGAGTGCGCGCCGGCTCGCTCCCTCCGATGCCAATGAGCGAACGCAAGATTATCGCCCGCCGCGCCGCATTCGAGCTAAAGGCCAATAGCGTGGTCAATCTCGGCATCGGCATGCCCGAAGGGATTGCAGCAGTCGCAAATGAGGAGCGGATCATCGACCTGATCACGCTCACGGCCGAGCCCGGCGTGATCGGCGGCATTCCGGCAAGCGGCATCGATTTTGGCGCCGCGATCAACACCCAGGCCGTCATCGACCAACCCTACCAGTTCGATTTCTATGATGGCGGCGGTTTGGATGCGGCCTTTCTCGGGCTTGCGCAGGTCGACCAAGTCGGCAACCTTAACGTCAGCAAATTCGGTCCCAAGCTCGCGGGCGCCGGCGGTTTCATCAACATCAGCCAGAGCGCCAAGGAAGTGGTTTTTGTCGGAACGTTTGGCGCCGGGCGCCTGCGTATCACCACGACGGAGGGCAAACTCAAGATTCTCGAGGAGGCGCGTTCGCGCAAGTTCGTCAAGAGCGTCGAACATGTGACGTTCAGCGGAGCGGTCGCCGCTTCACGCGGGCAAAACGTGCTCTACGTCACCGAGCGCTGCGTGTTCGCGCTGCGCCAGGGAGGGCTGGAGCTGATTGAAGTCGCCCCAGGCATCGACGTCGAGCGCGACGTGCTGGCGCAGATGGACTTCAAGCCGATCATTCCCCGTGATCCCAGCCTGATGGACGAGCGCATCTTCCGTGAAGGTCCAATGGAACTTCGCGAGCGCCTGCTGTCCATTCCGCTCGATCAGCGCTTCACCTACGACGAGCAGCAGAACCTGTTCTTTGTGAACCTAGAGCGCTTCGCCCTTCGCAGCAAGGCCGACATCGACGCGATCGCGAGAACTGTCGAGAGCAAGCTCGGTGGATTGGACAAGCGCGTCTACGCGATCGTCAACTACGACAATTTCTCGATCGTACCAGAACTGCTCGATGAGTATTCCGCCATGGTCAGCCGGCTGGTCGACCGCTTCTATTCGAGGGTCTCGCGCTACACCACGTCCAGTTTTCTGCGCATCAAATTAGGCGAGGCGCTACAGCGGCGCGGGGTGGCCCCGCATATCTTTGAAAGCGCCCAAGAGGCGCAGTTGGACTGGCGCAGGGTCGAAGGCGGCCCCGTCCACACTGCGTTAAAACGCTGATAGCGAGAATGTGTGCACACCGATTGTCGCGAAACGGTTTTGGATGGATCACTTGGCTTAAGTCTTTGATTTTTCTGGTGGGCGCACCAGGGCTCGAACCTGGGACCCGCTGATTAGGAGTTAGCGGACATAATAATAGTTCCAACGGTTTACCTGGAAAACCATCAATATCGCATCGTTACAAATCAATAACTTGCAATAAAATGAACAACCACTTCATCTTGTTGCCTCGCAAGCGATTCTGGAACGAAACATTCACTAGATTGCGGGCGTCGAGGGTCCACGTCTTACCCGTTCGATGCAGGAGCCCCGGCTTGGCGCGCGTGCTTAATCCGCGATTGCAATCGTACGCGGTCTGGATGGAGCGCAACAAAACGAGGCTTACGCTCACGTAACCGCGCTATCCGTGCGCGACAATGCGGGGCGCGCGCGATTCAGATTAATTGCGCATAGGCTGCGTTGAAGCTCTTCAGTCGGCCATCCTTCTGCATCTGCGTGAAGGTCGCCTCAAGCTCGTTAGCCGCCAACGCTGCCCGTCGCATCGCATCACTGTGCGAGGTCAGCGCGACCCTTCTCTGTGCCGCCGCCTGGTGCAGTGCCAGCGCCAGCCGCGTCACATCCGGATCCGGTCCGGCGATAGCGCGCGCTGTCCTGGTCAGCCACCACTTGTGCACCGGGCAGCCAGACCGTGTTAGTGCTGTCCATGATCCGCGAGTTGACGGCAAGCCTGGCGATGCCGTTGACTTTTTGGATGGCGATGCCGAGACACCGGTTCGCAGGTAGCGGACGGCCTCGATCGCCATGGCACCTCCCCAGAATCACGGCCGGCAATCTGGCGCAAGCCGCGGCGCTGTGTCGAGAGAGGATCTAGGACTCGCGCTAGAAGGCCCCGCACGCCTGCGCGGTAAGCCCGCCCATGGGTCTCGAGCGATCGGCTGATGATTTCCCAGGCAAGCATTCGGCGCGCTGTACGGGCTCCCAAACGGGACACAATCCGGACACGCCTTCAAGCTGCGATCCAAGAAGTCCCTGTGGTGCAGCGACTTCTCGGCTTTCTCCACTATGCTCCACAATGCCCTGAGAAAGCCCTCCCTCGTTTGGCTTTTGTAGTCCTTGCACGGGTCCGGGCGAACATCCCCACCCCTCCCCGCGACAGTGACCGGTCCGTTTGACGCCTTTGGTACATGCGATGCGCCGGCTACCTGATGGAAGGCGGCGCGATCGGAATGCGTACGATCATACCGAAGCGCGCGGCTGAGCCAAGGACGTCGTTAATTTAACCTTAATGGCGCAAAGCCGCACCTGAGGGTGAGGAAAATGCGCTCGCGGCATGGACGCTGCACCACCCTTCCTGCACAACAGTCCACGGGACACGCGTGGACAAAAGCGGGACAGAAATGTCTCGCGCAGGACATGCGGGGGTGAGGCAAAGCATGAAACATCCGTCAAGCCGCGAGTTCTTCGCATATTGGGACGGCAAGCGAGCTCGCGCGCGCGCTCCCGACCGCAGCGAAATCGAGCCGCACGCGGTGCGCAACCTGCTCGGCGACATCTTCGTGCTTTCCTGCGAGGCCGAGGCCGGCCATCCCTTCCGCGTCGCGGGCACGCGCGTCTGCGCACTGTTCGGCACCGATGTGAAGGACAAGAGCTTTTCCACCTTGTTTGCACCTGCAAGCCGGCGCGAGATCGAGGACATCATATCCGCCGTCGCCGAGGACATGCTGCCAGCTATCGCAGGCCTCACCGCGACATCGCAAGACGCCGCGCAAACCCACCTCGAATTGCTGCTGCTGCCGTTCGCCGCTCGTGCGCACACCCCGATCAGCCTGACCGGCGTGCTCGCGCCGTTCGAGACGCCGCAAGGCCCAATAAGCGATCTGCGGCTGACCTCGTGGCGCTACCTGCACCAGCCGGAAAAGATAATCCCTCGCGTCGTTCGCAAGCTCGCGATCGCGCGCGGCCTGATGATGTATGAGGGTCTGACGTAACGCGCCGCCGCGCCTGCAGTCAGTCGGCGGTGCTCGCCTCGCGCGTCGATGCGGCCTTCAGAAGCACCATGCTCTGCCGGCACGCGTCCGCAAGGAAGATCAGCAGCAGGCTCACAAACAGAAACATCGTGATCGCATTGACGTGGGCGGCGACCAGCGGATTGAATTCGAAAAACGGCGGAATGAACGCCCACCAGACCAGCGGGATGCTGACGAGGACGACGAGCGCGGCGGCCGGCATTCCCGCCAGCAAAGCGGCAAGGAAGACGGCGGGCAGGAAGGTCGCGAAGTAAAGCTGCAACCCGGACAGGACCAGCAGCGCCTGAACGGCGGTCGAGGTCAGCACAATGATAAGGCCGAGCGCGAAAGCACCCGCCGACCACGGCTCTATCAGGATCCATCTACGCATTACGCTCTCGCACCGAGACCACGGCGACCTCTCCAATACAGGTCCACTATAGCGTTTTCAAGCGAAGTGCATAACGCTTCGGGTGGACAAACCGCGTCAAAACATCTCGGTTCTGATTCAATCAGAACCGGGATGGCGAAAGGCGCTGGCAAGCCTGTGAAGAACCGGCGCCAACCCCTTATCGAAGCAAGCAATTGCCGCCGCCTTCGCCGTTAACCGGATTCAGTTGTCAAACAGCCTATTTCGTCACGGCTGCGCGATCTCGCGGCGCAATACGCCCGAGCCTTGAGCCGATCCGCCCCTTTTCGAGGGCGTGGAGAATGCCGGGTGCGCGATGGCACCCGCAGCCTCGCGTCCGAAGTGAGAGAGGACACGAGCGTAGTCACCATCCACCGGAAGTACCCGGCATTCCCGCACGCGATTGGTTTTAACGGTTTCCTCCGCGCTCTCCCCGGTGTCCGTGACGTGTTAGTCACCGTCATCGGCGCGATGCAAAAGCATCGTCGCCAACTTGACGCCAGCCAAGGGGCGCCAGGACCACGCGGCTTCGCCGTCCGCTTCAAGCTCATTCGCCTTTTAAGCTGAAGCGTCCATCGCATCCCGCGCCCAACGTTTCGTGACGATGGCGAAGCGCCCCTCGGAAGAGGCGCGGGACGGGGCGGGCTTGTAGTTATGATTTGCCCGACAAGCAAAGTGGATTCTTTTTGTCCAGGGGACTGGACAGGGCAAATCAGCTTGAAGTTGCAAAGGAAATTCGATTCTAGGAGCAGGCATATCTCGCCGTTATACCCATCCGTCATACCTCACCTAGGCGTTGGAGAAATGCGGCGACCAGGTCGCACCGCAGGTAAAGCGCAAGCAGCACAGCACAAATCGCAAAGGACCGCCTGTTCATTTCAACAAAGCGAGGACGTTTGAGATCGTGGCACTGTATGAAAAAGACGACTGGCGCACCCAATAAACTGGACAAAGGTGGCGCGGATGCAATCCGCACCGGATTGGGGGTAGGTCCCTGCGGATATCCTATGGAGCTTTGAGCATGGGTCCCGGCTCTGCGGTGCAGCGCTTCCCCGGCGATGCGAAGCATCGTCCGGTGCGGTGCACCGCTGATCCGGGACCCATGACTCTCTTTACTCCGCCGCCTGGCGCCTCGCCGCTACCAGCTGTAGCGCAGAACCCCCTTGCCGGCGTAGGAGCGCGTGACATCTGAGAATTCACCTTCGAAGGCGGCGGCGGCGGACCAGCCGTTCAGCCACTTCTTCTCGGCCGATGCGGTGACGAGCGCGGAGTCACTGGCTTGCGCTGCGCCGTTGACCACGAAGGAGGCGCCCGGCAGCGCCTGGAAGGTTGAGAGGATGCTGCGATCCGGATTGAAGTCGTGTGCCCAGGCAAGGCGGCCGCGCAACGTGAAGATCCCGTCCACCATGGCGAAGGACTTGTCGGTCCGAATGCCCAGTTCGCTGCGCGTGTCGGTGGCGTCTTTCGCACCGTAAGCCAGCGCAAACGTATTGGCGCCCGTCACACCCTGCTCGGCATAGGCCGGCAGGTCGAAGGTCACGAACTGGGCAGCCGCATAGGGCGTGATGCCGATGCCGCCGGTCCACGGCTGGACGAAGCGGTAGCCGCCTTCGGCGCGGCCGGAGAACGCGTTGGCATTGAACTCCGCCCGCAAATGATCGAGGCCGCTTACGGTCACGACGCGATCGGTGGTGATGTCCTGCCATCCATAGGCGAGCGCAGCGGAGATGTAGGCCGGGCCCGCCGTGTGTCTGATGAACGCGCCGGCCTGAAACAGATCGGAACGACCGCTACCGCCGTTGGCGACGCTGAAGCTGGTGCCGCCACCCGCCAGCGCGAAGCCGGCAAGCGTGAACGGCGAGAGCCGATAGTCGACCCCGACTGCCGTGCCGGCAATATTGCTGGTGGTATTGTTCGATCCGAGGACGTTGTTGCCGTCGGTGGTCTGGGAACCGCCAAACCCTGCAGCCCAAACGCTCCATCGCTGCGCAAACTGGTCGGCTGGGGGCGCCTTGCGGTAGATCGCGGCGTAGGCGTCGCGTGCGTTGGCCGTGCGCGGCGTATCGTTGGCGGCGTAGGCATTGGCGCCGCCGGAGGAGGTCAAGGGGTCGCCGCGTCCGGCGACGAACGGATCGGTCAACAAATCCATGAACTGGGTCATCGCGCCGAACGTATTTTGCTGCGAACCGGTTGCGGTTTCGCCTGATGCCTGGGTCAGAGCATTGTTGAGGCTGGCGCCACTCAAACCGAACAGCGTGGTAAAGCCCGGCGGCAGCGCACCGCCGCTATTGAAGAAATTGTTCAGCGCGGTTGCTACATTCTGCTGATTGCCGTTCAGCCCGCTGGTCCCGATTGTGCCCAATGCCGCGGTGAGATCGAGCATTACGTCGGTGCCCGTGTATTGCAATTGCGCGACGAAGCCGGGTGGCAGGCCGGTCAGGCCGGCAAATTGGGTCGAGCCGAGCCCACCCGCGGCGTGGAGAATGTCGTAACTGCGTACCATGTAGCTGCCCTTGGCGAACACTGTTTCCACAGTGGCCCCGGTCAGCGAAGCGGTGCCGGTGACATTCGCCATCGAGGCGCTCCCCGGGGTGAGATTGACGAGATAGTCCGTATTCGATGCGAAAGTGAGGTTCCCGGTGAGCGTCATTGATGTGTTGGCGCTGCCATTCCCGGGCATAAAGGTTGCGCCGCTCTGCACGCTCAGCCCGCCAATCGAAGCGGTTCCGCCGAACACACCGGCCGACGCGCTCCAGTTCTGGGTGGGAGCGCTCCCTGTCAATAACCAGGTAGAACCGCCGGATTTGGTGAATGAGCTGAAGCCTTGATATTGCGAAACGTTCGTCGTTCCGGTGCCGCTCGCTCCCTCGAGCTGAAGCTTGTCGGATCCAGCTCCGAGCACGTTGCCGTTAATGACGGAGTTGGTGCCGAGCATCAGAGTATTGTTGACCGTACCAGTCGAGAACTGGATTGCGGTGCCACCGGTTCCGGTGATCGTGCCGTCGTTGAACACGCTGCTTCCGCCGCCGGTACGCGAGAAGATGCCGACAGCGCCGGTAATCAAGCCTCCCGTGTTGTTGGTGATGCTGGCGGAATTGACCCTGATGCCGCTGCGGCCCGTACCGCTGATCGTACCGGAATTGGTCACGGTGGTGGTACCCAAGGTATTGGTATTGAACCCGTCCTCATTCCCGGAGATCGTGCCGGCATTCATCAGGGTTGTTGAGGTTGCCGCCTGGCTGAATATGCCGACAGAAAGCGCGGCCGACGTGGCCTGAATGGTCGCGCCCTTGTTGTTCGTGATGCTTGTGATTGCTGCGACGCTGTCAATGCCAAACGATTGAAGCGTCGTGGTTGTGCCGGTGGCCTGAATCATGCCGGAATTGGTAATGCCTGCCGTTGCGCCGACAGCGAATACGGCGATGCCACCGCCACCTCCGGTCGCCTGGACGGTTCCCGCATTCATCAGGGTGAGACCGGTGGCGGCGATGGCAGGGCCGCCGGCGCCCGAATTCGTAATAGTCGCGTTCAGATTGTTGGTAATGTTCGCTGAACTATTCGCAAAGATCGCGCCGAAGTTATTGTTGCTCGACATGGTTCCGGAATTCGTGACCGTCACATTACCGCCGACGACCGCTCCGCCGGTCACGTTTATCGTCGCCGAGGCATTGTTGGTGACGGTCGCGCTGCCAAACTCGGCGAAAACGCCGTCTCCAGCCCCCGTGATGCTGCCGGAATTATTGACTGTGATGTTTCCGACGGAATTCACCCCTGCAGCCATCACGTCTCCGGTGATCGTGCCGGAATTGTTGACCGTGTTGCCACTGCCAATAAAGAAGCCGTTGCCAGGATTGGTGCCGCTGGTCGTGCCCGTCACCGTCGTTCCCGCGGTGACGTTGATTGTGTTGTTGTTCTGGTCGCCGGTGCCGTAGCCGTTCGGGGAGTTTTGATTGGTGACGGTGCCGCTGCAGGTGATGGTCGTGTTCGACGGTCCGGTCGTGTTCGCTGTTGGCGTACAATCCGCGGCAGCCTCGGAACCAGACCAGGCCAAAAAGCCTGCGGTCAAGGCGACAAGAAACAACGAAGCTCGGCCCTTCATCGTTGCAAAACGTATCAAGCCGAAACCGCTCGACACACCACTTAATGCCTGACTCAATGCCTGGTCCTCCGCTCACGACGTGAGCTGGTTACGCAACCAAGGCGTTCATGATCAATGCAATACTATCTTATGTTAGGAAACATATTCGGCGGAGTGACATCTCTGCCACGGCGCGCACTTCCGCTTGGTCAACGCGATCTGGCAGCGCCGCCGACATCAATGCTGCCGCCGACCTTCACACAGGTATCGGTGCCCTGGACTTTCACAAAACCGGGACCGAACGCGGCGCAGGGATTGCCGGCGGTACTCTTCGCAGGCGGAAGCCGATCAGGAGGTGTAGATAGATCGAGTTTCGTACGGTTCGCCGGATCGGCCAGAACGGCCGAACCCGATACGACGGCGATGATTGTTGCGAGGAAAAAGGTTCGCATAATCAGCTCTTATCGCGCGCCGCCTGATTTTGCCAGCTGGCCCCTGAAGCGTTTTGGGTGCTTGGGCACGAGGGGGCGCACCGGGCTCATTCGGGCAACCCCGCCTTGCGAAGGCCCTCAATCGTCAGCTTCGCGTTTGATCGCCCGCCACGAGCAATCCATGAAGATATTGTAAAAGCGGGATCGACCTCAAGCAGACGCGCCGCCGCCTCACGCGCCTCGGCGTCCCGTCCGAGATGGGCGTATGCGGACGCGAGACACCGGAAAGCTGACGAATAGGAGGGGTTCTGACGCAGCGCTTTCTTCCCTGCGAGGATGGCCTCGTCAAAGCGACCAAGCTCAATAAAGGCATACCCCATCCCAGCAAACGACGAGTGAAGCAGCGGGTCTACCGGGCTCATGCGAATGGCGCGTTCAAAGCTCTGGACCGCTTCCTCCGGTAGCCCCGCAATGTTATAGACCCAGCCCCTGCCGTGCCATGCGAGAAATGAATTTGGGTTGAGCGCGACCGCCCGGTCAGCCAATTCGATACTACTCTCACAATCGCCGACCATCCACGCCGAAACTACGGTAGCAATTGCTAGTGTTTCTGGATCACTATCATCGACGCTCAAGGCCAAGCGACAAAGCCGAACTGCTTCCTTCCTGTCGAATTGCGGATCAATGGCATAACCCAACAAGACACTGTTCGAGTGGCAGGCACCAGCCAAAGCAGCGATAAGGCCGAACCGAGGGTCCAGCTCCAAAGCGCGATGAGCCAACCTTATCGTCTCGGCGAACCCTTCGCGAGTCGATAGGTAAAACTGCGGCATCGCTCGGAGATAGCAATCATAGGCAGTGAGGTTGTCTGGACGCCGCCGCGTCGCCATTGCTATTTCTGTTTGAAGCAATTTTGGCTGAATGGCCGAGACAACGGCAACGGTGACTTCGTCCTGAAGAGCGAAAACGTCTGACAAGTCACGCTCGAACCTGTCCGCCCAAATGTGCGCCCCTGTGACCGCATCAATCAACTGACCCGCGATGCGAACTTTTCCCGCCGCCTTACGCACCGACCCCTCAAGGACATAGCGCACGCCGAGCCTGCGTCCGACCTCCTTTATATCGACGGCTTTGCCTTTGAACGTGAAGCTGGAATTGCGCGCGATCACGAACAACCACTTGAACCGCGACAGCGCGGTGATGATCTCCTCAACCATCCCGTCAGCAAAATATTCCTGCTCGGGATCGCCGCTCATGTTCTGGAACGGCAGGACGGCGATGGAAGGCTTGTCGGGCAGCGGTGGCGGGCTTTCAGCCTCTACGACACGCGCAAGAGCAGCCTCCTGCGTTTCGCTGGGCGAACCAACCTGATACGCCCTGATCGGTTCTTGAATGTTCTTCACCTGCTGGGCACCAAGGTCGACAAAGGTCACCGGCAGGGCCTTGCGGACCTGATCGTAGGTTGCACCCGAGATACAGACGCCTCCCGGCTTGGCGATGGACTGTAGCCGTGCGGCAATGTTCACACCGTCTCCGAACAGGTCTCCAGCGCGGATCAGCACATCACCGATGTGCACGCCGATACGGAAATCGATGCGCTTGTGAGCGGGAAGGCTGACGTTCGCATCAGCGAGCGCAGCTTGCGCCTCCACGGCGCATTGCACCGCGTCGACGGCGCTTCCAAATTCGGCAAGAACACTGTCGCCCGCAGTGTTCGCTATGCGGCCCCTGTGATCCGCAATGAGCCCGTCGAGGATTGCCCGCCGCTCGGTCAGTCCTTTGAGCGTGCCGATCTCGTCGTCGCCCATGAGACGGCTGTAGCCCTCGACATCTGCTGCGAAGACCGCGACGAGGCGTCGGCTGACTGCCACAGGGTCTGACATGCGTGCCCCAATCCCACCTGCCGACCAGTCTGGGCCGGGGGACGCGCCCTCGTCAACTGAGCAAGCGTTGCGACAAGGCGGAGTCAGTCACCGTGGCGCCGCATCTCATCCCTCCCCCGGTGAGCGCAGCCGGCAGTAGGGCAAGGTCCGGATCCGATCATCGAGGACGCCGGCACCAGCGCCTCAATACGTGAAATTCCGCGCCAGTTTGTTCAGCGCAAATCGCGCCAGCCAGCGCGAGACGTGACCGGCGACCGCGCCTTCAAAGCGCGAGTTCTCGCGTGCGATCTCGGCGTCCAGATCATCAGCCATGGCGAGGGCTCCCCTCGCCGCAACCGCGACAATATTGCCTCGTTCGATTCCCGATCGTGGATCACGGGTGCTGACGATGAAATCGGCGCGGGCGCCGGGCTCAACCACACCGCAATCGGCAAGTCCCAGAATGCCAGCGGCATCGCGCGTTGCCATGCGCCAGACCTCGGCGCCTGGTATGCCGGCTTCGCGAAACAGCCGCATTTCCTCGAGCAGGGCTGCGCCCGGCACGGCGTATGGCTGCTGGGTATCGGTACCCAACCGAAGCGGAACGCCCGCGGCGTGGAGGCGCCTGGTCAGCCGAATCTTGGCGTCGAGCGCGCGCTGGATGCGATCGAAATCGGTTTGGACGAGCCCGCGAAAGGTCGGCAGGCCGTGCGCGCTATCCCAGATGATCGACCTGAAAAAGGCCGGCAAATCGCGGGCACGCTCGGCTCGCGTCTTTTCGTCCTCATTCATGACCAGCAGCAGCGACAGGGTTGCGAGCGTCGGCGTATGCGCAATCCCCTGTTCGAGGCTCGTGCGCACGACGAGTTCTTCGCGGCTCTCGCCGACGGCTTCCCAACCGATATGCCGCTCCAGGATATGATCGCGGCGCAGAGAGCCCGGCGGCGGCACGCCGAAATAATGCTGGGTGTCGGGGATTTTGGCTTCCTCGAAGGCGAGCTTGGTCGGTACGTGGCCTAATACGCCCATGCCGTGCGCGTTGGCCGCCTTCACCAATGCTGCGATGTGCTCCGGCGCGAGATTTTCGTAGCTCTTGATCCAGCTCGCACCTAACCCCTTGAGCCAGCCGACAACGGGCTCCGCGTCTTCCGGTGTATTAACGTCGACGATGTTGGTCCATCGCTTGGCGCCGCGTCCGACGAACGCGTAGGCATAGTGCATCTCCGGCCCCGGCATTTTGCCTGATCGGACCAGCGCGAGCGCTGCGGCATTCGAGGTGCCGTCGGTGTCGCCGCAGTCACGCACGATGGTGACGCCGTAGCGAAGCGTGAGCAGCAGGAACAGCCGGGTCAGGCGAATGACGTTCCACGGTGGCATGTGAACGTGCAGGTCGATCAACGACGGCGACACGAACTGGTGGCGGCAGGACTCCACGACAACGGCGCCGTGTGCGGCTTGTCCGGCCGGCGCGATCGCAGCGATCTTCTCATTCTGGATCAAGACATCCTGATGCGGCAAAAGACCGTCCTCGCGTACCACGGTCACGTCAGGCAGCAGGTAAGGCTGACGCAGGGTGGCAAGCTCCGAGGCCTTGGTGGCGGGGTGTCCCCGCCAGCGGGTCGGGTCGCGCAACTGCGCAGGCTTTGGCCTCAACGCGGCAGCCGTCGATCCCGCAAGCGCGCCGCCGCAGCAATTGCAGGACATCAACTCGGCCACGCCGTTTACGAATTCCGACCAGCCGATCTGTTCGCCGCCGCACTCCTCGCAAACGAGTTCCGGCGCTTCCAGGCGCGGGCGCAGCAACATGGCTGATCTCCTTTTGACGTCACATGACAAGGTATCAGCCGAAGGCTCTGGCCATCCGGACATTTTTCGTGCAATTCTTGCCATATGACTCAACTTGCCTTTCTCGCCCTGGATGGATGCAGCGCCGCCGCCGTCGGCGTCACCATCGATGTGGTGGATGCCGCCAACAGGATCGCGGGGCGAAAACTCTTCAAGTTGCGCTTCATTGGCACCGCCCAATCGGCCGCAATGCGCGGCGGGCTCACGCTGCGGACAGAGCGGCTACCGCGGCAGCGCAGCGCCGACGTCGTGCTCGTGCCCGGCCTTGGGGCATCCAACGAAGCCGAACTTGATGCGATGTTCGAACGAGCCGACGTGCAACGCGCGGTCGCCTGGCTGGCATCGCCTGCGAGGAGCGAGCGCATATTTGCATCGAGCTGCTCGGGGGCGTTTCTGCTGGGAGCAGCGGGCCTGCTCGACGGCCAATCCTGCACCACGACCTGGTGGCTGTCGCCGATCCTGCAGCAGAAGTTTCCCCGCGCGCGCGTCCGCGCGGAGTCGATGGTTGCCGTCTCGGGGCGCGTTGTGACCGCCGGCGCGTCGCTGGCGCACATGGATCTGATGCTCACCCTCGTTGCGCGCCTGCAGTCACAGCAACTTGCGCATGACGTTGGCCAAGCCCTGGTCGTCGACAGGCGCGTCTCGCAGGCGCGTTACATCGTGCCGTCGCACCTTGTCTCCGACAGCGCCCTGATCCAGGAGCTGGATGCGACCATTCGCGACCGCCTGGCAAAACCCTTATCGCTGGAGGACCTCGCCGCCGATCTCGGGGTCACCGGGCGAACGCTGAGCCGCCGGACTCGGGCTGCGACCGGAGAATCGCCGATGCGGTTTGTCCAGCGCGTGCGGGTCCAAACCGCCGTTCAAATGCTGGAAACGACCACCGATCCGGTTGAACGGATCGCGCGCAAGGTCGGGCTCGCCTCGCCCTCCTCGCTCTACCGCCTGATGATGAAGCACACGGGGAAATCCCCGCTCGGACATCGCGTCCGCGAGATCGCGTGAGCGCGATCGTTACCTCTGCTCCGTCGATAGCGCGCGCGCCGGCCCCCATGCTTCCGCCCTCACGGGATCACCGGCGGATGATATTCGAGCGAGTAGGCCAGCAGCCACAGCAGGAACAGCACGATCGGCAGATGCAGCAGCAGTTGCAGGAACGTAAATCCCACGACATCGCGGGCGCGCAAGCCGAGCACGCCGAGCAGCGGCAGCATCCAGAAGGGATTGATGAGGTTGGGCAGCGCCTCGGCGGCGTTGTAGACCTGCACGGCCCAGCCGAGATGCACCTTCAGATCGTTGGCCGCCTGCATGACATAAGGCGCCTCCAGGAGCCACTTTCCGCCGCCCGAGGGAATGAAGAATCCGAGGATGGCCGAATAGATGCCGATCACCAGCGGATAGGTATGCTGGGTCGACATGTTGACGAAGGCATGGGTGATCTGATCCGACACGGTGACACCAGCGCCGTTCTTGGCTTGCGTCAGGATCGCGGCAATGGCGCCATAGAAGGGAAACTGGATCAGCACGCCCGAGGTTGCCGGCACCGACTTGACCACGGCCGCCAGAAACCGCTTTGGCCGCCAGTGCAACAGCAGCCCGAGCATGATGAACATGAAATTGTAGGTGTTGAGGTTCGAGATCGCGATCATCCAGTCCTGGCGCGAGAACTCGTAAGCCACCCAGCCGGCCGCAAGCAGCGCAAGCAGAATGGTCAGGATCGGAGAATGTTCGAGCCATTCCCCCGGTTGCTTGGGCGGGTCGACCTTGATCAGGTCCCCGCGCGAGGCCTCGATTCCCATCGCCTCCGCGGTTACGGCTGAATTGGGACCGGGCGCCGACCAGATCGCGATGGCGACCGAAACCACCAGCAGCACGGCCGTGATCAAAACCGACTGCCACAGAAAGATCGTCTCGGAGAACGGAATGACGCCCGAGATCGAGAGCAGGCTCTTGGGCAGGCTCGCCGCGTTGGCCTGTAGCTGCGCCGCCGACGAGGACAATCCCATGGCCCAGGTGGCGCCGAGCCCGAGGTAAGCCGCAGCCGCGGCCGCGCGATAATCCATGCGCAATTCACGCCGCGCGGCGAGCGCAACCACCAGAAGCCCACCAAGGATCAGGCTCAGTCCCCAGTTGAGCAAGGAGGCGAGGATGCTGATGGTGGCGACGAGTCCCACCGCGCCGGTGCCGGTTTTTGGCAAATCGGAAAGCCAGCCGATCAGCTTCTGCGCCGGCGTGGAGGTCGCGACCACATAGCCGCCGATCGCCACGAAGGCCATCTGCATGGTGAAGGTGATCAGGCTCCAGAACCCGTTGCCGAAGGCCGTGCTGACGGCAATCGGCGAAGCGCCGTTGATCAATGCGGCAGCCGCGACCACGACAACCGCAATCGCAACGAAAATGAAAGCATCGGGAAACCAGCGCTCCGCCCACGCCGTGAAGGCGATTGCGATCCGAACCATTGCGCCTTCCTGCGGCGACGCGCCGCCGGACGATGCAGCCGTGTTTGTCATTGCCATCGCTTGTCCTCCCAAGACCCGTCACGAAGACTCGTCACTCGAAAGGTTGGCCGTCAGACCGCTTGCAATGTCATCAGGGGGCGGGTTGGCTCCCGCCGCTGCGCGGCCCGCACAAGGTGGACAAGTTATAGCCCTCCGCTGATTCTGTCCCGCCCCTATTCCGCCGCCTGTCGCGGCGCCGCAGCATCGAGCGCCGCCGAAACCTTGGGCGGCGACATCGGCAGGCTGTAGAAGCGCATCCCGAGCGCGTCGTAGACTGCGTTGGCAACCGCGGCCATCACAGGCACCAGCGGCACCTCGCCGACGCCCTTGACGCCCTGCGGATGCTTGGGGTTGGGCACTTCGACAAGCGCGCAGTCGATCATCGGCAGGTCCGAGCAGACCGGCATGCGATAGTCGAGGAAACCGGGGTTATCGACCTTGCCTTCGCGGGTGTAGATGTATTCCTCGTTCAGCGCCCAGCCGATGCCCTGGGCAACCCCGCCCTGGAGCTGCCCCTCGACATAACCGGGGTGAATGGCGCGGCCGACATCCTGCACCGCCGTGTAGCGGATGACGCGCACGATGCCGAGATCGACATCAACCTCCACGTCGCAGATGTGGGTGCCGAAGCCGCCGTCGGCGCCTTGCGTGTTGAGCTGAACGCCCGCGCCGATCGGCCCGCCCATCGTCGGCGCCTTTTCCGCGAGCTGCGCCAAGGTCAGCGGCTCGAACTGGCCGGCGTTGGGGCTGACCGGATGGGCAGCACCATTCTCCCATTTGACCGCCTCGGGATCGATGCCCCAGACCTTGGCCGCGCGCTCGCGCAGCGTCGCGATCACCTTGTCGGTCGATTGCGTCACCACCATGCTGGAGGCAAAGAGCACGCGGCTGCCGCCGGTGAGATTGGAGAAGCCGACCGTTTGCGTGTCGCCGATGATGACGGACACCCGCCGGTAGTCGATGCCGAGCAGTTCGGCGCAGATATTGGCAATGCCGGCGCGCGAACCGCCGATGTCGGGGTGGCCCGTGGTGACGACGACGTTGCCGTCCTCGGTGATGTTGACCTGGGCGCTCGATTCGCCGCCGGCGTTGAACCAGAAGCCGGATGCAACGCCGCGACCGCGCGGCTTGCCGTCCGCCGATTTGCCGATTGGCGTGTGGTAATGCGGATGAGCTTTCGCGACTTCGACCGTCTCGACATAGCCGATGCGCGGAAACACCGGGCCGTGCGCGGCCTTGGTGCCTTCCTTGGCGGCGTTCTTCAGACGGAACTCCAGCGGGTCCATCTTCAGGGCGTGTGCGACCTCATCAAGCACGCATTCGACCGCATAGGCCCCGATCGGCGCGCCCGGCGCGCGATAGGCCGCGACCTTCGAGCGGTTGGAGCAGACGTCGTAACCGATCGACAGAAGGTTCGGGATGTCGTAGGGCGTGAAGCTGCAGCCGGCGGCACCCCGGATCGGCGAGCCAGGAAACGCGCCCGCCTGCAGATAGAAGGTGCCTTGGGCGGCGACGATCCTGCCGTCTTTGGTGGCGCCGATCTTGACCGTGCTTTTCGAGCCCGATGTCGGCCCGGTTGCGCGCATCACCTCCTCGCGGGTCATCACCATCTTGACCGGGCGTCCGGACTTTTTCGCCAGCAGCGTTGCGACAGGCTCGAGATAAACAATGGTTTTGCCGCCAAAACCGCCGCCGATTTCGGCGGGAATCGCGCGGATGTCGCTCTGCGGGATTCCGGTCAGCATCGAGGTCATGGCACGCACCATGAACTGGCCCTGGCTCGAGCTCCAGATCGTGGTCTTGCCGTCGGCGGCAACCGAGATCAGGCAGGCGTGCGGCTCGATATAGCCCTGATGCACCGGGCGCGTCGCAAACGTGCGTTCAATGACGACCTCGGCCTTGGCGAAACCTTCGGCAATATCGCCCTTCTTGTGCTCGATCTTGCCCGCGATGTTCGACGGCTTGCCCTCGAACATGTTGAACTCGTGCAGAATCGGCGCGTCCGCCTTGATCGCATCGTCGATCTCGATGGACCAGGGCAGGACCTCATAGTCCACCTCGATCAGCTTGCAGGCCTCAGCTGCGATTGCTTCGGTGGTGGCAGCGACCGCTGCGACGGGGTGGCCGGGAAACAGCGCCTTGTCGCGGGCCATGACGTTGCGGCACATCCAGCGCATGTCCTGGATGCCGAGCATGACCGCGCCCTTGGCGATCGGGAAATCCACGATATCGCGGGAGGTCACCACGGCCTTCACGCCCGCCAGCGCTTCCGCCTTCGAGGTGTCGATCGCGCGGATGCGCGCGTGCGGGTGCGGACTGCGCAAGACCTTGCCCCAGATCATACCGGGCATGGTGGTGTCGGCGGCAAAGGCCGCGCGGCCGGTGACCTTGTCGACGCCATCGGGGCGAATGGTGCGCTGACCAATCCACTTGTTGTTGGTGACGATATTCATCGCGTTGCCTCCCGCATTTCGGCGGCGGCATCCAGCACCGCGCGCACGATCTTGTCATAACCGGTGCACCGGCAGAGGTTGCCGGCGAGCCAGAAACGCACCTCCTCCTCGCTCGGGTCGGGATTCCTTTTCAGCAAGGCATCGGAGGCAACCAGCATGCCCGAGGTGCAGATGCCGCATTGGAGCGCGGCATGTTCGAGGAATTTCTGCTGCAGGGGATGCAGCCTTTCGCCGTCGGCCATGCCCTCGATGGTGCCGATCTCGCGGCCCTCGGCCTCCGCTGCGAGCATCAGGCAGGAGCAAACCAGCCGGCCGTCGAGCATGACGCTGCAGGCGCCGCAATCGCCGGAGGCGCAGCCTTCCTTCGAGCCGGTCAGGCCGAGCTGCCCGCGCAGGGCGTCGAGCATGGTGTCAGCCGGCTCGCACAGAAATTCCATCGGCTCGCCGTTGATGGTGGTGGAAACGTGCAGCTTCGCCATGAGCGTCAATTCCCCTTGTTCGCGTTGGCGCGTTGCGCCGCGATCGCAACCGTGCGCTTCAAGAGCACCCCGGCAGTCTTGACGCGATAGGCAATGGTGCCGCGCTTGTCGTCGATGGGGCGGCAGGCGGCGCGGCAGGCCGCTGCTGCCGCCTCCAGCGCCTTCGCATCGAGCCGCGAGCCGACCAGCGCGTTTGCGGCATCCGCTACCAAAAGCGCGGTCGGCGCCACCGCGCCGAGGCCGACGCGGGCAGCCGCGCATACGCCGTCCTTCAAACTGAGACTAACGCCGCAGCCGACCACGGCGATATCCATTTCGGTGCGCGGGATCATGCGCAAATAGGCGTCGCTGGAGCCAACCTGCCGCGGCGGCAGGGTGAAGTTGACCAGAATTTCGCCCGGCTTGAGATTGGTGCGGCCGGGTCCCGCCGGCACCTCCTCGACCTTCATCTGCCGCCGTCCGTTCGGGCCCTGCACCGTCACCACGGCACCCGCCGCGATCAGGGCGGGGACGCTGTCGCCGGCCGGTGAGGCGTTGCAGAGATTGCCGCCCGCGGAGGCACGACCCTGTACCTGCTTGGAGCCGATCAGGTTTACCGCTTCCAGCACCCCGGGCCACACTTTA